>Ga0209231_1000184_pt1 | contig 43335 bp, 39 predicted proteins | sample Deesub45470m_DNA_FD_188086 | JGI IMG/M metagenome (GOLD analysis project Ga0209231, IMG submission 188086) | Deep subsurface microbial communities from North Pacific Ocean - 450_OLKR46/470m Metagenome (SPAdes) (version 2) | ecosystem: Environmental > Terrestrial > Deep subsurface > Unclassified ... | reverse complement strand
TTTTTAATCAGTACGGTATCCCACAAAATTAAAACGCTCATCGAAACCAAGGCAATCAGTAAAGCCCCAGGCGTTAATAAATCCCAAGCCTGTGCAATCGTAGTAAATGTGTTGCCGCCATCCATTTCGTAAAATGATTGGTCACCTTCATAATTAAAGTCGTAACCTAAAGCGTGTGGAATTTGTTTAAGAATAATTAACAAACCAATACCAGTTAGCATGCCTTTAATCACAGAAGATGGGACAAAGTGAGCAATAAAACCAGCTTTGAAATAACCTAATAAAAACTGTAAAACACCTGCAACGACAACCGATAATAGAAAAACTTCGAATGAGCCTAGCGCAGAAATTGCACTTAATACGATAACTGCTAACCCAGCTGCTGGCCCACTAACACCAAGTTGTGAACCACTTGCCATGCCAACCACTATCCCACCAACAATACCTGCAATGACGCCAGAAAATAAAGGTGCGCCTGATGCTAATGCGATACCTAAGCACAGTGGAAGTGCGACAAAAAATACTACAATACTGGCAGGCAGGTCGCTTTTAATGTCTTTAAAAAGATTGGAATTCATTTATTACCCTTGTTCTTAAGTTTATTTAATACGATGCACACTTGAATATGTGTGTAGTTATTATAATTTGTAATCATTTCGATGCAGAGATTTATACTGCATTCTGATGAATAAATCATGACAAAAGTTCAAAAAAAGCGAGAAAATTCTCGCTTTTTTAGCTGGCATTAGCCATTACTCAAAATTGTAGTTGATATAAGGTCTTTTGCTTTTGAACTGTCTATTCAATCTTTTAGCCGCATCTGATTCTTTTTCATCAACATAGGTAGCACCTTGCCAATCAGCATCTGCCTTGGTTTCATCTTTATTGTTGACCGCTGGATTGTGAGCAGCTCTACGGCTGATAAATTTTAATCTTAATGCGTTATTCACATCATCCGCTTGCGAAGCTTCTGCAAGGTATAATGGTTTAGCCGATTGTGTGCTATTAGTTTCTGCATATGCATTCACAGAGAAACCTAAGATTAAAGCGCTTAATAGTGTTAATTTTTTCATGTCATACTCCTCAGTAGTTAGCATTAGTGCATAAAGCTTTGTTTATGTAACGCTTTATGATGAAACCTATTATGCGCTTCTTACACAATAAAAAATCCACCAGTATACCTATATCGGTATATACTGTTCGGCATATGCGAAATGATACAAATCTTGAAAAAGACCAAGAACCTATGCTCAGTGCTAGAGAGCTAAGACAGTCTGTCAAAAAAGACCATGAAGAAAATTCCAAGCTAAGGCTATTTTATTTGACGGGTCAAATGATATACGACAAAGGTTGGTCACCGATGATTGCGCAGAACATATTAATTGCTTTTTGTACGCAAATTGGTGCGGCACACGGGTTAATTGCTATACAAGACAAAAACACTTTAAACGTTGTTGCTAATCTTGGACAAACTTATCCAGTTGGTGCGCGTATTCCTGTAATGGGCATCTTAGCCAAGTTATTAAAAATCCCTTGCGAATTTACGATTAGTCACGACTTAACGCCGTTATGGTCCTATCCTGAAACGGCTGGACTTACACCATCAATCATCCCGATTGCTTATGCACAACAACCATTAGGCATTTTGGCTTTTTCAGGAAACAGAATAGCGTTAACTGATGATGACAAACAAACCATTCAGAGTTTAGCTGGCATACTTGGCATGGCAATGATGCGTGCAAGTAAACAAACGGTCTCAGCTGAAGACCTGCAGATTTTGGAGAGATTAACACCTAGAGAACGTGAAGTGTTTGCTTTACTACCCTATGGTCATAGCAATGCGGAGCTAGGCAAGTTATTAGAAATCGCGCCAGGCACCGTTAAAATTCATGTTGAACGTGTGCTGAGCAAGCTTGGTCTTAAAGATAGAACGCAAGCAGCTGTTAAAGCAGTTGAATTTGGCTTTAAAACCTAATGTAAACCCTCTATATTGAATGCTGCAAAAAAGTAATCATGCGTATACTTTCTAATCTCAACCATAAATTCGCTCAATATTGGCGAGATTTACCTTTGGCCTCCAAAGGCATTATTGTTATCATGTTGCCGCTTGGGGTTTTGCTCACATCGCTCTATTCACTCTATACGTTAGAACAACAATTATCGAGTTTAGAAAATCAATTAAAACTAGCTTTACAAAACCAACGCGACATTGAAACGGTGCATACCAACCTTTTGCAGGCTTCTACTGGTGTTAGGGATTACTTACTCACTGGCGACAAACTGTTTTTGAATAATTTTTATATTGCAAAAAAACAACTCCCAAAACTGTTAGATAAGCTGGATTTACAATTAGAAAGCAAGCCTCAGCAAACACGTATTAATAGCATTAGCCTTCTCGTTCAAGATAATCTCGAAAGGTTAGATTACTTATCTAAAAATGAATCTGATATTGCTTCAGAAAACCTGATTGAACAATTCAAGTTGCAAGTGAGCAATATGGAAAAATTAAGGGCTGAAATTGAGCTATTAAAAAAACAAGAGGCATTATTGGTTTCTGAAGACCAAAGCAAAATTAAACTGCAACGTCAAAGAAATATCAAAATCACCTTGCTTGCAGCAATCTGCGGCATTTTAGGCTCTATTGTTGCCGTTTGGATCTTCTCAGGCACGATAGTTAAAAGAGTTAAATTGCTTAGAGATAGCGCAGCGCATTTAGCCAGAGCAGAAGCTTTAGAGCTACCATCAAGAAGCAAAGATGAGCTTGGTCAGCTATCAAATGAGCTAGATCACGCCTCAAAGTTATTAGCAAAGAATATTTACGATACAACACAAGCTAGAAATGAAGCAGAACAAGCCAGTAAAGAAAAAAGCCTATTTTTATCGCGTACCAGCCATGAGTTGCGTACGCCGCTGAATGCAATTTTAGGCTTTGCGCAGCTATTGCAAGTAGAGCTTGATAATGGCAAACACAAAGATAACGTCAACATGATTAGGAGTGCTGGCGAACATCTCCTTAAATTGATTGATGAGGTGCTAGACATTGCTCGAATAGAATCAGGTCAAATCAAATTAACGCTTCAACCAACGCCGATTAATGATTTGTTGGCTGAAGCCATACAATACATCGCTCCGTTGGGCAAAATTCGTGACATTCAAATTGATCAACAAATACAACCTGACTTAATTGCGCTAGCAGAGCGGCAAAAGCTGTTGCAAGTCATATTGAACCTATTATCAAACGCGCTTAAATATGGTCCATTTAACTCTACCGTCTTAGTTTCCGCTTATAAAAAACATCCTAATATCATTATTGAAGTATTTGATGAAGGCGCTGGCATTCCTGAGTCGTTGAAAGAGCGATTATTTACCGCTTTTGATCGATTGGGTGCGGAACAAACTAAAACAGAAGGCACTGGTTTAGGTTTAGCGCTTAGTAAACAAATTATGCTGGCAATGCAAGGCAGCATTCATGTTGCTAAAAATAAGAGCTTATTTTGGATAGAACTAAAGATTGCAGATGGCTTGCCAGTAGAAGCACAGCCGACTCAACCAATAATAATGACAAAAGAAACCGCATCACATGCGTATAAGAAACAAATCATCTATGTTGAAGATAATATTAGTAACCGCGCTTTAGTCGAAGCGGTCATTAAACGCTTACCAAATGTAAAGTTGCACTGCACAGAAACCGTTAAAGAGAGCAAAAACTTACTCAATGAAATTAATACCAGCTTAATTATTATTGATTTAAATCTACCTGATGAATCAGGAGAAACGCTCGTCGACTATATTAAGTCTCATGAAAAGTTACATCATCTGCCTATTATCATTTTAAGTGCTGACGCCATGCCAGAAACCATCACAAGGCTCAAGAAAAAAGGAATTAACGAATACATGACCAAGCCACTCAATATCGCTTTATTTAATAAAACCGTATTAACACTCACGCAAGAAAATGAGATTAAAAATGACTGATAGTGAAATTTTAAATGCCAAAATACTCATCGTTGATGATGCTGATGCTAATCTAAGATTACTAGAAGCTTTACTGGCTAAAGAGGGATTTACCCAAGTCATCAGCACGGCTGACTCGACTAAAACCATTGATTTATTTACTGCTTTTCAACCAGATTTAATTTTATTAGATTTGATGATGCCAGAATTAGATGGTTATGCTGTACTCGATTTACTGGCAAAACATATTCCTGAAGATGTTTATATGCCAGTATTGGTGCTAACAGCAGATGCTACCATCGCGGCACGAAGAAAAGCCTTAGCATTGGGAGCGAAAGACTTTTTAACCAAACCGTTTGACAATATTGAAGCCATGTTACGTGTTTGGAATTTAATTGAAACGCGATTACTTTACTGTAAGCTCAAAGCTTATCAACCAGAGTTTAGCCCTTTTAAACACCAATAACGCTAGTTAACAATCATTCTAAATTTAAATTAAGATATAAAAAAACCGCAGACTAAGCTGCGGTTTTTTGTCACACTTTTTTATTTTAGAATGCCCATTGTGTACGCATTGAAATAACATCAATGTCATCCGCAAACGAACCATCCGCATTTTTCAACGCACCACCATCTAAATCAAACGATTTTGAATAACCCGCTAGGATACGCACGTCTTCATTCAAGTACCAGTTAAGTGACAATGTCACACGCTTCGCTTCACCGCCAGCAACAATACCATCTTCTAAGTCGATTTCATCGTAACGTGCTGCAACTTCCCAAGCGCCCCATGTGCCATTTTTGATGCTAAAAGCCTCTCTTGGCGTAAGGCGTTTAAATTCACCATCTGAACCTTTATAGGTACGTGCTTCACCCGTTAATGTATAACCTACTTGTGCATACCAACCTGTAAAGTCAACATCTGCATTAGTCTTTCTAGAAACATTAGATTTTGCAAACTCACTTTGGAATGATAGAGGCCCATACATACCAGCTAACTCGAATATCGCCATATTGACATCATCCATATCCGCAATCGTCGTATCAACAACAGCTAAGCCAGACATATTGGTTGTACGGTATCTAAATCTTGATGCGTTACTGTTTGATAGCCCAAGATCACTTGTTTTACGGTAGCCATAGTTAGCGCCAACATGTAATACTTTATCTTTTTCATTAATTGGTGCCCAAGTTCCGCGAATACCAAAACCATGTCCTTCATCATTATTAGAGTTATCGGCACTATTACCCATACCATCACCATAAAAACCTGATTGCACATTCCAGTTCTCACCATGACCTTTTAAGTTAACACCAATTGCACGGTCAAAAAATGGCGTTGTTAAACCGCTAACAAATGAACGCTCAGTAAACATAATGTCGTTTGAGCTTTCTTGAATTTCCATACTCATTGCATGCTTTTGATTACCCACTGTTAGCTCAAGCGGCGTTCCAAGATTAAAACCGTGATAAACCAAGAATAAATCTTTAACAGATACGCCATCGTTTGCAAAGTCTGTTTCAATCATATAATCAAAATCATTATAAACCGTACCACTTAATGCAATACGTCCACGACGAATTTGCGTACCATTAACAGGCTTTCTATTAGCTGGCAAGTCAGAGTCACCATTGTGATCAGTATAGTCCGCATGCATACGACCACCTAATTTAATACTAAAGTCGCCATCTGGATTTTTAACCACTAAACCTTTTTTACCAACTTCTAATGTTGGGTTACTTTTTTCTTTTTTAGCTTGTCTTTCTTCATCGTTTGCACGACTTTTCATTAATGGCAGCGCTTCTTCTTCTGTTAAGACGCCTTTGTCTACTAAAGCTTGAACCAAATCAAAAGTCGCATCCGCCATCGCGTTAGCGCCATAGCCAAATAATGCTGTCCCCGTTACCGCCGCCATGACAGCGCGCTTTAATGTAATGCTCATTAGTTAATCCCCTAAAGTTAAATAATTAATACAATGTTTTTCAACGAGAGCGATTTTGCGACTGTAATGTGACAATTTGATGACGAAAGATGAATCGAATGTTGGATGTTGGTAATTTACAACAAATAAAAACGCCAGTTAATTTGCATTAACTGGCGTTTGTTTAAGCGAGCAATTACGCTGAAATTTGCTTAAGATTCTGCTCGCATATGAGGGAATAAAATCACATCGCGGATACTTGGACTATCGGTAATTAACATAACCAAGCGATCAAGGCCGATACCACAGCCTCCGGTTGGCGGCATACCGTATTCTAATGCACGGATAAAATCAGCGTCATAATACATCGCTTCTTGATCACCCGCTTCTTTTGCTTTCATTTGTGCGTGGAAGCGTGCAGCCTGGTCTTCAGCATCGTTCAGTTCACTAAAGCCATTTGCCATTTCACGGCCTGTAATAAACAACTCAAAGCGTTCTGTGATTTCAGCATTAGCATCAGAGGCGCGAGCTAGTGGAGAGACTTCCACAGGGTAATCAATAATATACGTTGGATTCCATAATTGGCTTTCCGCGGTTTCTTCAAACAAGGTCAACTGCAATGCGCCTAGCCCTGCATGATCAAATGGTTTTACACCGTGCTTTAATATTTCAGCACGTAAGAATGTTGCATCATTTAATTGCTCAAGTGTGTATTGCGGTGCATATTTTTGAATCGCACCAACAATGGTTAATCGTTCAAACGGCTTGCTTAAATCCACTTCTTTGCCGCCATAACTAATCACCGCAGTGCCATGCGCAGCGGTGACTGCGGCGCGAATACATTGCTCGGTATAATCCATGAGCCACTCATAATCAGTATAAGCCGCATAAAACTCCATCATGGTAAATTCAGGATTATGACGCACGCTCAAGCCTTCATTACGGAAGCTGCGGTTAATCTCAAATACACGATCAAAACCACCAACAATAAGGCGCTTTAAATATAGTTCAGGTGCAATGCGTAAAAACATTTGCATGTCTAAGGCATTGTGATGCGTCATAAATGGTTTAGCAGAAGCGCCACCTGGAATCGGGTGCAGCATTGGCGTTTCGACTTCTAAAAATTCGTTTTCTGTCATAAATTGACGCACGGCGGACATCACTTTGGAACGGGTTTTAAACGTCTCACGGGTTTCTTCTGAGGTAATTAAATCAACATAGCGTTGACGATATTTAATTTCCTGATCTTGCAAACCATGATATTTTTCGGGCAATGGGCGCAATGATTTCGTCAATAAACGTAACTCACTGACTTTGACAGAAAGTTCACCCGTTTTGGTTTTAAATAAAGCACCTGTAGCACCAACAATATCGCCTAAATCCCAATGTTTAAAAGCTTCATAAATCGCTTCGCTGTTTTCATCAGCTAAGTTTTCTTTATTAACGAACAGTTGAATGCGGCCTGTTGCATCTTGCACCGTAGCAAAGCTGGCTTTACCCATGACGCGTTTTAAAACCATACGCCCTGCAACTGAAACAGGTACAGCTTGCGGATCTAATGTCTCTTTATCTAACGCATCATATTCAGCATGCAAAGGTGCCGCCTTATGCTGTGGCTTAAAGTCGTTTGGAAATGCAGCGCTATTAGTCGCCTTTGCTTGCTCACGTAGTGCTTTTAATTTATCACGTCGCTCTGCGATGACATGATTTTCATTAATAGGAGCTTCGTTAATTTGTGGCGCATCTACTGCGGAAACTGCTGGCTTTACCTGTTCTGTCATTTGGTACTCGAATAGTTAAAATGAATGGTCAATATTTTTTTACTAGCGCGCATTTTAGCATTATATGGTTCTGCATCATACGATTCTGAGTCATACGGTTCTGAGTCATACGGTTCTGAGTCATACAACTCTGCTTCAACTAGCTAGTAACAAAGACAGTGCATACAGAAAACGTTCGCATTAGGTGCACATTGCATGATTAAAGCCTTACTATTGTGCAGATTCTGTTCGCTATTTAATTAAGTCATTGTAAACAAAGGCGCTTTGTATTGGTGCAGTTGTTGCTTATATCAAAGCATTTATTCAACAATTGAGCATCAGCATGCGCGAAACAGAAAAATCCCTAGCCAAAGACTTACATGAAAATATCCGTTACTTAGGCAGAGTGCTGGGTGAGGCGATTTTAAATAAAGAAGGTCAAGCAACCTTTGATACGATAGAAAATATTCGACAAACAGCGGTTAAATTTCGTCGACAAAATGATAAAGAAGCCGCAATTACACTTGAAAACACGCTTAAAAACTTAAGCCCAGAACAAGCAGTACCAATTATTCGTGCGTTTAGTCATTTTAAACATCTCGTCAACATTGCTGAAGATTTGTATGCGCATCAACGCACCAGAATCAATGAAGATAAGCTTGGTGATGGCATGTTAGCGCATACCATTAATAAATTCAAAAAACCGGATGTTAATTATGAAACGATTGCTAATTTTTTTAGTGAGGCATTGGTTTCACCTGTCTTAACCGCGCACCCAACGGAAGTGCAACGTAAAAGTATTTTAGAGCTACAAGATGCTTTGGCACATTATTTAGCAGAGCGCGATAACTTGATTTCTGAAAAAGAGGTTGAACGTAATCGATTGCTTATCGAAGGAACAATTTGCGCTATATGGCAAACGCGGGTTGTGCGTTTATCAAAAATTTCTGTTATCAATGAAATCGAAAATGCCATTAGTTATTATGAAACGACATTTTTGCATGCGATTCCTGAAATATTACAAGATTTAGAACGGGATATTAATCATATTTTCAGTGAAGAATTTTATGGCTTATATCAGTTGCCCAGCTTTTTGCATATGGGCAGTTGGATTGGTGGCGACCGCGATGGCAACCCTTTTGTGAATGGCGAAACCTTAGAACAAGCCGTTCGCTTACAATCTGCCGCTGCTTTTAAGTTTTATCTAGGTGAGGTGGAATCGTTAAGGCAAGAATTAGCGGTATCAACCCGCTTGGTGCAGGTAACGCCAGAAGTCATTGCATTAGCCGAACGCTCACGTGATCAGTCACCGCATCGCGTTGATGAAGCTTATCGTTTAGCTTTAAACGGCATTCATGATCGCTTGATGGTGACCGCAAAGTCAATGCAACCTGTTTCCGACTCATCGTCAGCCACTTTTGAAGCGAAACCTTATGAGAAGGCAGAAATTTTTTTAGCCGAAATTACCATGCTCATTCACTCATTAATGGTCAATAAAGGTGAGCATTTGGTGTACCCACGTTTAGGGAAGCTTGCAAAAGCAATTGAAACCTTTGGCTTTCATTTAGCTACCATTGATATTCGCCAATCATCCGATGTACACGAAGCGGTGATTACAGAGCTATTTAATAAAGCGGGGTATGAGTTTGATTACGATGCTTTAAATGAAGCAGAAAAGGTTAAAACCTTATTAGAAGAATTGCGGCAACCGCGTCTATTATTCTCTCCATTTCATCAATACTCTGAATTGCTGCATAAAGAAATTGGTGTATTAACCAAAGTGCGAGCAATGCGCAAACTGTTTGGCCCACGCGCCGTGCGTCAATATATTATTTCGCATACCGAAACCTTGTCTGACTTGCTTGAGTTAGCTCTACTGCAAAAAGAAACTGGCTTGCTACGTGGCGTTTGGGGTTCAGCTAATATTCAACTCGACTTGAATATTGTGCCTTTATTTGAAACCATCGCCGATTTACGTAATGCACCGATGATTATGGGCAATTGGCTTGGCTTGCTAGGCACTAAAGATGTGTTGCGTTATCAAGGTAATGAGCAAGAAATCATGCTGGGTTATTCTGATAGCAATAAAGATGGTGGTTTTTTAACCTCGAGCTGGGAGTTATATAAAGCCGAAGTTGAACTACTGACTTTGTTCAACCAAGCCAATATTAAACTGCGCTTATTTCATGGTCGTGGCGGTGCTGTTGGTCGTGGCGGCGGACCAACTTATGATGCGATTGTTGCGCAACCGCTTGGCACGGTAAATGGTCAAATACGATTAACCGAGCAAGGCGAAACCATTGCATTTAAATATTCAGATGCAAAAGTGGGTAAACAAAGTTTAGAAACGCTCATTGCCGCCACACTTGATGCTAGTTTGTTCCCCCATACTGACCTCAGCAAGCAAGACGAACGCGCATTTGAAGGCATTATGGAAACGCTATCGGGCACGGCGATGACCGCCTATAGGAGTTTGATTTACGAAACGCCAGGCTTTGAAGAGTACTTTTTTAATACCACACCGATTTCTGAAATTGCAGAACTGAATATTGGTAGCCGTCCTTCTGCTCGTAAAACCAATCGAAAAATTGAAGATTTGCGCGCCATTCCTTGGGGGTTTTCATGGGCGCAATGTCGCTTATTATTACCGGGCTGGTATGGGCTAGGCAGTGCTATCCATCATTATCTGCATGCAGATGAGAAAAAAACAAAAGCGCGTACTCAGCAGCTAAAGCAAATGCTCAAGTCTTGGCCACTATTCAAAACACTCATTGCGAATGTTGATATGGTGATTGCCAAAACCGATTTAACTGTGGCAAAACGCTATTCTCAAATGCTATCGGATGTCGCATTGCGAGAATCTATTTTTGCGCGCATTGAGGCAGAGTATAACTTAACTGTTACTGCGCTGAATTTATTACAAGACTCTGATGAGCGGCTGAGCAGCAATCCAATTTTGGCAGATTCGATTAGAAATAGACTGCCGTATTTGGACCCGATGAATTATTTACAGGTTGAAATGATTCAACGTTATCGCGCTGGAGATACTAACGATAAGCTTAAACTAGCCATTTTACTTACTATTAACGGCGTTGCTGCAGGCTTGAGAAACACAGGTTAGCAGAGCCTTAGATAAATGCTAGCTTCGTCAGTCATGACTAATTTTTTGTGTCATCCCTGTCTGCTGGTCGGCCAATGTGGCATAAAGCGGTTTGCTAAATACTTTTGAAATAATAGAGGCGATAAAGGTAATCGCCATTAAGCTAATCACCATTTCATGACCATCAATCATTTCCATTACGATAATAAATGAGGTGAGCGGTGCTTGTGTAACCGCCGATAAAAATCCTGCCATACATAAAGCAATAATGGCGCTGTTGTAATATTCGTGGCCAAACAATGGCACCAAATCATGGCCAATGCCAGCGCCGATAGACAATGATGGTGCAAAGATGCCGCCAGGCACACCACTCAAATAAGTGAAAATGGTCGCTAAATATTTCACTGGCGCATAATACCAAGCGGTATGCATATTGCCTGATAAAATATCTTGCGTTGTTGCGTAGCCAGAGCCGTGTGCGGCACCGTGGCTCACCACACCTAATAGCGCAACCAATAAGCCACAAAGACCAGCCCACCATAAGGGATGCAACTGTTTAAGCCAACCCAGTCGACCTTTCATTTGGCCTGAGGCGCTAATGAGTGTGCGGCTAAATATGCCTCCTGATATCCCGCAGATTAGCCCGCAAAATAACACGGGCAGAATAATTTTTCTATCGACTATGCCAACGGATAATTGTCCAAAATAGGTGTAATTCCCTTGTAAAGAAATCGCGACCAAACCTGAAAGCACAATTGCGGTAATAATCACGCCATTGGTTTTTTGTTCAAAACGTCGGCCTAACTCTTCAATTGCAAACACAATACCCGCCAGCGGTGTATTAAAAGCCGCAGAAATACCAGCGGCGCCACCTGCTAAAATTAAATGTTTAGGTTGTACTGAAAAACCATAAGGCAAAAAGTGGCGGAAGGTATGCATGATACTGGCAGCGACTTGTACGGATGGACCTTCTCGACCAGCAGAAAAACCAGCTAACAAGGTGCCAATCCCTAAAAACACTTTCCCAATGGCTAACTTAAGACTAACCAGTGTTGGATATTTATTCTCTGTATTGGTTTGATGCAACGCCGCCATGACTTGCGGAATACCACTACCAGCCGCGCCTTTAAACCATTTGCGCGTAACCCATACAATGAGCATGCCGCCTAACGGCGTAACAATAAGTGGCGCCCACCAATGTAGTCGTTGCATGTGAAAGAATAGCTCAATCGCATACTCCGTTCCTTTCGCGAACAGCACCACAACCAAACCTGCAGTTGCAGCTGCCAGCCATACAATAATGCGGCCGTGCCAAGCATCAAAATCAGTCAGTTTCGCCGTTTTAATGGATGAGGAGAGTTCGTTTAAAGGTTCCATGCGCTTAATTTGAGAGTAAACCATCACCTTATCAGGATAAGATTAGATGGGCTATACCTGTCATTGAACATTTCCATACTGTAATCACTTACTCTCCATTGTATTCAATGATTTAACCACCTTTGTTTGCCTTATTCTACTCAATCCATTTTTCACTTTCGTTTATGCTAGAGCTACCCAAGGAGAGTGTTAAATGAATGATGAGATTAACGATGCTGTTGCATGGTTAAAAAATTTACGTAAGATTAATATCCCTGTGCTTAAACAGACGGCTAGGGAATTGGCCAAACTTAAAGAAGATGAAGACAACCTTAGCGCACGCGCCATTTCATCTGTGGTGCTAAACGATCCTTTCATGGTGTTTAAAGTGTTGAGCTACACGAATAGTCATCCAGGTAAACACCAAGTACAAGATATTCTGGAAGTAGAACAAGCCATTATTATGTTGGGCACCAGTAATTTTTTCGGTCATTTATCACCTGACTTATTAGTGGATGATCGGCTTAAATCTAATATGCCAGCCTTAACGCATTTATTAAAGCTGATTAAAATAGCGCACCGCGCTGCTTATTACGCGGCCGATTGGGCTGCTTTACGCAAAGATTTACATTCTGAAGAAATTTGGATTGCCGCTCTGCTACATGATTTTGCAGAAATGTTGATGTGGTGTTTTGCACCTGAAAAAATGAATACCATTTTTGATATGCAAAAAAATGATAAATCGCTACGGACCAAAGACGTGCAACAAGAGATACTCGGATTTCATACCAGCGACTTACAAAAAGAGCTCATCAAAGTGTATGCCATGCCACCATTATTGGTGCAACTGATGAATGATGATGGCGAAATGGAAAAAGATAATCGCGTCAAAAATGTATCCTTGGCGGTTAATTTGGCAAGGCATTCAGCAAATGGTTGGGATGATGCTGCACTACCAGATGACTATGCTGCGATTGCTGATTTTTTACATGTGGATGTCGAACGCGTGCTTTATATTATTAAGCATCCGGATGCCCAGTCACTGAACTAAGAAAAGTAATTCAGCCTAACGAACTAAACGCCTTGCTTTAAACTCACTTGAATAAACGGATCTAAATCACCATCCAACACACCCTGCGTATTGCCAATCTCGACATTGGTACGCAAATCTTTAATGCGGCCCTGATCTAATACATAACTGCGAATTTGATGTCCCCAGCCAATATCGGTCTTGGCGTCTTCTAGTGCTTGCTTTTCTTCGTTACGTTTATTGAGCTCTAAGTTATACAAAGCGCCCTTCAACATATTCATCGCTTCCTCTTTATTGCGATGCTGCGAGCGGTCATTTTGGCATTGCACCACAACACCCGTCGGAAGATGGGTTAATCGCACAGCCGAATCCGTTTTATTAATATGTTGCCCACCCGCACCACTGGCACGATAAGTATCGAGACGAATATCCGCAGGATTAATATCGATTTCAATTGAATCATCGACTTCTGGGAAAATTTGCACACTAGCAAAACTAGTATGGCGTTTAGCATTACTATCAAATGGTGATTTTCTCACTAATCGATGTACACCATTTTCAGTACGCAAGGTGCCAAAAGCATAATCTCCAGTGACTTTGAGTGATGCGCCTTTAATGCCCGCTACGTCGCCATCTGACAACTCTAACACTTCAACTTTAAAGCCTTTGCGTTCACAATAACGCAAATACATGCGCAATAGCATATTCGCCCAATCTTGCGCTTCAGTGCCGCCACTGCCTGATTGAAACTCAATAAAGCAATTATTCTCGTCCATCGGCTGTGAGAACATGCGTCTAAATTCCATCTCTTCAATGGTCTTTTCTAGCGCTTCAGAATCTTTAGCAATACTAAGCAGCGAGTCATCATCACCTTCTTCACGCGCCATTTCAAATAGCTCTTTACTATCATTAATCCCTTGCTCTAAACCGCTTAGGGTATTCACAACGCCTTCAAGCATGCGTTTTTCTTTACCTAATTTTTGCGCATTTTCTTGGTCATTCCAAACATTCGGATCTTCCAGCAACCCATCTACTTCAGCTAAACGCTGCGACTTAGTCTCGTAGTCAAAGATACCCCCGAAGGTCTTGATTACGCGCATTCAAATCATTAAGTCGATTGGCGATAATATTAAGTTGTTCTGCTTCCATGCTATTTGTCTTTAAATAAATTTTGATGAGTCAAACGAAGACGGCATTATACAACAAAGCTTTTCACAACCAATGAAGCCCATTCTGACTAGCCATTTCCGTAATCAGCTACCGCCATCATTCCTTTGTCGTAAAACTAAAAAGAGCAACTAATCCCTTTTTTAAAAACTAACATTTGACATATTTCTATAATTATGGAAATATAGAAATATGAACAATCAATCAGCAGTCACATTACTCTCATCCATCGCTAACGAAGCCAGATTAGCGATTTTTAGACGATTAGTGCAAGCAGGAAAAAATGGTTTGGCCGCAGGCGCCATTTCAGAGGAACTTGGTATTCCCAATAGCACCCTGTCGTTTCACTTAAAAGAGTTAAGCCACGCAGGCTTAATTAATGCAAAACAAGAAAGTAGATTTATTTATTACTCAGCGAATTATGATGCCATGAATGATTTACTTGCCTACTTAACCGAAAATTGTTGCGCGGGCGAGCAAGCTTGTTGCCCAGACACATCATGCGACACTCAACAAAAGGAAACCAACGAATGAAAAGAATGCATCTCCATGTTTCAGTTGATGATTTAGCAAAAAGTATCACTTTTTATAACACGCTGTTTGGTGCGACACCAACTGTGCAAAAAACTGATTATGCAAAATGGATGTTAGACGACCCTTTCGTTAATTTTGCCATCAGTGCTCGCGGTGCAAAAGCTGGGCTTGACCACATTGGCATTCAAGTAGAAAAAAGTGATGAGCTGGCTGAAATTAAAACCCGATTAGAACAAGCGGATATGGCTATGCTCTCTCAAGAAGGTACAACTTGCTGCTATGCCAAATCAGATAAACACTGGGTACAAGACCCTTCTGGCATTGCGTGGGAAACATATCAAACACTAGAAAGTTCACCAACCTTTAATGATGCCGTCACTGATACAGCCGAAAATACAGCCTGCTGTGCACCAACGCAAACGATTCAATTAACACTCACCAAAGGAAAAACTGAGCATGACAACAAATCAAACTGCTGCTAATTCAGAATCAAACCATTTAAAACCGAAAATCAGTAGTTTTGAACGTAATCTCACTTGGTGGGTATTAGGTTGCATTGTCGTCGGCATTACTTTTGGTAAATTAGCACCAGATCTGTTTCAAACACTAGCAACCATCAAAGTGGCAGAGGTCAACCTGCCTGTTGCCGTTTTAATCTGGCTCATGATTATTCCAATGCTACTAAAAATTGACTTTGCTGCCATGGGTGAAGTGCTACAACACGCCAAAGGAATTGGTGTGACGCTTTTTATTAACTGGATGGTTAAACCATTTTCAATGGCTTTATTAGCTTGGATTTTTATCCGCCATTTATTTGCTGACATGCTGCCAGTCGATCAAATCGATAGCTATATTGCAGGCTTAATATTGCTAGCAGCCGCACCTTGTACCGCAATGGTGTTTGTATGGAGTAATTTATGCGACGGTGATGCAAAGTTCACACTCTCTCAAGTGGCTATCAACGATGCCATCATGCTATTTGCTTTTGCCCCTATCGTCGCTTTATTATTAGGTTTATCTAGCATTGTTGTGCCTTGGGATACGCTGTTAATTTCAGTATTACTGTTTATTGTTGTTCCTGTGGTGATTAGTCAAATCCTTAGAAAAGTGCTGCTGCATAAAGGCAACGATTCAGCATTGAATACAACCTTAAAAAAACTACAACCTCTCTCATTAAGCGCATTATTAATTACACTGGTTTTATTGTTCGCTTTTCAAGGTGAGCAAATTCTGAACCAGCCACTGATTATTCTGTTATTGGCAGTGCCAATTTTGATTCAAGTGTATTTCAATTCTTTATTCGCTTATTGGCTCAATAAAAAATTTAAAGTCGCGCATTGTGTAGCAGCTCCATCAGCACTGATTGGCGCATCCAACTTCTTTGAGCTTGCCGTTGCAACAGCCATCGCTTTATTTGGTTTTAACTCAGGCGCCGCATTGGCAACGGTTGTTGGTGTGTTAATAGAAGTGCCGGTCATGCTGTCGATTGTCGCGATTGTTAACCGCAGCAAACATTGGTATGAAAATTAACATAAGAAGGAAAGTATTAATCGTATGAATATATTATTTTTATGTACAGGCAACTCTTGTCGCTCTATTTTAGCGGAAGCCACTTTTAACGCATTAGCCCCTGCTGACATGCGTGCCATGAGCGCGGGTAGCGACCCAACAGGCGAGGTGCATCCGCGTTCAATTGCTTTACTTAAGCAAAAAGGCATTTCGACTGAAGGCTATTACAGTAAGTCATGGAACGATTTGCCGAGCGTGCCAGATATTGTGATTACCGTTTGTGGCAATGCGGCGGGTGAAACTTGCCCTGCTTATTTAGGCAAAGTGATTCGCGCGCATTGGGGTGTGGATGACCCAGCTAAAGCAACAGGGACAGATGCTGAAATTAATGCGAGTTTTGAACATGCTTATTCGACTTTGCGTAAACGGATTGAGGCGTTTTTAGCACTAGATTTTAATAAGATTGAAAATAACGACGACCTTACCCATCAATTAGCACGCATTGGCGAATTACAGTAATGGTCTGCAAAAGCGAATGACAGTACTAAATTTATAGCAAGTGCTCAATAAATTGTTATAAAAATAAACTACAAATCTTCGCGACCGCAATACCATTCATTTTCCACTTTTTTGTAATCCGCCTAAAAATTTCAACTTAAATGGTCTTTAGGGAGATAATTTTGTTATCTCTCCCTGCCATCTGTGTCATAATTTTGTCACAATTAGAACTCCACTTACAAAGTGAGCTTGATAAATGATGCGCTTTATCTAACTATCAATTCATAAAACAGATCAGGGAATATAAAATGGCGACCAGTATTTTTAGTCGGATAATGTCTATTATCACTCCGCATAATGAAAATTATTTTCAATTATTCAATAAGTTAGCAGATTGCTCGGTAAAGGCTTCAAAGGAATTAGCCATGATGGCGGCGGTTAACGATTCTATACAGTTTGATGCCCATTTTGCTGAAATACGAAAGATTGAATCTGAAGCAGATTTATATACCCAAGAAATTTTACTCTCTCTCCACAAAACCTTTATCACCCCTTTTGATCGTCGCGAGATTCGTGAATTAGCCATGGCTTTGGACGACATTATCGATTTTATGGAAGCGATTCCACAAAATGCCACCATTCATGGACAAATTAATTTCACCCCAGAAATGGTTGCTATGGCTCAAATCTTACTGCGTGCTTCGGAAAAAGTGCGTGATGTGGTGGCGATGTTAAGTGATATGAAAAATGCGCACCTTATCTTGCGCATGTGCGAAGAGATTAGCATTATTGAAGGCGAGGCAGATTATATTGTTCGCGCAGGCATACGTCGTCTATTCCAAGAAAATTCTGACGCGCGCACCTTAATCAGCTCAAAAGTCCTTTATGACTTATTTGAAGAAGCTGTCGATAGTTGTGAAGACGTTGCTGATGTCATTCATGGTGTCGTTTTAGAACGCATTTAAGGATAGCTCATGGATTACGCATTACTCATCATGGGCTTTTTGGTGGTGGTGGCTCTTATATTCGACTTTATGAATGGATTCCACGATGCTGCAAACTCAATTGCGCTAATGGTATCAACAAGGCTACTCACTCCTCAAGCAGCTGTTATCTGGGCTGCGTTCTTTAATTTCATTGCTTTTTTATTCTTTGGCTTACATGTAGCTGACACCATCGGCAAAGGCATTATCGATCCTAATATTGTGAATAATGCAGTCATTTTTGGTGCATTAAGTGGTGCTATCGTTTGGAATATCGTTACTTGGTGGTTCGGAATTCCATCCTCTTCATCGCATGCACTTATTGGCGGCTTGCTAGGTGCAGGCTTAGCTCATGCAGGGACAGAAGGCGTTATTTTTGGTGCCAAGCTTATTAGCACTGCATTAGGCATTATATTTTCCCCTATGTTTGGTATGTTGCTAGCGCTCCTGCTATCTATTCTCGTTTTATGGCTATTTAGAAACGCGGCACCATACAAAACAGAAAGCCGATTCAATAAATTACAATTTATATCATCTTCATTGTTCAGTTTAGGGCATGGCGCAAATGACGCTCAAAAAACAATGGGCATTATTACCATCTTATTATTCGCAAACGGTTATCTTGAAGGCGGCTTTCACGTGCCTTTTTGGGTCGTCATCTCTTGCCAATTAGCCATGGCTTTAGGTACTTTACTTGGTGGTTGGCGCATTGTGCGCACCATGGGTATGGGTATCACCAAGGTGCGTCCAACAGGTGGATTTTGCGCACAAACCTCAGGCTCCATTGCCTTGTTTTTAGCCACCTCTTTTGGTATCCCAGTATCAACCACGCATACCATTACAGGCGCTATCGTTGGTGTTGGTTTATCGCGCAGAGTTTCGGCTGTGCGCTGGGGCTTAGCTTCGCGTATTGTATGGGCATGGGTACTCACTATTCCTTGCTCTGGGATTGTTGCTGCCATTGCTTATTATATTGGGCAATCGTTTTTATAAAAACCTTTCAAATAGCGCTTAAATACAACTCAATGTTGTAAATGTCATAATTTTGTCATAATTAATTTATACAATGCTTCAACTTATCGCAGATAGCATTATTTGCGATTATTCTTGAAGTGCTTTTGGTACAGTTTTTTTAATTATGGAGATTTTAATGCAAACTAAGTTTGTTAAATTATTAGGGGCAGCGTCGATATTTGCAGCAAGCTTGACGATTGCTACACCAACATTCGCAGCCGCAGAAATTACAGGCGCTGGCGCTTCTTTTCCTCATCCAATTTATGCGAAATGGGCTGAGTCTTACCAAGCAAAAACTGGCGTTAAAATGAACTACCAAGCCAGTGGTTCTGGTGCAGGCATTAAACAAATCAGCAACAATGTGGTTGATTTTGGCGCTTCAGACAAACCATTAGAGCCAGCAGAGCTAGATAAACTAGGTTTAATGCAGTTCCCAACTGTTGTTGGCGGCGTGGTGCCAGTTATCAATATTCCAGGTGTTGAAGCAGGAAAATTAGCATTAGATGGCGAAACATTAGCAAACATTTACTTGAAGAAAATCACAAAATGGGATGATCCAGCGATTGCTAAATTAAACCCTAGTGTGAAATTACCAAGTGCAACAATCACAGTTGTGCATCGTTCTGATGGTTCTGGTACTACTTTTATCTTTACTAACTACCTAGGTAAAGTAAGTAAAGAGTGGGCTGATAAAGTTGGTGCAAACACAGCTGTTAAATGGCCTACAGGGATTGCTGGCGCTAAAAATGCAGGTGTTGCTTCTTATGTTAAAACCATCAAACATTCAATTGGTTATGTTGAGTTAGCATATGCGACACAAAACAATCTAGCTTATACGTCAATGATTAACAAAGAAGGCGCTACTGTTGAGCCAACAATCGAATCATTCCAAGCAGCCGCTAAATATGCTAAATGGGAAGAGGCGCCAGGCTTCTACGAAATTTTAACAAACGAGCCTGGTAAAGAGTCATGGCCGATTGCTGGTGCAACATTCATTTTAATGTACAAAGAACAAGCAAGTGCTGCTAAAGCGAAAGAAGTATTAAAGTTCTTTGATTATGCCTATAAAAGTGGTGATTTAAGTGCTAAAGCGTTGGACTATGTACCATTACCAGACAACGTTGTTGATTTAATCCAAAAAAGCTGGAAGACAAACATGAAAGCAAAAGACGGTTCTGCAGTTTGGAACTAGGCTTAAGTTAACTTAGATAAACTAGAACCTTAGGTAAACTAGAAAATGTCTTCCTATCATAGTAATATGGCAAATGCAGGAGGAGCTTCGGCTCTTCCTGCTCATTCGTCCTTAGATACACAAACCAATACTAAAGGGTCTACATTGTCCTCTCCTCAAAAACCCAACCAAAACATGGGTGCCTTGCTAGATAAGCTATTTAAAGGTACTACTATGTTTTTTGCCTCTTTAGTCTTGATACTATTGGTAGGCATTATTATCACTTTATTCATCGGCAGCTTGCCGACGTTTAAAGCATTCGGGCTACCATTTTTCACGAGTGCTGAATGGAATCCTGTTACAGAAGAGTTTGGTGCGCTAGTGCCTATTTACGGCACAATCGTCACCTCCATCATCGCGATGTGCATTGCAGTTCCGTTAAGTTTTGGTATTGCCTTATTTATTACAGAAATCGCCCCAGTTTGGTTAAAACGGCCAATTGGTGTGGCGGTAGAATTATTAGCAGGTATCCCTAGTATTATTTATGGCATGTGGGGACTCTTTGTGTTTGCTCCAATATTTGCAGAGCATGTACAACCTTGGATAAACGATAATCTTGGCGAGTTGCCATTTCTTGGTTTACTTTTTCAAGGTCCTCCAATGGGGATCGGCATGTTAACCGCTGGCTTTATCTTAGCCATTATGGTCATTCCATTCACCGCATCAGTGATGCGCGATGTATTTCAAGTGGTTCCCCCTATGTTAAAAGAGTCTGCTTATAGCTTGGGCTCAACCAAGTGGGAAGTGGTTTGGAATGTTGTTTTGCCTTACACCAAAACAGGTGTTATTGGCGGCATTATGCTTGGCCTTGGTCGAGCACTAGGTGAAACCATGGCCGTTACGTTTGTTATTGGTAATTCTCATGAAATTTTTGCATCGCTGATGATGCCAGGCAATACCATTTCATCCGCCATTGCAAACGAGTTTGCGGAATCAGTTGGTGAGCTGTATACCTCATCACTCACGGCATTAGGATTAACCTTATTTATCATCACATTCATTGTGTTGGCTCTTTCAAAATTACTCTTGCTTCGTCTTGCTAAGCAGGAAGGTAAACAATCATGATGGAATTTAATAATACCCGTTATAAAAAACGTAAGTTGTTTAATCAAGTAGCAATGTCACTTTCAATGGCGACTGTTGTCATTGCATTGTTTTTCTTATCTTGGATATTGTTTACTTTGTTTAGTAACGGCTTTGAATACTTGAGCACAGCTGTGTTTACAGAAAGCACACCTCCTCCAGGTGGTACAGGCGGTTTGTCCAATGCAATATTCGGCAGTTTATTGATGGTTTTATTTGCCACGTTGATTGGTACGCCAATTGGCATTTTAGCTGGTACTTATTTAGCTGAATATGGCAAATCTGGCTGGCTGGCGCCAACTACTCGCTTCATCAATGACATTCTGTTATCAGCACCATCTATTGTAATCGGCTTATTTGTATACGAAATTGCCGTGCATCAATTTGGTCACTTCTCTGGCTGGGCAGGTTCAATTGCATTGTCACTCATCGTGATTCCAGTGGTAGTAAGAACTACTGAAAATATGATGCTGTTAGTGCCAAACGCATTGCGTGAGGCCGCTGCAGCACTTGGTGCACCTTATTGGAAAGTGACGACTATCGTCGTTTATCGCTCAGCCAAAGCTGGAATTTTGACTGGATTATTGTTAGCCATTGCGCGCATTAGTGGTGAAACGGCACCGCTATTATTTACTGCGCTAAACAATCAATTCTGGAATACCGACATGGCTAAACCAATGGCCAGTCTTGCTGTTGTGATTTACCAATTCGCGTTAAGTCCATACGATGACTGGCAACAACTTGCATGGGCAGGCGCACTAATTATTACTTTATTTGTTCTAGGCTTAAATATTTTAGCTCGAACAGTTTTCCGTCAAGAACAAGTACAACGTTAATTTAGGATTATTACTAATGACTACAGAAACCTTACAGTCGAAAATTAAAACGAACAATTTAGACTTTTATTATGGCAAGTTCCATGCCCTAAAAAATGTGAATTTAGATATTCCTGCCAGCAAAGTAACTGCTTTTATCGGCCCATCTGGTTGCGGAAAATCGACTTTACTCCGTACTTTTAACCGGATGTATGAGCTTTATCCTAAACAACGCGTAGAAGGAGAAATCCTACTTGATGGCAATGACATCCACGATAAAGGGCAAGATATCAATCTGCTTCGTGCAAAAGTAGGTATGGTATTTCAAAAGCCAACACCATTCCCTATGTCGATTTACGACAATATTGCATTTGGTGTTAAGTTATACGAAAGTTTGTCTAAGCGCGACATGGATGACCGTGTTGAGTGGGCATTGAAAAAAGCAGCTTTATGGAGTGAAGTAAAAGATAAACTGAATCAGAGTGGTAGTAGTCTATCTGGTGGTCAACAACAACGTTTATGTATTGCTCGCTGCGTTGCAGTTAAACCAAATGTACTACTGTTAGATGAGCCATGTTCTGCGCTAGATCCAATTTCTACAGCAAGAGTTGAAGAGTTGATTCATGAACTGAAAAAAGACTACACGATTGTTATCGTAACGCATAATATGCAACAAGCAGCCCGTGTTTCTGACTATACAGCCTATATGTATTTAGGTGAGTTAATTGAGTTTAACAACACAAACGATATCTTTATTAAGCCAAACGATAAGCGTACTGAAGATTACATTACTGGCAGAATCAGCTAAATTAAAACAACTATCCGATCAGTTAAGGATTATAAATGAACGAAAACACACACCTTTCGACCCAGTTTGACACAGATTTAGAGCGCTTACGTAGCAAAGTACTTGAAATGGGCGGTTTAGTTGAATCACAAATCAACATGACGACTAAAGCCTATGCTGACAACAACATCGAAGCGGTATTAGACGTATTAGAAAATGATTCTGATGTAAATGCTTTTGAGAAATCCATTGATGATGATTGCATTCATATCATCGCAAAGCGTCAACCGACTGCATCTGATTTACGTCTTGTGATGTCAATTAGCAAAATGGTGACAGATCTTGAGCATTCAAGAGCGCGATGTGACTGTGCTTAAAGCGACCACCGATGTAAGACATTTAGCGCAAGCAGCAAGTTTACAAATTAGAAGTGCATTAGATACTTTTGCGAGACTAGATGCAGATGAAGCAAGAGCAGTGATTGCAACGGATGATGCACTAGATAAAGAGTTTAAATCGATTGTGAGACAGCTGATTACTTTTATGATGGAAGATCCACGCACGATTACAACGGCGCTAGACATCATCACGATCGCACGTGCTATCGAACGTGTCGGCGATCACGCAAAAAACATTGCTGAACAAGTAATTTATATTGTTGAAGGTCGCGACGTTCGCCACTTAGCTGATGAGAGTTAGTCTGATGTTGACTTAAATATAGGCCTTGGGTTCGTTCAACGTCCAAGGCTTATTTTTTAATTAGCAACTTCTACATCCTCAATCTAGTCATAACGGGGATGATAAATACCCATTATTGATTATATTGATGCAACCATGAAAAAATCTGTTTCTACTCTTCTAAACCGCGACTTAAGTATTTTAAGTTTTAATGAACGCGTTTTATCGTTGGCACAACGAGAAGATTATCCATTATTAGAGCGCTTACGATTTTTATGTATTGTTGCCTCCAACTTAGATGAGTTTTTTGAAGTACGGATGGCTGCACAGTTAGAAGCATTACAGAATGGGCTAACCAGCGACAATATTAACGCAGAAACCTATGAAGCAATTTCGCAAAAAGCACATGCTTTAGTCCAAAAACAATATTCATTATTTGAAAATGAATTAATGCCTGCCTTAGAAAAGCAAGGTGTCGCCTTGGTTTCTAGCCATTTACGCACCGTTGAGCAAAAGAAATGGGTGGCGCAATACTTTCAAGCAGACGTCAAACCACTTTTGCTACCGATTGCATTAGATCCTTCGCACCCTTTCCCGCAAGTGGCGAATAAAGCATTGCACTTTATCGTTGAATTAGAGAATAAAACAGCTAAAAAAACACCCTCAATTGCGATTGTTCGTGTGCCGCGTGTTTTGCCGAGAATTACAAAGCTACCTTCACGCATCAGCAAAAAACAGCAGAGTTTTGTTTCGCTAACCAGTATTATTCGTGCACATTTACCTGATCTGTTCCAAGGTGCAAAAATCGTCAATTTTTCTCAATTCAGGGTCACTAGAAACTCAGATTTAGATGTGGAAGATGACGTGAGTAATTTACGTACAGCATTACGCGAAGAGCTCGCATTCCGTCCATATGGTGAACCTGTGCGTCTAGAAGTAACGATTGATTGTGATGAATCGTTATCCAATTTTCTACTAGAACAATTCGCTTTACCTGCCTCTGCTTTGTATAAAGTGAATGGGCCAGTTAACCTTGGCAGACTGATTCAATTACCTGATTTAGCAGGTGATGCAAAATTATTATTCCCAACTTTCACGCCAGCTTGGCCTAAAGGTTTAGCAGCGAACAAGTCGATGTTCTCGCAATTAAGAAAACGGGATGTGTTGATTCATCAGCCGTTTGAAAGTTTTGAAGCGGTCATTCAACTATTGCAAGAAGCCGTGCATGACCCAGATGTGCTGGCTATTCATCAAACCATTTATCGTGCAGGTTCAGACCCGCGCATCCTCAACTTATTGCAAACGGCGGTGCAACGTGGCAAAGAAGTATTAGTGGTGGTTGAGTTAAAAGCACGCTTTGATGAAGAAGCAAATATCAACTGGGCGGAAGCATTAGAGTCGATTGGTGCACAAGTGGTATATGGCATTGTTGGTTTAAAAACGCATGCGAAAATGTTGCTTATTATGCGCCGAGAAGGCCGCGCAATTAAGCGATATGCGCATGTTTCTACTGGCAACTACAATCCTAAAACTGCTAAGCTCTATACCGACCTTAGCATGCTGACCAGTGACCTCACGATTACTAGAGAGATAGAACAGCTATTTAGACATTTAACCAGCGAGCTTCCGCTGCCTAAAATGCGTAAATTGCTAGCTTCTCCCTTTACGTTACACAGCACCATGTTGCGATATATTAATGCAGCAGGTAATGCAGCGGCAAAAGGGAAACCAGCTAGAATTATCATCAAAACGAACTCACTGACCGACGAAGCTCTCGTGTTGGCGCTTATGAGAGCAGCTAAAAAAGGCGCGACAATTGACTTGATTGTCCGTAGCGCATGCATATTACCGCCTGGCGCAAAAGATTTACATGACCGCATCCGTGTACGATCTATTGTCGGACGCTTCCTTGAGCATTCTCGCGCGTTTTATTTCGATATTGATGGCAAAGTGAAACTTTGGTTGGCAAGTGCTGACTGGATGACACGTAATATGCTTAAACGCGTTGAAATTGCATGGCCGATTTTAGATATAGAGATGCAAAAACGCATTATGGACGAATGCTTCACGCCCTATTTGCAAGATAATATTGACGCTTGGGCATTAACCAATGATGGTAGTTACCAGCTCGTCCGTCAGACTGACAATAGCGAATCGGCAACCCAGATTTCAGCACAAACGATGCTTTTACAAAAGAATCGTTAACCTAACCGTGCTGCTTTTTCTTTTACTTCTTTAGCTTTTTTCTTTTTCTCTATTTCTTTTTTTTAGGTCTGCCTGTTTTTATAACAGGCACATCGGCCATTGCTTTTTTTAACCGTAAATCGGTCATAGCGGCTAACAATTTAATACCTGCGCGCAACAACTCACTTTTCTTTGCCGGTTGTCCTAGTGCTAATAAACGTGCTTTTAGTGCAGCTAATTGCGCATATTCATCTCTAGGCATGGTGAAGCTATCACGCTCCATTTTGACTTTGCCTGATTTAACAGTTTCATCTGTAATCACTACTTGTTCTGCGGCATTTTTTTCTGCCGCTAGTGCAGTTGCAACGGGTGTTTTTATCGTGGTTGTGCGCTTAACAGGCGGCTTTCTAGTTGCTGCGGCTCGTTTTTCTGTCGGACTAGACGCTTTTGGTGGAATTACTTTAGGTGCTACTTTTTGTTTAATCGTCATTGCTATGCTCCTTAATATCAATCATTAAATAACATCATCCGACTTATTCATTACTTTATATTTGCCTTTTGCTATTATCGCTAAACTCCAATTGACCTTCTTCCAAGCAATCACTTCTTCTTCTAATAAATAAGCAGATTGCGGGTGTGATTCCAGCCAACTTTCCGATACTGTAAGCGCCATTTTATCTGCATTGAACTGTAAATTTTCAATCCCACTCAGCGTTGGTTTGTTACGCGAATGACAAAGAATAATGGCTAAACGCAAACAAGCTAATGAAATGATTAGTCGCTCATCCACCAAGGTTAAATCTAACTTTTTAAGTTTGCCGCGCTGCGCTAGTACCAGCAAACTCAAATGATGCAAATCACTCTGAGAAAATCCCATTAACTCAGTGTGATCTAAAATATAAGCACCATGTACATGAGAGGCACCGTGTGAAATCACGGCACCAATTTCATGACACTGAGCTGCCCAACTGAGTAACCTTCGCTGTTCCTTAATATCACTTCTTTTAAGATTCAAACTTACTGTTAAGCAATCAAATAAATAAAGTGCCGCTTCGTTCACATGCTCTGCATGCTTGGTGTCCACGGGAAATCGCTTTAGCAACAAGTTAACAGAAGCATCCTTGGTATACACCAAGCCATCACTCGCCTCTGCTGCCATATCATAAAATAAACCATGTCGCAGTGCGCCGCGTGCCACATGCAAGGTTTCTATTTTTAAAATATCAAACACTGCACGCAATACACTTAATCCGCCGCCAATAACAGCATTACGCTCTTCTTTCAAGCCATCTATCTTTAAACGGCTGGCATTTTTGGCTTTGATTAATTCTTTACGTAACCAATCTAAACCCTCTTTTGTAATCACACCTTCTTTGAAGCCAGCTAATGCTAAAACATCACCAACAGCGCCAACGGTGCCAGATGCGCCATAAGCCACATCCCAATATTTAGGTGCATAAGTGCGGGTAATAACATCCAAAAATGACTTTGCCGCAACTTCAGCACGTTTTAAGTTCTTTTCAGAAAGCTCTCCATCTGGAAAGTATTTCAATGACCAGGCAACAGAACCAACGCGTAATGACTCTGTATTTAATGCATCAAAATGCTTTCCTAATACAAATTCTGTCGAGCGCCCACCAATATCAATCACCAAGCGTCGCTCATCTGATTGTGGCAAGAAGTGGCTGACGCCTTGATAAATCAGTCTAGCCTCTTCTACACCCGAGATGACTTCAATATTATAGCCAAGCGCTTTTTGCGCCATCCCAATAAAAAAGTCCCTATTACGCGCCTCTCTGAGCGTTTGTGTCGCCACTGCCCGCACATTTTGAGCAGGGAAACCTTTTAACGCTTCGCCAAATCGCTCTAAACATTTCACGCCACGCTCTAGCGCAGCAGCATTCAGGTTGCGATTTTCATCTAAATCACCGCCCTGCCTAACGGCTTCTTTAATATAGTCAACCCGTTGTATTTGCCCGCCAACATAATGCGCAATTTCCAACCTAAAACTATTTGAACCTAAATCAACCGCCGCCAGCAGCGTTTCTGCGCTTATCGTATTATTTTCCATAATGCATTTATAGCATATTAGAAATAAACCTGATGGGTCGAAATCAAAAAATACCTAAAAAAGTAACGCTCCATTAGTCAGTTAATGTCACATAAGGTAGCGATGACTTTTTAAATTGATATTGCTCCATTGTTTTTTCATAAAAATTCACCATACGCTGTGCCTGCACATCAGCAGACCAAACACACAAAGCATAGTCTTTTGCTTTTTGACTGAGCAGATCGCGCTTGGTGTGATTCTCAATCAAAGAAGCCACTTTATCGGAGAATTCAATCGTATTCTCTGTTGCAATCAATGCCCCTTGTCCTTCATGCAAAATAGAAGCTGTTCCCAACTCAGCAATGCCAACTACTGGCGTACCTTGCGCCATGGCTTCTAACAGCACCAACCCTTGCGTTTCGCTTTTTGAAGAAAACACAAAAACATCGGCTGATTTATAACACGCGTTCAACTCGGTATCGCGATCTAAATAGCCAATAAACTTAACGTTATCTTCAATTTTTAACGTAACTGCTAACTGATGCAATGACTTTTCTGCAGGGCCTTCTCCTGCTACCACGAGCAATACATTGGGATGACGTTCAGCTAACACTTTGGTCATTTCAAATAAAATGGGAATATTTTTCTCAAAAGCAACGCGCCCTACATAAAGCAGCATGGGCCGCTTATTTTCAATGTTATGTTTTTTCTTAAACGCTAAGCCATCTGATTCAGCGAAACTACCTTCTTGTAGTCCTGTGGGAATCACATTGGCGCTGCTACTAACGCCATACACTCTCAACACATCTAACATCGGCTGCGAGGGCACAACAATAGCATTCACTGCATTACATTGTTTTTTAGAAATTGTGCGGGCAAGGCTTCTTGCCATGCCTTGTGGTATCCAAGGCAAGTAATGATGCAGATAATCTTCAAAAAAGGTGTGATACGTTTCAACGCAAGGAATATGCAACAACTTCGCTAGCTTAAGTCCTAAATAATGCGCAACAAAAGGCGTATTAATATGAATAATGTCGTATTTTTCTTTTTTCAGTTCAGGCAATAGTTTTAAAGCCGCGCCATATTTCATTAAACGATCTTCAGGATCAAAATAAATACCTCTCGCTGGAATGCGTTTAATATTAGATGCATCCAAATCATGTCCTTCACCATAATCAGGCGCAATTAAATCGACATGATGCCCAAGCAACTGTAATTGATTAATAAACGTTTTAATTGAAGTTGAAACGCCATTCACCCGTGGGAAGTAAACATCTGATATGAAAAGTATTTTCATGTATAACTCGTGTTATTTAAACAATGTAAACGATAGTATCGTTGCATTGTGACAATTTAATGAATATGACAATTGTTTGTTAAGAACTTCAACTTCTGTCATTTAAGCTTCACAAAACCATGTCAAATTAGCGCCATGAACAGTCGCAAACTTTTGAACGGCTTTTGGTGGTGCTTACCACTCACTATTTATTCACTGGATGCTAATGCATGGGGGCTATATACCCACGTTTATTTTGCACAGTCTCTATTCATTGCATCGCCTTTATTGGATAAACGTTTTAGAGAGGCAATTAAGCGCTTTCCTGAACTGGTGATGGCTGGCGCCTGTTTACCTGATTTAGCGGTTATTTCTAAAAAATTTAAAACCACGCATCAATGGCAAAAAGCAGCCTATTTAATTAATCATGCAGCAACTGATGAAGAAACGGCGATTGCTATCGGCTACGCTAGCCACCTTTATGTGGATGTGATTGCGCATAATCACTTTGTTCCAGCACACGAAGCGCTTTGGGAGCATGAAAGCATGTTCACTCACATTGCTGCAGAATGGGCGATGGATGTGCACATTCAGCAGTCGCTACAGCAAACACCTGGTCAATTACTGTGTAAATATTCACGCATGATTAGCCACTTTATCGCACCTTGTTTTGATCAACCACAACGGTTAATCAATAAAAAACTACGTACTTTAGCTTACGCTGACCGTCTGTTAAGAGTCGTTAAACTGCCCAATATCATTCATCAATGCATTCACTTTAATAATAATCAAAAACATAAACATTTTGATTACTACATTAATCAAACTGAAGAGGCGCTTAAAGATTTTCATAAGATTCTGAATGGTCAGCTGCCTAATTGGCAACCTGAGCGCACAGCGATTGATGACTTGTCACGTGTGCTGATGTGGCGCGAACATTGTTTAGCAACGCTGCATATGGATCATGCAGAGCCAATTCGCTACTACAGCATTTAGCATTAATAGCTTATTTGAAGACTAAAGAAAAAAGGTGATGCAACTGCATCACCTTTTTTATTAATTGATTATGTTGCTATAAAATAATATTCATTGAAATTAATGATAGTGCAATGCCGATGACAGCACCTGCTAACACATCACTCGGATAATGTAATCCAAGTACAACACGCGACATCGCAACCATGATGCTAAATGGAATAACTAGGAAAGCCAGTGACGGAAAGTAAGCTAAGGTCATGCAGGTAAACGTCACCGCATGTAGCGTATGTCCAGATGGGAAACTGAAATAATCTAATGGCTTACCCGTTAGCCAAACATCTTGTAATACTTGGTAAGGTCTTGGTCGTAAAGTTTTACCTTTTAACCATTTATAAACCAAAGTACCAACCAAGCCTGTGGCAACAATATGTAAAACTGGCATCCACGCAGATTCGCCTTGTATGAAGATGATGCCTAGTAACATGGTGTACCAAAATACACCATCGCCCAAACGGCTCATTAATCTAAACCAGTCGCGGATGAAAGTATATTGGCTGGCGTGGCTCAGCTTGATGCATAAAGCACTATCAAAATGATTCATTCGTGTGAGGTATAAGCGCATTTTGTTTGACATCACAATCTCCAGTTACAATTGTTTATGCTGGCAGAATGCGCTTCTTATATGACAAGTTGATGAAGCTGGAATGAATGTTTTATTATCAGAAAATAAATATAACCCTATTTAAACAATAGTTTATATCGTTTTTATTGGCTCTGAGCCTCAACAACACTAGCAATCCGCTCTGCTAACTGTTGCACTAACACGGCATCTTGACCTTCTACCATGACACGAATTTTTGGCTCTGTTCCAGATGCGCGCAATAATACGCGGCCAGCGTCTTTCAGTTCATCTTCAGCTTGTTTAACTGCAGCTTGAATGGCAGGCAGTTGTAAATCCAGTTTTTTCTTTGTCGTCACGTTTATTAACACTTGCGGATATAACGGTAATGCTTCACCCATTTGCGCCAAGGTTTTGCCACTGCGTTTCAGCGCATGTAAAACTTGCAAAGCAGCAATAATCGCATCACCACTGGTATGCTTATCCAAGGTGAGAATATGGCCTGAATTTTCACCACCTAGTTGCCAGTTCTTTTCTTTCAACAATTCCAACACATAACGATCGCCCACATTGGCACGACCAAATGGAATTTGATGTTTTTGCAACGCATGCTCTAGTGCAAGATTAGTCATCAATGTACCCGCCACGCCGCCTTTGAGTTTGCCTTTGGCATATAACCCTAAAGCAATGATATATAGCAATTGGTCCCCATCTAACATTTGCCCATTCGCATCAACCATTAATACGCGGTCGCCATCCCCATCAAAAGCAATCCCCATATCGGCCTGATGCTCAATAACTGCTTTTTGTAAGGCTTGCGGATGGGTAGAACCAACGTTTAAATTAATATTTAAACCATCAGGTTTATTACCAATCGCAATCACTTCAGCACCAAGCTCATGAAACACTGGTGGCGCAACGTGATAAGTCGCACCATGCGCGCAATCCAGCACGATTTTTAAACCACGTAAATCCATATTGTTAGGAAACGTACTTTTGCAGAACTCAATATAGCGACCAGCCGCATCATCGATTCGCTTTGCTTTACCTAATTTAGATGATTCCATCACTTGCATTGGCTTCTCAAGTTCCGCCTCAATCGCATGCTCAATCTCATCACCTAGCTTTTCACCCTCGCTGGAAAAGAACTTAATGCCATTATCATCATATGGATTGTGTGATGCAGAAATCACAATGCCAGCTTGCGCACGCAATGCCCTCGTCAGATAAGCAATTGCCGGTGTAGGCATTGGACCAGTTAACATCGCATTCACGCCAGCCGCGGTCAGCCCAGCCTCTAAAGCGGCTTCTAGCATATAGCCAGAAATACGTGAGTCTTTACCAATCAAAACAGTTGGATGTGCGCCCTTGGCTAAGCTACCTTGCTGTAAGCCAACAAATACCCGCCCTGCGGCATAACCTAAGCGCATCACAAACTCAGGCGTAATCGGATGCTCCCCTACTTTTCCCCGAATACCATCCGTCCCAAAATATTTTTTTGCCATGTCTAACACTTTCTTGTTTTTAATTTATTTTTTACTTATTTAATCATACAACCCAAAAGAACAGCTTTATCACCTATATTGGAGCAATGGCAGCAACAACCACTTTCAGTGCCTCAACCGTAGCTTTCACATCATGTACACGCACGATATGAGCGCCCTTCATTACAGAAATAACTGCAGCAGCTACACTCGCATATAATCGCGCATCCACATCATGGCCAGTCACCTGCCCCAACACAGACTTACGAGATAAACCAACTAATATTGGCAAATTTAATTTCGTTAAGGCATCGAGTTGTTGTATCAAGGTAATATTATGCCTACGGGTTTTACCAAAGCCAAAGCCAGGGTCAATCAGCAATCGATTGCTTGCAATACCCGCTTGTTGACAGACTGAAACTCGCTCAGATAAAAACGCGCAAACCTCTTTCACAACATCAACATAATTTGGATGATCCTGCATGGTTTGTGGTGTACCTTGCATATGCATTAAGCACACGCCAACATCTGTATCTGCCACTGCTGCTATCGCACCGTCTTCTTGTAGTGCTCTAACATCATTCACAATACTAGCGCCTGCTGCAATGGCAGCGCTCATCACTGCTGGTTTATAAGTGTCAATTGAGATAGGGATATTAATTTGATGTGCGACCAGCGCCTCTATCACAGGAATCACACGGTCTAACTCTTGCGCTAAAGTGACTGGCGTAGCATTCGGTCGTGTCGACTCGCCACCGATATCCAAAATATCAACACCTTCATCAATTAAAGTAAGCGCATGTTGTAACGCCGCATCCACCTGTGAATAGTGACCGCCATCGGAAAAAGAATCAGGCGTTACGTTGAGAATACCCATGACATGAGGTCTGGTTAAATCTAACTTAAATTGTCCGCAATGTAGCTTCATAAAAGGATAAGGGGCTGACTAATTGAGTTAGTCAGCCCCTTATTTTAACCTAAGCTTGATGCGGTAACTAAGCTTATTCTTTTTTTGCCGTTGGTTGCGGTTTAGGATTAACCGTAGCGCTGCCGCCACCGCTATCTTTCGGCTTTACCGTTGGTTGCTTAGGCTTAGGCTGACGCACTGGAATACCAGCCATAATGTCGTTGATTTGATCAGCATCAATCGTTTCAAACTCCATCAAAGCCGCAGTCATCGCCTCAACTTTGTCACGGTTATCTTCAATTAACTTACGCGCTATTGCATATTGTTCATCGAGAATACGGCGAATTTCACCATCAACTTTTTGCTGTGTAGCTTCTGAAATCGTCTTAGAACTCATGCTTCCAAAGAAAGAGTCTTGCTCACTGCCAGCATATACCATGGTACCCAATGCATCACTCATTCCATATTTAGTGACCATATCACGCGCCAATTTTGTTGCACGTTCAAAATCATTAGATGCACCTGTCGACATTTGATTCACAAAAACTTCTTCAGCAATTCGACCACCAAATAAGATAGAAATTTCTTCTAACATTTTATCTTTGTAATTACTAATGCGATCAAACTCTGGCAATTGCCAAGTTAAACCTAATGCCCAGCCACGCGGCATAATCGTCACTTTATGCACAGGGTCTGCTTTAGGTAACAATTTAGCCACCACCGCATGGCCTGATTCATGATAAGCCGTGTTGCGACGCTCTTCCTCGCGCATCACCATAGTTTTACGCTCTGGGCCCATGAAGATTTTATCTTTTGCATCTTCAAAATCTTGCATATCGACTGTGCGTTTATTTCGGCGCGCTGCAAATAAAGCCGCTTCGTTTACAAGGTTAGCCAAATCTGCGCCGCTCATGCCTGGTGTACCACGCGCTAAAATATCTGCTTTCACATCAGGGTCGATTGGCACTTTACGCATATGTACTAATAGAATTTGCTCACGACCTTTAATATCAGGTAAACCAACCATGACTTGACGGTCAAAACGACCTGGACGCAGCAAAGCTTTATCCAATACATCAGCACGGTTAGTTGCCGCAATCACAATCACACCAGAGCTCGCTTCAAAACCATCCATCTCAACCAATAGTTGGTTAAGTGTTTGTTCACGTTCATCATTACCGCCGCCAGTACCAGATCCGCGACTACGTCCAACTGCATCAATCTCATCAATAAAGATGATGCACGGTGAATTTTTCTTCGCCGTTTCAAACATGTCACGTACGCGAGATGCACCAACACCAACAAACATTTCTACAAAGTCTGAACCAGAGATAGTGAAGAATGGGACCTTGGCTTCACCAGCAATTGCGCGTGCCAATAAGGTTTTACCAGTACCTGGAGGACCCACCATTAATACGCCACGTGGAATACGACCACCTAGCTTTTGGAACTTAGTCGGGTCGCGTAAGAAATCAACCAGCTCAGTCACTTCCTCTTTTGCTTCATCACAACCAGCTACATCAGCAAATGTCGTTTGATTGTTGCTTTCATCTAATTGACGCGCTTTACTCTTACCAAAAGAGAAAGGTCCGCCGCCTTTGCCGCCGCCTTGCATTTGACGCATAAAGAAAATCCAAACGCCAATTAGCAATATCATAGGGAACCATGACATTAAAATCTCTAATAATAATGAGCGTTTTTCTTCTGCTTTAGCTTCAACTTCGACGTTATATTTAAGTAAATCGCTTACCATCCATAAATCATTTGGCGCGTAAGTGCTAAAAGTAGTGTTATCTCTGGTCGTACCAGTAATGACACGTCCATCAATTTGTACTTTCTGGACTTGCCCTTTTTTCACATTTTCCATGAATTGTGAATAGACAATCTGCGAGCTCGCTTTATTAGGGCTGCCAAATTGCTGAAAAACCGTCATGAGGATTAATGCAACAGCAATCCAAATGGCAATATTTTTTGCGATATTATTCACTAGCTTTTTCCTTTTTAAACTTGGTCGTTATTTGCGGTAACACAAACACACACCAACGTACTGTATCTAAACACCTTACTTACGGCCTAATCCGAGCAAATAAGTTTCATTACTACGCCCTCTAGAGGCTTTGGGTTTTCTTGTTACTACTTTATCAAACTCTGAGCGCATGCGTTTAATAATATCGTCAAATCCTGCACCAATAAAAACTTTGACTAGAAAATTGCCATGAGGTTTCAACCATTGCTGACTAAATTCCAATGCAAGCTCCGTTAAATATACCGCGCCCGCTTGATCAGCATCTTTTACTCCACTGATATTGGGCGCCATATCGGCAATTACAAGGTCAACCGGTTTATTATTTAGCTTTTCTTCAAGCAACCTTAACACCAGCTCCTCGCGAAAATCGCCTTGGATAAACTCTACACCTGCAATAGGGTGCATGTCCAATAAATCCAAACCAATGATACGTCCCTGACCTTTTAATCGCTGCTGCACTACTTGGCACCAACTACCTGGCGCTGAGCCTAAGTCGACAACCGTCATACCTGGCTTAATCAGCTTATCTTTATCATCAATCTCAATTAACTTATAAGCTGCACGAGCGCGGTAACCTTCCTTTTGCGCACGTTTGACGTATTCATCATTCAAATGCTCTTGCATCCAAGCTTTACTGCGACTACTTAGCTTCATGTCTTATTATATGAATTCATGATAAAATTCATCCCTTCTAAAGTTCCGAAAAAGCACGCCAATTCATGAAATTAAATCCCAAACAAATCAGCCATTTACGTGGTCTAGCTCATAATATCAGCCCAGTTGTGATGATTGGCAATCAAGGCCTAACCGAGAACATTCTTAAAGAAATTGAAGTTAACCTTAACGCGCATGAGTTGATTAAAATAAAAGTAGCGGGTGATGACCGCGAAGCACGTAAAACCATGTACTTGTCTATCTGTGAGTCAACTAATGCGATTCCCGTACATCATATTGGTAAACAATTAGTTATTTACCGTGCTAGCGAAACCATCAAAGAGAAAAACAAAATTCATATTCCAAAGCTATGACGCATTATTCGCGCCAGCTAATTAGCACTAGCGCCGCGCCCAGCAAACATTCCATCAGATAAATCACGCCAGAAACGCCATGCCAAATAGCAAACTGTTTGGCATATTCGCTTTGCATAACCTCAACTGGAAAGGCATCTGCTTTTAACTGTGCGAGATGCGACTGGATGCCAAAGTAACCGACTAATATCAACAGTAACATGGCACCAATTATCCAGACATAACGCTGTTTAAGACTTGGCATGCCAAACTCAGCAAAGCGTTGCGCTAACAACAGTAAGCCACTGACAATGCCAATATAACTCACCATTTCAAATAATTGTCCTGCAACACTACCCGCCAACTGCCTGTCACTAATCGTATCAAACAAGATACTCGCACTCAGTCCTGTTATCCAAAGACCGCCAACCCAAAAAGTGATGACCAGCCCTGTAAGTTTACGCAACATTAGTTAGACGTATAACACTTCAATAATTTCATATTCTTTAATTCCACCTGGTGCAGATACTTCTGCAATATCACCTTCGTGCTTACCAATCAAGGCACGTGCAATAGGGGAAGCAATAGAAATTTTTCCTGATTTAATATCTGCCTCATCTTCACCGACGATTTGATAGATTTTCACATCACTCGTATCTAAATCTTCAAAGCGCACGGTTGCGCCAAAAACAACGCGACCTTCTGCGTTTAATGCAGTAGGATCGATCACCTGCATATTAGAAAGTTTACTTTCCACTTCTGCAATGCGGCCTTCAATAAAGCTTTGCTTTTCTTTCGCCGCTTCGTATTCAGCATTTTCAGACAAGTCGCCTTGCGCTCTTGCCTCTGCAATTGCCTGAATAACATTCGGCCTATCTTCAGACCTTAAACGTAACAACTCCTCTTTGAGTAAGCCTGCACCACGCAAAGTGACTGGAATTTGATTAACTGCCATACAACGAATCCTTATAAAAAATAAACCACACTCGCCTGAGCGTGGTTTTTCATCCAACTGAATAAACTAGTTTATTTTAGACAAGCTTTTTGTGCAAGTCTTGGATAGACTCTACCTGCAACTCTTGCATATGCGCCATGCCAATACAAGCCGCTTTTGCGCCAGCCAAAGTTGTGTAATACGTCACTTTATTTTGCAAAGCGCTATGGCGAATTTCGTAGGAGTCAGCCACTGCTTTTTTATCTTCAGTCACATTCACAATAAAATTAATTTCATTGTTTTTAATCATATCAACCACATGCGGACGACCTTCAGCAACTTTATTCACCGCTTTTACCGTTAAACCATTATCAGTCAACGCTCTCGCTGTGCCTTTTGTCGCCACCAATTCAAAGCCAAGTTTTTGTAAGTCTTGTGCAATATCAACCACATTTTGATGATCTTCATTACGTACACTAATAAAAGCTTTACCGCCTTGTGGCAATTTAATAGAAGCGCCTAGTTGCGACTTCACAAAAGCTTCTGCAAACGTGCTACCAACACCCATGACTTCACCTGTTGACTTCATTTCTGGACCTAAAATGGTATCTACGCCTGGAAATTTAATAAACGGGAAAACAGCTTCTTTCACCGAGAAATAAGGTGGCACCACTTCTTTAGTAACGCCTTGTGATTTCAAGCTTTGCCCCGCCATACAACGGGCCGCAATTTTAGCTAACTGTAAACCACAAGCTTTAGAAACAAATGGCACGGTACGTGAAGCACGCGGATTGACTTCTAGCACATAGACGGTTGTGCCCTGAATAGCAAACTGCACATTCATTAGTCCTTTTACACCAAGTGCTTTTGCCATCATCACGGTTTGAACGCGTAATTCATCTTGCAATGCTGCACTTAAACTATACGGTGGTAACGAGCAAGCTGAATCACCTGAATGAACACCTGCTTGTTCCACGTGCTGCATAATGCCGCCAATGACCACTTCTTCACCGTCACAAATAGCATCAACGTCAATTTCTAAAGCGTCATTTAAGAACCGATCCAGTAACACTGGTGAATCATTCGATACTTTAACCGCTTCGCGCATATAGCGCTCAAGCTGGCTTTTCTCTTGCACGATTTCCATTGCCCGCCCGCCTAGTACATAACTCGGTCGTACGACTAATGGATATCCAATTTCCTCGGCTAGCCGAATTGCTTCTTCTGGCGCACGCGCTGTGCGGTTAGGCGGCTGTTTAAGGCCTAGTTCGCTCAACATTTTTTGGAAACGTTCACGATCTTCTGCACGGTCAATCGCGTCCGGTGTCGTACCAATAATAGGCACACCCGCTTTTTCTAAAGCACGCGCTAGTTTCAATGGCGTTTGGCCTCCATACTGCACAATCACACCTTCTGGCTTTTCAAGGTGCACAATTTCAAGCACATCTTCTAAAGTAACTGGCTCAAAATATAAGCGGTCAGAAGTGTCGTAATCAGTAGAAACTGTTTCAGGGTTACAGTTGACCATGATGGTTTCATAACCATCTTCGCGCATGGCAAATGCCGCATGTACACAGCAATAATCAAACTCAATGCCTTGACCAATTCGGTTTGGACCGCCGCCAAGCACCATAATTTTTTTCTTATCGCTCGGTTTTGATTCACACTCTTCCGCGTAGGTTGAATACATATAAGCAGTATTGGTAGCAAACTCAGCCGCACAAGTATCAACGCGTTTATAGACAGGACGTACACTCAACGCTTGACGATAAGCACGCACCGCATGCTGATCGGTGTCTAGTAACGCAGCTAGGCGTTTATCTGAAAACCCTGCACGTTTGAGTTGATACAAAGCTTCCTTATCTAAATCAGCAATGTGTTTGCCACTTAGTGCTTTTTCTTGCTTAACTAAATCTTCAATTTGCGCCAAGAACCAAGGGTCAATTTTACTAATATTGAATACCTCTTCCGCACTCATGCCCATTCTAAAAGCATCGCCCACATACCAAATACGCTCTGACCTTGGCTCACCAAGCTCTTTAGCAATTACGTCTACATCAGTCGTTAATGGGTCTAAACCATTAACACCAACCTCCAAGCCGCGTAGCGCTTTTTGGAAAGACTCTTGGAAACAACCGCCAATCGCCATCACCTCACCCACAGACTTCATTTGCGTGGTTAAGCGACTATCGGCTTGGGGAAATTTCTCAAAAGCAAAACGTGGAATCTTGGTAACGACATAATCAATTGAAGGCTCAAAAGACGCTGGCGTTTGACCGCCTGTAATATCGTTTCTTAACTCATCTAAAGTATAACCAACTGCTAATTTTGCCGCTACTTTAGCAATTGGGAAGCCGGTTGCTTTAGAAGCAAGTGCAGATGAACGTGAAACACGTGGGTTCATCTCAATCACAATCATGCGTCCATCTTCTGGATTGATCGCGAACTGTACGTTAGAGCCACCAGTATCGACACCAATTTCACGTAACACCGCCAAAGAGGCGTCACGCATAATTTGATATTCTTTATCAGTTAATGTCTGCGCTGGCGCAACGGTAATAGAGTCACCCGTATGTACACCCATCGGATCTAAGTTCTCAATCGAACAAATGATGATGCAGTTATCAGCAGAGTCGCGAACGACTTCCATTTCATACTCTTTCCAACCGAGCATAGATTCTTCAATCAATAACTCTTTAGTCGGTGAAGCCTCTAAACCACGCTCACAAATCTCAACAAACTCTTCACGATTATAAGCAATGCCGCCACCACTACCACCCATGGTAAATGAAGGACGAATAATGGCTGGAAAACCAATATTGGCTTGTACTTGCAACGCCTCTTCCATGCTGTGTGCAATCGCTGAACGCGCTGAACCTAGACCAATTTTGGTCATCGCTTCTTTAAATTTTTGGCGATCTTCCGCTTTATCGATTGCCTCTTTAGAAGCACCAATTAACTCAACATTATATTTCTTGAGTACGCCATGTTTATCTAAATCCAAAGCACAATTCAACGCTGTTTGCCCACCCATGGTTGGCAACAACGCATCTGGTTTTTCTTTGGCAATAATCTTCTCAACCACACGCCAACTGATTGGCTCGATATAAGTTGCATCTGCCATTTCAGGATCGGTCATAATCGTCGCTGGATTAGAATTCACCAAGATAACGCGGTAGCCTTCTTCACGCAGCGCTTTACACGCTTGCGCACCCGAGTAGTCAAATTCACAAGCTTGTCCAATGACAATTGGGCCTGCGCCAATAATTAAGATTGATTTAATATCTGTACGCTTAGCCATTAGCCAGCCTTCCTTTCTTGCATCATGCTAATGAAGCGGTCAAACAAATAAGCCATTTCTGTTGGTCCAGGACTTGCCTCAGGATGCCCTTGAAAACTAAACGCAGGCTTATCTGTGAGAGCAATGCCTTGCAAACTACCATCAAATAAAGAAACATGCGTCACTTTTACGTTATCAGGCAAGCTGCTTTGATCCGCCGCAAAACCGTGATTCTGACTAGTAATATAAACACGTTTACTCTCTATATCCTGCACGGGATGATTCGCGCCATGATGTCCAAATTTCATTTTGATTGTTTTCGCACCACTCGCCAAAGCCAATAGTTGATGCCCTAAGCAAATACCAAAAATAGGTAATTCAGCATTAAGTAAAGTTTTGATCGCTTTAATCGCATAATCACATGGCTCAGGATCGCCTGGTCCATTTGATAGAAAAATACCATCTGGTTTGTAGCTTAACGCTTCTTCTGCTGTCGCCTGTGCTGGCAATACAGTGACTTTGCAACCGCGTGAAACGAGCATTCGCAAAATATTCTGCTTTACGCCATAGTCAAACGCCACCACATGGTATGGTTTATTTTCTGGCGCGACGAAACCTTCACCTAGTTGCCACTCACCATCCATGTATTCATAAGCAGTTTCACATGACACGACTTTTGCTAAATCCATACCAGCCAAGCCTGGAAACGCTTGTGCCAACGACAATGCTTTATCCGCATCATCACCAACTAAAATACAGCCCGCTTGTGCGCCTTTTTCTCTCAACACACGTGTCAATTTACGTGTATCAATATCAGCAATTGCAACAATATTGTTTTGTGTTAAATATGCAGAGAGCGTTTGTTCACTACGGAAATTGCTAGCCAATAAAGGCAAATCTCGAATCACTAGTCCAGATGCACAGACTTTACCTGATTCTACATCTTCACTATTTACGCCAGTGTTGCCAATATGCGGATAAGTGAGCGTGACAATTTGTTCGGTATATGAAGGGTCTGTGAGGATTTCTTGGTAACCCGTCATTGAGGTATTAAAAACCACCTCGCCAACGGTATGGCCTGAAGCGCCAATTGAAGTGCCTCGAAACACTGTTCCATCTGCCAACACCAAAATCGCTTGTGTCTTTTTTACAGGGCGTGTTTGCGACAATTGTAACTCCTTAAAATATTCAGTTTCGTTTTTTCGCGCGTTTTGCAGCTCTGAATGGTCAATGCTGGCGCTAGACATGCAAAACGGGAAAAGTGGTGCACTCTTCCCGTTTCAAGAATTGCCAAATTATAGCGGAATTAGACTTTCCTTTCAAGCTTAGTAAGCTGTTGATTATGGCGTCTTTTTAGAAAAATTTGTGCACAGAATGCGCCGATCAAAGCAGTAAACATATCCCACTGCGTATCCCAAACATCTCCTTGCGTACCTAGAAAAGCCTCAGCCGTGCCACCTGCCGCCACAGCAACCCACCACTCGATAAACTCATAACAAGCACTAATACTTAAGCAAATGCAACAAACAATAAAAAATAACCATGCACCCTGCTTCACCACCTTCTTACGCAATAGGATTTCACGCGCAATCATTGCCGGAATAAAACCCTGTGTAAAGTGTCCAAGCCTATCGTAATAATTACGGCTCAAATCAAACGTATCGCGCAACCAATTAAACAAAGGCACTTCTGCATAAGTGTAATGCCCGCCAATCAACAGAATAATGGCATGTACTAATATGAGTAGATAAAGTAGTGAGGTGAGTGGAAAATTTTTATAGGTAAAGGCAAGAATAGGTAAAGCGATTAATGTTGGCAACACTTCTAACAACCATGTTAATCGATCGTGCGGATGAATAGCAGACCAAATAAAGACAATCAAAAACAACGCAAATAGCGTCAGAAAGAAACGAGTGTTTTGTTTTGTTGCATCCGACAAAAGAATCGCCGCCTTAAGAGTTATTGCAAACCAAGCACATCGCGCATATCAAACAGGCCTGTTTGCTTATCTGCCAAAAATTTAGCGGCTCTTAACGCACCTAGTGCAAAAGTAGCCCGGCTACTTGCCTTATGCGTAATCTCCACCCGCTCGCCAGTGCCCGCATAAATCACGGTATGGTCGCCAACAACATCACCGCCACGTAAAGTAGCAAATCCAATCTTGCCAGCTTCGCGTTCGCCCGTCACACCTTCACGTGCATAAACAGCGCAATCTTTTAAATCTTGGCCTAGCCCTTGTGCAGCTGCTTCACCTAAACGCAAGGCGGTGCCAGAAGGCGCATCGACTTTATGCCGATGATGCATTTCTACCACTTCAATGTCATAACCCTCATTAAGCACTTTTGCCGCTTGCTCAACTAAGTTAATCAGCAACGTCACACCAACACTCATATTTGGTGCAAACACAACTGAATTTTCATTGGCTGCTGCAGCGATTGCAGACTTTTCTTGCTCATTAAAGCCAGTGGTGCCAATCACCATTTTCACATCAGCTTGCTGACAAGCAGCCAAGTATTGCATCGCCGCTTCAGGACGAGTGAAGTCGATTAAAACATCTGCACCTTGTAACGCAGTAGCCAAATCGCTAGTCACTTTAACGCCCGTTTCCATCCCAAACTGTGCGCCCGCATCTTGCCCCACTAAAGCACTGCCTAAACGGTCAATTGCCGCATGCAACGTTAGCGCATCATCTGCAAACACACCTTCCAACAAAGCGACACCCATGCGGCCAGAAACGCCCGTAATCACAACCTTCATTTTCATGTCCGATTAAAAGCCTATCATTTCTAGTGTTCGCTCAAACAAACCTGGGGCCTCTTCATTTGATATAGAATCATCTACCGCCTTCTGTCTAGCTGGTGCTGCTTGCGTAGATTGAGACTTTACGCTTGGTCCCATCGTTGGTGGCGCTGCAATTTTAGTTTGCGTCTGTTTAGCGCTGGATTTTGACCAAGACTCAACAACTGGCGGCGCTGGAATTTTAGCTTTTTGCGTTTTAACTACTTTAGATTCAGCCTTTGCGACTGGAGGCGGAGGCGCGATAGCCTCAACTTCTTCAGTTTCAACTGCCGATTCCATTTGCTCCTTGACAGGCTCAACCATCTCTTCTGCTGATTGAACAACGGCTGGCTCAGTGGTAACCGGCGCCTGCAATGCGGCTGCCTCAAGT
>Ga0209231_1000183_pt1 | contig 43771 bp, 44 predicted proteins | sample Deesub45470m_DNA_FD_188086 | JGI IMG/M metagenome (GOLD analysis project Ga0209231, IMG submission 188086) | Deep subsurface microbial communities from North Pacific Ocean - 450_OLKR46/470m Metagenome (SPAdes) (version 2) | ecosystem: Environmental > Terrestrial > Deep subsurface > Unclassified ... | reverse complement strand
GTACTGGTGGGCGTAGTCATAGATCACCCAGACCAAAGTCGCCGCCATGCCGTAAGCGAGCAGCGCCAGAAAGCTGCGGCCGCGACGGCGCAGGCTGGAGCTGTCGGTAAACAGCAGCAGGGCGGCGGCGAGCCCGAGGCCGACCGAGAGCCCGGCCAGCAGTCTCCACTGCGGAATGCGCACGATCGATTCGGTAAAGGAAAATTTCTGGTTGCGGTGCACATCGAACACCCCCCAGTAGGCGCCGACCGCCCCTTCGGAATCGGACTTCCAAGGCTGATCGAACGCCTCCATCAGATAGTAATCGTAATGGTTCTGTTCGGCCCGCAGCAGATAGTTGCGTAAAAAGATCGCTTCGTTCGATTGCGAGGCGACGGAGGCGCGTCGGGTCTGGCCATTGCTCGGCCAGCCGACCTCAGCCATCAGGATCCGCTTTGTGGGGAAGGCCTCCTGCAACATCTCGTAGGTGGCATCGACATGGTCGAGGGCGGCTTTTAAGGCGACCCCTTCCCAGTAGGGGAGAAAGTGGGCGGCAACAAAATCGACATGCGCCCCGAGTTCGGGGTGGGCGACCCAGATGTTCCACGGCTCGCCGGTACTGACCGGCAGCTTGACCGCTTTACGCATGCGATCGAGATAGCCGCTCAACTGCTCGATGGTCAGTTCGCCACGCAAGATGGTTTCGTTGCCGATGATGATCTGGATGATGTTCTGGTTCTGCCGGGTGACCTCGACCAGTCGTGCCAGCTCCTGTTCGTTCTCCTCCAGGTTGCCGGTCAGCCAGGCACCGAGGGTGACTTGCATCTGGTGCTGCGCGGCCAGTTTCGGGATGCTGGCGAGGGTGCCGCCCAGACCGTAGGTTCGGATGGCGCGTACCTGCCCCTGCAACAGGGTGAGGTCGGCGTCAATCTGCGCTTCGGTCGGATAATTGCCGGCGACCGGATCGTTCTCCAGGCGCAAGGGGGAGAACGACATCCCCGCCACCTGGGAGGGCCAGGGGGGCTGGTCGGAGGGGCGGTTTCCCCAGCCCCAGAGCAGAAAGGTGCCGAGGCCGAAGCCGAGAACAATCAGCAGGTTGAGGCGCAGGACTTTGCTGTTTTTCATCTTGCAGTCATCCAGGTCAGAGATGAGGTCGCTTCATGTGAAAAAACCGGCGAAAATCGCCACAGCGAACTATAAAGGAAAATGCTGCGGATGGTAGCGTAAATCGCAGATGATGGTTGGGCGAAAGGAATATAAAAGTCTAATCTGGTCTCACGCAAAGCCGCAAAGACGCCAAGGTTAACCCTGTAAGCTCAGTCTTTCTTTGCGCCTTTGCGTCTTAAGTGAGCAACGCGAACGAGCGTGAGATTGACTCTGACCTTACTAAATGGCTCCTAGGTGGAGCGAAGCAGTGCAACAGAAGACCTGCCTTGCTAAGGGGTACTGAGGCGACCTTCGGTTTATTTTCTTGACCAACCGGGCTGTCTTGGCTATAAATGAAAACGGTTTTCAATCTCGGGGTAACGATGTCGACTGAACAGAAACAGAAATTTGCCGCTTATATCGCTTCGCAGGGGCTCAAGGCAACCCGGCAGCGGGAGCTGATCCTTGAGGCGTTTCTGGCCCAGGCCGAGCATCCGTCGACCGAGGAGCTTTATCTGGGTCTGCGCAAGGAGCATCCGGGGATCGGCTATGCCACGGTGCATCGCACCCTGAAGCTGCTCGCCGAGTGCGGCATCGCCACCGTGCGCAACTTTGGCGACGGGGCGCAGCGTTTTGAGCCCTGCGCTGGCGAGCATCACGATCACCTAGTCTGTACCGGTTGCGGCCTGATCATCGAGTTTGAGAATCCGCAGATCGAGAAGCTGCAGGAGCAGGTGGCGAAGAGTCATAATTTCACCGTGCAGGATCATCGCTTGGAGTTGTACGGCCTTTGCTCCAATTGCCGAAAGGGCGAATGAAAAGGCCCCGTCTGCGGCGCTCCCCTTGTCCGCGTCGCTGCGATGTGGCTTCCGCTACACCTCGCTCCTTGGCCGGCGGGCGCCTTGCATCCAGCACCTTTTGATTCGCCCTGAAGTGCAGGTTCGAGAGGTAATCATGACGATGCAACGTTGTAGCAGATTATTTGTATCTAGTCAGCATGACAACATTCATGCGCTCAACGGACAAAGACTTTCTGTTTTTGTAGAACACGCCTTGAAGTCCCCCTTTATCAAAGGGGGATTTAGGGGGATTTGCTTGGTCGCAAAGAGAAATCCCCCCCAGCCCCCCTTTATCAAAGGGGGGTGCTGAAAAGTTTACGATTTTTTAGCCAGTACCTGAAAACGATTTTCAATTTAAGGAACAGTTTTTCATGTCGAATGTCGTAGAGAGCGAAGCTGGGCAACGCAAGGTGGTTCTGGTCGGCAATCCGAATGTCGGCAAGAGCGTGCTGTTCAATGCTCTGACCGGCTCCTATTCGGTGGTCTCCAACTATCCCGGCACCTCGGTCGAGGTGCTGCGTGGCGACGCCACCATTGCTGGCCAATCCTACAAGGTGCTCGATACGCCGGGGATGTACTCGCTGCTGCCGATCACCGAGGAGGAGCGGGTCGGCCGGACCATTCTGCTCACCGAGGCGGCCGAGGTGGTGGTGCATGTCCTCGACGCGCGTAACATCGAGCGCATGCTGCCGATGACCTTACAGCTGATCGAGGCCGGACTGCCAGTGATCCTGGCGGTGAATATTCTCGACGAAGCAGAACGCCTCGGCATGACCATCGATATTCCGCTGCTGTCCAAGCGTCTCGGTATCCCGGTGGTCGGCGCCGCCTTTGCCCGCAAGCGCGGCTATGATGAACTCTGCGCCGCCATCGCTGGCTACACAGGTCCCGCCGGCCGGGCCTTTGCCTATGCGGCCGATCTGGAGCAGGATATGGCGCGGATTGCGGCGTCGATGCGCGGCAGCTACAGTCTCGACCGCCGTGCCCTGGCGCTGCTATTGCTGCAAAAAGATGAGGAGCTGACCGCCCAGGTGGCGACTGCCGAAGGGGCCGGTTTTACGGCGATCGAGACCGCGCTGCGTGAAGTCATCTTCGACCGCCGCTCCGATCTGCATCTGACCATCAGCATGGAACGGCGCCGCCTCTGCCGGAGTCTGCTCGACGGGGTGGTGGTGCAAAGTGCCGGGCAGGGGACCTCCATCGCCGATCGCCTGTCCGATTTCAGCCTCAACCTCTGGACCGGCATCCCGCTTTTGCTGTTGATCCTCTATTTTGTCCTGTATGTCTTTGTCGGCCAGTTCGGCGCCGGGACCATGGTCGATTTTTTTGAAGGCTATCTGTTCGAAGAGTGGATCAACCCGTTTGTCATCCACCTCGGCAACGATTATCTCCCCTGGCACTGGTTGCGTGAACTGATTGTCGGTGAATACGGCGTCTTCACCCTCGGTGTGCGCTACGCCGTGGCGCTGATCATGCCGATTGTCGGCACCTTCTTCCTCGCCTTTTCGGTGCTGGAAGATTCCGGCTACTTTCCGCGTCTGGCGCTTTTGGTCGACCGGGTGTTCAAACGCTTCGGCATGAGCGGCCGGGCAGTCATCCCCATCGTCCTTGGCCTCGGTTGCGACACCATGGCGACCATGGTCACCCGCACCCTGGAGACCGTGCGTGAGCGGATTATCGCCACGATTCTGCTCGCCCTGGCCATCCCCTGCAGCGCCCAGCTCGGCGTCATCATGGGCCTGCTCTCCGAGGTGCCGGGGGCCCTGGCGGTCTGGACCGGCGTAATTGTGCTGATCTTTATCGTCATTGGCCTGCTTTCGGCGCGGCTGATGCCGGGCGAAAAGCCGGTCTTCTATATGGAAGTACCCCCGCTGCGCATGCCGCAACTGCGTAACGTGCTGGTGAAAACCCTGTCCCGCATGCACTGGTACTTCTTTGAGATCTTTCCGCTGTTCATCATCGCCTCGGTGCTGCTCTGGGCCGGGAAGATGACCGGTGGCCTCAAGGCTCTGGTGAGCTTGATGGAGCCGACCATGCACATGCTCGGTCTGCCGAATGAAGCGGCGGCGGTGTTCGTTTTTGGCTTCTTCCGCCGCGATTTTGGTGCTGCCGGCCTCTACGATATGCAGACCTCCGGCATGTTGTCGCCGATTCAGTTAACGGTGGCGGCGGTGACCTTGACCCTGTTCGTCCCCTGTGTTGCCCAGTTTCTGATGATGAAGAAGGAGCGCGGCTGGTCGGTGTCGCTGTCGATTTTTGTCTTCGTCACCCTGACCGCTTTTGGCGTCGGTGCCCTGCTCAATAAACTGCTGATTGTGACTGGATTTGGCTTATGATCTGCAGCAACTGTCAACGCGAGATTCCCGACCAGCCCGACCCTCAGCAGGAAAGCTGTGGCGCCTGCGGGGGTGGTTGTCGTAAAGTGCACTGTCCGTACTGCGGTTATGCCAACCCGGTGGTGCCCGGTTTTTTACAGCGTTTCGCCCGGGGCGGATCGAACAAGGAGAAATAATTGATGAAACTGACCGATAAGGCCGAAGAGATCCTGGAAGCGCTGTGGATCGCCACCGAAGAGAACCGGGAGCTGTCCATCTCTCTGGAGCAGTTGACGGCAGCGGCCGACGACGCCGCGCTGCAGGAGTTGACCCGTCTGGCCTTTGTTGAGGTCAAGGGGACGCGCGTCCATCTGCGCCATGAGGGGCGGGACGAGGCGCGGATGGCAGTGCGTCGTCATCGTCTCGCCGAGCGGCTGATGATGGATGTTCTCGACCTGAAAGGGGTGCATGGCGACGAGCGCGCCTGCGAGTTTGAACACCTGCTGCGCCTCGGGGTCGACACCAAGCTCTGCACCTTGCTCAATCACCCGACCACCTGTCCGCACGGCAAACCGATCCCGCCTGGCGCCTGCTGCGAGAAGGCGCGCAAGACTGGCGATCTCGGCGTCGTGCCGCTGACCGAACTCAAGGCCGGCGAGGAGGGGGAGATCGCTTACCTGGCCACCGGCGATTCCAAAAAGATGCAGAAGCTGATGAGCATGGGGGTGCTGCCGGGTAACCGCTTCGTGCTGCGGCGGGCGTTTCCGTCCTATCTGTTTCGGATCGGCCATTCGGAGTTTGCCGTTGACCATGAACTTGGCCGTGAAATTTACGTGCGCCGCGACGGCGCTTGACAGCAGCCTGAGGCTTCATTACCCTACGCGCGCTGATCTGCCTTTGTTTATATCTGTGTTAATCTGTGAAATCTGTGGCCATGATTCGGAGCTTTAAAGACCTTAGCCGCAGATTTCGCAGATTTTCGCGGTTTGAGCTGTTTTTTTAGTCCGGTTTCGTGCTTAGCCGATTGTCGTTGCCGGTGCTTTGTCGCCCTTTGTTCCGCATATCTGGAGTCGCCCATGAACGTCGTTGCCATTATCCCCGCCCGTTATGCTTCGACCCGCTTCCCCGGCAAGCCGCTGATCGATATCGCCGGCAAGTCGATGATCCAGCGTGTCTACGAGCGGACGTTGCAGGCGGCGTCGGTGCAGCGGGTGATCGTTGCTACCGACGACCAGCGGATTTTTGATGCGGTGACCGCCTTTGGCGGCGAAGCGCAGATGACCCGTGACGATCATCCGTCCGGTACCGATCGTCTGGCTGAGGTGGCGGCACGGATTGATGCTGATTTGATTGTCAATGTGCAGGGAGATGAGCCGCTGATCGATCCGGAGATGATCGATGCGGCGCTGGCGCCGCTGCTGGCTGATGCGACCATCGTCATGGGCACATTGTCGACCCCGATTTATGATCTGGAGGAATACCACAGTCCAAATGCGGTCAAGGTGGTGACCGACCGGACCGGTTTCGCGCTTTACTTCTCCCGTGCCGCCATCCCCTGTGGCCGCGATCTGGCTGCTGATCAGGTTCCAGTCGGGGCCAGCAAGCATGTCGGACTCTACGTTTATCGCCGCGATTTTCTCATTGCCTACCCGAAGATGCAGGAAACCCCTCTCGAGCAGCTGGAAAAGCTTGAGCAGCTGCGCGCTCTGGAGCATGGCCACCGCATTCGCGTCGTTTCGACCGACCGTATCTCCATCGGGGTTGATGTCCCCGGTGATGTCGATAAGGTGCTGGCCGTGCTGAACGGCTGAAAGGGAAGCTGCGGTTGGCTACCAAGATGCCAAGGCACCAGGAAGGGCCCGAGGCTTTATTCTGACGCAGAGGCGCAGAGCCGCAGAGAGAGCCTGAATCAATTTTTGTAAAATCAGGAATTCTTTTTTCTACCCGGGTTGCGTTCTGTCAGGCCCGAATCGGGTTTCTCAGCGCCTCCGCGTCTCTGCGTCAAAAATGGTTCTGCATTTATCTGATGACTTGGTGTTCAATCCATCTTTTTAGGTATGAAAGCGAAAAAGTTTGTCTGTGATTTGCGCCGGAAAAGGGTTTCTTTTTGTTGGCGTTCCCGCTAAAATGCCGCATTTATGGTCGGGTGAAAGTTTGCACCGCGCCGGATCGCATGAATCTTTGAAGGAGCCTGCATGAAAACGAAGTTTCTCTTTATTACCGGTGGGGTGGTCTCGTCCCTTGGCAAAGGCCTGGCTGCGGCCTCGATCGGTGCCTTGATGGAAGCACGCGGCCTGCGCGTTGCCATGCAGAAGATGGATCCGTACATCAACGTCGATCCGGGGACCATGAGCCCCTTTCAGCACGGCGAGGTGTTTGTCACTGACGACGGCGCCGAGACCGATCTCGACCTCGGTCATTATGAGCGCTACACCACGGCTAATCTGACCAAAAAATCGAATTTTACCACCGGGCAGATTTATGATTCGGTCATCCGCAAGGAGCGGCGTGGCGACTACCTCGGCGGGACGGTGCAGGTCATTCCGCACATCACCAACGAAATCAAGGCGAAGATTCTCGATAACGCCAAAGATGCCGATCTGGCCCTGATCGAGGTCGGCGGCACCGTCGGCGACATCGAGTCGTTGCCGTTTCTCGAAGCCATTCGTCAGTTTCGCGCCGACATGGGGCGCGACAGCGTGCTTTATGTCCATCTCACTCTGGTCCCCTATATCGCCACCGCCGGCGAACTGAAGACCAAACCGACCCAGCATTCGGTCAAGGAGCTGCGCGAGATCGGTATTCAGCCCGATATTCTGCTCTGCCGCTGCGATCGCGAAATTCCCCACGAGATGAAGGCGAAGATCGCCCTGTTCTGTAACGTGCCCGAAGATGCAGTCATCACCGCCCGCGACGTCGAGTCGATCTACGAAGTCCCCATCGCTTTTCACCAGCAGGGGCTCGATGAGCGCATCGTCGATTACCTGAATATCTGGACCAAGCAGCCCGATCTTACCGGCTGGGAGCGGATCATCAAACGGGTCAAGCAACCGGACGGCGAAACGACAATTGCTATTGTCGGGAAATACGTCGATCTCAAGGAGAGCTACAAGTCGCTCTCCGAAGCTCTCACCCATGGTGGTATCGGCAGCAACTGCCGGGTGAATTTGAAGTACGTCGACTCGGAAAGTCTGGAGCGGCATGGCATCGGCAATACCTTTGACGGTGTCGAGGGGATTCTGGTGCCGGGTGGTTTTGGCGAGCGTGGCAGTGAAGGGAAGATTGCCGCCATTCGCTATGCCCGCGAAAACAAGCTGCCGTTTTTCGGCATCTGTCTCGGCATGCAGATGGCGGCGGTGGAGTTCGCCCGCAATGTCTGCAATATCGAGGATGCCTATTCGGCCGAATTCCGTGCCGATGCCAAGAACCACATTATCCACATCATGGAGAAGCAAAAAGGCGTCGCCGGCAAAGGCGGCACCATGCGCCTTGGCGCCTACCCTTGTGAGCTGGCCGACAAGACCCTGGCGCGGCGTATCTATGGCAGCAAGGACATCTCCGAGCGGCACCGGCATCGCTACGAATTCAATAATGCTTACCGCAAGCAGTTGCAGGAGTGCGGTCTGGTGATCTCCGGCCGTTATCGCGATGAGGACCTGGTCGAGATGATTGAAATCACCGATCACCCGTGGTTTCTCGCCTGCCAGTTTCACCCTGAATTCAAATCGCGGCCGATGCTGCCGCACCCGCTGTTTGAATCGTTTGTCGGTGCCTGTCTCAAGCTGAAGAAAGAGGCCAAGTGATGACCCGTGAAGTGCGTATCGGTAATGTGACCATCGGCGGCAAACGGCCTTTGGTGTTGATCGCCGGCCCGTGCGTGATCGAAGAGGAGTCGCTGACTCTGCGCATGGCCGCAACCTTGAAACAGATCTGCCTGGAGCTTGGCATCGGTCTGATTTTCAAGGCTTCTTACGACAAGGCCAACCGCACCTCGGTAACCGCCTTTCGCGGACCCGGCATGGCCGACGGTCTGCGCATCCTGGCCCGGGTGAAAAGCGAGCTCGGTCTGCCGGTGGTCTCTGATGTCCATGATATTTCACAGCTCGCTGACGCTGCGGCGGTGCTTGATATTATCCAGATTCCGGCGTTTTTATCGCGGCAGACCGATCTGCTGCTGGCGGCGGCGGCGACCGGCAAGGTCGTCAATATCAAGAAGGGGCAGTTTCTTGCCCCCTGGGATATGAAAAACGCCGTCGGCAAGATCGAGGCGAGCGGTAACCACAACATCCTGCTCACCGAGCGTGGCGCTTCGTTTGGCTACAACAATCTGGTGGTCGATATGCGTTCGTTTCCGATTATGCGCGAAACCGGCTGTCCGGTGATCTTCGACGCCACCCACTCGGTGCAGTTGCCGGGTGGCGCCGGCACCTCTTCCGGTGGCCAGCGTCAATTTGTCGGCGATTTGTCGCGAGCGGCGGTGGCGGCCGGCATTGACGGCCTGTTCTGGGAAGTGCATGAAAACCCGGAAGTGGCGCTTTGTGATGGTCCAAACTCTCTCTATCTTAAAGACGTCCGCGGTATGCTGGAGAAAATCCTCGCCATCGACCGCATCGTCAAAGGGTATTAAGGCGCTATGTCCGATTATCTGGAAAAAGCCAAGCAGGTTTTGCGACTGGAGGCCGAAGCGGTACTGGCTCTGGTTGATCGTGTCAACGGTGAATTCGGCCGTGCGGTGGAGATGATGCTCGCCTGCAAGGGGCGGGTGGTGATCACCGGTATGGGCAAGTCGGGGCTGATTTGCCAGAAGATTGCTGCCACCATGGCCTCAACCGGGACACCGGCTCTGTTTCTGCATCCGGCGGAAGGGGTGCACGGCGACCTCGGCATGCTGATGAAGGGCGATGTGGTCATTGCGGTCTCCAACTCCGGCGAGACCGAGGAGGTGACCCGCATCCTGCCGGTGATCAAGCGCATGGGGCTGCCGCTCATCGCCATGAGTGGCAATCCGAAAAGCACCCTGGCCCGGGCTGGTGATGTCTCGATCGATATCTCCGTGCGCGAGGAGGCCTGCCCCTTAGGCTTGGCGCCGACCTCAAGCACCACGGCCACTCTGGCCATGGGCGATGCTTTGGCGGTGGCTCTGCTTGTCGAGCGCGGCTTCAAGGAAGAGGAGTTTGCGCTGTTTCATCCCGGCGGCTCCCTCGGCAAACGCCTGTTGACCCGGGTTGAAGACCTGATGCATATCGGGGCGGAGATTCCGATGGTGCAAAGTGATGTCAGTGTTAAGGAAGCTCTGTTCGAGATCACCCACAAAAAGCTCGGGATTACCGGTATTGCCAACGCGCAGGCTGAACTGGTCGGGGTCTTTACTGACGGTGATCTGCGCCGGGCCATCGAAAAGAGCCTCGAGTCGCTCAATCAGCCGATCAGCTCTGTTATGGCAAAAAACCCGAAGCGGATTTTGCGCGATAATCTGGCGGCCAAAGCTCTGCAGCGCATGGACGAGTTGTCGATCACCTCTTTGTTTGTCTTTGAAACCGAGACGGACCGGGTGCCGGTCGGGATTATTCACCTGCACGACATGCTCAAAGCCGGGGTGGTTTAATGGAACAGCGCCTGCAAAAAATTCGCCTGCTGCTGCTCGATGTTGATGGCGTCCTCACCGATGGGCGGATTATTTATGGCAGCGACGGTACCGAAACCAAGGCGTTTGATGTCAAGGATGGCCATGGCTTGAAGATGCTGCAGCGCGCCGGCATCGCCATCGGCATCATCACCGGTCGCGAATCGACGGTAGTCAAGCACCGCGCCCGCGAACTCGGGATCGAAATTGTCCATCAGGGTGCCAAGGATAAGCTGGTCCCCTATCGGCAGATTCTTGCCGAGTGCGGTTTGACTGACGAACAGGTCGCTTATGTCGGCGATGATATTGTCGATCTGCCGATTTTGCGCCGGGTCGGTTTTGCGGCCACAGTTGCCGACTGCGTCGTGGATGTGCGCGAACACGTCCACTATGTGTCGAGCCGACCGGGTGGACGCGGCGCAGTTCGCGAAATTTGCGATCTTCTGCTGCGCGCCGGCGGCCACTGGGATGCCATCGCCGGTAAGTACTTTGCCGTTTGAAGACACCCGCTCATTCAAATCCCGTGCCAAGCCCGGCATAAGCTCCTTTACACGCTCCATTGGCCGATGATATAGTTAAAAACCTATGGCGAAGTTTTTTACTGTACGTTACTTTCTCGCCGGGCTGATCTTACTCACGGCCCTGCTGTTGGCGGGCTATGTGATTAACCGGCTCCTGTCGGCGTCTGCGGAGCAAGTGGTCAATCTGGTTCGACCGGAAGCCGACCTGGCGATGCAGACCATCCACTATACCGAGACGCATGACGGTGAGCGGGTGTGGTCGTTGCAGGCCGATTCGGCGGCACACGATCTTAAATCGGGTCAAACGCTGGTCGAGAATATCCGGATGACCGTGTTTGACCTTCGTAATGGGGATATCCTGATCACGGCCAAAACCGGCAACCTCGATCTGCAAAAGCGGCAAGTCCGTCTGGTTGGCGATGTGATCGTCAAGACGGGTCTTGGTCAGACCCTGACTGCCGACGATCTGCTGTTTGTTGATGCTGATCGTGCTGTTCGCACCAAAGGTCCGGTTGTGGTTGTTGCGCCTGATTATCGGGTCACGGGTGTTGGCTTGACCTACGAAATTGATACACGTCGTATGCAGTTGTTCAAGCAGGTGAAGGCTGAGTTTATCGGGAGAATAGCGGTCCCATGATGTGGTCGATGTTGACAGTGAGCTTGTGGATTCTGCTCCTTTTTCCGCAAACGGTTTTGGCGGAGATCTCGCAACAATTGCGGTCGAAAGAGCCGATCAATGTCAGTGCCGACCGTCTGGAGGCCGACATGAAAAAAGGCGTCGCCACGTTCACCGGTAAAGTCACGGCGCGTCAGGGTGATGTCGCGATTCATGCCCGGTCGATGACGGTTTTTTATACAACCGGCGGCAAGGGTGATGTTGAACGGGCTGAGTTTGATGGTGATGTTCGTATTGTCCAGAACGATCGTGTTGCGGTGGCCGATAAGGGGTTGTTTTTGAATCGCGAAGGGCAGGTGGTCCTCTCCGGGCACGCTGAAGTTCACGAGGCGGGGAGTTCGGTGACCGGCGATGAGATTGTTTACTATTTAAATGAGTCGCGTAGTGTCATCAGTAGTGATCCAACATCGCGGGTCAACGCGGTTTTTCGTCCGCAAGGAGAGGCGAAATGAGCCGGCGGCTTCTTGCCCGCGGTTTGTGCAAAGCGTATCGAGGGCGCAAAGTCGTTCAAGATGTCGATCTTGATGTTGCCTCCGGCGAAGTGGTCGGCCTGCTCGGTCCGAACGGTGCCGGCAAAACCACCTCATTCTATATGGTGGTTGGTCTGATTTCGCCCGATGCCGGGTCGGTCTATCTGGATGATCGGGACCTGACGAAGACGCCCATGTGTGATCGTGCCCGGGCCGGCATCTCCTATCTGCCGCAGGAAGCCTCAGTTTTTCGCAAGCTGAGTGTTGAGGAGAACCTGCTGGCGATTATTGAGACGCTGGATCTGCCCCGTTCGAAGCGGCAGGGACGTAAAGATGAATTGCTTGAGCAGTTTCGGCTGACCCATGTGGCCAAGACCAAAGGGTATGCACTCTCCGGTGGTGAGCGTCGCCGGACCGAGATTGCCCGTGCATTGGTGCTGTCACCACAATTTATACTGCTCGATGAACCGTTTGCGGGGATCGATCCGATTGCGGTCATCGATATTCAGAATATCATTCTCAATCTCAAGCAACAGGGGATTGGCGTGCTGATTTCTGATCATAATGTCCGTGAAACCCTTGGTGTTTGTGATCGGGCTTACATCCTGAATGCCGGCGAGATCCTCGAACAGGGATCCCCTGATGAGATTGCCGCCAGTCCTCGAGCCCGGCAGATTTATCTTGGAGAGAAGTTTCGTCTCTGGTAATTGAGTGCAACGAAGGTGATATTGAATGGCTCTTGAACTTCGACAACAGCTCAAACTAACGCAGCAGTTAGTCATGACGCCACAGTTGCAGCAGGCTATCAAGCTGTTGCAGTTGTCGCGCATGGAACTGGTTGAGCTCGTTCAGCAGGAGCTGGAGGAGAATCCGGTTCTGGAGGAGACGACGGAGATCGAGCCGCTCGAAGTCTCTGGCGTTGATGCTGAAAATCTGATCGAGAATCGCTCACTCGAGAGTGCCGGCGACAATCAGGTAGAAGAAGTGCGTGGCGAAGAAGAAGGGCTTGGCGACATCGATTGGCAGTCTTATCTCGAAGGCTACAGCCTCGGTGGTACGGTTGCCAGTGCCTACGAAGAGGATGATGAAAGACCCTCGTTTGAAAATCTGCTGACCCGAACCACGACCCTGGTCGATCATCTGATGTGGCAGATGACCCTGTCGCATTTTGATGCCGGGCAACGTCTGATTGCCACGGAACTGATTGGTAATATCGACGAAGATGGCTACCTTAAGGCGACAGTCGAGGAGGTTGCTTCCGCTACAAGCGCGACGCCGGAAGCGGTCGCCGCGGTGCTGACCATGGTGCAGGAGTTCGACCCCCCCGGGGTTGCCGGCCGTAGTCTGCAGGAGTGTTTACTGATTCAGATTCGCCTGCTCGGCATGCAAGGTTCTTTAGTCGAAAACATCCTGACCGATCATATCGCTGATCTGGAGACCCGTCGCTACCCGGCGATCGCTAAAGCGCTTGGTGTCAGCCTTGATGAAGTGATTGTCGCCGCCAAGTTGATTGCCAATCTCGACCCGCGTCCCGGCTCTCCGTATGGCGAAGAAGATGTCCATTACATTACGCCTGATATCTTTGTCCATAAAGTCGGCAGCGAGTATGTCGTTGTTCTCAACGACGAAGGCTTACCCACCTGAGGATCAATTCTTTTTACCGCAGTGCTCTGTCAGGAGCGACCGAGGTCGACCGTGAAGCCGGTGAGTATATTCAGGAGAAGATGCGCGGTGCGGTCTGGCTGATCAAGAGTATTCATCAACGTCAGCGTACTATCTACAAGGTGGCGAAGAGTATCGTCAAGTTTCAGCGCGAATTCTTTGAGCACGGTATTGAGCAGCTTAAACCGCTGGTGCTGCGTGATGTTGCCGGTGATATTGAAATGCATGAATCGACCATCAGTCGCGTCACCACCAATAAATACATGCAGACGCCGCGTGGTTTGTTTGAGCTTAAATATTTTTTCAATAGCGGGATCAGTACCACTGGCGGTGATGTGGTTGCATCAGAAAGTGTCAAGACCAGGATTAAAGAGATCATCGCCGGTGAAAACATCAAGAAACCTTATTCGGACCAGAAGATCGTTGCTCTTTTGCGTCAAAATGGTATTGATATTGCCCGGCGCACGGTGACGAAATATCGGGAAATGCTCGGACTTGGTTCGTCCACTGAACGCAAGCGACTCTTTTGATTTTACCCGGCAGTTAGCATCTGCGGGTGTGCTATACTTTTAACACTCTAACCGCCCGTTTTTGAGCAGGGCGTTCTTGAACTGATGGGAGGTTTATTTTTATGCAGATTGCCATAACGTTTCGCCATATGGAAGCCAGCAACCCGATCCGCGCTTATGCTGAAGAGAAGGTTGCCCGGGTCAAAAAGTATATCGATGAGCCGATTGACGCTCAGGTTGTTTTCACCGTTGCCAAGAAGATCCGGCACAAGGCGGAAGTGACGTTGACGGCCAAGGGGATCACGATCAAAGGTTCGGAAGAGACTGCCGACATGTACGCATCGATCGATGCGGTGGTGGATAAGATTGAGCGTCAGCTGAAGCGCTACCGCGAAAAACTTAAGGCACACAAGCCGCTTTCCGGACGTGAACGTCAGGTGAGCAAGACGATTTTCAATGCTGAAAGCATTGATGCCGGTGACGGTGCGCCGGAGATTGTCAGCACTGATAATTTTATTGTCAAACCGATGGCTGTCGAAGAGGCCGTCATGCAGATGAACCTGATGCACAAGGAGTTTCTGGTCTATACCGATGCCACCAGCGAAGAAGTCAACGTGGTTTATCGACGTAAAGATGGCAATTACGGAGTGATTGTCCCGCAGGAAAAATAAGTAAGAGGGTGTGTGGCGGAAAAGAGCAGCCAGCTCTTTTCCGCTATTATTTTCTTTATATTTGACGTTGTTTTTTATCAGGATGAAGAGCAGTTATGAAAATAGCAGAGTTGCTGGCACCGGCGGCGGTGGTTGCGCAGATGAAAGCTACCGGGAAAAATGCCGCTCTGGAAGAGTTGGCCGAAGCGATTACCCGCGCCCACGCCGGGCTGGATCGAGATGCGATTTTGCGGGTGTTGCATGAACGCGAGCGGTTGGGCAGTACCGGCATCGGAGACGGGGTGGCGATTCCGCATGGCAAGCTGAAAAATGTTGATCAGTTGCTGCTCTCCTTTGGTCGTAGTCGCGGTGGTGTCGAATTTGATTCCATGGATGGCAAACCGGCGCACCTTTTTTTTCTCCTGCTGGCCTCAGAAGATTCTGTCGGCATCCACCTGAAAACATTGGCCCGTATTTCAAAATTGTTGAAGAACCCGGCCATTCGCGATGCCCTGCTTGCCGCCGATGACAGTGCCGATCTCTACCGGATTATCACCGAAGAGGACAGCAAACTCTAACCTGCACGAGGCGTCATGCCCGGATTGCGCATTCAGGAACTTCTAGACGAGAAGGAAGCGGGACTTGATCTTGAACTGCTGGCGGGTAAAACCGGCCTGCACAACCTGATCCGTATCCCGCGCATCCAGAAGCCAGGATTGGCCCTGGCCGGGTATACAACAAGTCTGCACGCCGATCGCGTTCAGGTTCTCGGCTCAACTGAGCTGACCTATCTCCAGCAACTCCCCCCGGCCGTCGCCGCCGAGAATGTTCGTACTCTGTGTACGTCGCCCATCTGTTGTTTCATTATTACCAAGGGGTTGACTCCTCCGGTTGAGCTGCTGACCGAAGTCGAACGTAATGGCATCCCTTTACTCCGTTCCCACCATCAGAGTTCGACCTTCATCACCCTGATTACCCGTTTTCTTGAAGAGCGTTTGTTGCCGACCAAAACCGTTCACGGTGTTCTGGTCGATGTCCTCGGTATCGGCGTTTTATTGCTGGGGAAAAGTGGTATTGGCAAGAGCGAGTGCGCTCTCGACCTGATTCTACGCGGCCATCGTCTGGTTGCTGATGATGTGGTCAAGGTGCGCCTGAAGTTGCCGGCGGTCCTGTTTGGCGAGGGGAGTGATCTGCTCCATTATCACATGGAAATCCGTGGTCTGGGGATCCTCAACATCAAGCATCTGTTCGGGGTTGCAGCCATTCGTGAGCGCAAGAAAATTGATCTGGCGATTGAACTCTCCGAATGGGATCCAACCGCTGATTATGATCGCCTCGGTCTTGAAGATCAGACTTACGATATCCTTGGTATCGGCATTCCGTATGTTCGTATCCCGGTGCGTCCCGGGCGTAACATCACCTCTATCGTTGAGGTGGCGGCACGTAACCAGATCCTCAAAGAGATGGGCTACCACAGTGCCCTTGAGTTTCAGGACCGGCTGGAAAAACGGATGGCGGAGACAGCGCATCTGCATTCTATTGAAATCATCGGGGACAATCTCGAATGATACCGCAGCGGTTGATTGTCGTGACCGGCTTGTCCGGTTCCGGAAAGAGCACTGCTGCCCGTGCGCTGGAGGATGACGGCTTCTTTGTTGTTGATAACCTGCCGGTCGTTCTGCTGCCCGGTCTGCTCGATGTCCTGCGTCAGGATGCCGCTGTCGGAGCGCGGGTTGCGGTGGTGTTTGATACCCGTAACCGGGATTTTCTCGCCGCCAGTGGCGAGGTGCTTGACGACATGGTTGCCCGGGGCTGTCAGCTTGAAGTCCTGTTCTTTGATGCCAGTGACGATGTCATCCAGCGACGTTTTTCCGAAACCCGCCGCCGGCATCCGGTCTCGACCGATGGTGGTGTTGCCGAAGGGATCCGTTTGGAGCGTCTGGCCCTGGCTGATTTACATCACCGGGCGACGGCAGTTCTTGATACCTCCCGGCTGACACCACATCAGTTAAGGACCAGAGTGCTCGAACTGGTCCGTTCGGATACTACCGCCGGGCAATTTCTGCTCTGTCTGCAGTCGTTCGGTTTCCGCTACGGAGTGCCGCCCGATTCTGATCTGGTTATGGATGTCCGTTTTCTGCCCAATCCGCATTATGTCAAAGAGTTGCAGCCATTGACCGGTCTTTCCAGTCCTGTCAGCAGCTATGTCATCCAACACCCTGTCGGTCGTGATTTTCTTCAGCGTTTTCAGGCATTATTGGCGTTTCTCTTGCCGAATTATCGGCAGGAAGGGAAAAGTTATTTAACAATTTCTATCGGTTGTACCGGGGGGCGCCATCGCAGCGTTGCCGTAGTTGAGGCGCTGGCACAGGCTCTGGCTGTTACCGAGGCGAGGGTTCGCATCGTTCATCGCGATGTGGACAAGGGAGGCGAATGAAGGGTCTGGTTATTGCTACCCATGCCGACTTGGGGGCATCGCTTCTGCGTGCCTGTGAGCTGATCATTGGTCCACTGCCTAATGCTTGCGCAATTTCGGTTCAGCGTGAAGATGATATTGATACGGTTCGACAGACCTTTGCGACCGCTATTGCCGAGGTCGGTCGCGACGGCGATGGCGTACTGATTATGACCGATATGCTCGGTGGAACGCCGGCGAATATCGGTGGTTCATTCGTTGATGCCGAGCGCGTCGATCTTTTGACCGGTGTCAGCCTGCCGATGGTTCTGAAGTTTTTCAACAGCAAAGCCGACCTGGGTCTTTCTGAACTGGCCCTGATTCTTAAAGCCTATGGCCAGCAAGGGATTCAGCTGATCAGTGAACTGCTTAAAAGGTAGGTGATTGACGTATGAAACTGGTACTTGCTCGAGTCGATAATCGTTTGATCCATGGTCAGGTGCTGGAAGCCTGGGTGCCGAACACTCACGCCAATTGTATTGTCGTCGCCAATGACGAGATTGCCGAGACCACCATGCGCAGATTGCTCATGGAGGCAGCGGTGCCGAAGGGTATCCAGGTGGTTGTCGATAAGGTTGAGGCTGTTGCGCATCTGCTCTGTTCGGGTGAACTCGGCGATGCCCGGGTTCTGCTGCTGTTTGCTACCGTTTCGGACGCGCTGTTAGCGTTTCGTGCCGGAGCACCGATTACAACCCTGAATCTTGGTAATATGCATGCCGGTGCCGGTAAACTGAAGTGCTCATGTACGATCGCCCTGTCACCGGAGGATATTGACGATTTGCGGACACTCGATGACAGTGGTGTAAAGATCATGTCGCAATGTGTCCCCACCGAACGCGAGATCGCCTGGTCGAGCATGCTGCCGCGGACCGAAGGCTGAGATGGACTTCTTGGGATGTCTTTTCGTTGCCGGGGTGGCTGTGGTCTGTGGTCTTGACCGGACGGCGGCATTGCAATTGATGATTTCCCGTCCGATTGTCGCCGGTCCTTTGGCCGGATTTGTCCTCGGTGCCCCTCTGGTCGGTTTGCAAGTCGGACTTTTAACCGAATTGCTCTGGCTTTGTCGGATTCCGGTTGGTGCTTCCATCCCTCCTGATGATACTCAGGTTGCAGTCGGGGCCACTTTTTTGGCGGTCAGTGTTCTGCCTCCTGATAGCTTGCAGATCTCCGTTATTATCTTCTGCTTACTGATCGCGATGCCGCTGGCCAAGTGTGGACAGCTGTTTGACCGCATGGCCAGGCGTGCCAACGACACCTTGTCCCGGCGGGCGGGGCGCAGCGTGCAGTCGGGGAATCTTGGTGCCGTCGATCGGATGCATCTGGTAGGTCTTGGCCACTTTGCACTGGCGTCTTTGTTGACCTTTATTGTTGTCGCTTCAGCCGGAAGCGTGCTTTGTGCGATTTTGATGCCTTCGCTTATCATTTTACTCGAACAGCCGGCGCCCTGGATGCAACTGGTATTCCCTTTGGTCGGTGCGGCAATGATTCTGGCTTCGATCAATGTGAGTCGCGTCATGACGTTGTTCAGTGCATCCTTTGCCAGCGCCTTGCTGATGCTCTGGCTGCTTTAGGAGCCCATACGTGCAATCTTTGTCCCGACTGCTGCTGATCCGTTCGTTCCTGCGCCTTTTTTTATTGCAGGCGAGCTGGAATTTTGAGCGGATGCAAAATCTTGGTGTGCTCTATGTCCTGGAGCCGGTGTTGCGGGCTTTGTACCGTGACGATGCGTTGCAGGAGGCGTATCACCGGCATATGGGTTATTTTAACACGCATCCATTTATGGCTTCACCGATCCTTGGCGCCACCATCGCTCTGGAACAGCGCCGGGCGGCCGGGCAGGTGGGGACGTTCGGGGTGGACGATTTCAAGTCGATGACCATGGCTCCTTATGCGGCCATTGGCGACGCTCTGTTCTGGGGTGGAGTGCGGCCTCTGGCCGTTTGTGTTTCGCTTTTTTTTGCAGTCAAAGGGTCGTTATTGGCTCCGGTTGTCTTTTTGCTGGGTTTCAACTTGCCGCACCTCTGGATGCGGCTGATGGGCTTTATGCGCGGGTACCTTCTCGGGGTCAGCGTTGTTGAGATTATTCAGCGCCATCGTCTGCCCGATCTTGCGGTCAGGATCAAGGAAGGGATGGTGGTCGTTCTCGGTGGGTTGATCGCCTATTTGACTGTGGCGACCTGCCGTGGTGCCGGTTTTTCGGCCGGTTGGGGCGCTGCTGCACTGCCACTGATCTGTCTGTTTGTTCTGTTCGCACGCAAAGGGGCCTCGGCCCTGCTTCTGCTTGGTCTGTCGTTGGCGTTTCTGGTGACCTTTTTTCAGGTAGTGATATGGTAATCAGCAAGGAACTGCAAATTGTGAATCGACTTGGTCTGCACGCACGAGCAGCGGCGCAGTTGGTTAAACTGGCCAATTCCTTCACCTCTGATGTGCTGGTCGAAAAAGACGGGGAGCAGGTGAATGCCAAGAGTATCATGGGCATCCTGATGCTGGCCGCAGTTTGCGGTTCGTCGATTACGGTCGAAGTGACCGGTGAGGATGCCCAAGTGGCGATGGCGGCGATTGAGGAGATGGTCAATAATGGTTTCGGCGAGGGCTGACATACCACCGGATACGTTTCTGGTCGGCATCGGAACATCGCCGGGGGTGGCTATTGGCGAATCGTTCCTGCTGCATCGGGCACGTATGTGTGCTCTTGCCCTGCCGATTGATGTCAGTGCGGTCGATAGTGAAGTCGCGCGCTTTGTGGCTGCCATTGAGCGGTCAAAAAGTCAGCTCAACGATGTGCGTAGCGGAGTCACGGATCCGCGTCTGTTGGAACACCTCTACATTATCGATACGCATCTGCTGATTCTGGAAGATGCCGCCCTGGTTGATGATACGGTCAAGGTTATCCGGACTGAGCAGATCAATGCTGAAGGGGCTCTGCAGAAGACGATTCTGCGTTTCAAATCGATCTTTGATGATATTGAGGATGAGTACTTGCGGGAGCGGTGTGCCGATATCGAAGCGATCGGCGAGCGTATCCTGTGCAATTTAAGTGGTGAAGAACGACCTTCTCTGCAATCTATCGACCGCAAAGTCATCATTGTCACCCACGACCTGTCACCGGCCGACACCATGCAGATTGATCGCAACCGGATCATTGCTTTTGTGACCGATGTCGGCGGCCGTACTTCACATACGTCGATCCTTGCTCGATCCCTTGGCGTCCCGGCTATCGTTGGCCTTGAATCGGCAACCCTCCATGTCCCCGGCGGGGTGCCGCTGATTGTCGACGGCACCAGCGGTACCCTGATCCTGAATCCTTCCGATGCGACGTATCGTGAATATCGGGAGAAGCAAAAGGCCTTCGAGTTCCAGGAACACGAATTGCTCGGTCTTCGCGATTTACCGGCCGAAACCAGAGATGGTGACCGGGTTTTCCTGCGCTGCAATATCGAAACGGCGCAGGATCTGGATGGCGCTCTATCGCAGGCCGCAGATGGGGTTGGCCTTTTGCGTAGCGAATTTTTGTTCATGGGGCGCGATGCGCCCCCGGACGAAGAAGAGCAGTACCTGAACTATACGCAGGTAGTAACACGCATGGCACCGCATCCGGTGACCATTCGCACCCTCGATGTTGGTGGCGACAAATTCGTCCCGGAAATCAATCTCGCCGATGAAGCGAATCCGGTGATGGGACTGCGCGCCATTCGCTTCTCCCTCAAGGAGCGCCTCCTGTTTCATACTCAGTTACGGGCGATCCTGCGCGCTTCGGCACACGGTCCGGTGCAAATCATGTTTCCGATGATCACCGGCGTTGCGGAGGTGCGTGAGTGCCGACGTTGTGTTGAAGATGCGCGTCTTGAACTGGTGGCTGAAGGGGTGGCTATGTCCGCTCATGTGCCGCTTGGGGTGATGATTGAAACGCCATCAGCTGCACTGATTGCCGATCTGTTAGCCGCTGAAGTTGACTTCTTTTCCATCGGTACCAACGATCTGATCCAGTATTGTCTTGCGGTTGATCGTGGTAACGAACATGTCGCTTACCTTTATGAGCCGCTGCACCCGGCGGTGTTACGGGCACTCAAGATGGTTTGTGATGCGGCGCACCGGCAAGGGATCCCGGTGAGCATGTGCGGTGAGATGGCGGGAGATCAGCTCTATACCCCTATTCTTCTCGGGCTCGGTTTGCGTGAGCTGTCGATGAATTCTCACGGTATTCCCAGGGTCAAAAGAATCCTGCGCCAGTCGACGCGCGCCGATGGTGAACGCATTTTAGCCGAGATCTTATTATTGCCGACCGCCACTGAAGTGGCTCACTGGCTTGATGATGAAATGGTTCGATTGTTCCCCGGGCAGTTCTAGCCCCCCCCTTGAGATGGAGCTTTAACCGGAATCGAACCAGGCTGCCATCGACAAAGCCTTGACACCCCCCCCTTTTTTAAATAGTATTCCTCTTTCGAATTTAACTAGGAGAAACGATCATGGCGATGACTGATTTTTTGTTTACCTCTGAATCTGTCGGCGAGGGGCATCCTGATAAGGTTGCTGACCAGATATCCGACTCGATTCTCGATGCGATTCTTGCCCAGGACCCGAAAGCGCGCGTCGCCTGTGAAACCCTGGTGACCACCGGTATGGCGATGATTGCCGGCGAAATTACCACAACCGCTCGTATTGACTATCCCGATGTCGTGCGTGCTGCGATCAAGGAGATCGGTTATAACGACGCTGCCATGGGTTTTGACTGGGAAACCTGCGCCGTCCTCGTTTCCCTCGATCGTCAATCGCCTGATATCTCCCAGGGTGTCACCGAAGGGGAGGGGATGTTTAAGGAGCAAGGCGCTGGTGATCAGGGTCTGATGTTCGGCTATGCCTGCAACGAAACCCCGCAGTTGATGCCGATGCCGATCATGTTTGCCCATAAGCTGACCAAGCGCATGGCCGATATCCGTAAGAGTGGCATGGCGCCGTTTCTGCGTCCGGACAGCAAGTCACAGGTCTCCATCGAATATATCAATGATAAGCCGGTACGCATCGACTCCGTCGTTATCTCCACCCAGCACACCCCTGATGTCAGCTATGAGACGATCAAGGAGGCGATGATTGAAGAGGTCATCCGGCATGAACTCCCCCTCGATCTGCTTGATGCTCGCACCAAGTACTTCATCAATCCGACCGGCCGCTTTGTTATTGGCGGACCGCAGGGGGACTGCGGTCTGACCGGGCGCAAAATCATTGTCGATACCTACGGCGGCCAGGGGTCGCATGGTGGTGGTGCTTTCTCCGGCAAGGATCCGTCCAAGGTCGACCGTAGCGCTTCCTATATGGCGCGCTATGTGGCGAAAAACATTGTTGCCGCCGGCATTGCTGACAAGTGCGAAGTGCAGGTGGCCTACGCCATCGGCGTTGCCGATCCGGTTTCGGTTATGATCAATGCTTTTGGCACGGGTAAGATTCCGTCCAATGATATCGCCCGTATCGCGCAGGAAGAGTTCGACATGCGCCCGCGCGCTATCATTGAGCAGCTTGATCTGCTGCGCCCGATCTATCGTAAGACTGCCGCTTACGGCCACTTTGGCCGTGAACTTCCTGAGTTCACCTGGGAGCGCACCGATCGTGCCGCATCTCTGCGCAAGCGTGCTGGCATTTAGATTTAGTACTGATATCTGTCGATAAGGGCGAACCGGAAACGGTTCGCCCCGGGCTGATGAAAAACCCCCATCTGCGGCGTTACCCTTGATTTCGTCATTGCAACGTAGCTACCGCTACGCCTCACTCCTCAATCTACGTGCGCCTTGCATCTGGAGATTTTTGATCCGCCTCGGAAAAATTCGTTTATCAGCAAGTTGGGGCGAACCGGAAACGGTTCGCCCTTATCTTTTTGCTGTGCATATAGAAAGCTAAAAACAGGGGAATGGCTCAGCTACGTGGTCTACGTGAAAAAGATGATCAAGTTGTCGTATGTGAGACTGTTTGTCGTTCCAGGCGATAAATCGTGTAATCCCTCGACCATACGGCACTCATGCAACGGTTATTTTCCTAGTTCGATATTCAGCGATTTGATCTTGCGATGCAAATTGGAACGCTCGACATCGATAATTTCCGCGGTCTTTGATACGTTCCAATCGTTCTCCCGCAGTTTCGCCATCAGGTAGCGGCGCTCAAACTGTTCCCGCGCCTCTTTAAAGTTCCCGGTCAACAGGTCCATGTCCAGATCCGGGACTTGACCTCCGTCATCGCTGCGTCTGTTACTGGCGAGGCTTGATGGGAGTTGAACTGGCGTAATCAGTTCGGGCACGGTCATGATCACCATACGTTCAATCAGATTTTTAAATTCCCGAACATTCCCCGGCCACGAATACCCTTTCAGCGCAAGCAAGGCTTCCGGCGACAGGGTTTTCGCCGGACGTCCCTCCTTTTGACAAAAATATTGCAGGAAGTGGTTCGCCAGTAACCCAATATCAGATTGTCTTTCCCGTAGTGGCGGAACGTGGAAAGGAAGGACGTTCAGCCTGTAATACAGGTCTTCGCGAAACGCCCCTTTTCGAATCTCTTCATCCAGGTTTTTGTTGGTTGCTGCAATCACGCGGACGTCAACTTCGATGGTTCGTTGCCCGCCCACCCGCTCAAATTTCTTTTCCTGCAAGATGCGTAGAACTTTAGCCTGGGTTTTGAGGCTCATGTCGCCGATTTCATCCAGAAATAAAGTCCCTTCGTGGGCCAGGTCAAATTTGCCTTTGCGTTGCGTCGTCGCGCCAGTAAAGGCCCCTTTTTCATGCCCGAACAGCTCGGACTCAATCAACTCTTCAGGAATGGCCGCACAATTGACTTCAATAAAAGGTCGCGATTTGCGCTGGGATTGAAGGTGAATTGCCCGAGCAACGAGCTCTTTCCCCGTGCCGTTTTCACCTGTGATTAAAACCCAGCCGGAGGTTGGTGCCGCAATCCTGATCTGGTTTTTCAGATCGCGAATCGGTGCACTGTTGCCGACCATTTCGTATTCTTTGGCAATGGTCGCCTTCAATGATCGGTTTTCTTCGACCAGTTGACGGACTTTCATCGCCTGTTGAATGCTGTGAAGGACTTTCTCGAGTGACAGTGGTTTTTCGATAAAGTCAAAGGCCCCGAGCCGGGTTGCTTTGACTGCGGTGTCGATGGTGCCATGACCGCTCATCATAATGACCATCTGGTCGGGGAACTCTTCACGGATTTGAGTCAGGGTCTCCAGCCCGTCCATCCCGGGCATCCAGATGTCAAGCAGGATAAGGTCAGGGAATTCATCCCGAAGTTTTTCGATCCCCTGTGCTCCGGTTTCCGCTGTGATGGTGCGGAAGCCCTCGTCACTGAGAATGCCGGCAAGGCTGCTGCGAATGCCGGCCTCGTCATCAATGATCAGGATGTTTTTCATGGGTCCCTTTACTTAAGCGGGAAGAGGGTTGCCACTGGTGGGTAGTTCGACGATAAATGCCGTCCCGGTGGGCGTATTGTTTTTGACACGAATGTAGCCGTTGTGGTCGGAAATAATTGTGGCAACGATGGCCAGACCGAGCCCGGTGCCCGATTTTTTAGTGGAAAAATAGGGCTCGAACAGGCGTGGACGGTCTTCCGCGGCGATACCGCAGCCATTATCGGTAATCGAAAAATTAGCCATTTGCAGCGTCGGGTTATAGTTGCTGTGGATTTCAATCCGTCCGTCATCACCCAGTGCACCGATTGCGTTATCGATCAGGTTGATGCAGACGCGTTTAATCTGGTCGCGATCAAGATTGAAGGCAGGCATGTTCGGGTCTGGATGATACCGAAAATTGATCTCGCGGTGACCTTCCTGGTAAAGGGTGACGGCTTCAGCGAGGATGTCATTGAGTTGGTTCGGTGCCGGATGGCTGGCCGGCATCCGCGCGAAATTTGAAAATTCATTGACCAGGTTTTTGAGATCATCAACCTGATTGATAATCAGATTCGTGCAATCATCGAAGACCGGATCCTCGCTGTTGAAGCGTTCCAGATATTTTCTGCGCAGGCGTTGCGCCGAGAGCTGAATCGGAGTCAGAGGGTTTTTGATTTCATGGGCAATGCGCCGCGCAACTTCACGCCATGCCGCCATGCGCTGGGCTTTCAGCAGTTGAGTAAGGTCGTCAAAAATGACCACCGTCCCCATGAATACGTTCGACTCATCGTGCAGATTCGTGACCGTGACCTGCAGGGTTAACTTGTTCTCTCCGACCGGCAGGGTCAGTTGTTTGCGGATGGAGTCTTTGCCGGAGTTACGTAACTCAGCCAGGGTTTCATTGACCAGAGGAACATGCGCGTCATCGACCACTTCACGAAAATTCCGCCCGAGGACATGATTGACATCGAGTTGAAGCAGATTTTCGGCCGCGGTGTTGATGGTCGTTAGATGTCCTTGTTTGTCGACGGAAATAATGCCGGCGGTGACGTTGCGCAGGACGATTTCCATGTACCGGCGTCGCTGTTCAAGTTCGAAGTTGGACGCCTGCAAGTTGCGGTTTGCTTCGGTCAGTCGCTGCTGGCCCCGTCGTAAATCGGCGGTCATGGTGTTGAACGAGTCGATAAGAATGCCGACTTCATCATCGCTGCGTGCGTTGATGTGAATATCAAGATTTCCCTCGGCGACGCTTTTTGTCGCCATGGCCAATTCTTGAATCGGGACGGTTATGCCGCGTGCCAGATGGAAGCCGAACCAGGTCGCGAGAAAAACGATGACCAACGCGATTAAGAGCAAAAAGACCAGATACCAGGTTTTAATGCTCCCTTTAATCAATTTTGAGCTTTTGTACTGTTCAAATGAGCTTGAAATCTCCTTCATTTTTGCGACAAGAGAATAGGGGACGTAATAGTTAACGACGACAACGCCAACAATGTCGGTCTGGTTCCAGCTGGAGTAAATGGGGACAATGCCGCGGATGAGGTCGGCCCGCCCGATAGGAGTGATGCGACTGTAGCGCTGGCCTTTCAGCGCATCGCGGATGTTCTCCGAGCCCGGATCGGAAAATTCTGCCGCCGGAATCTGCGGGTTTTCTGATCGGACAAGCTCTTCATAGGTAGAAGAGAACACTTCGACAATCCCCAGATTGTATTCCTGCTGCTTCATCTGGACGACATCTTTGAGGGCTGCAAGGTTCTCTTCTTTGAGTAGTCGTTCCTGTTTTATGATTTCGGCCAGTCGGTCGGCATAATAAAGGGCATTTGCTGCCGAGTTTTTGTAATAGGTCTGGGCGACATCGACGGATTCCTGCAGGGATGTCTCAATCTGTTGATTAAACCAGTTGTCGATTGAGTCGGTAATCAGCCCGGCGGAGACGAAATAGAGCAGCATAGTCGGGATCAGTGACAGTCCGACAAAGGCAACGACCAGCTTCGAGCGCAGGCGAGCACCGGGAACGCCGCGGCGGCGCTCAAGCAGCAATTTGAAGATATTGCGGAAAACAAGGAACAAAAAGAGGATGATCAACAGAATGTTGACGTTGATTATAGCCAGCGCAAGAATGCTGTTGGATAAGGGGAGCTTGTCCGCCAGGGAAAAGAGTTGGTTTTCAAAATGGGAGAAAAGGACGATTAACCCGATAACAACGAGTGCAATCAATCCTTCGCGCCGTAATTTGCGCCGGCGGTGTTCTTGTTCTGGTGAAGGTTTTTCCTTGTCGGCCACCACGGTCTCCTCACGCAGATTAAAGTGCTCCACATAATAGGCCAGCCACGGGCATTATTGCAAGTCATGGCAATAAAAAAGGCAGCCGGTTCGGCTGCCTTTTTTATTTAATGAAATGGAAAGATTACTGATGGTGGTAGGCGAGTCCGCGCAGGCCACTTCTGGCGGCCTGCGGTGCCGCATGCCGAAGGTCTGCTTCACTCAGTTCAACCAGCTGCCAGCAATCAGGCGATGCAAGAATTTTTTCAACCATCAGGTGGTTAATATCGTGTCCGCCCTTGTAGGTGCGAATGTGGCCGAGTAACGGGTAGCCAAGTAAACTGAAATCGCCAATGGTATCAAGAATTTTATGCCGCACGAACTCATCACTATAGCGCAGGCCGTCCGGATTCATGACGCCGTCTTTGCTGATAACAATGGCATTTTCCAGCGAGCCACCCAGGGCGAGACCATTTGCCTTGAGGTACTCAACTTCTTCAAGAAAACCGAAGGTGCGGGCCGAAGCAATTTCACGTTCAAACAAATCCGGAGAAAGTTTGATTGCGCGCCGCTGCAGGCCAATACTTGGGTGGTCAAAGGCAATATCGGAACTAATGCGCAGAAAACGGGACGGGATGATGTTGATCCGCTTTTCGCCTGCCACCAGGGTAATCGGCTTGCGAATTGCGAGAAATTTACGCGGATGGGTCAGACGCTGCCGGCCGGCTGTTCGCAGCAGGCGCAGAAACGGCTCGGCGCTACCGTCCATAATCGGGACCTCAGGGCCGTCAATGTCGACGTGCAGGTGGTCGATCCCCAGGGTATAAAGGGCGGCCATGAAATGTTCAACGGTCGATACGCTAAGACCACCTTTGCCGAGAACGGTGGCCAGTCGGGTATCGACAACGTTAGCTGAAAGAGCCTCAATGCTGACACTGCGCTCACCTTCTTGCCGGTGAAAAACAATGCCGGTGCCGGCTTCCGCCGGGCGCAGGCGCATCGTAATCACACGTCCGGTGTGCAGACCAATGCCGCTGATGGTTATTGGATTGGCGATGGTGTTTTGATAGGTCATGGCTGATGACATCCTTGGTCATTGCAATTACGTCATTATATCCTGTTGATATAGACATATACAATTAGTGTGCCAAGGATTATTGTTCTGTAAGTGCTCGGAAAATAATGATAATTTCAGGAGGCTTGGTTTTGGTGCAATGAGGTGTGTGGTGGCAGAGACACGGGCGGTGTGCTTATCTGTCCACACCGGGCGTCACATTACATGCGACCTGAACGCAGAATTGCGATTGCCAGCCAGAATCCGAGAAATCCGGCAATGCTATAGCCGAGAATTCCGAGAACCGGGAATCCGAAAAGTTGCGGCCCTTTATTGATCTGCATGATCAGTGATGAACCGACAATGATCGAGCCGATCAACAGGCTGAACGAGAGTCGATTGCTCGACTTGTCGATGTCGGCAATCAGTTTTTCCAGCCCACGGTGTTCCAGATCTATTTTGAACTTGTTGCGGTTGACCCGGTCGATGAATTCTTTGAGGTCGCCGGGTAAGGAGCGCAACAAGTTGAAATAGGCTTGACCAAAATGGCGCGCTTCGCGATGAATTGACCCTGGAGACAGGCGTTGGCGCAGCAGGCGCGTTACAAAAGGCCGGATGTGGTCGATGATGTTAAAATCAGGGTCGAGCTGGCGGCCAATCCCTTCCATAGCAACAAGAGCTTTGGCTAACAGGATGAGGTCGGTGGGGAACTTGACCTGATGACGCTGGAGGATTTCGATAAATTCTCCGACAAGGTGTCCGGCATCAATGCTTTTCAGTGTTGTGCTGTAGTAATCGTCAATGAATTCGGAGAGATCGCGTTTTAACTGTCGGCGATCGGTCTCCTCGGCCAGATTCCCGGCGTAAAGCAGGTAGGACATGATCTGCTCCACATCCCGACTGACAATGGCCAGAATCAGGTCGACCAGTTGTTGTCTGAGGGTGTCATCGATATGGCCGACCATGCCAAAATCGAGCAGGCAGATCACTTCATCGGGGAGGATCAGGATATTGCCAGGATGCGGATCGCCGTGAAACAGTCCGTGCACCAGAACCTGCTCGAGAAAAGCATCGGCACCGCGGCGAGCGATGGTTTGCAGGTTGTATCCGGCCTCAGTTAATTGTGAAAAATGATTGATTTTGATGCCATCAATAAAGGCCATGGTCAGGACGGCAGGCGTCGTGACCTCCCAGTAAACCTGAGGGATGCAAATTGATTTGTTGTCGCGAAAATTGGCGGAAAAGCGGTCAATGGTCCGGGCTTCACGAGTGAAGTCAAGTTCGCGTCGAATGACCCGACGGAATTCGCGCACCACTGCAATCGGGTCGGTCACCAAACCGGTTGGCAGATGTTTTTCAACCAGATAGGCGAAGGCCATCAGGATATCAAGATCGGTCTCAATCACGTTGTCGATGCCGGGGCGTTGGATCTTGACCACGACATCATCGCCGGAAAGCAAGCGGGCGCGATGAACCTGTCCGATGGAGGCAGCCGCCAATGGCACCGGGTCGAACGAGATAAACAACTCTTCTATTGGCCGTCCCAGTTGATGGAAGAGCTGTTGCTGGATGGTTTTTGCATCGACCGCTGGCACTTTGTCCTGCAGACGGATAAACTCGTCGGCGTAGTCTTTTGGAATCAGGTCGGGTCGCGTCGAAAGGACTTGTCCAAGTTTGATAAAAGTTGGACCAAGCTCTTCCATTGCCATCCGCAAACGCTGCGCGGTCGTCAGGCGTTCCAATTCTTTTGATGCCGTTCCGAGGGTAACAATCCGGCGGCCGAGCTCAATGTAATAGTCGATATTCAGCTGCTCGACAATCTGGCCAAAACCGTACTTGATCAGAACGCCGAGAATCTGCCGGTAACGACGGATTGAGCGAATATTGCGGTTGATGCGGGAAAAAGAGAGCATCTTGCGACTCAGCGTGCCATATCTTTGATCGTTTTTTCCAGAGTCGCAACTTTCTTTTTCAGCTTGTCAAAATCTTCCTGGCGTACAGCGCCGATCCGTTCCATCGCTTTTTTGACTTCGTCACGTGCGGCCTTTTCGAGTTGCTCCCGACCCTGCTCGGCGGAGGCTTTTATCTTGTCGATCATCGACCGGCCTTCGTCTTCACTGAGGTTGAATTTCTCGCGGAGTTCCTGCAGCAGTTCCTCAGCCTTTTTTTGACCAAGAGCGATTGCTCCGACTCCAGCCAACACCGTTTTTTCCAGCATGTCGATCATGGTAAGTCCTCCTTTTTGTCTGTTATTCCATGCTTTTGCATCGTATCACACGACAGCGTTTCTGCAATTGCCATTTCAGTTGTTAATTGAGAAAGGGCACCGATGGTCGCGCTGCGACCGGCGGCGATGGCTTCTGCGGCCCGATGAAATTCGAGCAGGGTCATGCCGTTAAGCTCGGGTCGGATCAAGAGATCAACCGTATCTTTTTCCAGGCGCAGAGTATTGATCTGATTCTCAAGGATCGCCACGCTTTGCGCAAAGACCCGAAAAATACCTGGTGCCCGCCGATTTGTTTCGACCGGTGGGGTGTCGGGCGTGCTTTGCCAGATTTCGCGAAAGCGCTGCTCGATCCAGGCCACGGTCAGCCGGTCGGTGGAGGTTTTGGTCAGGATCTGTCCGGCGGTGACCGCAGCACTTGTCTCCATGTAGCGTTTGGAAACCGGTGGAATGGCACAGACCCCGATAATGAACTCAGCCCCCATTTGCCGGACGACATCGGTTGGTACCGGTGCGCAAAGACCCCCATCGACCAGAAACCGGTCTCCGAACGCGACCGGCTGGAACAGGCCGGGAAAAGCAATGGCAGCTTGAATCGCCGGCAAAAGCAGGCCGTTACGGATGACGATTGAGTCACCGCTTTCGATGTCGGTGGCGGTGACGGCCAACGGGATAAGCAGATCTTCGAAGGTTTTAACCGGGAGAAGGTCGTCGATAAAGTGGGTGATTTTACGGCTGTCGAGTAGTCCGGTGGTCGGGAAAACCGGTCCAAGTAGCCGGGAGAGACTGCGCCAGTTTAACTCATTGGCAATCTTCTGCAGTTGCACAACCGAAACCCCGGAAGCGTAGAGCGCTCCGATCAGGGCTCCAATGGAGGTGCCAGCAATGTGATCGATGCGGATGCGTTTGGATTCCAGCGCATCGAGAACGCCGATATGGGCCATGCCACGAGCGCCGCCACTGCCGAGAGCAAGTCCGACAACGCGGTCGGCAAAGGGGGGCGCTTGCCGGTTCATTTGTGCTGCAAACCAGACGGAAAGTGCCCGACCAGCACGCTTATGTTTGTGGTGGATGGTGAACGGTGAACCTTTGCCCGTGACATTGGTCAGTTCCGGCTTTGTGGAGCGTAACGGTCTTTTTCCGAATAGATGCAGCCGCAGTATTGTTGCCGGTAGAGACCCATGTTTTTTGACATCTGAATCCCCTCCTGCCAGCCTTGCCTGAAGTCTTCATAGAAAAAAACCAGATCATATTTGAGCGCCAACGCTTCGCCATATTCACGAATCCGATCATGCTGCTGGTATCGTGAGTAGAGCAGACTGCTGGAAAAGGCATCAAACCCGAGTTCGGCCGCCGTGCGCGCCGTCTCCGCCAGACGCGAGCGATAACAGTATTCGCAGCGTTTAGATGGATCGGGCGCCACCTGCTGTAAAAAGGATTCCAGCAGATAGTCTTCGTTGATCCGGACCTCAAGCTCAACCCGGGCAGCATATTCCTTGACGGCATCCAGTCGCCGTTGGAACTCCTGATAGGGGTGGATATTGTTGTTGTAGAAAAGACCGGTTACGGACAGGTTCTTTTCGCGCATAACCCGAACCGGATAGATAGCGCAGTTGGCACAACAGATATGCAGCAGAATATTCATAGTCACCTCGAAATCATTTTTCTCATTATAACATTTTTGACGAAGTCGGGGGGAGATGCTCTGTGATCAGCGCCCAGGGTGGGACCGGTAGTGATGTCCAGATCCGTTCAACCGTTGCGTCAACATCCGCTGCGTGGTGAGCGGCTGCGGCCTTGATCAGGGCTGTGCGCAGCTGATGCAAATGGGCGCCGTAGCGTTGGAGCAAACTCTCGGTAAGCCTGCCGGAGTGTGGTAGCTCAATCTCGTTACCGTTTTTGATAGAGGTCGCCAGCAGAAGCGCGCGGGCCGTGTTTATATGATTCACCTGCAACGAAGCGCCATCGGTTGTACTCAGAGTGATTGCATCAAAAAAGGTTTCGACGATTTTCAAGGGGCCTCCGGCTGAAAACCGGGCGCGCTCTGCCTGTGGGATATCGTAAAGAAAATCAGCCGGAAAGCGCAAAATGCCATCCCGGGTTGCGGCGGCGGCAATGGTTGCGTCATCGACAACACTTGGCCGTTGATCTGTTCGTGATGACATCGGCGCTGGAGGACTGACCATACAAGCGGTGCCGAGCCAGTCGGCAATTTCCCGATCCAGATTCGCCTGTGTCGTTGCTGGTCTTTTGTCGGCCAGTTTGGCCAGTGCCTGCAACATTTCGGCTCGTGGTAGCGGGATGCCGTGGCGCCGGCAATCGGTGACTGCTCGTGCCGTTGGTGGGAGGGTTCGTTTTGGCTGCAGCAGCTGCCAAAGAGTACGGCCGGGGGTTGACCGGAGGAATAGTCCGATGGCGGCGGGGTCCGGATCCGGTTTTGTCACATCAAGCAGAGCGAGATCCCCACGGTCAAACAGTTGCAGCAGCGGGTCGGACAAAAGCAGTGTCAGTCGAAGGGCGGCGTAGGGTAGGGGGGATTCAGTTTCTATCCTGCGCTTGATGCCACTTAAGGGGACAAGATCAAGTTGGGTCATCTCTTGTGCGGCCGCGAATTCGACCTGATGGCGTCCGCGAGGGTCGACAATAATCGATTGCAGGGCAAAGCGCTCAACCAGCAGCAAATAGAGTTGTTCACTGAACGGGGTTTGCAACCAGTCGGCCGGTAGAAACAGATTAAACCGGGCGGTGGAAGGTGAAAGTCCGATCAGGTGCAGTAACTGCCAGGCCCAGACCGGAGTGCCGGATTTAAGGGCAAGATTCCGGTTTGGCCAGGATATCCGCAGCCGGGCGTTGAATTCGTGGGCCTCGGCAACCGTCGCGGGTCGGCTGTCCATCAGTGCCCCAGCTACCTGTTGCACATTCAATGGTGCCACAAGAGAAAGCGGATCGGCACACTGCTGTGGAGCATCGGCCGCTGCTTGCAGATGGCGCAGGGTGGCGGTGACGGCGAGAAGGCCTGGTGCGGCGACTTCTACCGCGACTGCGGCGTTCGTCGGGTAGTGATCAGGATACAGCAGCAACGAGGGTATACCGGTATCGGGTAAAATCGGTAGCGGAATACACCCGGATTGTTTGGCCCAGATTGGCCAGAGGTGGTTGACGGCGGCGGTGATGTGCGGCCGCAGAGAAGGCCCGAACTGGTGGAGTTGCAGAGTCAGTTTGTGCAGCAATCGCGCAGCTTCACCACCGAATTTCACCGGAGTGCTGCGGGCCAGAAGGGTCGCAGCAAGAGCCGTTGGTTGCTCGTGGCTGGCCAGATCCAGAACGTCTGCCAGGTCGTCGGGAGAAATGCCTGTCGGCAGATTTGCCGACCAGGCCATGGTGCAAAGTTGCATGAATTTGAGCAACAAGCTGTTGGTTGTCTGGTCCTGACTGCTCTTCAGGTTGGGATTGGCTGCTTGTACCGCTGGCAGGAGTTGTTGGAAGGTCGCATGGAGAAGATTGGCCAGATAGAGTGCTGACAATTGCGGCAGCGTCGGCTGGGCGGAAAAGAAACGCAACTGCATCTCTTCCCGTAGCTGGCGCACGATTGACTGGCAATCTTCCGCGCCGGCAAGGACCGTTGACGGGACCGGTAACGACCAGAGGGGCTCTGTTGTCTCAGGGGTGTCGACACGCCAGGTTGTAATTCCGTCAACCGACCAGATGTGGTAGTTGCACAGGCCAACAGCCCGGGCGTAGGTGTTGCCATCGCATCGTCCCCCGTCGGCCGCGTTTTGCGGGAACAACAGGATGGCGCCAGCAAAGAAGCTCTCTTTGTTGATCCAGAAAACCAGCGCTGCTGGCTGCTTGTCGTTGACATCAAGCAGTTCTGGCGACAACTCAACCTGTCGAAATGGCCCTGGTCGCCGGGCGAACTCCTGCTGAAAGCAGGACTGCAGATGAAGGGCAAACCGGTTCAGGATATGGCTGTTCATGGGGTCCGGTCGTCGAAGAGTTGGTGGTGCGCAGATTAAAAAGGGCCGCCACAGTGACGGCCCTTTGGGGGTGGATCAGCAGGGCTTAGATGCATCATCCCCCCAACCTGAGATTACATAGCATAGGCCGATTCGTCTTGCCAATGAGATTTTCCTGCATTCAAGGCGATCGGCGATCAAGATCCAGGTGCAATCGACTGAGTTTATCGAGAGTCTCTTTCAATTGCCGATTCTCTTCACGCAGGGTTGCGAGTTGTTTTGCCGTCTCTGTATTGCGGCTGTGTGCTTCGTCGTTCAGTTTGATGACGAGGCGCGCATCTGGCGCCAAAGGGCTGCTCTTGTCATCAGCGAGGGCTTGCATCGCTGCCGGTTTGTTCCCGTCGACAAGCTGGACCAGCGCGTCATGGAATAAATTTGGAGGGGTGTGTCCCTTAATCGGCAAAGTTGCACAGCCGGTGAGCAAAAGACAAAGCAGGCTAAACAGTACAGAACGCATCAAGACAGACCCTTCCGCCGATCAATCAGGTAGTTGCTCCCTGGCAACCGTTTCAAATGTTCCTTCATCTTAGCACATTCGTGGCTGAACGCTGCAGCCGATGTGTAGCGGGAGGTATCCGAGCAGATGATGGCGATGGAGATGGTCATCAACTCGAAGCGACGTTCGATATCGAAGCGGTCATGACCAATAAAAGATCCCGCGCTCCGGTCGGCTTCGCTGTACATGCTGGGGATGAGCTGATCAAATTGATCAATGATTTTTTTTGCGACCGGCTCGACGCGGTCCGGGTTGATCAAAAAGACGTAGTCGTCACCACCAATATGGCCGATGAACCAGTTCGGGTCCTCTTCTTCCTGCAGAATCCTTTCCATCAGATCGGCGACCATGCTGATGACATTGCTCCCTTTTTGATAGCCGTAGCGGTCGCCATAAACCTTGAAATTATCAAGGTCGACAAAGGCATGCGCAAAAGGGGTGCCGCTTTGCAGTAAGGCCTCGACCCGCTGCTGAATAACCAGATTGCCGGGGAGGTGGGTCAGGGGGTTGGCGTCAAGATTCTGCGCCTGCACTTCGCGCAGCATGCGGCCCATGTTGAGAAAGGCGAGGGTCAGCTGACCAAATTCATCACGTTGATTCGTGTCGATATCAAGGTCGTAGTTGCCGGCGGCGATTTTATGTGTCGCTTCGGTCAGTCGGCGCAAGGAGCGGTGTATCCCGAGAATAACCGAGATCGCAACCGGTGTTGCCAGAGCCAGACCGAGCAGCAGCAGTAACAGTGTGATCTCATAGGCCCGTTTGCTGTCATCGGAGAGTGCGGCCAGGGAGGTGTCCGTGTTGATCATCTGGTTGTCGCGAAAATCCTTTAACCCATCGTACAGCTCCAGATGCCGCGGCAGGAAGATCTCTTTGTAGAATCTCTGGGTGGCCAGAGGTTTGCCGGTCTCGAGTGAGGTTAGTAATTGCTCGATATTAGCCGTGTAAGCGACATAAAGCGGACCAAGTGACTGCTCTGCAACCGGATTGAGCAAGGGGACAAGCTTTTGCCAGTTGTTGTCGGTCGCTGCATATTTGTCCCGGAGAAGACCAAGGACTTCCGACTGCTTCAAGAGCAGAAACTGCTTTTCCAGCCGTTCCTGAGCCAGCAGCCCAGCCTGGAGTTCGCGGGCCAGAGCGGCAGCACGGATATCGATATCGACCAGATGTCGCGACAGGGTGGTTTGCCGATGCAGACTGCTCAGGGCATAGATGATGGCGACCAGGCTGAACAGGGCGAGCAACAGGTACGCGGCCACGATCTTTCCGGTCACGGAGATGCGGATTTTGTTCTGGTAGGCGTCTCGGCGTTCGTGGAAGCTGGTCATTCGCCATCTCCAGAGAAAAGTCCTGCCTGTTCCTGCGGCAGCCGGCGCTGAAAGTGGCGCGCGGCCTGCGGGGTCACCATGCGGCCCCGCGGGGTCCGGGTGAGGTAGCCCTGCTGCATCAGGTAGGGCTCAATCACATCTTCAATCGTGTCTTTCTCCTCACCAATAACGGCAGCAAGGGTCTCCAGCCCGACCGGTCCGCCGCCGAACTTGTCGATGATCGCCAACAGAAGACGCCGGTCCATGTGGTCAAGGCCCTGCGCGTCGACTTCGAGACGGAGCAGGGCGTGATCGGCGATGTCGCGGCTGATGGTGCCGTCGCCCTTAACCTCGGCAAAATCGCGCACCCGGCGCAGCAGGCGATTGGCGATGCGGGGGGTGCCGCGGCTGCGGCGGGCGATCTCGACCGCGCCGCTGGCCTCGATCGGAATGCCGAGAAGCCGGGAGCTGCGGCTGACGATGACCGCCAGTTCGTCGTCGGAGTAGAACTCCAACCGGCTGATGACCCCGAAGCGGTCGCGCAGCGGCGATGAGAGTAACCCGGCGCGGGTGGTGGCGCCGACCAGTGTAAAGCGCGGGATATCGAGTTTGATTGTGCGCGCCGATGGCCCCTGGCCGATCATGATGTCGAGTTGATAGTCTTCCATGGCCGGATAAAGGATCTCTTCGACCACCGGGGACAAACGATGAATCTCGTCGATAAACAGGACGTCGCCGGCTTCCAGATTGGTCAGCACGGCAGCGAGATCGCCCGGTTTTTCTATGACCGGCCCGGAGGTGCTTTTGATACTCACCCCCATCTCATTGGCGATGATATTGGCCAGAGTGGTCTTGCCTAAACCGGGAGGTCCGTAAAACAGGACGTGGTCAAGCGCTTCACCACGGGCGCGGGCGGCCTCGATAAAGATCTGCAGGTTCTCCTTGGCCTTGGTCTGGCCAACGTACTCAGCCAGCGTGCGCGGTCGCAAAGACGACTCGAATTGATCTTCGTCGCTCAAGGTTTCTGCCGTGATTATACGCTCAGTCATGATATCCCCCCGTACCCTATTGCCCAAGCAGGCGCAACGCCCCTTTCAGGATCTCTTCAAAGCGGGCCTCGGGCGAGAGCTCAAGCGAGTCGAGGGCCTTGCGTGCCGCCGCCTCCTTGTAGCCGAGGTTGACCAGTGCCGAGAGCAGATCGTCAAGGCGGTCCGCTGCCGGAGTTGAGTGGGTGTGGTTGCTGCCGGCTGCCGGTGCGGGGACTTTATCTTTTAATTCAAGGATCAGTCGTTCAGCGGTTTTTTTGCCGATACCCGGCAGGGAGGAGAGGCGCTTTATGTCACCGGTGGCCAGTGCGGTGGCCAGATCGGCTGCCGGAATGTGTGAAAGGATATTGGTCGCCAGTTTCGGTCCGACGCCGGAAACGGCGATCAGCAAGGTGAAAATCTCTTTTTCGGCCATGCTGCCAAAGCCGAACAGGTGGATGGCGTCTTCACGGACGCTGGTATGAACATGCAGGCGTACCCGTCCGGTCTCCGGCAGGGCGTAATAGGTCGATAAGGGAATAATTAAACGATAGCCGACGCCACCGACATCGAGGATCAGGTGATCAAAGGATTTGTAGGCAATCTCTCCCTGCAGCAGGGCAATCATGGCGCGTTTTTCCTCTCTGGGCGCCGGGTCGCGGCGAGGCGACGATTAAGGCCGCCGCTGTGAGCGTGGCAGATCGCCGCCGCGAGGGCGTCCGAAGCGTCTTCCTGGGCAACCTCTGGCAGGTTGAGCAGGGCCCGGACCATTTGTTGTACCTGTCCCTTACTGGCACGGCCATAGCCGACCACGGCACTTTTGATCTGCATCGGTGTGTATTCGGCTACATCAAGACCGGCCTGGGCCGCAGAAAGCAGGGCGACGCCGCGGGCCTGCCCGAGCTTGAGTGCCGACTGGGCGTTGTGGGCAAGAAAGATCTGTTCCACAGCGGCGCATTCCGGAGCATAACGGGCAATAACTGCCGCCAGCTCCTGCTGGATGTGTAGCAGACGCCGGGGTAAATCATCTTTTTCCGGTGGCCGAATGACCCCGTTGTCAATGTGCTGCAGCCGATTCCCCTCGAAGCGGATCAGGCCGTAGCCGGTCGCCCGTGACCCTGGGTCGATGCCGAGGATGCGCATGCCACTCCCTTTGCTGCGCTCTGCAGTTTTAGCTGAAAAGCGTCTCCATCTCCTCGTCGGAGATGTCGAAATTGGCGTAGACGTTTTGCACGTCGTCGTAGTCCTCCAGTTTTTCCATCATTTTCATCATCTGCTCGGCCGGTTTTCCTTCGAGCTTGATCATGGTCTGCGGAATCATGGTGATGTCGGCCGACTGCCATTTTAAACCTTTGGTGGCGAGGGCTTCGCGTACATCAATAAAATCGGACGGACTGGTCAGGACTTCAAAGCTGTCCCCCTCGTCCTTGACATCTTCGGCACCCGCTTCCAGGGCCGCTTCGAAAATGGCGTCGAAATCGTCCTCATTGGAAAATGCGATCAACCCCTTGCGGTCGAAGAGAAAGGCGACGGAGCCGCTGACGCCGAGGTTGCCTCCGTGTTTACTGAAGATATGGCGCACATCGGCAACGGTACGGATGCGGTTATCGGTCATAAATTCAACCATAACGGCAACGCCACCGGGTCCATAACCTTCAAACGTCCCCTCCTCATAGATGACGCCATCGAGGTCGCCGGCCCCTTTTTTGATCGCGCGATCAATGTTGTCCTTGGGCATATTGGACTGTTTCGCTTTGTCGATGGCCATGCGCAGGCGTGCATTGCTTTCGAGCTCGGCGCCGCCAATTTTTGCGGAGACGGTGATCTCTTTGATCAGCTTGGTGAAGACCTTGCCGCGCCTGGCGTCCTGCGCCCCTTTGCGGTGTTTGATATTGGCCCATTTACTGTGTCCTGCCATATGGGGTTCTACCTCCTGCGATGATTAAGATAAGGGCGTAATGCTAGCATGATTGCTGGAGTTTTCACAAGCACCAGCAAACAGAAAAGCCGGCTTGGTGCCGGCTTAGCTGTTTTAATTATCCTGCTCCACGCGATTTAGTGCTCGCGGGGTTTGTTGCGATATCCGGTGACGGTCAGTTGATCGACCACTGACTTAACGCCAGCGACTGCTTTAACGGCTTTTATGACGCTGCGTTGTTCGTCTTTGCTGAAAAGTTGCCCGGCGAGAGTGACGACACCGTCGGCAGAGCTGATGAGCAGATGCTCCGCTTCGACATCGTGCAGGGACAAGACCGCAATTTCAGATTTTTTGCGCAGAATCAAATCGCCCAGGATGCGCTTGGAGTTATCCTTCTCCTCAACCAGATTCGTATCCTTGACCCCGCGGCAGATAAGCTCAACCGCTTTGTCCTCGGAGAGGCGCTGGGTGTTGATGACCAGATCGTAATGCAACGGATCGGTCCAGTCGCGATCGAAGTGGTAGCGGGTAAATCCGGCTCGCTGCTGATCGCTTTTGCGAACCAGGATCCGGGCCAGTTCCGGGTCGAGCCATTCGCGCTCAGCCCAGCGCTCGACGCGCTCCTCAAACGGGGCGGTGATGCGGACGCGAAAGACGCTGCGGATCTCTTTCAGCAGGTCCTCGCCCGATCGGCCATAAATGATGACATTCCCTTTGAGGGCAAAATCGAGAACCATCAGCTCGATCATATGCAAGTCGGCCAGCTGTTGCAGGTCCTGCTTGGCGACGAAGGCTGGTGGTTTCTCGTCGGCCAGATCAAAAGCGTCTTCACTGAGGCCGTATTCAGTCGCAATCTGCCTCAGGGCATCGCCGTCCACCAGGGTGTAACCGAGTTCCTTGGCTGCCTGATGGGCGATGGGAATGCCGCCACTCCCCATTTCACGCGAGATGGTGATGATAGCCATAATGCTCCTCGTCCGTGTCCTTTAGGAAAACAATAAATTGTAAACGCGAAGGATACTAGCAACTCACCCCGTTCTTGACAAGGCGAAAGTCAGAGTTTCTTAGTAAGCCGGCTTGTAGTCAAAGTGGTGCTGGGCTTCGATAAAGCGTACAGTACGGCTCTTGGAACGCATGACAACCGAGTGGGTTTCGGCGCCGCCGGAAAAATAGCGCACCCCCCTGAGCAGGTCGCCATTGGTGACCCCGGTCGCGGCAAAGACAACATCACCGCCGGCCATCTCTTCGCAGGTGTAGACCTTGCCGAAATCACTGATACCCATGCCGAGGGCACGATCACGCTCTTCCTGGGACATGAAGACCAGGCGACCCTGCATATCCCCACCCATGCATTTCAGTGCGGCGGCGGCGAGAACCCCTTCCGGCGCGCCACCAATGCCGAGCATCATGTCGACACCGCTGCCGAGGACCGCCGCGGCAATCGCCGGAGCGACATCGCCGTCGGAGATCAGGTGAATGCGTGCACCGGCCTTGCGAATTTCTTTGACCATCTTTTCATGGCGTGGTCGGTCGAGGATAACGATGGTCAGATCCTGAACATAACAGGATTTCGCTTCGGCGACGCGTTTGAGGTTTTCGGTCGGGGAGGCGTCGATATCAATGGCGCCGCGGGCGCCCGGACCAACCGCAATCTTTTCCATGTACATGTCAGGCGCATGGAGGAACTGGCCCTTGGGGGCGATGGCGATGGTGGCGATGGCGCCGTTGGTCCCCTTGGAGCAGAGACTGGTCCCCTCCAGCGGATCGACGGCGATATCAACCTCGGTCCCGCCTTTACGGTTGCCCAGTTTTTCGCCGATATAGAGCATCGGCGCTTCGTCCATCTCTCCCTCACCAATAACGACGGTGCCGCTGATGCCGAGGGAGTCGAGGGTGCGCCGCATGGCGCTGGTGGCGGCCTCGTCGGCAGCGATTTTATCCCCTTTGCCGACCCAGCGACCGCAAGACAAAGCGGCAGCTTCAGTGACGCGGACGAGCTCAAGGGCGAGATTGCGATCCATGGATGACCTCCGTTGCAAGGTGTAAAGCGGTGAGCATGATGGCACGAAATCGGGATGATGACAACGTTTTTGGTTGCCAGATTATATGGAAAACAGTATATGATGCGCGGGTTCGGACGCCAATCAACTGTGCTGAAAAAGGATCTAAACTCATGCGAAAAATAAAATTTATGGCCATCGGTCTCTTCCTGCTGCTCGGTCTTGCCGATGCGTCTGCGTCGGAAGTTCATAACGTCAATGTTGCAGAGGGTCGGCGGATGTTGCAGCAAGCCGGGTCGAGCGTTGTTCTGCTTGATGTGCGGACGCCGCAGGAGTTTTTCGAGGCGCGAATTGATGGGGCCAAGCTGTTGCCGACCAATCTGCCGACTAAAACTTTTTATGAACGGCTCGGGGCACTACCCAAGGACCAAACTTACCTGGTTTACTGCACCGTCGGTTCGCGCAGTTCCCAGGTCGCCAGTATTATGAGCCGTTCCGGGTTTCAAACCGTCTACAATCTTGATGGCGGCATCGCTGCCTGGTACAAGATGGGTTATCCGATTCTTCAGGGTGCGCCTTGATTGGCCGTTGACGCGAAAGCCTCCCTTTACGGTTTTTTCTGTTTTCTTTAAGGATACATTCCTGATGACAATAACGCGCGCTCTTCATCGGTCCGACACTTTTCTCTGGGCGCATCGTGGCGCATCGGCTCTGGCACCTGAGAACACCATGGCCGCTTTTTCTCTGGCCGAAGCGATCGGTGCCGATGGGATCGAGCTCGATGTCCACCTGACCGCCGACGGCGTGCCGGTGGTTCTGCATGATGAGACCGTTGATCGCACCACCGACGGCCGGGGCCCCGTTTCTGGCTACACACTTGACGCGCTGCGTCAGCTTGATGCCGGGTTCTGGTTTGATGGCGATTTTGCCGGTGAGTCGATTCCGACTCTGGAGGAGGTGCTGTTCTGGGTCGAGGGGCGACTGCGACTGAACATCGAGATCAAGACCGCCGCCGCCGGACGCGCCGTCCTTAAACTGCTTGTCGACTATCCGCAGGTGCGGCCGCTGATTTCCTCTTTCGATCACGCTCTGCTGGGCGATCTTCGCCAGCAGTCTCCCTCCATCCCCCTTGGCTTTCTCTCCGATTCGCGTTTCTGGCAACGGGCGTTGCAGCGCGCTGTGGCCAGTGGCGCTGAAAGTTTTCACCCCGCCCAGCGCTACACCAGCCGACCCCTGGTCGAGGCTTGCCATCAAGCCGGATTGAAAGTCTACCCCTGGACCGTCGATGCGCCGAGGCGGCAAAGCAGCCTGTTCCGCATGGGAGTCGATGGCTTTTTTAGTAACTGCCCCTGAATCATCCAAAAATTCGAATAAATAGATTGCGACGTCTGCTTTAGCGATTAAACTGTAGAAGCAAAGTCTGCCGTCCCAAGCCCTTGGCCAACAGTTTTTTGGCGTGGAGGAGCGTATGCGTATGAAAAACCTCAATATCCCGGTCAAACTCTCTATCGTGACTTTGGCCATCATCCTGCTCTTCAGCCTGACCACGGTCTGGCTGTACGGCATGAATCGCAGCAACCTTTATCAAGCCAAGCAGGAGAAGGTCAAGGACGGGGTCGACACCGCCTGGGCGGTGGTCAATCACTACATTGCGCTGGAGAAATCCGGTGTGCTGTCTGCAGATGACGCCCGGCAACAGGCGTTGACCACCATCAAAAGTATCCGTTATCAGGGGGATAACTATTACTGGATCAACGACCTTGAGCCACGCATGATCATGCACCCGATCAAGCCGGAGCTCGATGGTCAGGACCTGTCGCAGAACAAGGACCCGAACGGCAAGCGGCTGTTTGTCGCCATGGTCGACCAGGTCAAGGCGTCGGGGGCCGGCTTTGTCGATTACTACTGGCCGAAACCGGGCTTTAGCAAGCCGGTGCCGAAGATCTCCTACGTCAAGCTGGCGCCGGAGTGGGGCTGGATTGTCGGCAGCGGTCTGTATATTGACGACTTTGAAGCCGAGATGGCGCGGGTGCTCTCCTACACCCTCGGCATGCTGGTTTTTATCGTTCTGGCGACGGCGCTTTGCGTCTACCTGCTGTCGCGCGGCATCCTCCGTCCTCTGCGACAGGCGATCCATGTCGCCAATGATCTGGAAATCGGTGATATGACCGATGATATCGTCGTCGATCGCCACGATGAACTCGGCGTTCTGCTGGCCAATATGCAACGGATGCTGGTGGCGCTACGTCAGGTGGCGACTCTTGCCAATGCGGTCTCCCGGGGCGATCTCACGCAGAATATTACCATCCGCTCCGAGCGTGATGAGATGATGCAGGCCCTGTCCCGGATGGGGAGCGAGCTTGCGGTGGTGGTCAAGGATGCCAAGGTGACGGCCGAGCAGGTGACCCTCGGCAGTATGTCGTTGACTCACGCCGCCATGTCTCTCTCCGAGGGGACCACTGAACAGGCGGCTTCGGCCGAGCAGGCGGCGGCCTCCATCGAGCAGATGCTGGCTAACATCCGCCTGAACGCTTCGAATGCCTTTGAGACCGAAAAAATCGCCCGTGCGATGGCCACCAATGCGATTGATGGGGGGCGTGCCGTCTCCCAGACCGTCGAGGCGATGCGCAATATCACCGACAAGATTCATATCGTCGAAGAGATTTCCCGCCAGACCAATCTGCTGGCGCTCAACGCGGCGATTGAGGCGGCCCGGGCCGGGGAGCACGGCAAGGGGTTTGCCGTGGTCGCGGCCGAAGTGCGCAAGCTCGCCGAGCGCAGCCAGCTGGCGGCCGGCGAGATCAGTGCTTTGTCGCTCTCCAGCGTCGAGGTGGCGGAAAAGGCAGGGAGTCTGCTCGGGGTGATTGTGCCGCAGGTGCAGAAAACTGCCGATCTCATCGAGGAGATTTCGACTGCGACCCGCGAGCAGCAGACCGGCGCCGAACAGATCAGTCGCGCCATTCATGAGCTCGACCGGGTGATTCAGCAGAATGCCGCTGCCGCCGAAGAGATGTCTTCGACCGCCGAAGAACTCTCCAGTCAGGCTGAGTCGCTGCAGCAGAGTATCGAGTTTTTTAAAACCGAGACGACATCGACCGTTGCTGCGCCCCGGCGCATCGCCAGAATCGGTGTTTAAGGTTTTTCTTCTGTCACAAAAAAACGCCGCCCTTTGAGAGGGCGGCGTTTTTTTGTCGACGCATTTATCCTTTTGCTAGTTTTTCAGCCGTGAACGGGTTTTTTCAAGGTAGTCCTTGC
>Ga0209231_1000182_pt1 | contig 43776 bp, 37 predicted proteins | sample Deesub45470m_DNA_FD_188086 | JGI IMG/M metagenome (GOLD analysis project Ga0209231, IMG submission 188086) | Deep subsurface microbial communities from North Pacific Ocean - 450_OLKR46/470m Metagenome (SPAdes) (version 2) | ecosystem: Environmental > Terrestrial > Deep subsurface > Unclassified ... | reverse complement strand
CCGTTGAGGAGTTCGATCCGCGGACCCGCCGCTTCCCCCGCCTGGGGGATGGACCAGAGAAGATTCCCCTGCTGGTCCCTGACCTCGAAATGATAGCGGCAGGGTGCCAGGGGACCGAGCTGGGTAGTGAAGGTGTAGAGGGCGCCGGTGCCGACATCCCCGGAGGTAAGGAGCATGTCGTAACCGTGCCCGTTGAGGAAGAGACGGGGAGTCAACGGCAGGTTGTTGGGGTTGTCGCGGAGAATCACGCCGAAGACGAAGTCGAGATCCCCCTTCGGCAGGCCGTTGACAAGGTTGTCGCCGTCGGAGCCGCCGTCGCCCCGCTCGATGCCGGGAAGGCCAATGTCGTCAGGAGAGAGGCTGAGCCCGTAGGGAACGTCGACAACGGCGGCGGAGACGTCGACGGTCACCACCTCGCCATCTCCTGTCCATCCATCACTGACGGCAAAGACCAGGGTGTAGCTGCCGGCCTGGCCGCGGACCGGGGTCCAGATAAAGACCCGCGTCGCAGAATCGAAGGCGGCTCCGGCCGGGAGGGTCCCGGTATTGTAGCTCAGGGGGTTGCCGTCGGGATCGACGGCGGTGACGGAAAAAGTAAGGGTCTCCCCTTCGGCGACGCTGCGGGGGCCGATGGCCGCCAGGACCGGAGGGCGGTTGACCACCACCGGGAGGCTGGAGACCTGGTTGGAGTAGGGGCTTTCGTTCCCTGCCGCATCGTAGGCGGTCACGGCAAAATAGTGGGTCTGGGCGTCGGCCAGACCGGAGAGGGTGGCACTCAAATGCAAACCGATATCCACCGGCGAAGCCCCCTCGACGGCGCCGGTGCCGGACAGGGGGGCGACGGAACTGCCGGCCTGGTAATAGATCCGGTAGCCGACGACGGTCGCCTCGGGACTCTCATCCCAGGCCAGGGTGACCGTCTTGGCCTGGGAAACCCCGGCCAGGACCAGGACAAACACTGCCGCTCCTGCAAAATTTCTTAACCATCTGCGCATCGTTTTCATCTCCCATGGGTTTTTCATTTTCCCCGACGCCGGCGTCGGGGTTGAAATCTGAGACCTTGTAAATGGATCCGTCCGACAAAAAAGCGCCCACCCCGAAGCCGGAGGGAGCGCGATCAGACGTGCCGCAAGACCTAAAGCCCTGGAAGCTGCGCGAAATCTTCTTCGGCAACCCGGCTGTCCCGGAAGGACCCGTGGCTTTGCGTCACCAGATTGCCCTGGTTTTGCCCTTGTCGGAGATATGACTCTTGAACGGGGAGTCCTTTTTTCCCCTGTTGACCGCCGCCAAGCGGCCCCCGGCTTACCCCCGCGGACACCCCCTGAGGGGTGGTTCGTCTTTTCCCTATCGCATTTTGCGTGCCAGGGGAGCAAGTCGCTGAAATGACAATTGCGCCCCGGCGATTCCGGCCAGGGACAGGAGCCAAATGACCGAAGCGCAAAAACAATTTTAGTCGCATCATCGCAGGGTTGGAGAGAATAAATCTTGCGGCGGGGACAGAGAAGACAGAGAAGACAGAGAAGACAGAGAAGACAGAGAAGACAGAGAAGACAGAGAAAGGCGAGAAGGCGCCGGGTGCAAGCGGAGTCGAAAATCGACGGATGAGCCCCCTTCAGGACTGGCAGAAAGGACAGAAAAAGCTGGCTCGCCCTCCCTGACGCAGGGTGAGGATCGCGGCGCCGCAAACCGTACAGGGCTCGCCGGCGCGGCCGTAGACCCTGGGACGCAGATCGAAATACCCCGGTTTTCCTCCCGGGCGGCTAAAGTCGTCCAGGGTGGTCGCACCGAGGGCGATGGCCTCGGCAAGGACGGTGCGCAGGGCGGCGCAGAGGCGATCATGCTCCTGCAGGGTGAGCGCCGAAACGGGACGGCGCGGATCGATGCCGGCGACAAAGAGGGACTCGCTGGCGTAGATGTTGCCGATTCCGGCCACCGTCTTCTGATCCATGAGGAAGGATTTGACCGCCAGGCGCCGGCCCCGGGCCTTCTCTTCCAAGTAAGTGCCGCTCAGGGCGGCGGCGAAGGGTTCCGGGCCGAGTCCGGCCAACAGGGGGTGATGGAGGGGGTCTTCCCCGGTCCAGAGCACGGTGCCGAAGCGGCGGGGATCGGTGAGTCGAAGGACGGCGTCGGCGTCGACAAGAAGGTCGAGATGGTCGTGACGTCCGGGAGCCGTCCCCCTCTCGACCAGATGCAGATGCCCGCTCATCCCCAGGTGGAGGATCAGAGTCCCGGTGGAGCAGCGCAGCAGCAGATACTTGCCGCGACGCTCCACGGCGCCGACGACCGCGCCGGTCAGTCTCCGTCCGAGATCGCCGGCCAGGGGGCGACGCAGGGAGGCGACCCGGGCGACGGCCCCCGTCAGGGTGCGCCCCGTCAGCAACGGTTCCAGCCCGCGGCGAATCGTTTCTATTTCCGGCAGCTCCGGCATTGGGCCCGAGGAACCTCAGAGGGTGGATGGGTTGGAGAAGGAGGAGAAGGACGTCCGCCGCGAGGGGATCTAGAAAGAGATCTCGCCGTTTTCAGCGACGAAATCGTCCCAGTCGAAATCATCGATGGCGCCGGCGAAATCGCCCCGGTCCATTTTGGCACTGGAGTGGTAGCGCCATCCGCGGTCGGTGAGGAGAAAGAGGGAGAGTTCGAAGGATTCGCTGCGCTCCCCCTGGTAGAGGGTGTCGAGATAGAAGAGGACCTGCGCCTCCTCCCCGGCGATCCGTTCCTTAAGTATCCGGCATTCCCGAATCCGGAAATCGCCGGAAAGGGTGCTGGCTCCGTAGCGCAGATACTCCGCACGGTTTGGAAAGGTGCGGCGGAAGGGGGAATCGCTGTGATAGCTGTCGTAGATGAAGGAGAAATCCCCGCGGCCAAAGGCGGCTCCGCGCTCCCTGACCAGCTCGGCGGGGGTCAGCTTGTCGGGGAGGACCGCCCCGCGTTCCCCGGCGGCGGCGCAGCATTTCTTGTATTTCCGGGTGCTGCCGCAGGGGCAGGGGTCGTTTCGTCCCGTCTTCACGAGCTACTCCTTGAGGCGGGGGTCGAGGGCGTCGCGAATCCCCTCGCCGAGGAGGTTGTAGCCGAGGACGGTGACCAGGATCGCCAGCCCCGGGAAGGCCGAGAGCCACCAGGCCGTCCCCAGGGTCTGTTTGCCGGCGATGAGCATGTTTCCCCAGGAGGGGGTGGGGGGCTGGACGCCGATCCCTAGAAAGGACAGGGCGCTTTCGGTGAGAATGGCTCCGGCGACGCCGAGGGTGGCCGAGACCAGAATCGGCGAGAGGGCGTTGGGGAGGATATGGCGGAAGATCAGCCGCCCGTCGGAGGCGCCGAGAGCCCGGGCGGCGACGACGAAGTCCCGCTCCCGCAGAGAGAGGAATTCGGCCCGCACCAGGCGCGCCACCCCCATCCATCCGGTGAGACCGATGATGATCATGATGTTCCAGATCGACGGTTCGAGAAAGGCGATCACCGCCAGAATGAGGAAAAAGGAGGGGAAACAGAGCATGATGTCGACGAAGCGCATGGTCAGGCCGTCGACCCAGCCACCGTAGTAGCCGGAGAGGGCGCCGAGGACGATGCCGATGGAGGTTGCGATCCCCACGGCGACGAACCCCACGAGCAGAGAGATCCGCGCCCCGTAGAGGATACGCGCCAGAACGTCGCGCCCGAGGTCGTCGGTTCCCAGAGGATAGGCGAGGGAGGGGGACTGGAGGCGATGGGCGATGTTGATCGCCCCTGGGTCCCCGGCCAGAAACGGCGCGAGAACGGCGAGAATAAACATCGCCAGGACGATGGCGGCACCGAGAAGGGCCATCCTGTTTTTTTGCAGCCGGGCGAGGAAAACCCCCTGCAGCAACGCCTTGAATTTCATCGTATCCATGACTGCACCTGAAAAAATGGAAAGCTCCGGCGGGACCGATAGCGCCCCGCCGAAGAACCGGGCCTCCCCGAGCCGGAAGGCGATCAGGGTTCGATGCGAATCACCACTCTCCGGTTGAGCTTGCGCCCTTCCGGGGTGGCATTGTCGGCAATCGGCTCGATCTCGCCGAGCCCTCTGGCCTCCAGGCGCTCCGGAGCGATCCCTTCCTTATCGATGAGATGCCGGCGCACCGCCTCGGCCCGCTTCAGGGAAAGACGCTGGTTGTCGGGCATCCGTCCGACGCTGTCCGTATGCCCTTCGATGATCATCTTCGCCCCGGGATGGTCTTTGATGTACTCGACCGCCTGCGCCAGAATGGCACCGGACTGGGGACCGAAGGTCTCTTTGCCGGGCTGGAAGGGGATGTTGAGGTTGAGGGGGGCGACCTCTTCGACGACCTCGCAGCCGTTGGCGGTCACGGCGATGCCGGCGGGGGTATCGGCACAGAGGTCGGCAAAGTCGGCGACACCGTCGCCGTCGCTGTCGCTGGGACATCCGAGGGAGTCGACCGGGGCGCCGGCAGGGGTACCGGGGCACTGGTCGCCCTCGTCGGCGACGCCGTCGTTGTCGCCGTCGAGGATCAGACCCTCGGGACAGCCGTTAAGGTCGACGACGGTCCCTTCCGGGGTGCCTGGACAGAGGTCGCGGTCGTCGGATACGCCGTCGCCGTCACCGTCCAGGGGGCAGCCGCGCACGTCGACGGAGGTCCCCGAAGGGGTGTCCGCGCAGAGATCGAGATCATCGGCGACGCCGTCGGAGTCGCTGTCGCGGGGGCAGCCATCGGCGTCCACGGCGACTCCGGCGGGCGTATCGGCGCAGCGGTCGAGGGGATCGATGATGCCGTCCTTGTCCTGGTCCTGGGGAGCCGGGGGAGCCGGGCGCCCCCCGGACTGGAAGGCAAGGCCGCCGGTGAAGGAAAAATTCTGGTTCTTGTCGCCGCTGAAGCGCTCATTGTCGGCGGTCAAGATATGGCGGGCGTCGAAACGCAGGGCAACGTTGGGGAAGAGAAAGGCCTTGAGTCCCAGGCCATAATTGAAAAGCAGATCGCGGTTGCTGTCGCCGACCTCAGGGTTGAAGACCATCCCGCCGAGGCCGGCGGCAAAATAGAAGGTCGCCGGTGCCGACGGCGTGAAATGATAGAGGAGATCGAGGCGGGTACTCACCACCTCGATGTCGAGATCGACCTGTTCGGGGCGGGTGCGGATCAGGGACATGACTCCTTCTGCAGCCCAGCGCTCGGTGAATCCGTAGCTCAGGCCGAGACCGTAGACCGGTTCTTTCTCGAGGTTTTCCCGCTGATCGAAGACGTAACTGCCGGCAAAGGGGGTGACGGTCACCGCGCCGGGGATCACCTCGGCCCGGGCCGCAGCCAGTGGGGTGGCGGCGCAGAGTACGGCAAGCAACAGGACCAATCGTCTCATCAGGAATCCTCCTTCGTCATCAAGCCCGCTCCCCGCAGGGGGGTAGAGCCATCCATGGAAATGGTACAAAAAAGAGCCGGCACCGGCACGAGCCGGTGAATCAGGCGTTGCGAATCCGCGGGTCGGCCAGGGCATAGCCGAGGTCGGCGATCAAGTTGCCGATCAGGGTCAGGCCGGCGCCGAGAACCAGCACCCCCATGATCAGCGGATAGTCACGCATCATCACTCCGTCGTAAAAAAGTTTCCCCATGCCGGGAATGGCGAAGATCGTTTCAAAGATGACGCTACCGCCGATCAGACCCGGAACGGAAAGCCCGAGGATGGTGATGACCGGGAGGAGAGCGTTACGCAGGGCGTGTTTGTAGATTACCCCCCGCTCCGGAAGCCCCTTGGCGCGGGCGGTCAGAATGTAGTCCTGGCGGATCACCTCGAGCATGTTGGAGCGCATGTAGCGGGAAAATCCGGCAAGGCCGCCGAAGGCCGATACGAAAACCGGCAGCACCAGGTGGTGCGCCATGTCCAGGATCCGGGACGCCCAACCGAGATAGTCATGGCCGAAGGATTTGAGGCCGGCGATGGGGAAGATCCCCATGCGCACCCCGAAAAAATCCATCAGCAGAAGGGCCAGCCAGAAAGAGGGGGTGGCGAAGCCGACGAAGACAAAGATGGTTGTGAACCGGTCGAAGGGTGAGTTGCGCCGGGTCGCCGAGAGGATGCCGATGGGGATCGCCAGGGCGAGGATCACGACGATCGACAGGACGTTGATCAGGATGGTGATCGGCAGCCTTTCGACGATCTTGTCGAGAACCGGCCGGTGATCCTGGGCGAAGGAATCGCCGAAATCGAGGCGAGCCATCCGGGACAGCCAGCGCCCGTACTGCACGTGGAGCGGCTGGTCGAGGCCGTAGTAGGCCCGCAGCCGCCCCTGCAGCTCGACACTCGCCTCGGGGTTGAGCTGGGTCTGCATGTCCGTCGGCTCCCCCGGCGCCAGATGGATGACGACGAAGGAAATGAGGGTGATCCCCAGCACCAGGGGAACCATCATCAGCAGCCTTTTTCCGATATAGATCCACATGAATAAAACCCTCGGGAGTCCTCAGCGCGCGTATTTCTGCGCCTCTTTCGGCACATACCAGCGGATGAAATTGTAGGTGATCCCGGCCGGCGCCGGTTCGATCCCCTGAAACCGGGACGCCACCACCGGCAGGGCGTCGGGCACATAGAGAAAGGTGTAGGGCTGCTCTTCGGCGAGGATCTCCTGGAAGCGGTCGTAATACTTTTTCCGCTCCGCCGTTTCGAGGGTGCGCCGCCCTTTTTCGAGGAGCTCGTCGACCTCGGCATTCTTGAAACCGACGAAATTGAGTTCGCGGGGGCCGGTCTTGCTCGAGTGCCAGACGTTGTAGCCGTCGGGATCGATGGGGACCGTCCAGCCGAGAATGGTGGCGTCGAAATTGCCGGGATTGATGAACTCGTTGAGAAAGGAGGCCCACTCGATGACCCGGAGCTTGACGTCGACGCCGATTTCCCGGAATCGCCGCTGGATGATCTCGCCGCTCTTGACCCGCTGGTCGTTCCCCTGGTTGGTAACGATGGTGAAGGCGAAGGGTTTGCCGTCCTTGTCGAGGATGCCGTCGCCGTCGCTGTCGGTCCAACCGGCTTCGGCAAGAAGGGTGCGCGCCCTTTCCGGGTCGTAGGGGTAGCGCTTCACCGCGGAATTGTAGGGCCAGGTGCCGGGTTTGTAGGGTCCGGTCGACTCCTGGCCGAGGCCGAGGAGAACCCCCTCGATGATCTCCTTCTTGTTGATGGCATAGGAGAGGGCCTGGCGCACCCGCTTGTCCTGAAAGAGGGGACGATTGAGGTTGTAGCCGAGATAGGTGTAGGCAAAGGCCGGGTAGCGGTATTTGACAAACTGCCGCTTGAAGGCGGGGGAATCGGTCTGGGTCTGGTACTGGATAGGATTGAGCCCCATGGTGTCGAGACCGCCGGCCTGCAGTTCGAGAAACATCGTCGACTCGTCGGGGATGATGCGGTAAACGACGCGGTCGAGGTAAGGTCGACCCTCGAAATAGTCGGGATTTGCCTCGAGAACGATCTTCTCCCCGGGCTTCCATTCGACGAAGCGAAAGGGGCCGGTCCCGACGGGATGGCGGGCCAGGGGGCTCTTGGTGACATCCTCCCCTTCCAGCAGGTGCCGGGGGAGGACCGAAAGTTCCCCCCAGCTGATCAGCGCCTTGGCCAGCGGCTGCCGGTAGGAGACGCGGAAGGTGGTGGGGTCGAGGACTTGGGCCGTTGCCACCTGGCGATACTGTTCGGCGTAGGCGGTGGGGGTCTTGGGGTCGATATAGAGGCGGTAGGTGAAGAGCACGTCCTCGGCGGTGAAGGGGGTGCCGTCATGCCAGGTTACCCCGGAGCGCAGATGAAAGGTGATGGTCAGATTGTCGGCGGAGATCTCCCAGGATTCGGCGAGCTCCCCTTCGATCTTCAGATCCTTGTCGTAGCGCACAAGGCTGCTGTAGACCAGACCGTTGATCTCGGAGGAAGCCGAATCGGAGGCGAGGACCGGCAGGAGGGTGTTGGCGTCGCCGCTGGTCCCTTCGATGATCGTATCGCCGTAGGCGACGGGGCCCTTGTGACTTTCCACGGGGTGGAGCGTGTCCCGCCGGTCGCAGCCGAAGAGGATAAGGAAAACAGCCATGGTCAAGAGAAGTGTGCGCACCTGTTGCCTCCTGCGGTTTTCAGGGTATGGGACTGACCGAAACGCCGTCGGGGGGAGTCAGGACGAAACGCTGGCCGGGGATTGCCACGTTGGTGCTTGCCTCTGAGAAGTCGATTCGGGCCTCGACCTGCCGGTCCGGTATCTCCAGGAAGGTTTCCCGGGGGAAGGGACGGACCTCCCCTGCGAACTTGTCGTAGCGAATGCGCAGCTGCAGCGCCTCCCCGGCCCAGTAGGCGACCTGCACCAGACGCAGCTGAGGGTCGAAAAAGAGCTGCTGGCGCACCTCTTTGTCCCCGCTCAATTCCAGAAGATATCCCCCCTCGGCGACCGGGCTCAGGGCGCTGCGCCGGTAGGGAATCATCGGCGTCTGGTAGAGAATAATCCCCACCAGGTCCTCCATCTGCAGCGGAAGCCGGGTCAGGCGCTGGAGATTGGCCGGCGAGGCCTCGCCGCGGTAGAACTTGCGATCCGAGGGGATCAGCACCGTCAGCTCGCTGCCGTCGGTGGCCATCAGCAGCAGCGGGGTGCCGAAGGGACTGAGGGTTTCGGCGCGGAAGCGATCGGGTTTTTCGGCAAAAACCGCCTGGGTGGTGGTCAGGGACCGTTCCGGAGTCTTGATCCGCACCCGGGCGAGTCCCTGAAGCGACCGGAAGGCCCGGCCGTTCTCCTCCAGGCTCTGCAGGAGTTCTCCTTCGAGCTGGGGGGGGACCGGAGGCGTGGGAGGAACAAGGAGCGGAGCGCAGGCGCCGAGAAGGAGGGCAAGGGTCGCGGTCGCAATGGCCAGAAACCTCGGTGTCTTCAGGTCAGGAGTCGGCGGCACGGTATTTTCCACCGCCTTCATTCTCCGCCGCCGGGAAGCGCATCGCGTTTGGCGCGCAGGAGACTGTCGTCGGGGGAGACCTCCAGCGCCCGGTCATAGACCTCGCGGGCCTTGCCGTAAAGTTTCAGCGCCCTGTAGGCGTCGCCGAGATGCTGGAGCACCACCGGATCGGCGGGCATGGCGGCGACGGCCTTTTCGAGCTCGGCCCGGGCGTCCTCGAAATTCCCCATCATGAAATGGACCCACCCCAGGGTATCGAGGATATGCCCTTCCTCCTTGAGAGACAGGGCGCGCCGGGCCATTTCCAACGCCTCTTCGAGACGCTCGCCCCGTTCGGCGTAGGCATAGGCCAGATAGTTGAGAGCCTCGGCATGATCCGGATCGAGTTCCAGGACCCTCCGCATGGCGGCCAAGGCCCCCTCCCGGTCGCCGCGGCGCTCGAGAAGAATGCCGCGCTGGTAGAGGAGATTTCCCTCCTCCGGATAGGCGGAGAGCCCCTGGTCGAGGACGGACAGGGCCTCCTTTCCTTCGCCGTCGACCTCCAGCAGGGAGGAAAGGTAGGCGTAGAAAGGAGCCGGTGCCGTTCCCTCCCCGAGGCGCTTCCGGAGAAGGTCGATCGCCCGATTGGTCTGACCCTGCAGATGGTAGAGATAGCCGAGGTGGGCCAGGGCGTCGTCGTAGAGTTCCGATCCGCGGGGGATGGCGGCAAAGGCGCTCTCGGCCCCGGCCCAGTCCTGCTGGCGCTCGAGGGCGGTTCCGAGATAGAAACGCACCTGGACCGCCTCGGGGTCGGCCTCGAGAATCGTCCAGAATTCCCTGGCGGCTTCGACCCATTTTCCCTGCTCGAGGTAAATCAGGCCGATCTTGCGCCGCGCCTCGAGGTCGGCGGCGTTATGGTCGAGGAGGGTCAGCAGTTCTTCGAGGGCCAGATCCAGACGCCCTTCCCGGATCAGGAGTCGGGCGAGATGGTGGCGCACGGCGGGGTTGACCGGTCGGAGGGCGAGGGCCGAGCGGTAGAGAGCGATGGCGCCGTCCATGTCGCCGCGCCCCTCGTAGAGGCCGCCGAGTTCGATATATGCGGCATCGAAATCGGGCTGCTGCTTGAGGATGCGACGGTACGACTCCTCGGCCAGGACGCCGAGGCCGATTTCCCGGTACACCCGGGCCAGGGTCAGCTCGGCTCCGAGGGCGTCGGGGTTGCGCTTGAGGAGCTCCCTGAGAAGCGCCACGGCCTCCTCGGTATCGCCGCTGCGGGCGTAGGAAATGCCGAGATGAAGGTAGGCACTTTCCTGGGTGGGGTCGAGTTCGATGGCCTTTTTGAAGTAGGGGATCGCTCTGGCATCCTGCTCCCGGCGGAAATAGATACTCCCGAGCAGAAGATTGGCCTCCGCCGATGCCGGATCCTGAATCAGGGCATCCTCACCGGCGCGGATGGCCTTCTCCTCCTCGTCCATCTGCAGATAGAGCCGGGCCAGAGCCAGGCGGAGAAAGGAGGAACGGGGATCGATGCGGACAGCCTTTTCCAGCAGGGCGGCGGCCTCATCCAACCGCCCCTCTTCGGCCAGGAGCCGGGATTGGCCGAAAAGAAGGAGAGCCGGGTCGTCTTCCGAAAGGGGGGCAGACGCCTCGGGGATTTCGTCCGGGGAGCCGGAGTCCCTTTCGAGGAGCGGTTCGGGTCTCGGCGGGGACTGGCCAAGACAGCCGGAAAGGACGAGGCTGAGCATGAAGACTGTCAGGTAACGAACGATCATCCTTCAACCTTTCCCGAAGGGGAACAGAGGGCGAGTTATCCCTGAAAACGGCAGCGGCACACCGCCAAAAAGGCCATCCATAGCCGATAGAAGCTATCACAGACCTTCTGCATCGTCAATTCTTTTGCCCCGGTTTCCTCCCTTTACAGCCCGGCGTAATATGGTAGTGTTTTCTGTGAAATCAGAGATTTAGGCTCGGGAGACCTCATGGATTACCCGGCACTCCACAAAGCGCTGTTGCGTCCGGAAGCCTATCCGGAAGGGACCGGTCCGGTCACCCACCGGGAAACCCACATCTCGCACCTCTACCTCACTCCCAGTCATGTGTACAAGGTCAAGAAAGGTGTCGACTTCGGATTTCTCAATTTCACCACCCTCGACCGTCGACGGTTCTACTGCGAAGAGGAGATCAGGCTCAACAGCCGCTTCTGTCCCGGCACCTATCTGGGGGTCGTCGAGATCCGGAGTCAGGGGGAAACCGTCGCCGTCGGCGGGCCGGGGGAGCTCGTCGACTACGCCGTGCGCATGAGACGTCTCCCCGATGACCGCATGCTCTCCCGGCGTCTGCAGGAGAACGCTCCCGACCTTCGGTTCGACATCGGGCGGATCGCCCGGCGCATCGCCTCCCTGCACCTCGCTTCGGAGGTTTGCCGGATGGATGGCGGCCAGCCGAATCTCGAGATCGTCAAACAAAACTGGCGGGAGAATTTCCTGCAGACCGAGCCCTTCATCGGCCGCACTCTCCCGGCGCAGGCCCACGGGCTCCTCTCGGGCCATGTCGCCGATTTCCTCGAGGAGAACGCCGCAATTCTCAACGAGCGCGAGGAGCAGGGTTTCGTCCGCGACGGCCATGGCGACCTGCACGTGGAACACATCTGCCTGAGTGAACCGGTCTGCATCTATGATTGCATCGAATTCAGCCGGCGCTTCCGGGTCGCCGACGTCGCGGCGGATCTGGCCTTTCTCCTCATGGACCTCGAATTCCGCGGCCGCAGGGATCTGACGCGGCTCCTTCTCGACAACTATCTGGAGGCGGCAGGAGGCGACCCGGGGATGCCCCCCCTCCTCCCCTTTTACAAAATCTACCGCGCTTTTGTCCGCGGCAAGGTCGAATCGCTTCTCAGCGACGACCCGACCGCCGAAGAGGAACTGCGCGGACAGAGCGCTCTGGCGGCGCAGCGTTATTTCAACCTGGCCCTGGGATATCTCTGTCCGCCCGCCCTGATCCTTACCTGCGGACGGATGGGAGTCGGCAAGACGACCCTGGCCGCCTCTCTGGCCCGGGCCCTCGGTGCCCGGCTGCTGCGCTCCGACGTCGTGCGAAAGGAACTGGCAGGCCTTTCTCCCCTGGAGCGTTGCGATGCCCCCTTCGGCGGCGGGATCTATTCCGCGGACGTGAGCCGCAGGACCTACGCCGCCCTTTTGGCGGCGGCGCTGGAAAAAAGAGGCGAGGCGTCGGTCATCGTCGATGCCTCCTTTGCCCGCGCCGCGGATCGGAGGCTCTTTCAAGACCGGGCCAGACGGGCCGGACGTCGCTGCTTCCTCCTGCATCTGGTCTGCGACGAGGAGACCGCCCTTCTGCGCCTCGACCGGCGCCGGACCGAAGGGGACGACGCCTCCGACGGCCGCCGCGACCTCTTTGTCCGCCAGGGTGCCGCTTTTGACGCCGTAACCGAAGGGAATAACGTGATACGGGTCGACACCTCCGATCCTGTGGACTATAATGTCGCTCTCATTCTTTGCGCTCTCCTCGCACCCACCAGGACACCCTCATGAAAGAACCAACACCCACCCCTTTGCGGGAAGCCTGGGTCATCTTCTTCCTGCTGGGGGTCGTCATGCTCAATTTCCCCTTTATCGAGATATTCAACAAGACGACCACGATCCTCGGGATTCCGACCCTGGTGCTTTATCTTTTCCTCGGCTGGCCCCTGTCCATCGGCGTCATCTATCTTTTCTCCCACCGGCTGGAAAACACCTCGGCACCCGAAGGGTCCGGGGATGAAGACAGGAAGGATCGTCAATGATCCCCGTCGCCACAGTCGCCACCGTATCCCTCCTCTATTTCGCTCTCCTTTTCGGCGTCGCCTATTACGCCGACAAAAAACGGGAGGCCGGCAAGAGCCTGATCTCCAACGCCAACGTCTACTTCCTCTCCCTGGCCGTCTATAACACCTCCTGGACCTTTTACGGCAGCGTCGGGCGGGCCGCCACCAGCGGCCTCGATTTTCTTGCCATCTATCTCGGACCGACCCTGATGGCCTTTTCCTGGTGGTTTCTCCTGCGACGGATGATCCGCATCAGCAAGGAACAGAACATCGTCAGCATCGCCGACTTCATCTCGAGTCGTTATGGAAAATCCGCCCCCCTCGGCGCCGTCGTCACCATTTTTGCCGTGTTCGGCATCATGCCCTATATCGCCCTGCAGCTTAAGGCCGTGGCCCATACCTTCGATTTCCTCTCCCTCCCCCTGAGAACCGAAGGAAACTGGCAGTCACCCTTTTCCGGCCTCCCCCCCTTCGTCGACACGGCCCTGATCGTCGCGGCGCTGCTCGCCCTGTTCGGGGTCCTCTTCGGAGCGCGACATCTCGACGCCTCGGAGCGCCACGAAGGGTTGGTCGCCGCCATCGCCCTCGAATCGCTGGTCAAGCTGGTGGCTTTTGTCGCCGCCGGAATCTTTGTCACCTACGGCCTCTTCGACGGCTTCGCCGACATCTTCACCCGATTCCTGACCGAATTTCCGGAACGCCGTCACCTCCTTCTCCTCGGCACCCCGCAGACACCCCACACCATGTGGTTTACACTCACCTTCATCTCAATGATGGCCTTCATGTTTCTCCCTCGCCAGTTTCACATCATGGTGATCGAGAACTCGGACGAGGAACACGTCAAAAAAGCGATGTGGCGTTTTCCGGCCTACATGTTCATGATCAACCTTTTCGTCATCCCCATTGCCCTGGGCGGGATCATTCTCAACGGCGGCGATACCGGCAATGCCGACTATTTCGTCCTTCACCTTCCCCTCCAGGCCGGACATCCCTGGCTGGCCCTCCTGGTATTCATCGGCGGCTTTTCCGCCTCGGCGGGGATGGTCATGGTCTCCTCGGTGGCCCTCTCGACCATGATCCTCAACCATCTGGTGATGCCGGTCATCCTCCGGTTCAGAATGCCCGGCAGCAACATCTCCAGAGCCCTGATCAACCTCAAGCGCATCGGGATCGTCGTCGTTGTCGCCCTCGGCTACGGCTACTACCGTCTGATCGGCGAATCCTACGCCTTGGTCAATATCGGCCTCGTCTCCTTCGTCGCCGCCACCCAGTTCGCACCCTCCCTGATTGGCGGCCTCTACTGGCGACGCGCCAATCTCAAGGGAGCCCTGACCGGCCTGGTTCTTGGTTTTGTCATCTGGTTTTACACCCTCATCGTCCCTTCCATCGTCCGCTCCGGTTGGATTTCCTCCGACATCCTCGAAACCGGCCCCTTCGGCCTGGTCTTTTTGCGCCCTCTCGAACTCTTCGGCCTGCAGGGTTTCGACATCTGGACCCACTCCCTTTTCTGGACGATGTTTTTCAACCTCGGAACCTTTCTCGCCATCTCCCTGCTGACCTCCCCCAACCGCAGCGAACAAGAGCAGGCCGACAAATTCGTCGACGTATTGACCCCGCAGGAAACCGCCCTCGAACGCAAACGCATCAGCAAGGCTCCGACGGTCGTCGAATTCGTCGACCTGATGGCCAAGTTCATCGGCGAAAAGCAGGCGCACAGCGCCATCACCGAATATCTGGGGAATCTGGAGATCGACGAAAAGGGATCCCTTTCCGAATACGAGATCCCCAGCCTGAAGCGTTTCACCGAAAGGACCCTGGCCGGCTCCGTCGGAGCCGCGCCGGCGCGGATCATCATCGAAAACTACCTGGCCACCCGCGGCAGCAAAATGGAAGATGTCTTCGACATCTTCGGGACCGTCACCATCAGCCGCAAGGCCAGTCGCGAACAGCTCAGCGTTCTGTACGAGGCGGCACGGGTGGTGGCCAGCGGCGGAGAAGTACAAACCATTCTCGACAACATCCTGGATCTGGCCAGACAGCAGTTCAAGTTCGACCTCTGCGTCATTCGCATTCTCGACCCCGAGCGGATGATGCTGACGGTTCGCAGCCAGAAAGGGATGAGCTCCGAGCACCTGGGGGAATCGGAACGGGAGCTGAAGACCGATACCTATATCGGCACATCCTTTATGACCAATTCGGTGGTCGTCATCAACGATACCGACTTCATGGACAAGGACGTCTCGGCGCAGATCATCCACCGGGAGGGGATCAAGTCCTTCGCCCACGCCCCCATTGCCATCGAGGGGGAACCGATCGGCGTTCTTTCCGCCTTCTCCCGGTCGACCAAGGGGATCTTCACCGACGAGTTCGTCCAGCTCTTCCAGAACCTGGCGGGACAGGTCGGAGTCGCCTGGCGCAATGCCCAGCAGACCGCCGGGCTGATCACGGCCCGGGAACAGGAGCGGGAACTGCAGATCGCCAAATCGATCCAGCTGAGCCTTTTGCCCACCTCCCTCCCCGAAATACCGGGGATTTCCCTGGCGGGGATCTGTGTTCCCGCCCGCCAGGTCGGCGGCGATTACTACGATATCCTCTGCAACGACACCGGAAGCGTCGATCTGGTCATCGCCGACGTCTCCGGCCACAATGTCGGTGCCGCCCTGATCATGGCCGAGACCCGCACCTTCATCCAGGCCACCGCCAAAACGGTCCGCGGCGTCAGCACCATCATGGAGGAGCTCAACGAATTCTTCTTCGAGGACCTCGGCCGCGCCGAACTCTTCATCACCATGTTCTACCTGCGCTACCACACCGCCTCCGGCATGGTAAACTATGCGAGCGCGGGGCACAATCCGCCGCTGGTCTGGCGCTTCGGCACCGAGTCGTGTGAACGTCTCGATGCCGAAGGTCTGATTCTCGGCATCAAGCAAAACGTCGCCTTCGAAGAGCGTCAGGTCCACCTCGGCCCCGGGGACATTCTCCTTCTCTACACGGACGGTGTCACCGAGGCCGAAACCCCTGATGGAGACTTCTTCGGGGAAGAACGCCTCTGCTCTCTTCTCCGCGAATACCATGCCCTGCCGCCCGAGCGTATAGTCGCCGACATCCTCGATCAGGTCAGGCTCTTCACCGGCCAGCACAACTTCTATGACGATATTTCCCTCGTCATCATGAAGATTGAGGCCGCGACAAATAGTATGGAAGATCGTTAGAGAATCGTGGTCAGTTGCGAAGGGATTATGTTATTGTGAGGAATATCTGAAGGTTGAATCCTGGCCAGAAATGCCACTGAAGCGGAAGGAGATTGCAATGATCGTGAAAATCGAGGAAAAGGGAGCCGTCATCCTGATCGAAGTCAAGGAAGAGCGTCTGGATGCTCACAACAGCGGTGAACTCAAGACACAGATGCTCAACCTTTTCGAGGAAGGGAAAATCAATATTGTCGTCGACCTCCAGGAAGTGCGCTTCGTCGATTCATCCGGGCTCGGAGCCCTGGTCTCCGGTTTCAAGAACGCCAGTGCCCGCAACGGCAACCTCAAGCTCAGCGGTCTTCAGCCGCAGGTCAAGTCGATGTTTGAACTGACCCGCCTGCACCGGGTGTTTGAAATCTTCCCCGGCACAGAGGAAGCCTTGGCCAGCTTCTAGCCGGAAACACCTGCGGGGGATCCATGGAAGAAAAAATCGAGGTCAACATCAAGGTGCCCAACCAGACCCGGTACCTGAGCCTGATCGGCAAGATCGGCGAAGATGTCGCCAGAGCGCTGAAGCGTTTCCGGGGAGATCGGGAGGAGCTTGCCTATCATATCAACCTCGTGCTGACCGAGGCCATGAGCAACGCCATCCGCCACGCCAACGAAGGGGACCCCGAAAAAGTGGTTCACGTCACCATCGTCATCGAAGACCAGGACCTCACCATCCGGGTTTATGACCAGGGGCAGGGCTTCGATGTCTGTTCCACGGCGGCCCCCGAATTTAAAAATCTTGACGAACACGGCCGCGGCATTTACATCATCCGCTCGCTCATGGACCGGGTCACCTACAGCGAATGCCGCGGCGGCCATGTCCTGGAGATGGTGAAGGCCCTGCGCTAACCCCCCATCAGCAGGTTCGCCAATTCGGCATGCCCCGTGACCCTGAACTCCCCCGTCGTCCTCTCCCCGTACGCCGCAAAACGAATCCCCGCACTCCCGGCCGCCTCCCTGTCCAGCTCCGAATCGCCGATGAAGAGGAGTTGTCCGGTATCGAGTCCCAGACGCTTTGCCGCCAGCAGGAGCATCTCCGGATGGGGCTTGGGAAATGTCACGTCCCGGCTGGTGACCACCGTCGAAAAATAGGCGGACAACCCGAAATGAGCGAGGACCTCCACCATGCTGGTCCCCCGATTGGTGGCAACAGCCAGAGGATAGCGCCCGGAAAGGGTGCCGAGGGCCTCGGCCATTCCAGGTTCGGGGGTCATCCCGGGAATGAAGCGCCGGAAATCGAGAGTCGCCGCATAGGAGAGGGCCTCAGGAGCGCGCTCCGGCCCGAGGAGAACCTCGAAGACTTTCGGACTGGCCGCCGTATGGCAGAGATGGGCACGCTCAGGCTCCGCCGCCGTCACCACCGGTTCTCCAAGGTGCGCCAGAACGGTATTGTAGTAGTCGAGATTGGCTTGCCGGCTTTCGAATAGAACTCCGTCGCAATCGTAGATGATGCCGCGTATCCCCTTCATTCGACTCTTTCCCTGCGCAAAATCAGAACCAACCCAACCGAGCCGAAAAGGATCATCGGCAGCGACAGAAGCTGCCCCATGGTCGCCCCACCCCAGAGAAAACCGAGCTGGACGTCGGGCTGGCGAAAAAACTCGATTCCGAAGCGAAAGAGGCCGTAGCCGAGAAAGAACGTGAAAAAGGGGACCCCGGGCCGGACTTTGCTGCGGTGCAGGATCCAGAGGATCAGAAAGAGGACCGGCCCTTCGAGGACCGCCTCGTAGAGCTGACTCGGATGGCGAGGGTCGGGTCCCCCGCCGGGGAAGACCATCCCCCAGGGAACGGTCGTCACCCGCCCCCAGAGTTCGCCGTTGATGAAATTCCCCAGACGCCCGAGGCCGAGTCCGACGGTTGCGGCGGTCACCAGGATGTCCCCGGTGAGCAGCATCGGCAGACGGCGGCGGCGGCAAAAGAGAACCGAAGCGACCACGACGCCGAGGAGCCCGCCGTGAAAACTCATCCCTCCCTCCCAGACGGCGAAAATTTTCAGGGGGTGCTGGAGGTAAAAGGCGGTGTTGTAGAAGAGGGTGTAGCCGAGGCGGCCGCCGAGGATCACGCCGAGGATGCAATAAAAGAGGAGATCCGAAAGGGCGTCCCCGGACAGCTCGAGACCGCGGCGGCGAGAGAGGTGGCGGATGATAAAATAGCAGGCGACGAAGCCGAGGAGATACATCATGCCGTACCAGCGCACGGCCAGAGGGCCGATGTTGAAGATGACCGGATCGATTTGCGGATAGACGAACATGGCAGGGTCCTTTTTCAGGGATCAGGTTGAAAAGGGTGGAGTATTTTCGGTTTCCGGATCGGCCCCTCCCCCGCCGCGAAGGGCGGAGAGAAGGCTCTCCATATCGGCGGGAATCGGGGCGTCGAGCTGCAGTAAACGTTTCTCTACCGGATGAAGAAACTCTAGCTTCCAGGCGTGGAGCATCTGCCGGAGAAGGGGAATCTCCCCGAGAAAGGTTGGGCCGCCGTAGCGGGTATCGCCGAGAAGGGGGTGCCCCGCTTCGGAAAGATGCACCCGGATCTGGTGGGAGCGCCCGGTGAGGATCTCGACCTCAACGAGGGTGGCACCGGGAAAGGACTCCAGCACCCGGTAGCGGGTGATCGCCTCCTTCCCCCCCCGTTCAACGGATTTCATCAAATTGGAGCGATGCCCTCGCGCCAGCAGGGATTTGATCTCCCCCTCGGCCGGCAGTAGAGTGCCGGCGACGAGGGCCAGGTACCGCTTTTGAACGGCGCGGCCGCTGAAAATCTCGGTCAGCTGGCGATGGGCGCGGGGATGGATGGAAAAGACCATGATGCCCGAAGTATCGCGATCCAGGCGCTGCACCATGCCGACCTCGGGTTTCTGCATCGGACGGAACGGGTCCTGGAGGAAGGAGAGCAGGGCCTGATAGAGGGTCCCCTTGAAGCGCGCCGGGGTCGGCTGGGTCTCCACCCCCGCAGGTTTGGCGACCGCCAGCAGGTAGCTGTCGCGGAAAACGACATCCTGCTCCCCGAGCTCATAGGGGACCAGGGACTGACCATCCAGATAGACCTCCACCTTCTCGCCGACCTTCACAGGATGGGAAGAGCGCCGCACCCGCCGCCCGCCGGCGTGAACCCCGCCGAGGTCGACGATCTTGCGCAGCAGGGTTCGGGAAAGTGTGTCGCAGTGGGCCGCAACATACATATCGATCCGCGTCCCTTCGTCCCCCGGGGCCGGATCAAATCGGTAAATCATGATAACCCCGCCTTTGGCCCAGGACGAAAGCTCCGGGAGAGGGGCGCCGGCGCTGAGATTCCATGGGAGAGAAAAATTTATTCAAGAGGCATTTGACAGACCGGAAGCCCATGCTAACATGAAACCAACTCGCCATCACCGGATCATTGACATCCTCTGAAGTGCTCGATACAAGAAATTGAAGCGTTGACCAACACAGGTGACACCCGTCCTTGGTCAAAGTCATGGTGAGCCAGCCCGTCTTCGAGCGGGACGCCTGAAATGGCTTTCAAAGGCAGGAACTAAAGTTCTTACGGTCAAGACTACAAGATCGCGGTCGGCACTTCGGAGACAAAACAACAATTGGCATCGGCTTACTGCGGACCATCCAGCGCCCATCAGGAAAACGACATTTCCTGAAGGGGAAGGAACCTGAAAAATCCGTTGTGCGCCCGGTCTAAAAAATCGGGTCCACAACCTTCGAGTAGGGTCCTTAAAAAGTGCTGGAAAACCATCCCGGGAACTGATGCCAATTGTTTTATTTACAAGAAAGGCCCCGTCTACAGCGGGGCCTTTCGCATTTTGAATCGATACCGAGGGTGACGCCCAGGAAGAAGGACAGGAAAAAACCTTTTTTGCCGATGGGGATTCACGGGGATCGATCCTTTCCCCGACATTCCTCACCTTTTCCGCCTCGAAAGACATGGCGACGGCCCCTGCGCCCGGCAGATGGAAAGGACCTGGAAAATTTCGTCGCATTCGGCAGCGGCCGCGCGCCTCACCGAAGGAAGGGCCGCAAGGCCTGCATCATCGGTGCGGCAAACCGGCAGGAGAAACGGATCTTCCCTCTCCCTGCCGTCGAATCAGTCGCAGCAGTTGACCCGTTCCCGCAGTTCCTTCCCCGTTTTGAAAAAGGGCGTTTTCTTGCTGGGGATCCGGACGACATCGCCGCTCTTGGGATTTCTCGCTTCACGGGCTTCCCGAAGGCGGATGGTGAAGGATCCGAAACCGCGAATCTCGACCCTGTCCCCTTCGATCAGCGCATCGCCGATGCGATTGAAGATGGTGTTGACGATCAGTTCGGCTTCTTTTTTGTTCAAAGAGCCGGCATTGAAGGACAAACGCTCGATCAATTCACTCTTGGTCATGCTAACCAACCTCCTATTCGACTCCAGACCATATAAATTGCAGTCCCGTGGCAGACTGTTCCTGAAGACCCCGGCGCAGCTGCGTCGCGGACTCTTGTATCAAATATTGGAAAATTCCCGGTTTTTCCTGTGGCGGATAAACGACTCGCGGCTCGCCATCGATCCCAGACATCCTGGCGGCGGCAGAAATGGCGTCCTGCAGGTTGCCGAGTTCGTCGACGAGCCCGACAGCCAAAGCCTGACGACCGGTAAAAACCCGACCGTCGGCAAGAGGCACCACGTCGGCGACGGACATCTTCCGCCCCTCGGCGACGGCAGCGACGAACTGCTGCTGGGTGTCGTCGATCAGGGACTGGAGAATCTGCCGGTCGGACTCGGTCATCGGACGAATCGGCGACCCGATATCCTTGTGTTCGCCACTCTTGATGACCTGATTTTCCAGACCGATCTTTCCCAGAAGTTCCTGGATGTTGGTGAATTCCATGATGACACCGATGCTGCCGGTGATCGTCCCGGGGTTGGCGAAAATGCGGTTGGCCGGCGCCGAGACATAATAGCCCCCCGAGGCGGCCACCGACCCCATGGAGACGACGACGGGTTTGACGGCAACGGTCTTTTTGAGCTCTTCGTAAATCTCCTGGGATGGGCCTACGCCCCCCCCGGGTGAATCGACCCGCAGAACGATCCCCTTGATGGCGGGATTATTGCGAAACTCTATGATGTGCTCGATGGTCGTCTTCGAGGCGACGATGACGCCGGTCATTTCGATGACTCCGATCTTTTCACCGATCGGCAGGCTTTGACCGCGCCCCACAAAGCCGGCAGCGACGACGACCAGCACAAAAAAAAGAAAGATGGCGCCCAGGGTGAGCAGAGCCATCAGAAATGGATTTTTTTTCATGGCTGGATTCCGAGCAAAGGGGCCCCCGCAGTTGTCCTGCGGGGGCCCGGATGAATCTGCCGAAGATTACTCTTCGTCTTTGTCGGTCCCGGCCTTGCCGAGAGCGCCCTGAAGGAGATCACCGAAGTTGGAAGTGGCGTTCCTCTGGGCACCGAGGAAAGCGTCGACCTCGGCCTTTTCCTTGCGATCGGCCAGATGCTTGATCGAAAGGGCAATCTTGCGCTCGACGTTGTCGACGTGCAGGACCACGGCCTCGAGTTCGTCACCGACGGCGGCGAAGCTCTTGGGCGAGTCGATCTTTTCCTTGCTGATCTCCGAGACGTGAATGAGCCCTTCGATTCCTTCCTCAACTTCGAGGAAAATCCCGAAGTCGGTCACCGAAGTCACCTGCCCGCGGATGATGGTCCCGGGAGCGAAGCGGGTCGGAATCGACTGCCAGGGATCGGGAGTCAACTGCTTGACGCCGAGGGAGAAGCGCTCGTTCTCGCGGTCGATGTTGAGCACGACGGCCTTGACGAGATCGCCCTTCTTGTAGATTTCCGAGGGGTGCTTGATCCGCTTGGTCCAGGAAAGGTCGGAGATGTGCACCAGTCCGTCGATCCCCTCGTCGACACCGACGAAGATACCGAAATCGGTGATGTTCTTGACCTGCCCCTCGATGATGGTGCCGATGGGGAATTTCTCGCCGATGACTTCCCAGGGATTGGATTCGACCTGTTTCAGACCCAGGGAGATGCGGCGATTGGGAATGTCGAGCGCCAGCACCACCGATTCGACATCGTCACCGATGTTGAGAACCTTGTTGGGATGCTTGATGCGCTTGGTCCAGCTCATTTCCGAGACGTGAATCAGGCCCTCGACCCCTTCTTCGAGTTCGACAAACGCGCCGTAGTCGGTCAGGCTCACGACCTTGCCGGTAATCCGGTTGCCGACGGGATACTTGGCTTCCACATCGAGCCAGGGATCAGGAGCGATCTGCTTGAGACCCAGGGAGACGCGCTCTTTTTCGCGATCGAACTTGAGGACCTTGACATTGATCTTGTCGCCGACGGCGAGAATATCCGAGGGGTGATTGACCCGGCCCCAGGACATGTCGGTGATGTGCAGGAGACCGTCGATGCCGCCGAGGTCGATGAAGGCGCCGTAATCGGTGAGATTCTTGACCACCCCTTCGATAACCTGGTTTTCTTCGAGGGTCTTAAGCGTATCGGAGCGCTGGTTCTCGCGCTGGTCCTCGAGGAGAACCCGGCGGGAAAGGACGATATTTCCGCGACGCTTGTTGAGCTTGATGATTTTAAACTGATAAGTCTCGCCGAGCATCTTGTCGAGGTTGCGGACAGGACGCAGGTCAACCTGGGATCCGGGGAGAAAGGCATTGACCCCGATGTCGACCGAGAGGCCGCCCTTGATGCGGGAGATGATCCGACCGTCGACCACGGCACCCTCTTCCAGAGCGTTCCAGATCTTCTGACGGTCAGCCTTCTCCTTGGAGAGACTGATCAGACCGCTTTCGTTTTCGGTCCGCTCGATGAGAACGTCGAACTGATCGCCGACCTTGATGCCTTCTTCGCCCAAGGCTCCGACGAACTCGCTCAGGGGGATGACCCCTTCCGACTTCCCGCCGACGTCGACAACCACTGAGTCAGGATTGACCTGAACGATGGTCCCGACCACTACGTTGCCGGCATGCAATTCCCGAAGACTGTTTTCGAACATGTCTTCGAAACTCTGCTCCATCTCGCCGAACCCGGACTCGTCGTCCATGTCTTCGTCTTCACTGTCCATGTTGAACTTGCTTTTGTCTTCAACCATTAAGAACCTACCCCCAAACGATTTTCCGTCGTTTTACCGACAGTATGGCCTCGACCATGAGAAGGGACGATAACATAAAGGCAAAAAAAAACCAAACCTTTATTTATCCTAAGCCTGGACTCTTTTCACCACTTCGTCGATGATCCAGCGCGGCGTCGAGGCACCGGCGGTGATCCCCACCGTTTCCGCGCCGTCGAACCATTGCGACTCAATCTGGCCGGCGGTCTCGATATGATGGGTTCGAGGCTGGATATCCCGGCAGATCCGGGCCAGCCGATTGGTATTGGCGCTGTTGAAGCCGCCGATGACCAGCATGACATCCGCCTGGCGGGCGATGGAGCGCGCCTCGTTCTGGCGCACCGAGGTCGCGTCGCAGATAGTGTTGTAAATCCGCAGTTCCTTGCACTTTTCCAGGCAGATGTCGACGATGGTCCGCAGATTCTCGATCGACTGGGTGGTCTGGGCCACGATCCCCATGCGACTGCAGCGGGGAAGGGCAACGGCATCGTCAGGGTCGGCGACCACGTACACATCCCCCTGCCGGGCATAGGATACGATCCCCTGAACCTCGGGATGATCCTTTTCGCCGACCAGCACCACCGTGTACCCCTCGCGGCTGAGGAGGTCCGCATGCTCCTGGGCCTTTTTGACGAAGGGACAGGTGGCGTCGACGATTTCGACGTCGCGCCCGCCCAGGGCCTCGAGTTCCTGGGAGGTGACCCCGTGGGAGCGGATGATGACCGCCCCGCCGGTGATCTCCTCGACCTGCCGCAGCACCCGCACCCCCTTCTCCTCCAGCTTCTCCACCAGCTGCGGCGAGTGGATGATCGGCCCCAGAGAACAGATCCGGTCGCGGCTTTCCGCCGCCTCGAAGGCCATGGTCGTCGCCCGGCGGACGCCGAAGCAGAAACCGGCACTCTGGGCCAGGAGGATCTTCACGGCCTTTCTCCACCGTCATTTTCGGAAAAACCGGCACGGCTGCGGCGCTTGCGCACCACCTCGAGCATCACGGCAAGAACCTCATCGATGGTCATGACCGTGGAGTCGATGGCGACGGCATCGGGGGCCTGCACCAGCGGGGCATGCTCCCGGGCACTGTCGGCGGCGTCCCGGGCTTCGACCTCGGAAACGGTCTGCGCCAGGTCGACATCGTGCCCCTTGGCGCAAAGCTCCTCGTAACGGCGGCGCCCTCTCTCCTTGGCCGATGCGACCAGAAAGAACTTGGCCTCGGCGCCGGGGAAAACAACGGTGCCGATATCCCGCCCCTCGAGAACGACTCCCCCTTTTTCGCCCATGCGGCGCTGCAGCTCGACCATCGCCTCACGCACGGCCAGGCAGGCCGAGACCCGGGAGGTCAGCAGACTGATTTCAGGGGTACGGATGGCCGCCGAAACATCCTCGCCGTCGAGCAGGACCCGCTCACCGCCGTTGCTACGGAGAAATTCGATGCGGACGCTGCGACCGAGACGGCCGAGGGATTCCTCGTCCGCCGGATCGATATCCCGGCGGGATGCGGCCAGGGCGATGCAGCGGTACATGGCGCCGGTATCGATATTGGTGTAGTTCAGGGCCCGGGCCAGAAGCTTGCTCAGGGTGCTCTTCCCTGCTCCCGAGGGCCCGTCGATGGCGACGATCAGTTCACGTCTCAAACTGTTGGATACTCCTTGTTGGGAAAGTCGTCCTTCAGGCACCGACCCGTTCGATCAGTTCCCAGAAGTCGGGGAAGGAGGTCGCGGTGCACGCCGTATCTTCGATGGTCACGGAACTTGTGGCCCGCAGGGCGGCCACCGCCATGCTCATGGCGATGCGGTGGTCCCCCTGGGAAGAAACAGTGCCACCGGAGAGCACCTGGCCGCCGTGGATCACCATGCCGTCGTCCCGGGCCTCGACCCGGGCTCCGAGCCCGCCGAGCGCCGAGGTCATAGCGGCGATGCGGTCGGTCTCCTTGACCCGCAGCTCGCGGGCGTCGGCAATGGTCGTCGTCCCCTCGGCGAAGGCGGCGGCGACACTGACCACCGGGAATTCGTCGATGGCTCGCGGCACGACGGAGCCGCCGATCTCGATCCCCTTGAGGTCGCTGCTTTTCACGAGGATATCGGCGACCGGCTCTCCGGAGAGTTCCCGCTCGTTGAGGAGCTGCAGCGAGCCCCCCATCTCCTGAAGAATATCGATGATGCCACTGCGGGTCGGATTGACGCCGACGTTGCGGATGAGGAGTTCCGAGCCGGGGGTGATCAGGGCGGCGACCATGAAAAAGGCCGCCGAGGAGATATCTCCGGGGACATGAACCTCCCGTCCGGTCAGCCGGGGGTGGCCGACCAGGGAAACCCCGCCGGGGAAGGGACGGACTTCGGCGCCGAAATAGGCGAGCATCCTCTCGCTGTGATCCCGGGAGAGATGCGGCTCCCGCACGGTGGTCACACCGTCGGCGTAGAGTCCTGCCAGCAGGAGGGCCGACTTCACCTGGGCGCTGGCGATGGGCGAATCGTAGTCGGCAGGCTTGAGACCCCCCCCCTGAATCGCCAGGGGCGCCAGATCGCCGCCGCCGCGCCCCCAGATCCGGGCTCCCATGGCGGCCAGCGGGCCGACGACCCGCTTCATCGGCCGCTTGCGCAGATAGCGGTCGCCGGTAAGTACCGAGAAGAAATTCTGACCGGAGAGGAGTCCGGTCATCAGGCGGATGGTGGTCCCGGAATTGCCGCAGTCGATGACGTCCCCCGGCTCGGCGAGGCCGTGGAGGCCGCGGCCGTGAATCCGCAGAACGCCGCCGGGGAGCTCGTCGACCTGGACTCCCATGGCCCGGAAGGCGCCGAGGGTTGCGTGGTTGTCCTCGCCGTGGAGGAAACCGTGGACCTCGGTCACACCCTCGGCAAGGGAGCCGAGCATGATGGAGCGGTGGGAGATGGACTTGTCGCCGGGGACGGTGATGTCCCCCTTCACCCCTCGGGACGGCTGAACGGTCTGTGTCTGAATCATCGCTGGCAGTCAATCCTTTTCTGAAAGAATGAAGGCCGCCGCTCCGACCCCCTGACGGGGGCAGGGATCGCAGGCGGCCGGCTGATCATCAGAGTATGGCGTCCCGGCTCTGCTTGGAACGGCGGAAAAACTCGTAGAGTCGCTCGCCCTTCTCGTCGCGGATATCCTCCTTGAGTTCGGCCAGAGAGGCCTCGAAGCGCTCGATCATCTCGAGGAGGGCGTCGCGATTGGTGAGGGCGATATCCCGCCACATAGTCGGATCCGAGGAGGCGATGCGGGTAAAGTCGCGAAAGCCGCCGGCGCTATATTCGAGGATATTCTCCTCGTACCGGTCATAGGAACTGACGGCGTTGACCAGGGAATAGGCGACCATGTGCGGCAGGTGGCTGATGGCCCCGAGAATGCGGTCGTGCTTTTCCAGGTCCATCTCCACCACCTCGCACCCGGCCGTTTCCCAGACCCTGCGCACCAGCCTGAGGGCTTCGGGATCGGTCTGCGCCGTCGGAGTGAGAATACAGCGGCGGCGGTGATAGAGGGTGGCAAAGGCCGCTTCGGCGCCGCTCTTTTCCGTGCCGGCGATGGGGTGGCCGGGAACGAAATGGACGCCTTTCGGCACCAGGGGCTCGATGGCCCGGGCCACGGAACCCTTGACGCTGCCGCCGTCGGTGAGCACCGCCCCCGGCTTCATGTGCGGCAGGACCCGAGAGGCCATCTCCGTCAGGGTCAGAACCGGAGTCGCCAGAAAGACCAGGTCGGCGTCGGCCACCCCCTCGGCGGGATCCTGGGTATAGCGGTCGACAACGCCGAGTTCGAGGGCTTTTTCGAGATTGGCCAGGCCGCGGCCGATGCCGACCACTTCGCCGACGACGCCGGCCGCTTTCAGGGCCAGGGCGAGGGAGCCGCCGATGAGGCCGACTCCGACGATTGCCAACTTAGGTACAAGGATCTGATTCGACATGGGATGGGCCGCCGGGTTCGGGGTGAAAAAGGGGCTGGGAGCCTGTCGGCCCGCAGAGTCCGACAGGTTCCTAGCGGGCCCGCGGGTAGGAGCCGAGCACCTTGAGGAACTGGCAGTAATCCTTGAGTTCGGCGACCGCATCGGCGACGGGCTTCTCACCAATGTGCCCCTCGATATCGAGAAAAAAGACGTATTCCCAGGCCTTTTTCTTCATCGGCCGGCTTTCGATCTTGGTGAGGTTGATGGCGCGCTTGCTGAACGGCTCGAGCATGCGGTAGAGAATCCCCGGCTGGTCCTTGATGCTGAACATCAGCGACGTCTTGTCGCGGTCGCTGCGCTCCGGACTTTTTTGCCCTATCACCAGAAACCGGGTGAAGTTGTTGGGATTGTCCTCGATGCGTTCCTTGACCACCTGCAACCCGTAGAGCGAGGCGGCCATCTCGCTGGCGATGGCGGCGGCGGACTCGTCCTCGAGGACCATCTGCGCGGCCAGGGCGGTGCTGCCGACGTCGACCAGCGGCACATCGGGGAGATTCTCCTCCAGCCATTTGCGGCACTGGGCCAGGGGCTGGGGATGGGAGACCACTTTTCTGATGTCCTCCATGCGGCCGGTGCGCGACAGGAGAAAGTGGGAGATGCCGAGGAGGATCTCGGAGCTGATCTGCAGATCCGACTCCATGAACATGTCGAGGGTGTGGGACACCACCCCTTCGGTGGAATTCTCCACCGGCACAACACCGTAGGGGGCCCGGCCGCGCAGAACCTCGTCGAACACCGCCGGAATGCTCTTCTGCGGCACCAGCTGGGCCGAGAACCCGAACTGCTGCATGGCGGCGGCGTGGGTAAAGGTCCCCTGGGGACCGAGAAAGGCCACCTTCATCGGATGTTCGAGGGAGAGGGACGCCGAGATGATTTCACGGAAAACGCGGCGGATGGCCTCGGTGGGGAAGGGTCCGGGATTGCGGGAGCCGAGCCGCTCGTAGATGGCCAGCTCACGGGCCGGGACGTAAAATTCCCTTTGCTCGCCGCTCTTGGCCCGACCGACCTCGATGACCACGGCGGCCCGCTGGTTGAGGAGATCGAGGATCTGGTCGTCGATGGCGTCGATCCGGGTACGCAGATGGTTGAGTTTTTCCTGAGCCATACAGGGCCCCTCCTCCGGGATAAAATGGAAAATTAATTTAGCCCATTGCCTGCGGGAAATCAAATAAAAACCCCGGATTCGACCGTCTCAGGTTGCCGTCCCGGCAGGGGGCTTTGCCGCCGCCTTTCCCCTTGACCGTCCTCCTCAAGGAGATTAAACTGCAGGCCATTTTCCCGTCCATCCAAAGGAGTGAACCATGACCATATCCGTGAAGGTAATGAGCTGCATCGAGCGCTCCTCCTGGATACGCAAGATGTTCGAGGAGGGGGCCCTGCTGCGCAAGATCCACGGCGACGACAAGGTCTTCGACTTCACCCTCGGCAATCCGTCCATGGAACCCCCCGCCGCCTTCCACGAAGAGCTGCGGCGCCTCGCCGAAAACCCCCTGCCGGGGATGCACCGCTACATGAACAACGCCGGCTACGAGGAGACGCGAGCAGCGGTCGCCGAGGTCCTCTGCGCCCACTCCCCCCTCCCGGTGACGGCCGCCCAGGTGGTGATGACCTGCGGCGCCGGCGGGGCCCTCAACGTCGTGCTGAAGACGATCCTCAACCCCGGCGAAGAGGTCATCATCCTCACCCCCTATTTCGTCGAATACAAGTTTTACGTCGACAACCACTGCGGAGTGACCAGGGAGGTCTGGACCGACAAGGAGACCTTCCAGCTCGACGTCGCCGCCATCGAGGAGGCCATCGGCCCCAACACACGCGCCGTCATCATCAATTCCCCCAACAACCCCACCGGGGTCATCTATCCCCGGGAGAGCCTGGTCGCCCTCGGCGCAATGATCGCCCGCAAGGAAAAGGAGCTGGAGCGCACCCTCTACGTGATCTCCGACGAACCCTACGCCCGGCTCGCCTTCGACGGCCAGGAGGTTCCGGGGATCTTCGGGTGCGTCAAAAACTCGGTGATCGTCACCTCCCACTCCAAGGACCTGGGCCTCCCCGGGGAGCGCATCGGTTACCTGGCGGCCAACCCGGCGATGAACAACGTCGGCCAGTTCATCGAGGGAGCCATCTTCTGCAACCGCGTCCTCGGTTTCGTCAACGCCCCGGCGCTGATGCAGCGCCTGGTGACCCGGCTGCAAGGGGCCTCCGTCGACATCGGCCAGTACCAAAAGAAGCGCGATTTTCTCTATGAGCACCTGAGCGCCCTGGGATTTGAGATGGTGAAACCGGGAGGGGGCTTCTATCTCTTTCCCCGCTCCCCTCTTGCCGACGACGTCGCCTTCGTGCGCCTGGCCCAGAAGCACAACATCCTTCTGGTTCCCGGCGCCGGATTCGGTGCGCCGGGATATTTCCGCATCGCCTACTGCATCGACGACGACATCATCCGCCGCAGCCTCCCCTCCTGGGAAAAAGTCGCCGGCGAAGCGGGTCTGCTTTAACCGGAGGGAGCGTTCATGGAAAAGCGTTTTCTCACCCCCGGCGAAACAGTCCAGGCCATCGTCGACAACGCGCGGCGCCTCTCGACCCAGTCCCTCTCCAGGACCGTGGTCCTGAGCCTGTTGGCCGGCTTCTACATCGGCTTCGGCGCCCAGCTGGCCACCGTGGTCACCCAGGACGCCGCACCGATTGTCGGTGTCGGCATCTCCCGCCTCCTCGGCGGCAGCGTCTTTTCCATCGGCCTGATGCTGGTGGTGGTCTGCGGCGCCGAGCTCTTCACCGGCAACAGCCTCCTGGCCAAGGCGGCTCTGCACGGGCAGATTTCCTGGTGGCAACTGGCGGCGAACTGGCTGGTGGTGATCCTCGGCAACCTGGCGGGCTCGCTCTTTTTCGCCTGGCTGATGTTCCGTTCCAATCTCTGGCAGTCCGGACACCTGGCCGACCACGCCATCGCCATCGCCCGGGACAAGAGCACCCTCCCCTTCGACGTCGCCCTGGTCCGCGGTATTCTCTGCAACTGGCTCGTCTGCCTGGCGGTCTTCATGGCTACCGCCGCCCGCGACATCTCGGGCAAGGTCCTCGCCTGCTATATCCCGATCATGACCTTCGTCGCCAGCGGCTTCGAGCATTCGGTGGCCAACATGTATTTCATCCCCACCGGTCTCCTTCTGGCCGGGCGCCTCGGGGTCAGCGACCCGGGGCTCACCTGGGGGAGCTTCTTTTTCGACAACCTCCTCCCCGTCACCCTCGGCAACATCCTCGGCGGCGTCGTCTTCGTCTCCTTCGCCTACTGGTACATCCACCTGCGCGGCCAGCGGCCGGCCGCTTCCTGAACATCCGCTTCACCGCTGCTGCCCCCTTCAACCGTATCGACTGGAACAATCAAGGGGATCCCTCTCCTGTGGGATAGAACAACATCAAAAGGCGTCCCGGACCTCGGGGCGCCTTTTTGAAATTCCGGTGGCACATCCCACCTGTTGAATGACCCCCTGCTCGTTGCCTCGCTTCCCCCCTGCGAAGTAGGGGGGACTGAGGGGGGTCAGTTCTTCGTGTCGTTAAGGGGTCAATTTCTGATGTCGTTTGCCATTGAGACGAGCCAAACCTTCTATTTATAGGCCCGTTTTTACCTCTAAAAATCGACCCATAAGCCATTTCTAGGGAGCAAAATAGGCATTTTAATTTATCATTTCAATTGCTTAGCCTGTTAAGACCCCGCATAGTCTCGCCCTCACTCTGCCAAGTCGAGAGGTTCAACGTCATCAGCGTCGATGGGCGAAGGGGCTGGGATATCCGATTCCGGGAGCGTGACTTGGACCTGTCGCATAAAGTCCCGCTCAAGGCCTGATAAAAGGTCGAGGCGTCGTTGCAGGAATGCGTCATGGTCGCCAGCCTCCAAGAGCGAGAAAGAATCCGGAGCGATGGCATGGCTTTCGAGAACCTGGTTACGGACTGCGGGATCCATATTGAGAATCCAGTTCTTTGCCTGTCCCGTGACTTCTGGTGCGACATCGAGAACACGGTTAGCAGGGCTCCTTCGAAGGTTCCCATCGCTGACGGTGGCGCAAAGCGTACTCATTGACTCGGGGCCGCGCTCGAATAGCAGTCGCGCCGCCTCATCCAAGCCCAACTCAATGCCGTCTGGCCGCCGGGGCCTTCGTGCAAGCAACACGCACAGCATAGCCCGTACCCGAGCACTCCGCAGGTCGAACCTGAGAGGTGTCGGGAGCGCTGGTTGGTCAATCTCCATGTTTTCCAATGTTGTGGGTGCCGGGTCGCTGGCCACTCGATCTCGGAGTTCATCGACCAGTCGACGCACGCGGGCGGGATTGCCAGAACCGAACCATCCCGCAAACGAAGACGACCAGAACCACCGCGTCAGCAATGCTGTCTGGGTTTCGGTGGGTTTGATGCATCGCCCGTAAAACGCCGAAAGAGCAACAAGCTGCATGCTGTAGGGAAGCATGCGAGCGTTCAACACGCCGAGGCCAGCAAGAAAGTGGCGCGCACGTGTTAAGCCGTCAGCCGCTTCGGTAACAGCTTGGGGCAAGCGGCTGCGGACATCCTGCTTAACCTGATCCCCGAGGCGGGTCCAATCAGTGCGATACATGTCCAGTCCTGCCGCGGTGAGAACAGCCCGAAGTAGGATGGTGCGGTCCACTTCGCCGAAACCGGAGCGAACCATGTCATGCTGCAGCTTGTCGATCTCTGCGGCGAGATGGAAGGCACCCGTACCGGTTTCCTCGTAGGTTAGCGCTGAGAACATTTCGTCCTGACCGATGCTTCGCCCCTTCTTGTTCAGCCGGGAGAAACTTTCAACTGCGATGCTAAGATTGTTCGTCTTTATCTCAACGAGTGGAATTCGATAACTCTGGATGGCCCGCGCCACCTCTTGTGCCCGGCCGACCCACCGAAAGACATCATCGCGGCTGGTACCCTCCGCCTGATTACTACCCTCGGTAACCCGTAACATGCTCTCAAGCTGCGAGAAGAGCTTTACCGTGTCGAGTAGGGCGGGAACAGGTACGTAGTAGCTGGGAATCGACTCCGCTGGGCCAGCGTGAGTAAACGCATTGGACTGCGCGTCGAAAAACAGGTGCCACCGCCTGGGGTCATCGTCGTCCTCAACGGACCATTGCGGTTCACCGGCGAGGAGGACACCCACCAGGGTCGTTAGTCGCTGTTGCCCGTCGAGCACAAGCCAAGTTTCGCCCTTGTAGGCAGGCAGGCGGAGAGGCCCAATTTTTTGTCGACTGCTTGGGACAGGCTGCGCTCCCCAGAGAAACAGGGTACCGATCGGATATTGCCGCGCAATCGAGTCGAACAGATCCACGATGTCCTGGCGCCGCCAGATAAACTCTCGCTGGAAGTGAGGGACTCGAAGCCTCCCCTCCTTCGCGCGTTTGAGCAAATCGATCAGATGGATGACTTGGGGCGTGATCTCGGGAGTCTCGTCCTTGTGGTCGGTCATAGCAGTTTAAAGCTCCCTGGAAATGGTATCGAGTAGGGTGTCGATCTCATTATTGCCGTCGCGTTCGCGAAGCCCTGGCCCGGTGAATTCGGTGCGGCGCTCTTCATTCAGTCTCACAAAAAGGCGAGGTCTTTTTGGAAACAGACGTTCCTTCAACAAAAGCAAGTCCGGTTTATCCGCCTCTTGATAATGCCCGACAGCTAGACCCTCGTCACGCTCAACATCCTTCAACTTGTCCTTTATGGGAATGTGGTCTCGTTGTACTGGGCTGCGCCGAAGCAAGGCCTCGAATCGGTCAACATTCCCAGTGTTCCGTGGGTCGTCGCGAGTAGCCTCGAACACGGCGTCTGGGATGTAGTTTTCAATGTTGCGCTTACGAAGGATGTGGAGCGGAATCGACAGGTTGGTGCAAGTTTCCCGCAACAACTCCTCCTGCCGCAGGGGAAGGTTGTCACCAGGCCAGCGCTTATCAGAGTCACAGAAAACGAAAAAGCGGACGGGGCGGCCTTCTGTGTGGGCATCAGCGACGGCTCGATTAATGCGATGTGGTATTGAGCCAATGCCTCCAGCGGTGTCGATTCCAATCGCGCGAGGAGTAACTTCCTGCGCTCTTTTCCAAAGGATGCGCAGTTCGGGTGAACCAAGTTCCTCAACCAGAATGTTGAGAAAAACACCGTCCGCTTCGCGGTCCTCAACCAGGATCGAAAAAGGTGCATACGCCAGCTTGACTGCGACGTGGGCCTCTTCGAGATTGCGGATTTCGATCTGCTTCGCGTGAGGCCCCTGTGTGGTGTTGTGTTTTCTGGGCGGAACCGCTACAGCCGCAGTTAGAACCTTTCTGCGGGTTTGTCGAGCACTTTGGTACCAGCCTGACTCTTGCAACAGGTCAGCGTCTGGTACTTCGACACGGTGGACCTCATCAGCAACGCGGTCGATCAAGCGGTCAATAAGATCATACACCTCGTCACCGCCGTTCAAAGCAGTTGTGCTCAGGACTAATCTCATGATTGACCCTGCGGAGTCGTGCGAGCCCGCTGTGCCCGTCGGATGGCCGCCACCTCGTCGAAGTCCTCCTCGAACACCCCTTGTGGCCACCAATCAACCTCGCCATCCTGGTTGAGCCCAACCGGCTTCAGTTGGCTCCCCTCATCAGTCATCTCGACGAAATAGAGTGCGACCTGATCTGGACGCAGACTGCCCTCAGCCACTCGTCGCTGCACACGAAGGAGAATGGGTTCAGAGTTCGTCTCTACGAGAATTTGGCCCCGTCCCTGGAGGGCGGTACCGATAAATAGGTCTGCAAGCGGTGCCTGGGCGGCTGCGTGCAGGTGCAACTCCGGCTGCTCGACGACGTCCAGAAACTGGCCAGAATCGTTTCGCTGTCGCCATAGCTGATGAACGACGACCGGCAACACCTGTTGAAGGCCCTCTCCGCCTTGGGCAAGATTGGTCGAAAGCATGCTGCTACGGCTCAGCCGCAAGCTGAAACTGTCACTGTCCCGTTTCAGTGACAATCGCCAACCGTCCATGTGCTTGGCGTACCAATCCCCCACTTCATCGGCGAGAGCCCCGTCCAACCGAAGTAGCTGGGGTGCATGGGAACCACGGAGGTCGAACCCCTCAAACTGCTCATTCGGGTAGGTTGGAGTTATGGCTTCCCGAGTTGGGCCCAAGTGAACCATCTCATCGAGCATGGCCCTCGCCGCCTTACGCCAGTAGTCCCACTGCGGCTCCGGAGGGAGAAGTCCTGCGAATTTCGGCTCGGGATCGCTGTTTTTAGGGGGACCTGTGATAGAAATCGTCTCAGGTGAACGCATCTGGTAGGACCAAGCGCGGGGTGGTTCATCGGCCGCCAAGACGCCTCGGCTATAGAGAGTTGCGGAAAAATCGAGCAACTTGTCCTCATGTTCAGCGAGAATTCGAAATACGGGGCGCCGGAAGAATGCGCCGCCATGAACAATGTCAAGGAAATTACTCCCGTAGCGCAGACCGCGAACCTCGACAGGCAAAACACGGCCGTCGTCGCACTCCAAGCCACCGAGAAGCAGTCGTGGTAGTCGAACGGCTGCGCTCTTCCCACTGTTGTTCTTTCCAAACACGAACGTGAGCGGAGCGAGCTTCAGGCATTGGGGCTGAGTATCAGTGCCATCGCCATTATAAGCCTTGTACCCTTGAAAGCCGACCTCAATAAATTTCATTTGCGTGTTCTCCGGGCCGCTCGCTTGTTGTGGGAGGGACGATAGGTGATAGGGAATTTGCAAACTGGTGCCCGCGGTGCCTACGCTCGCCTTCTCTCGCTGTCTCCAGACCCATAGGCCGGAATTTCACCGTGTGTACAACACGCCCCCATCCCTGTCAAACAAAAATTGGTAGTCTAAACCCCACCTAAGCCCAAGGCACTGTGCTTGGGAAGATCAGGCACGGGGACGAGGGTCAGGTCTTGAAAAGCCACATTTTGTTTCTCAGTTACCAGAACGTCCCTCAATGCGCCAACTTTTCCAGCACCTATCCTCGCTCAATGGAACATAGGTTGAACAATTAACATCCCCACAGATAGTTTTTATCAACCGGGCTAAGCTCCGCTTCTCCGCAGGCCTTCTCCCAATTGTCGCGAATGGCTGTCTCAATCCGGTCAATCGCATCGACCGCTACCGGCCGTGAAAGCAAAAAGGGAGTTGGGGACTTGCGATGACACATTTGTTTCATGGCAAGACCCCTGCACATAACCCCTTTTCAGAAGGCAAAAACAGCACTTTGTTTTATTATTTCAGATCCTTAGCTTGGTCCTGCCCCGAACACGCCGCTGCATGGATTTTGAATTGGTCGTTTCCATACCATGACAGCCCATTGCTCAAACAAATGCGCACCACGGTCTAAAATTGCCTTCTCATCCCACGTGCTCTGGGCCATCGGCTGGAAATAGCTGTTCATTTTCAGCAAACTGTTTGAACATATTTTTCTTCGTTTACCCTCAACGGTTGCACCATCTTTTCCTGGATAACTATGAAACGGCCCGCAACTGACCGAACTGTTCAACCCCTGAGTCAACAATGTGAGATTGCCAAAAGTATGTAGAAGCCGGTCTCTCTCCATGCGCTGCACATCGGTCATGTCCGAAATATCCCAATGGCCGCTGGGTAACCATGACTGCGGCAGCACATGCTCTACCGTCAGAGCAGTCGGAATAGAAACGGCCTCCTGCTTACTGTTATGAGAACTCAGCTCAATAGCGCGGAGTAGGGCACAAACCTTACCGACGCGCATATCCTTATAGACGGGCCTGCTCAGCCATGCATCGCTGAACTCCTGATCAGTCGGCCAGCATTGGCTATGCCCACCAAGCTTGAGCAAGTAAGCCCGCAGAGAATCTGCCGGGTCTTGAGCTCCACTAATTTCTTCCAGCATCTTAAGCGAGATCCTATTGTAGTTTTTCGTCGTGAAGCCACAGACTGCCCTGCGAACTACATAGGATTCCAGATCGCCGATAGCCTGCAAAAACATGGGATCGTTTTCCGCATACAGCTCCCGAAGCTTCAGGTAAACCGGAATGATCGTGCTGACATCGAGCATTTTGATCAGGCGGGCAAACTCTGCAAGTCGTCCATCTCCAGTCGGTGCTATGAACTCCCTGAACCACTGGCTTACCGTTTGAATCCGGGTCAGTTCGGCTTCAAGGTCGCGGTCCTTTCTCTGCCACCAATCCTTAAAGTTTTGGAACACATGCCCAACCTTCGTAACCTCAGTACGAAGGAGGATCGTATAATGAAAGAAGAACAGGTCAATTCTCGGATGAGTGATGCGCCCTTGCCTCTCTTTTTCTCTCCAGTACTTGTTGGTGGTAACTTTCTGGGCGGAGTCTTTCTGCTCATCAAAATTTTGCCAAAATTTGCTGTACAACTCGCCAACCGGTAGTCCCTTTCTGGTCGCATTCAAAAAGATGAAATTTCGCACCAAATCGGATGCCAAAAGCGGTTCTCCGCGGGCGTTCAAGGTTTCAAAAATAACTTGCGGATCATCTTCTGATTCAAGTGTCAGGGTCATGATCTGCACGTAATCCTGCAGCGCCATAAAGAACATTTCCGCGCGCTCATTCATGATGTTGTCAACAGAAGAAACATCGCCAACGCGATTGTCGTGACGGATACGATGGATGAGCTGGTCAGAATAACTGGAATCACTTTCTGGCGTAATCGGGTCATCCAGATCTGTGCCGCGCATGTATGCCAAAACGGCATGATACAAGTAGATGTAGCATTGGACCAACAACGGCCGCTCATAACTGACCTTATTTAATTTGACCGGATAGCGATCACAAATAGCCTGCAGGCTGCCAGCCTGATTCAAAAATTCAATCTCGTCTCTGCCTGCCTGCGTTGGCCAAACTTTATGATGATCGCTAGCAACGGTATATGGCCCGGAATTGCGGGTAAGATTGCCAAGCCACTGCAAAAGGACTGCGTTACCCAGGTGCGTCGCAACATCCCGAAAGGCCAGGAGCAACAGGTGCAGCGTCGTTGTGCGCTGCTGCCCATCAATGACCTCGTAAGCTCCGACACGGCCGAAACTATTCGTGACCGGCGCCAAGACCAGTGAGCCAAGAAAATGTTTCCGCAACACCCCAAGGTGTTGAGCTGCGGTGGGGTTGTTCTGTAATTCCTTCCGCTCCAGCAAGGCATTCGAGCGATCAGCCAAATCAGACCAAAGTGGCGCGACCTGTTTTTCCAGAGTCCACACATATCCCCTTTGAAAAACCGGGATTACATATTGAGTGGGAGCGTTAAACAGCAGTGTTACCGATGTCTTACCTGGCTGCATTCATTACCCCTTTGAGTTGCGAAATTGCATTGATATGTTGCTTAAGATTCAGACTGTTGGTTCACGAGTTTTTTTGCTTCCTCGTAAATTCCAAGGTGAAAAATTGCCCCACCACCCTGCCAACACCTCAAACCAACCCCTGCCGCGCATACAAATGTTGCTGAAACCCGATAAACACATCCCTGATCTCCGGGATGCTCCCCAAACTGGCGGCAGCATCACTGATCACGCTGTATTTCACCTCCAGCAAGGTCGGCAGCTTTTCATTCGCAAGCTCCCCTACCCCTTCCTTCACATATTGTTTGAGAACGAAATCAAGGAACTCCTGCTGTTTGAAGTTGTAGCCTCCCATGATGCGGCCACGGTGCAGGGCAACGCGTTCTTCCCGGCTGATCGGCGGCAGGGCAAAGGCGATATAGGCCAGCACGTCGAAGACGTCGCTCTTCTCGGCCCCGATCATGATGCGAGCCGCCGTCAGCTGTTCTTCGCCGAAACCCTTCTCGGTCAGGCCATCCAGCAACGCCTTGCGGGTTGAGGGCTGTCCCCAGAGGGCGCGAAGTTCGTCCTCGTCCTTGAAGAGGGCCGGCAGTTCGCCGAAGAGGTGTTCCATGAACTGGGCGGCGGACATCGGTTTACCGTCAGGGCCCCAGAAGGTTGTCGCCATCATGTGCTGGATAACGCGCTCCTTGCCGTCGGCCAGCTTGACGATGACCTTTCTCGGCTTCTTCTGACAGACGCAGGGCTTCTCGCCGCACTCGGGGCAGGGGCAGACGCAGGGGCGCTCGCCGCAGTTGCCGCAGGGGCAGATGCAGGGAAAGTCTCCGCAGACCGCGCAGGGTTCCTTGACGCAGGTACAGGGGTGGTTTCCGCACCTCGGACAGGGGTCCGGCTCCATCGGCTCGCCGTCCCACTCAGGATCGCTGAAATGCTTGTAGGCCTGCACGAAGTCGTAGATGGTGAAATAGTCCTTGCCGTCGAAGAGGCGTGTCCCCCGGCCGATGATCTGCTTGAACTCGATCATCGAGTTGACCGGGCGCATCAGAACGATATTGCGGATATTGCGGGCATCGACGCCGGTGGAGAGTTTCTGCGAGGTGGTCAGGATGGTGGGGATGGTCTTTTCGTTGTCTTGAAAGGTGCGCAGGAACTGTTCCCCCAGCGCCCCGTCGTTGGCCGTCACCCGCACGCAATAGCTCGGCTCGTTGCTCGTCTTCATCTGGTTGATCAGGTCGCGCACCGCCAGGGCATGGACCTGGGTCGCACAAAAGACCAGGGTTTTCTGCTTCTGGTCGATATGCCCCATGAAGAGCTTCACCCGATAAGCTTCACGCTCCTTGATCTCGATGATCTTGTTGAAATCGGCCTCTTCGTAGAGCTTGCCCGGCTCCACCTCGCCGTCCAACACCCGATCGTCCGAGGTATAAACATAATCGTCCAGGGTGGTGGCGATCTGGTTGACCTTGAACGGCGTCAGGAAGCCGTCGTTGATTCCGTCTTTGAGCGAGTAGATATAGACCGGATCGCCAAAGTAGGCGTAGGTATCGGTGTTCCCCTTGCGCTTGGGGGTCGCGGTCAGGCCCAGCTGCACGGCGGGAGAAAAATACTCCATGATGCCGCGCCAGCTCCCCTCGTCGTTGGCGCCGCCCCGGTGGCATTCGTCGATGATGATGAAATCGAAGAAGTCCGGGGGATAATCGCCAAAGCTGGGAGCCGGATTCCCCTCGGCATCCTGTCCCGACATGAAGGTCTGGAAGATGGTGAAAAAGATGCTGCCGTTCTTCGGCACGCGCCCCTTCTTGCGGATCTCATCGGGGGCGATGCGCACCAGGGCGTCTTCGGAAAAGGCGGAGAAGGCATTGAATGCTTGATCGGCGAGGATGTTGCGGTCGGCCAAAAATAGGATGCGCGGACGGCGCTGCCCGTCGCGCCCCAGGGTCCAGCGGCTGTGAAAGAGCTTCCACGCCAGTTGAAAAGCGATGAAGGTTTTGCCGGTTCCGGTTGCCAGGGTCAGAAGGATCCGATCCTTCCCGGCAGCTATCGCCTCAAGGGCCTGGGTAATGGCGTTGTGCTGATAGTAACGGGCCTGCCATTGCCCGCCCTTGTCCTCGAAGGGCACATCGGCAAACCGGTTGCGCCATTCGTTCTCTCTAGCATAGGTCAATGCCCACAACTCTTCCGGGCTGGGGTAGCGGGTGACATAACCCTCCTGGGCGGTCTGCATGTCGATCTGGTAGATGCCGAGGCCGTTGGTCGAATAGGTGAAGCGGGTCTGCAGCTTCTCGGCGTATTTCTTGGCCTGCCCTACCCCTTCGGTATCGGGGAGATCCCGTCGCTTGGCTTCGATCACCGCCAGCTTCTGACCGCGATAGTTCAGCACATAATCGGCGATGTCCTGTTTCGAGCGTTTACCCGCACCCTGCAGGCGGCCCAGCGTGATTTCTTCACGACGGACACGGCTGCCTTCTACAACGCCCCAACCAGCAGCTTTTAAGGCGGGGTCGATGAGTTCGGCGCGGGTTTCGGCTTCGTTCATGCGACGGCCTCTTCAAGCGCTTTTGCCGTGAGTTCGCCTGCGAAGGCTTTTTGCAGGATGGATTGCTTGAGTTCGGCGAGGGCTGCGAGTTTTTGTTTGTAGATGGATTCGAGGCGTTGGGTTTCTTCCTGTAGCGCATCAATTTTTTCGGCGATAGTTTCTTGCTCTTGCATTGGTGGGATAAACAATGGACAACTTAATACCTGATTCAAGCGCATATTGGTTTGATTGCCGCCATTGTCAAAAGACAAAAAATAAGGATTTCGATTAAGTTGGTAAAACAAAAACTTTGTTTGGAAATGCCTTGATCGTATTAGGCAAATTCGCTGGTTTAGGGTGTATTTATTCGCCTCATCTACGAGAAAACATTTTGCTAAGGCCTTACCGTTTGGAACATCACTGAGCACCATAGTTATATCATCTGGTTTAAGTAACATTAGTGCTGTATTTGCTCTTTTAAAAACCCTACCTTCGGTCGATACAAATTTTGAGTTAATGACAATGAATTTGCCATCGTCATTAATGCACTGTTCGTGAGCTTTACCATTTATATATTCACAAACTTCCCCCAGCGGCTTCTCCACCCACCCCTCACCCTTCCGGGTGAAAACGGCATTCAGGTAGCTTTCAAACAGCTCACGGGCATTGGCGAGGTTCTGCTTGGTGTTGGCGACCGCCGCATCGATCCCCGCAAAGGCTTCATCGAGAATGGCGACAATTCGCTTTTGTTCGGGGAGGGGGGGGAGAGGGACTTGGAGTGATTTGACGAAGGGGAGTTTAACTCCCTGAACCGTCGCACCCGTACCCTCGGCCACGATGGTTGCGGCTACACTCTTGAGCCACCAGAAAAGAAAACCTACATCAAGTGCCTTCGTGCTTTTGGGAACCACACCGCGCAAATCCTGATTGATCGCAGTATCTTGGCCTAGCACGCAAACCTTCCCAAGGCCCACGCGAGTTGCAATAACGACATTGCCCCCTGGGATTATGTTTGTTGAACTTTCCTTTACAGCCTCATTTGTGATGCTGCACTCTGTAATAGTGAGCTGCTCAGATTTCATATCTCTGACAGTTGCCCAAGGGATACTGCCAGAGTAGAATTCCTGTTTTTTCGTGGAGGGCGTACCACCACCGATAATGTTGCAAAGATCACCGAGATTTTTAATTTGCCATTCCACCATCACACCACCCCCCGAATCCCGGCCAGCATCTCTGCTCCCTCGGCAGCTAGTGCCGCGATTATTCTTTGCTGGGCGCTATGGGAAGCATGGGAATCATCATTCTCATAGATCCCATGCTTCTCATAGTTTGTCTTGCTCTTTGCAGTTCTCATGGTTTTTTGTTTCTCATCTCTTCGTTGCGCTGCCGATCGCGTTCCTGCAGGCGCAGGCGGGTCATGCGCTCGCGCAGGCCGCCGTCCTGTAAAAAGTCTTTGGCCAGGCGTTTGAGCTGCTGGTCGAGCAGGTAGTTGGCCTGATGTACCAGGCAAATAGCAATATTCGCCACGACTTCGGCGGGGCGGGTGTCCACAAAGGCGCGGTAGCTCTCAAAAGAGATCGGGGCCTTTTGCCCGAGCTTGCGCACATAACGGGCCTCGGTGGAATTTTTGTCCCAGATAACCAGATCGCGCACTTTGAGAAAATCGCGGTAATCTTCGAGCAGCTCTTCGAGGCTGGCGCGGGCCACGTTGGTCAATTTGATCTCCATCTCTTTGGAGGTCGGCGCGGCTTTGCTCCCCTCGATGATATTCTGCTTGCCCGAACGCGCCGCCTGCACCATCTGATCGATGGTGCGGTCACCCCGGCGCAAAAAGCGCTGGCAAAAGCGGTAGGTCAGCTGGTAGACGACCTCGGTTTTCTGGTAAGAGAGCAGGGTCAGGTAGTCGCCTCTGGGGGGTAAAAGCAAAGACTGGGAATTATGGGAGTTCTGGGAATCATGGGAAGGCTCTGCGGCCTTGTCTTGGTTTTCATCATTCCCATTCTTCCCATCTTTCCCATAACCCTCTTTCATTACACCAGCTCCCGAATCCCGGCAAGAATCTCCGCACTCTCAGCATCCAGCGCCGCAATCTCATTCAGAATCTCCTGCGGATCACGCAGCGCAGCTTCTTCGGCTTTGTTCGGGTTCTTCACCGACAGATCAAAACTGGCCTGATCAATCTCCTTCACATCCACCGACCACGACTTATCCGACTCGGCAAAACTGGCCTGCAACGCCACAAACTCTTTCAGATCGGCATCATTCAAAGAATTGGTCTTGCCCATGTTGCGGCCCGGATCGAGCTGGTAATACCAGACCTTGCGCGTGGGCGCGCCCTTCTCGAAGAACAGCACCACGGTTTTCACCCCAGCACCAAGGAAGGTTCCACCGGGGCAGTCGAGCACCGTATGCAGGTTGCAGCTTTGCAGCAGCTCCTGTCGCAGGGCGCGGGAAGCGTTGTCCGAATTGGAGAGGAAGGTGTTCTTGATGACGACCGCCGCCCGACCGCCGGCCCTGAGCGACTTGATGAAATGCTGCAAAAAGAGAAAGGCGGTCTCGCCGGTCTTGATCGGGAAGTTCTGCTGCACCTCCTTGCGCTCTTTGCCGCCGAAGGGGGGATTGGCCAGGATCACATCGAAGCGGTCCTTTTCCTGAATGTCGCTGATGTTCTCGGCCAGGGTGTTGGTATGAATGATGTTGGGCGCGTCGATGCCATGCAGAATCATGTTCATGATGGCAATGACATAGGCGAGGCTCTTCTTTTCCTTGCCGTAAAAGGTTCTGGTCTGCAGGGTCTCCAGCTGGCTGGTGGTCAGCTCGCCCTTGCGGAGGTAATCGTGCGCCTCGCACAAGAAGCCCGCCGACCCGACGGCACCGTCATAGATCCGCTCGCCGAGCTTCGGCTTGGTCACCTCGATCATGGCGCGGATCAGGGGCCGGGGGGTGTAATACTCGCCGCCGTTGCGCCCGGCATTCCCCATGTTCTTGATCTTGACTTCGTAGAGATGCGACAGCTCGTGCTTCTCTTTCTGCGAACGGAAACGCAGGCTGTCCATCAGCTCTAGCGCATCGCGCAGGCTGTAGCCGCTGCGGAACTTGTTCTTGATCTCGCCGAAGATCTCGCCGATCTTGTACTCGATGGTGTCCGGGCCGGTCGCCCGCTGGCGAAAACCCTTGAGGTAAGGGAAGAGTTCAGTATCGACATACTCGATCAGGTCATCACCGGTCAAGGCGGTGTCGTGATCGAAGGAGCCGTCTTTCTTCTTCGGCGCCGCCCATTTCGACCACTGGTGCGCGCCGTCGATGATGAACTCATACGGCTTGCCGACCAGCTCCGCCGCCATCGCCCTCTCCTGCTCCAGATCATCCAGGTATTTGAGGAACAGCATCCACGAGGACTGCTCGGTGTAGTCGAGTTCGGAAGAACAGCCGGCTTCTTTCCAGAGGACGTCGTCGATATTTTTAAAGGTTTGCTGAAACATTTGATTGCTCGCTGTCATTTGCGTTGTTTATGAAGGGCACCGGTCTGATTGAACCGTTGATTTCCATAAAGCCCCATGGGCGAAGTGCGAAATTATCCGTCAATTAATAAACCAAAGGCCGCTCGTCAGTCGATACCTGAACACAAGCGGCCAAAATCCATCCCTTTTTTCCCCCACCCGAAATCCCATTATTACAGAGAAAAACAGTGCTTCAAAATACGCCCCGGGCGCTCTCATGTCAAACCTTCTAATCCATAAAAGGCTGCCCAAATTCGCCCCGAATACAAGAACACCCTATCAATTCAACCCTACAGATCCTGGAGCTCTCCCTTGAACTCAACATATTTCTCTGCCGCCCCTTCCTGTCGCGACCATCGTTCCACGTCGATCAAATCAATTGGTGTCATCTCCCCCCATGTCAACCACTGTTCAATCCCGGCCGGCCGATAAAAGGGTTCGTCTTCGTCGAGTCGGAGGGGATCGACGAAGAGGCCGACCTCAAGGGGGGGCTGCAGCTCTCCCGCAATGACCATCCGCGGGCCAGACCCCGCCGCAAACGGAA
>Ga0209231_1000181_pt1 | contig 44046 bp, 52 predicted proteins | sample Deesub45470m_DNA_FD_188086 | JGI IMG/M metagenome (GOLD analysis project Ga0209231, IMG submission 188086) | Deep subsurface microbial communities from North Pacific Ocean - 450_OLKR46/470m Metagenome (SPAdes) (version 2) | ecosystem: Environmental > Terrestrial > Deep subsurface > Unclassified ... | reverse complement strand
TTTTGGCATTGGGCCCTCGGCGCTGACGGAGGCCATGGGCATGCTCAACCACCATTTCGCAGCAGCCGCCTGATCGGCGCAGAGCGACAGCCTACCTCTGACTGCCGCCAATCTTTGCAACAGAGCCCGATCCGCGATCCGGAATACCTCCCGCTCGCCTCTATGGGGCGCGGGGCGTTGGTACTATTCATCTGTGTCTCCGCTCTCGCACCTATCGGCCTGTTGTTCCGCTTTGCGGTCCTCGCCCCTTTCAGCCTGTTCGGCTCGACGTTGAGGAAGGTCGTCGTCGAGCGATATTCGGCTCTGGCGATCAATCCGTCATTCCGCAGGCCTCCACCTGCAGGCGCGTTTCGCCGCGAGTGGTTGATCCAGGAAGTAGCGGCCGGCGTCTGGGCAATGGCGATCGTCGTGCTGGTAGCTGCGGGTCTGATTACCCTGCACAGCTTCCTCATTGCGCTGGGAATCGGGTCAGGCGTAGCTGTTATCAATCAGGTTCGTACCTTGGCGGCGCACCTCTGGGGTAATGAGTCCGGCGACCCCATGAGCCTGACTGCACAGTACTTGGACTCGGTGAACGTGCCTCCGCCAGCCACGCTGCCAGCCCTCTGGGCTCCGGTGGGCCTGCGGTACCACGCACTGCATCATCTGCTGCCATCCGTGCCGTACCACGCCTTGGGAAGGGTTCACCGCCATCTATCTCTTGCCTCAAGTGACCGGGGTACGTTTCGCCAAGCTAGTTATCGTAATCTGCGGACCGTGATCACACGCATCGCCGCACGGGTCAGCCGGTAGCTTTAAGGCTCGGAAGTATAGCTCGCTAGCCGTTGCCACGAACCGTCGGGGCCATTTGCTGAACATCAGCGTACCGCCACCCATGCGCGCCGTTGCGGCAAGCTAGGTCGGCAATTCGCACCCACGCGCCCGGTAGCTGTCGGTCGGCAAAGTCCCCAATTTAAGACGTTGCGGGTCACTTGAACCAAGGGCGAGTTCTAGAGCCATGACGGAGACCGCACTCTCTCGGAATCCCGTTACTGCCCTTCCGCGCTGATGCTTTCTTGCTCCGGCGCTGGAAGGTGGCGGTAGAGTGTCGGAACTGAGACCCCGATCGCGGGGGCGATCTCACGCATCGGCATCCCGGACGCCAAGAGTTTGCGAGCAGCCGCGAGCCGGTTGGGCGTCATCACCGTCTTCCGGCCGCCCACCCTCCCCTCGCGCCGCGCCACCGCCAGGGCGGCTGTCGTGCGTTCGCGGTTAAGGTCGCGCTCCATTTCAGCCATGGCCGCCATAATGTGAAAGACGAGCTTGCCGGCAGTGCCGGCCGTGTCGATGCCGTCGGTCAGCGATCGGAACCCGATGCCGCGCTCCGCCAGATCAGCGGCCAGATCGACCAACCCCTTCATCGTTCGGCCCAAGCGGTCGAGCTTCCACACGACCAACACATCGCCGGGTCGGGCATGGGAGAGCGCGTCTGCCAAGCCGACGCGGTTCGCCTTCGCGCCGCTCGCCTTGTCGCTGAAGGTCCGTTCGCAACCTGCCTCGCGCAACGCATGGAGCTGCGGTGTCAGATCTTGTTCGGCTGTCGAGACCCGGGCGTAGCCGATCAGCATGAAGCGTTCTCAAAACTCATCTCTTGTGCCTAGCACGGGTCACAGCAATCGAGAATGTGTTTTGATACGCCCGTGACCGCTGCTAGACGTTCTCACATGATGGCGCGTCAAAATCGATCGTTTGCGAGACGCAGTAGTGAACGCGCCGGCCTGAAGCACGCTGGTCCGCGAAAGCACGAAGAGCGGCGCCTACCGCACGCTTTTGCCTCTTTCCACACTGGAGACGGCATCCCGCCTCGTGCTTTCGCGGACCGCCCACCCCGGGCGTTCGTGCTTTCGCGGACCCTGCCCTTCTCCACGAATTGTGGGATCGTGACGTGACGGACCGTCCCCCGAACCAAGGCGACCTGTTCGTACTGGACAGTCCGTTGCTGACGGAGGTCCGTGGCGAGCATTCCCTAATGGCCTATCCGTTCTTCGCGCTGAGCAAGACGGCGTGGAAACGGTCCCTGATCTACAAAACGGAATCGGTGTCGATCGAGATCGGCCCCGGGCCTCGCGGGGTAGCGACCATCTACGACAAGGAAGTTTTGCTCTACATCGCGAGTCTGTTGGTTTCGAAGCTTGATGCCGGAGAGACCGTCGCACAGGACTTTTACTTCACGGCACATGATCTCTTCCGCGTAACCGGCGTCAACGGCTCCGCTCGGTCCTATTCGCGATTGTCCGATGCCTTGGAGAGATTGCAGGGCACCCAGATCAAAACGAACATCGAGGCCGGTGGCGAGGGGCAGGCCGGTTTCTTCTCCTGGCTGTCAGAGGCGCAACTTCATTATACGAAGGACAAGGGTGGCGATAAGCGGCTCAAGGGCGTCAAGGTCCGGCTGTGCGACTGGCTCTACCGTGCGATCCTGCGTGATAGGCGAGTGCTGGAATATTCCCCGACCTACTTCCAGCTCGGCCCTGTCGAGCGCCGACTCTACGAGGTTGCGCGGTCGACGTGTGATAGTAGTGCCGTTGAAGTGGGGTTGGACGACTTGCGGCTCCAGCTCGGCTACCAGAATTCGTTAAAGCACTTTCGTCACGTGATGAAAGGTATTTCGGAAGCTAACGTCATCCCGGACTATCACATCGCTATGGGAGAGGGTCCTGTTGTTGATACGGCCCGAGGAAAGCGCCGGACGACTGCCTCCGCAACTGTGACGATTACGCCAAAGGCATTACTGACGTCTGCCTAAAGCGGCCCGCCGCGAATCGTTCCGACTCCGCAGCACGCCCGGTCCGCCAAAGCACGAGCGCCGGTCCCTGAAAGCACGAAACTGGGTCCGCGATAGCACGAACACGTATCCATTAAGTCCGCGATAGCACGAACCTTTTCGGGCTTTGGTCCGTCAAAGCACGAATTCTAGCTGTTTCGCCAACGCCGCGCTTCCTGCAAAAATAACCATTGTCGCCAGTGAGCGGCAAACAACAGGAATAGGGACGGCCGTGACCACTTAAACGAATGCCCGGCACGAAGGCCGGGCACCCTGGAAACGTGATGAGCGATGCTTGGCGGCATCGATCGGGACGTAAGACACCCTTCTCATACTCGTTCCTGAGCCTCGGTTCAAGGGAGCGCGCTTCGCGCCACGCTCTAGTTTTGCCTGGTCCCGGCCCCGCAAAGGGGACGGACGATGGGAGCAGTTTCAGTCGCGCGCGCGAGTTTCATGGCGCTCGAGCGCATCACGCGTGAGCAGCCAAGATCGCGTTCAGGCGCGCCAAATCCGACGCGCGCGAAGGTACATCCGCATAGCCGGCGTGCCGGTACGTTCGAGGACGACTTTTTCTATACCTACGCCAAGGGCGAGACCGATCGGCTCTATCGCAACGCCGTCGAGCTGCTGAAGCGCAAGAACGCCGTCCGGCGTCTCGCCCGGGCCGAGGCCCGGCAGCTTACCGAGGCCGAACGTCTCGTGACCCTGATAACCCCCGCAGCTGTGCGGGTATTCGAGCAACTGACGCAGCTCGCCCGCACGTGCGCCGGCAAGGTTTTCCCGACTTGGGAATGGATCGAGACCCACACCGGCCTATCACGCGCGAGCGTAGGGCGTGGCCTCAAGATACTTGCCATGATGGGGATGCTCGACAAGCAGCGGCGATGCGTCCCGATCGTGCCGACCGCCGATCGGCCGAAGGCGCGCTACGAGCAGACGTCAAACGTCTATCGGATGCGCTTTCCAAACAACCTAGTCCGGTTCCTTCCGCGATGCTTCCGCCCCTCTCCTCTGCCCGATGACGTGGTTCATCGGGAAGCCGACCGGATCGAAGCGATCGAGGAGATGCGTCTATGGCGCACGCCCCGGCAGGTTGTCGCGGAGGATATCCAAGATGAGGGGTTGCGTCGCGTCATGGACAGCCTTGCAATTGCTCTTGAGAAACAAGAGTCTCAAAAAAATGGTCAACCGCTCCATGATTCATATATTCTAGAGAAAGACGGAGTTGGCCTAGCCGGCCAACGCTTTAATGCCTGACGGCAAAACACCGCTTGACCCAATCGAAGCACATAAACTGAAGCGGCATACCAAGCCGAACCGTTGGACGCGCCTTCGGCGCGGTGCTCCCGGGAGGAGCATGCGATTTCTGTTGCGCCCAAATGGTCGAGCTGCCGTCCGGTCGAAGCGTATTTTCGGCTTGAGCACGACCGTAGCGCACCGGTCTGAGCGAAGTCGGGCTTGCTTGTTGCCTGCATCCTTCCCTTTCTACCTGATCGACCCTCGATTTCGCCGCGGCCGAGGCGAACTGGCGCCGATCGCCACCTTGTAACGAGAGCCCCACCCCGCCGATGTCGCTGGACCGCGAATGCCGAGGCACCCCGCGCCTTCGACCAGTTACACCTGTGACGATGGGAACATGGGCGCTTGCCGCCTTCTACGATCAAGCGAATAACCGGCTGCGCCTACGGTTTCCGCTGCGCGGACCCTCCGTTTTTTTGCTTGATCGCGGCGGCAACGCGCCCCTTCAATTCCCATCAGGAATTACCCTGATCGATAGAAGGGCAGGACCATGCAGAACATCGCGGAGTTTCGGATCATCGGCCGGGTCGGCAAAATCACCGAGCATGACAAGGTGACGAAGGTCAGCGTTGCCGCCAACTACAACCGCCAGGAGAATGGCGAGTGGATCACGGACACGCACTGGAACGAGGTGACGGTGTTCGGCAAGCTGATCGAGCGCGCCGCCAAGTCGCAGAAGGGAGACTTGGTGCATATCACCGGCCGGGTTCGGCAGAACTCCTATGACGCGCCCGAAGGCAAGCGCTACACGGTGGAGCTGATCGCCGACGGCTTCGCGGTTCTCGCTAAAGGGTCGGAGGATCGCGACTAAGCGCGGGAAGGGCCGCCTACCGGCGGCCCTTCCCGTCTTCGCAGTTCCAGCTCGACAGCCTCGCGGATGAAATCGGCTTGGTTCTCCCCTTCCCGCAGCACCGACTTGACCCGCGCCAGCGTTCCGTCTGGAAAGCGCGCCATCGTCTGATCGGCGTTAATCCGCGGGCGACCAACCGTTCCGGATTTGTTAGAGACCATCTCGTGCCAAGCGCATTGTTGATACCACCTATTGACGCGATTTAAGATACCACTTATTACATGATGCGCCCTTCATCAAGCAACGGAGCCGAAGGCGATGGACTGGGATAATCTGCTAGTGATCGGGCTTTTCGTCCTGATCGTGTGGGCCATCGCCAAAGGCGGGACCGGCTACAGAGGTGCGCGCACTTTTAGCGGTGACACTCCAGAAGAGGAGGGACGTCGCAACACGCGCACGGATTCCAACTATCAGGGCCACGATCGCTGGACCAATAATCGCTCAGATCGTGGCTGGTAGCGCGTGAAAACGATCGCCATCAATGTTGAGAAGGGGGGCGCCGGCAAGACGACGATCGCCTGCCATCTCGCGTGGATACTGGCTGATGCCGGCCATCGCGTGCTGTTTCTTGATCTCGACCGCCAGTGCAACGCGACTGAGGCGCTTGCTGAGTTCGAGAGCCTTGGCACCTGCAAGCCACTGTTCGAACCCGACTACGCGCCCCCGACTTCCCCGCCTCGGTTGTCGATTTACTCGAACCGCATGGGGGGAGAGTATGACGCAGATTACACGAAGGCGCTCGCCAACATCCGGACGAATTTCCCGCGCCTTGGTCCTGTTTTCGACTTTTGTGTCATCGACACCCCTCCGTCTTGGTCTTGGATCAACTTCGCGGCGCTGATGGTGACGGACTCTCTAATTATCCCCGTCGAGTTGGGGCCGTTCGGGCCAGCGTCGACTAAACAGGTATCGGACTCGATCGCCACGGTGAACCAGCGAGCCAGATCGAAACCGATCCACGTGGCCGGTTTGGTCGCAAACCGGGTGAAGGCGAACGACCGTGCGCAGATGGAAATGCTGGCGGCGATCCGTGCGAAGGTCGGCAAAAACCTATTCACCAGCTACCTTCCCGACCGTTCGCATTACAGCCAAGCCCTCCAGGAGCATGTGCCGGTATGGCGGTTAAACAAGGACGTGCGAGGCTCGCTGCCAGCGATGCGCGCCTTCCTTGAAGAAGCCATGACCCGGATCGGGAGCCAAGCATAATGGACTTCGACAATTTCGACGTGTTCAGCGACAAGGCCAGTGTCGCCGACGCAGATCGCGTCCAGCTTCTCGATACTAATTCGGTGTATCCTGATCCCGAGAACGTGCGCAGCGAGATCGATCAGGCAAGCATCGACGAGCTGGCTGAGACGATCAGAGAGCGCGGGCAGCTTCAGCCGATTATCGTCGCGCCGAAGGATCCTGATGGGCGCTACCGGATCATGTTCGGCGAACGCCGTTGGCGCGCGTGCCAGAAGCTAGGCGTGCAGGTCCGCGCGATCGTCAACAAGAGCGACGACGTTGAGCAGGTTCGCATCGATCAATTCATCGAGAACGATCAGCGCGAGGATCTTTCGACGGCCGACATGATCCGGTTCGTGGCCGGGCAGGTTGCGAAGGGCCGCACGCTTGCTGAACTGGCGCGCGCTACGGGCCGCAACCGCACCCTGCTTACCCGCTATCAAGGACTGGCAAAGGCCCCCGACTATATCACTGCGCTCTTTTCCGACATTTCGATGCGGAGTGCGGTCGCGCTGACCCAGGCCGCAAAGACGGACGATGCGGCAACACGAGCCTTCGTGGCCAACACCGCGGCCGAGGACATGACGGTGCTGGCGTGCGAGAAGTTTGCGCGCGACGTCGGGGCGAAGAAGACGCCTGCCCCTGCCCCTGCCCCTGCCCCTGCCCCTGCGTCTGTACCGGCGATCGAAGGTGCCGAGGGAGATACACCGGACGCTACTACGCCCGAGATAGCGCAGGACACCGATCCGGTTTCCCCGCCGTCGACGGATGAGATCAGGGATGACGAGGCCAACCGCGCGCTTGATGAGACACCCGTTTCGTCGGAATTGAGCGTGGCGCCGATCGCAGCCGACAGCCCCACGCCACGATCATCGCCCAGGACCAAACCTGCCAAACCTAAGGTGGAGCGCCCCACGATCGAGATTGACGGGAAGCGCGCGATGGTCGTCGAGGCGCTGTTGCACTTCGACGGTGAAGAGCAACCGCGAATTGTGAGCTGGCGCTGATCGCGCCGCCATAGCTGAGAGTGCCGGTGAGAGCCGACGCTCGCACTTAGGGCCAATCCTTTCCTTCCGCGACTTCATCGCTTCCGAGAGGATCGGGGTGTGCCACGTGGCACACGTGAGAGCAGAATTTGGTGGGAGTTGTTTAATGGCGGGGTGTGCCACGTGGCACACGTGAGAGCAGAATTTGGTGGGAGTTGTTTAATGGCAGGATAGGTATTGCGGCGTTTGTGGTATTACATTATCCCTCCGGTGCATGTCATCGACGCCGCAGCTTGCATCCCCCACCAAGGAGACAGCGATGTTGACGGCGCGTGTCGATCGCGAGCTGCTGGCTGCGTTCGACGCGCTTGCGGAGGGCAGGGGAGGGCGGAGCGCCTTGCTCCGGACCGTGCTGCAACAGTCGTTGCGGCACGTCGCAGATGCGCCGCGGATTGCGCCTCGCGCCGATAGCGCCGGCAATCGCGTTTCGCTTCGCTTCACCGACGCCGAAACCGCTGTTCTCGATCATCGTGCCGCCGATCGCGGCATCGATCGCGCAGGCTGGATCAAGGCGCTCGTCCGCCGGCATCTTGCCTTGAAGGCGAACGTCGACGACGGGATGCGTGATGCCGTCGCGCCGATCCGGATGCAGCTTCAGCGCATCGGCCGGAACCTCAATCAGGCGATGAAGGCTGGTAACGCCGCGCTGATGGCCGATAGCGGCTTGCAGATTGACCGCGAGCTTCGCCGGATTGCCGACATGCGGGAGGAGATCAACGAGCAGATCACGGCACTAGGCGACGCGCTACGCGGTGACGCCGCATATTGGCGGGTTGCCGACTAATGCCGTTCGGAGATCGCGAGGATGAGCTTTGGGAGGCAATGAAGCCACGCTTCAAGCCTCGCACCGTAAGCGATCCGAACATCAGATATGCCCGGCACCTGGTCAACGGCACCGGCCCCTTCGCCGCTTCTGCTTCCAGTCCGGCGCCGACCGCCAACGACGCCAGGGCCACCCTCGCGCGTGTCGTCAGGCGTACACCCGAGGTCGTGGTGAAAGTCACCGGCAGAAAAAAGGGCGCGAGGCATCTTGGCGCGCACCTCGACTATATCGGCCGCCACGGCGATGTCCCGCTTGAGACGAGGGACGGCGAGCAGATAACCACCAAGGCCGACGCGGAGCGGATCGCGGACGAATGGTCCGACGCGCTCTATTGGCGCCAAGGCACCACCGTATCGGCCGTGGCGATGGTGTTTTCGATGCCGGCCGGGACCGATCCCAAAACCGTCAAGCAGGCGGTGCGGGAAGCGGCCGAGCGCATGATCGGCGACAACCACGATTATGTCATGGCGCTCCACACGGACACCGATCGGCCGCACGTCCACCTTACCGTTCAGGCCGAGGGCCTGGACCGCAAGCGGTTCGATCCGAGGCGCGAGGATCTGTTTCGGTTTCGCGAGGCGTTCGCCGAGGCACTACGCAGCCGCGGCGTCGAGGCAGAGGCGACGCCCCGCTACACCCGCGGCCAGGGCAGGGCAGGGACCAGCATGGCCCTCACCCAATTGCGCGCGCGAATACGCAGCGGAGCGTCGAGGCAACCGACCGAGGCCGATCTACGCCAAGCCCGCGAGGCCATGCAGATCGCGCTCGGTAAGGCGCAGCAACCACCATTCGTCTCCAAAACGCGCGACCGCTGGACCGAGACCAAGCGGAAGTATGAAGCAGCGGCCCAGCGGCTCGACCGCACCGGCGATCGGGATGATCGCAGGCTCGCGCGCGATGTGCGCCAGTTCATTCAGGAGCGGGCCGACATAGAAACGATCCCCGATCGGATGCTGCGGGATGCGGAGAAGCGCGTCAGGGACGCGCAGGCACGTGCGAAACCTGATCGGCAGCCCGACATGGGTGTGCCACGTGGCACACCCCCGGCACCAACTCGACGGCGATGATTTGAAGATCGGCGGAAATATGCTTCCGGTGGCGAAGGGCAGCTAGCTGCCCCTCGTTCATGAGAAAGGGTCTCGCGCGGTACGACGACGGATATGCTCTCGGGTAATATCGAATGTATCGGCTGTCTCGGAGCCTTGGCGCGCGGTACGGCGATCCGCTTCCGCACCAATTCGCTGCAAAGAATCAGCCAAGGCATCCATAGCCTCGGCGCGCTCGCCCGGCCGTAAGCGGCAACGCTGAAAAAAGCCTTCAATCAAGTTTGGCACGTGCTTGCGGATAAACACTGCCCAATCGATGGCGTCGCCGTCCAACTCTCGATGAGCCGCCGCGTTGAGAAACTTCCGGCAGCTTCGACGTGCAATCGCTATTTCGCTCGCGATTTCGTCCGCCTCAATTATCGCCTTCTCCCATGCCGCTTCCAACTCCCGATCGGGATCTGGTCGAAAACTAGCTCGACGGAGGAAGAACCAGCGAGACTGCGCTGACCCCGTCCTTATCTTATTGGACACTGGTTCGGTTGGGGTTCGAGGCGGGAGAGTAACAGTCGTTGGCTTCGACCCAGACCGCAACGAGCGAATAAAGAAAACAGGAAACAATAGGAGACCGCCAAGAACACCTACGACGGTTCCAAGACCGTCGTCGAAATACGAACCGCCTGCATAGAGCAGCGCACCACCAATCACCGCGCAGAGCGCAGCTGTGAACAGCCCTTCGATCGCCCGACCAATCCAACTCAGACCGCGGTTGATCGCGGTCTCCTGCCGACCAGCGCGCGCAAAAATCATGATGACGCCAATGGTGGTAAGCACCCCGATCATGACAACTACCAGCCGCGCCATGATCGATTTAGCCCGTCTCGCCAGCAAGGAACATCAGCGGCTCGCTTGTCTCATGCCGCGCTCGTTCGAGCCAGTGCCGTCCCGAAATGCCGCTCTGCTCAAGCCGACGCAGAGTGATGGGAGTCGAGCTTACGACGGCATCGCGCTCCCGTAACGAGGCGGCGGTCACTTCAACATCGGATCGCACCCGTTCAGCGTGAACAGCATATCGGCTATCGCCCGGTGAAATGCCTTCCTCGCGCAGACGGGCGGTGAGCAAGCTCGCAGCGCCGATCGGCGCGGTAATCTCTTCAAACTCACGGGCAAAAGATTCGCTTGCCAGGTAAGCGGCTCCCGCGTCGCCGGCGGCCAGCCGACACGCCGTGCGGTTCGCGCCCGCAAGCGCGAAGGCTTCGATGAACGGTTCTACCGTTCCGATTTCCTCAGTTTCGCTCACGATACGCCGGATGCGACGCGAAAATCTGTTCTGTATCCCATGCAGTTCCTGAGCGACCGATCGCCATTGTGGCTCAGGATCGCCGAGATACCATGCTTCGTCCATCTGCTCGCATGCGGTGCGTAGGCGATCAAAATCCTCCCGCACATATTCATGCCGAAGTTCATCGATGCTCCGCGCCATTCGATCGAGTCTTGCATCAAGAGCTGCGACCTGATCGCTGACATGGCCGATCTTCTGCGAAAGAATCGCAAAACCGGCTACCGATACGCCGATCCCTACCGCGCTCACTGCCAGTGACGCGAGCTGAAGCGACTGGAGTGTCGCAACCGCAGCTTTGATTTGCTCATTCTGCGCAATGGCGATGCCCTGCATTCCGACCTGCGCTACTTTGGTCACGGCACCGACGATCATGGCAGGGGGGCCACCGGTAGCCATTCCAAGCACACTGCCGACATGGGGAGCCGCTCCCTTGAGCATCATAGAAGCGGCTTGCTGTGCTACGGCCGTCTCCTGAACGTGGCTGACAATTCCGGCTTGCCCATGACGGAACAGAAGCGCGCCGACACGATAGACGGTGCCAGCAGCAAAATCGCTACGCAGGGCCTCAGGAACGCCCATCAGGATCGCGTCATCCAGCATTGTTCTCAATTCTTTCTAGGGCAGCCGCCGCGGCCGTTTGGATGACAATCGTGAGGCTAACGAGCAGCGAGGGGGTCGTGGATTTTGGCACATCATTGAGTACCGCAGCATCAATGTGATTTCGTACCCGAACACGCATCCTAGCTGTCCGTTTCTCCTTGATGCGGCTGGTCTGAAGAACCCCCGTCGCAAGCCCCGCGCCAGCGACGGCGATCCCAGTTAACAAGATAGGTGCGCTAATGGCGCTGGTTGCCACCATTCCGAACATTACGGCTCCAGAAACGACTGCAAAACTGGGTAACGCCGCAGCAATACCCACGCTTCCTAGTATTGGAGCGAGCCCAGCAATCAGGTCCAGCTCGCTAGTTAGCTTGTTGGTTTCGACAGGTGTTCCGCCAAGGGTCGCCTCAAGCGCAAGATGGTGCTCGATAATATGGTCGAGTTCTAATTGAGCCTCGCGGATCAAGCGTTGAACTGCCTCGTTGACCGCTCCAGCAACGATAGGGTCTATCTCGCGGGTGACGAACGCGTCTGTCTCGGTGAGGACGCTGTGCCAACTGACCGCGGCCAACCGCGCTTCGATTAAGGGCCAAGCGTCCTGGCACGCGCGGTGAAGTGCGAGTGTGGCGGCTATGATATGCCGGTCACGCCATTCTAGAACAGAGCGACGCTCTTCGATCGACGACGCGGCGATGTTTAGGTTCATGAATTTCCATTCGGCGTCTCGATACGGGCGCGATGGTGCACCATCTGGCAGGCACCTGCCGAGGGCAAGGGATTGTCGCTCAGACGAGCGTAATGGCTTGAACGACGGCCTTCTCGAACATCCCGCACGTCGATCGCTAAGGCATGCCGGCTCGCCAAACTGAGCGAGGTGTTGGCACAAGGCAAACCGACCTAAGGCAGAACGTCATATCATGGGCCTAGCCGTCCGAGGTGTGCCACGTGGCACACCCCTCAACGATGAAGATCAGCATCGTCAGCGTCCTCCGATCGAGCGGGACTTCTGCAATATCTGATCCTGTGCCATTTCGCGGACACGCTGCGCTTGTTGCTGCTTCACCTCGATGCCGGCGATCCGCTCGCCGCGGCTGATCCGAGCCGCCACGTCCTCTTTGCGCTCAGCCACGAACTCGCGTTGCTTCACGGGCTGGCCCGGGAATCGCCCTTCTGCGACCGTCGTGGCGAATGCGACGTGGCTTTGCGCCTTGCGCAGCTCGGGGTCTTTCGCGTTCTGAACGTCGGTCTGCCGGCGAAACCGCTCGGCCAGATCGACGCGCGGGTCGACCTGTTCTTTGCTATCACGAGCCTGGTTAGCGGTGCGGGGCGTCGGTTGCTTCACCCCCGACACCCCGGCCTGCCGGGCCTGTTCGCGATCGGCAGCGGCTTTGGTTTTCTCGTCGGGCTGATACCCGTCGATCTTGATCCCTTGCGCCGAGGCGGCAAGATAGGCGGCGCGCTTGAACTCTTCGTCGCCGGTGATTTTGAGCGACGTCCACCCGTTTTCCTTCGCGAGCCTCACAAGGTCAGGCAGTGACTCCGGACCCTTCGCCTTGATGCGATCGGGGGTTATCGTCGCGATCGGCTCTTTGTCGTGCGCGCTGCGATAGAGCTTGTTGCCGACGCGCAGGAAGCGGGACTCAAGGTCGGCCGGGACTTCCATCGGCCGCCTACGACGGTGGTCGCCCTCGATGCCGGTGCCGGCAGCTTCGACCTTCTCAACCATGTCACCGCTCCTGTTCGATTACACCAACGACTTCGTTTCCGCGCTGCTCGGCCGACACGTCGATGAGCATGTCGGGATGGTCTTCCGTCACGACGCAATCCATCGCAAACGACAGCGGGTCCGGGTCGGTGAGCTGGTCGAACGTCGGCATCGCGCACTCGGGAAGATCCTCGTCATCGCGAACCGTCTTCGGGATAGGTGGCACCACTGGCGCCGCCATGACGCGGCTGCGAAACAGCCCGTCCGCATAGAACCGTATCTTGTCCCCGTGGATTGGCGGGATGCCGCCTCGCAGCAACAGCAGCTCGCCGTCCGGAAACTGCATCAGCTCTTGCGGGAGCAAGAGGGCGCGCCGCTGGTCCGACATGGACTTGGAGCGGTTTGCCAGGATGCCGTGGATCGTGAGCGACTTCGTGACGGATTCCTGCCCGACATAGCCGATGCGCTCCGACAGCTCGTTCGCAACGCGCAGCTCTTTCGGTGTGAACGCGACCTCGACACCGCAGTTGGCAACGATTTCGTTCGCGACATGCTCGCCATAGACCGCGCGGAGCTGCGATCGGGACTGAATGACCGGCAGGAGGCGGATGCCGTAACCGGCGACGTAGGAGAAGGCGCTGGCGATCACTTGCGCGCGGCCGATCCGGGCGAACTCGTCGAGGATGACGAGAACTTGGAGCGGCGTTTCGCTATCCGGCAGATCACGCACGTTCAGGTCGATGAGCTGTTGGAACAGGAGATTGTAAAGCGGCGCGACGCGATCCAGCTCGTCGGGAGACACGCCCAGGTAGATCGACATGGGCTTGGTGCGCAGCTCGCGCAGATCGAAGTCGCTTTCTTCGGTTGCGGCATTGACACGCGGGTTGAGCCACAGGCTCAATTTCGACGTGACAGTCTGGACGATGCCGGCGAACGTATTGTCCGCTCCCGACGTGAAGTCGGCGAGAGCGTTCCGGCAACCTTGCGACAGATCGAGCGCACGATCGTCGAGAACCTTGCGGAAATAGCCGCGCGTGTCGCCGGTCGTCATCAGGCGATAGATCGCGCCGATGGTGAACGGCAGATCGGCAACCGCAAGGTATGCGCCGACACCTACGAACGCGGTCCGTGCCGAATCCGTCCAGAACGGTTCCCCCCGCTCGGGTGCCACGAATAGCATGGTCGCGATCTTCTGCAGCTCGATCACCACCTGGTCGGGATCGGTGCGATCAATATAGCCGAGCGGATTATAACGGGCCGTGCGGCCTTCCGGGTCGGTCGGGTTGAAGAGATAGACGGCCTGCCCGAACTTTTGCCGGAAGCCGGCCGTCGCGTCCCAATTCTCGCGTTTCACATCGAGGACGACAACCGATGCCTGCCACGACAGGAGGTTAGGGATGACGATGCCGACGCCCTTGCCCGAGCGGGTAGGGGCCTCGACGATGCAATGCTCGCTACCGCCGAAGGTAAGGAACTTCCCGCCTTTCTTGCCGACCACGATGCCGTTGTCTGCGCGAAATCCGGCGCGACGGATTTCCCCTTCCTTGGCGAAGCGAGCGGCCCCGTGGAGCGGGGGCTTCTGTTTCAGGAGCCACCACAGCATGATTCCGGTCAGCACCAAGCCGACGACCATGCCAGCGCCGAACGCCTTCAACACGACCGGATCGTGCCGATAATACCAGAAGAAAGCCGGCATCTTTAACGGATCGAACTTCGCGCTTGGAAGCCCGAGATAGATCCACGCGACGACGCTCGCGACGAAGAAGGCGAGGACGATCGCGACCGGGATGCCGGCCGCGAGGATGGTGCCTCGTCTAGGCTGCATGACGCCCTGCAGGGTCATAATAGATCTCGGTCATGCGAAACTCGCCGTCGACCTTCTTCATCTGGACCACGACATCGACGAGGATTTTCAACAGCGAGCGTATGTCGTCGCGGGCTAGGTCCGCGCCGCCCTCACTTTCCTTCACGAGCAGCGTCAGTTGCTCGAACGCTAGCTCGGCCGAGTCCGCGTGAATGGTGGTGATCGAGCCGGGATGGCCGCTGTTGACGTTGCGCAGATAGAAGAACGCGGTGCCGTCCCGAAGCTCTTGGAGCAGGATGCGATCGGGCCTCATGCGCAGCGCGCTTTCCAGCAGCTCCTTGGCCGTCACCTTGGCGGTGCCGGTGCCGTCCTTGCTGTAGATCATGTGGACGACGTTCTTGTGCGGCACGACCAGCTCGCGCGTGTCCTCGATCGTCAAAAGACGTTCGTTTTCGGGAATAAGCTGGATCAACCCTTTGGAGAACGTCGTCTTGCCCGAGCCGGTCGCGCCGGAGATGAGAATGTTGAGCCGGCTACGCACCGCCATCTCGAAGAACTCGACATGCCGACCGGCGTGGAGCAGCCCCAAGAGCCGTTCTTCGACCGTGCTGACCCGCTTGCTGGCAACTTTCGTATCGGTGAACAGGCCGCTTGCCTCGAAATCCTGCATCGAGAGCGTCTTCGTCGACGGCTTCCGAACCGTGATCGACACGGTGCCATCCGGCACGACGGGCGGCATGACGAGCTGGACGCGCTCGCCGGTTGGGAACACCGTCGAGCAGATCGGGTTCTCGCGCGTCACATCCTGCGAAGTGAAGGCAGCCGCAGCGCGCGCCAGTTGGTTGAGCGCATCGAGCGTTAGATCGTCCTCGCGCTCCCAGGTCCACCCGCCTTTCCGCTCCACGCCGATCAGCGTCGGTTCGTTGATGACGACTTCCGTCACCCCTTCATCATCGAGATAGCGGCGCAGCGGGCGCACGGCGTGATCGAGGATCGCCGTGTTGCGGAAGGCTGCCACGGTCATCGGAGACCGAGCCCGTAAACCTGCGAGAAGTCGAAATCCTTGGCGACGGTGATCGCCATCTCGGTCCCTTGATTGACGCGGACGATCGGCCGGATTTGCTGCGTGTCCTGTAGCACCTGCGACGTCGTGTCGCCGGGGGTGCGGAACACGGTCGACCCTTGCGGGCTGACAGCCTGGCCGGCAATCTGCCCGCCCGCGTCGAGAACGCTAAACAGCATCGCCGCCCCGAACCGCTGCCAGAAAAACCGATCGATCTTGCCGGTGATCCCGGCGCGGCCGAGGGAGTCCGACGCCGGCGAGCCAATTTCGATCGCCACGCCCCGCGGCGTGACGGCCCGCGTCCATATCGCGAACAGCCGGTTTTGCCCGCGCTGCAATCCCCCTTGATACTCGCCAAAGACGCGCGTGCCCTTCTCGAGCAGCACGACTCGGCCGTTGTCCGAGTAGATGTCGCGGGGGATCACGCACGTCGTGTAGCCGGGGACGGTGCTGTCCATCGCGGTCTGGAGGGTGCAGGGGATGATGGCCCCGGCCGTGACGAGGTAGTTGCGATCACCGATCATCCGCGCCGTGGCGGTTCCGATCGCCGAAGTTTGCTTGAGGGTATCGAGGGCCGTCGCCTTCGGAGCGGCGTTCTCGCCGTCACCTTGTGCGGCGCCAATGCTGCCCGCGGCACCCTGACTGCGGCCAATGCCTTGATCGCCGTTATAGGCAATCAGCGTTGATCGCCGTGCATTGTCGCGTAGCGAACGCGCCTCGTTCGCGCGGCGCTCCGCTTCGGTCGCTTCCCGAGTTTGCTGGTGTGGTGCCGTCGACGAGCCATAGGGGGTGATGGGCTGGCCATCGGGGCCGATCGCCGGGACTTGCTCGCCGGCGAGTTGCACCGGCGCGTTTGGATCGCGCGGTGCCGTCGCCAGTGTTGGCGCAATCACCGTATTGGGATCGTAAGGCGCTTCGACTGCGGCGGGTGCTTTCTTCGGTTGAATCACTTGCTGGTTACCCGCGCCCGTGACGAGCGTCAGCACCGTAAAGATACCGGCAGCGCCGAGCGCCGCGCCGACGATCACCTTCTTGTTATCCCATTGCGAGGCGTTGAGGGACGGGATGCGGCTCGGCCGATCGGCCGCGGGCGTGCGGTCGATCTCGCCCATGTCGGGCGTTGCATCGACGTCGAATCTCTTGTCGGACACGTCAGTTCTCCGTCGTGCGTTCAACGACTTCCGAGGCCGTGTCTGTCTTGGGATCGCGGCCGTAGAAGTTCGGGCTTTCGTTGTAGATGCACAGCACCACTTTACCCCGACGCAGGCGCATCTCTTTGTAGACGCCGTGGACGACCACGAACTCGTCGCGCACATCGAATGAGGCCGTCGCCTCGCTGCCGTCCGGATTGACGGTGAAGATGGCGGGGATCTCGCGCTGGTTCGGGAAGCGCAGTACCGTGAATTGTCCGTTGTCGCTGACCTCGGAAGGTTGAAGCGCCGTCGAGCCCTGGACTTTGTAATTCAGGTTCCGTTTGCCTTCGAGAACACCAATGTCGAGTGCGGACTTGATCGCGCCGTTCTGCGCGGCGAGGGCGGCCGTGAGCTGTGCGCGCTGCTGCGCCAGACGCGCTTGCAGCGCCTCATATTCGGGGTAGCGCAACCGGACCTTGAAGAAGGTCCCGGGAGCGCGCGCGCCGGCAACGGCAGAGAGCTCGAAGGTGTAGTTGCGCTTGGTGCCCTGGAAATCCGTCACCACGATCAGGTTCGTCGCACCGGCACGCTCGCGCGGCTTTACGAACAGCGAATTGTCGGCCGGCGCGACCTCCCAAGACACGGTATCGCCCATTGCGACGAACTTGATGACTTCGCCGGGGGCGAACTCGATCTGCGTCGCCGTCCGGAACGCGCTCCGGATTTGGATCACGTTGCCGTCGGTATAATTAACCTCGCGGATGCGGGCGTCGGCACCGAGCGAACGCGGCGTCTGTTCCGCTAGCGCCGGCAGCGGAGACAGCGCGCCGATCGCCGCGGCCAGGAGCAGGATGGGTTTCATCGCGTCGGAACCTCCGCATCAGCTCGGTAGGACTTCACTTGAAACCCGAGCGGGTTGGCATACCGGCCGGCTTCCGTTTCCGGCTTCGACAGCACATCGAACGTGATCGTTGCGATGGCGGGCGTCTCGATCACCTGCTGGTCGCGCTGCAACCGCTTTACGAAGCGGACCTGAGCGACGTTAGGCGAGATGAAGGCAACGGAGCGGATCGCCACGAACACCGCGTCGTTGGCGGTGAGCTGGTTTTGCGGCGAGTCAGGATTGTCCTTCCTGTAGAAAGACGTCCAGCGGTTCTGTTCCTCGCGCGTCGAGAGGGCCAGCACCTTGCGGTAGAACTCTTCCCGGGCTTGCGGAATCCACCCCTCGCGTGTTCGCACATAGTCGGCGAGAAAATACTTTCGGATCGCCTCGTCATAGGTGATCGATTTATCGCCGCGGAGCCCTTGAGCGACTTCGGTCGCGCCGGTCGATTTATCGACGGTGACGACGTAGGGAACGACGGTCTTGAGCGGCGAAAGCGCCATGACCGATCCGACACTGACGATCGCCAACGCGCTAGTCACGCCGGCTACGATCCAGGCCACACGTCGCGAGCGGGTTGCGGCGACGAACCTATCCCGATCCCAGCTTTCCGCTTCCGCGAAATACGCCTTGAGGTCTTCTTCTTTGTCTTTGACACCGATCGCCATGTCAGCAGCTCGCGTATGAGGTCGGAAGGGCCGCTGTGGGGCCGGCTCCAAGCCCTATGGCGCCGATCGCCGGGACCTTGCCGCCTTGCGACGTGTCCGGCTCTTGCGGAGCCGGCGTCGCGCTCGCCGGGGGGAACAGGTTGGTCGTGGGAGGGGCCGACGGAGCTGGCGCACTTTGAGGGCTAGGTGTGCCACGTGGCACACCCGCCCCATTTGACGAGACGGCAACAGCGGGGGCGGAGCGATCCGGCAGCGTCGGGAGGATTGTGCCGTATAGATTTGCGGGCCGCTTCTGCCGCCCGTTGCAGCGAGGCAGCTTGTCATCTTTCGCCGCCGCGGCCGGAACGGATGGGGTGAGACTCGCGAGAGCGAGAACCGTCAGGGCAGAGCCGAACTTCATTCTCAATCTCCTGATTTAACTTGTGCGGCGAAGAGTACCGCCCCCACCGCCCCCGGCGCTGGCGCGGCCCCTCGCGAAAGCGGAACTCGCTATCCTGCCCGGCGCGGCCGACAGCGCCCGACCGGCGGCCGGGATGATGTTGCCGGTCGCGGCGTGAGCGAATTGCGTAGCAAGGGAGGCACCACCACCACCAAGGCCAGCAGCGAGGCCCGGTATCTGGAGGAAGAAGAAGAACCCCAAGATGTAGAAGGCGATGGCCTTCACCGCGATTGCGACGATATCGGTATTACCCGCTGTCGCTTCCGTGATGAACGTCTCCCCGGTTTGCTGGATGAAGACGGTCAGAAGCAACGCGAACGCCACGAGCATCACGTAGCTAATTACCGATCCGAGCCAAGCGAAGAAGAACGACCTTGTGGACTCGAAAAGCAGAGCAGCAACGAAAAGCGGGCCGACCACAGCGAGCAGCGCTAGTGCAAAAAGCGCGAACGCGCAGATCGTAAAGCCCAGGGCGGTCGCCAGAAGGGCAAGAACCATGATGACTAGGCAATAAACGCCAGTGAAGAATATCTCGATGATGTTGTTTGGCATACCGATCAGGTTTCGACCCGCAGCAGCGGTCCTCATGTCCTGAATCTGCGTGATGCGATCGACCGTTTGTGCCGACCCCTTGACGATATTGTCGAAGAAGCCGCCGAGGCCGGTGACGTTGGGACCACCCACGGCGTTGGCGACGTCCTGAGGAAGGCCGTTCATCGTGAAGAGGCTGATAGATGCGCCGTAGAGCGTGGTTACAGCGAACACTAGAGCCGCCAACTTCATCCCCCGGAACACGAACTCGCGGAATGGATAATCGACGGCACCTCGCAGGATCGCGATGCCAAGGAGAATGATATAGATGGTGACGCCGACCCGAAGCGGCCCGGAAATCCAGCCGACCATGCCGGAGTATGCAGCAATAATGCCAGCAAGAGCATTATTCAGCGCATCGAACATCCGAGTAAAGACGTCATTACCCACGTCAATCGTCCTTAAAAAACGCGCTGAGGCGACGAGCTAGATGCCCATCTCCTTCCGAAACTTTGCTCTTTGCTCGGTCGATCGAATATATTCGTTCGCACCTTCCGCGTTGTTGCAGTTGGAGACGATGACCGAAGGCCATGATCCCACGGGCCGTTGTGATTGCTTCCATGCCGCGCAGACTGAATTGATCGTCTGCAACTCAGCTCGATGCGCGATCAGGTATTGAGTATCGCGTAGGGGAAGATCGGAGCGCAGCCCCGATGCGTCCTGCTCCTTTTCTGATTGTGTGCAGGCCGCCAGCCCGCATACGAGCGCGAGGGGGAGGGCAAGGCGCGGGAAACGGGCCATCAGTTCAGGCCCATGTCCCGACGGAACGCGGCGCGGCTGTCCTGCTGCGAAGCAAGATACTTCTGGTAATCGCCTTCCGCCTTCGCGCGTCGTTGAATCTCGATCGCTTGAAGCGCCAGTTGATCGTTCATCATTTGCGCCTGTTCGAGCTGGAGCCGCGCCGTCATATCGGCGCGCTCGGCTGCCGAGGTCGATCCATTGAGGCGGGTACGAAGCTCTTCCAGGCCCTCGCGCCGGCTCGTCACAGCATCGCCGACGTTGCTCGCGAGACCGGTAGTTACGGCCGCCTCTCGCGCACCTTGTTCTGATGCCGCGCGCTGCTCGGCTGTGGCCGTTGGCGAGACGCGGCCGATCAAATCCTGATAAACTTCGCTCGCCTTGCCGCGCAGCCCGCCTACGACGTTGAGATCGCCGCTGGTGTAGCCGCCAAGGCTGTTAGACGACACGTTGCTGGTGCGTAGCACGTCGCTCTTCAGGCGGTTGGCGATGTTGCCAATGTCGGTCGCTTTGTTGAGATCCTGGTAGAGTTTCTGCGCTTCCTGGATTTGAGCGGCGCCTTGCTGGAGAACCTGCACGCCCTGCCGGACCTGTTCGATCTGCTGGACGATCGACGACGTGTCGATAACCGGAATGCCCTGCGCGTGCGCCGACCCGGCGAGCATGGACGCTGATCCTGCCAGCGCGACGGCAAAAACCTTCAAGTTACGCATGTCCCTTCTCCTTCTCAGCTTGGACGACGACGTTTGTGGAATACGGGGAGCCAGGCCGCAGGATCGGGGCCGAACTCCGCTGCTGCCGCGACGGCGATCGACGTCGTTTCGGCGCGACCTGACAGCACCGCCAACTCGTCATCGAGTCCAGTCAGGTCCAACTCGACCACGACGCTGTCATGGCCTTGCTTGACGAGGAACTTGCGGGATTCTGGCGACAATTCTTCGCGGATGAGCTGATATTCCGCGTCCGTAAGTGAGAAGCCCTCAACATAGTCGCGGCGCGCGCCCTTGGGATTGGGGAGCATCACCTGCGTCGCGACCTGTTCGAGGATTGAGTGCGCAATGTCGCTCTTGAGCGCATCGGCCGGCGACTGCGTGGCGAACACCATCATCGCGTTGCGTTTGCGGTATGTCTTCAGGCCGTCTTGCGCGAAGCCCCGGAACGCTTCGTCCTGTAGCGCCTTCCAGAACTCGTCGATGGCGATGATCGTCCGCTCGCCGGTCAGCATCTTGTCGATGCGATGGAATAGGTAGAGCATCAGCGGTGCGCGGATCTCGGCATTGTCGAGGAAGTCCGTCATGTCGAACCCGATGAACCGCGCGTCGAGCGTCATTTCGTCCGCTGCGTTGTCGAACACCCACCCCATCGCACCGCGCGAAGTCCACTTCTCGAGACGGGCGCCGATGCCGCTAGCGTCCGCCATGCCGAGCATGGTCCGCAGCGCATCGAGCGATCGATCCTCGCGAGGCAGCCGCATCACCGCGGCCACACCCTCGTCGATCATCCGCTCTTCCTGAACCGTGATCGGGCGCTGTTCGGCACGGACGAGCTGGCGCACCCACAGCGACAGCCAAGCGCGATCCTCCGCATTGTTTTCGAGCGCCTTGAGCGGCGCGAAGCCCGTTGGTGTGCCGTTGACGAGCGTCAGATACGTGCCGCCCGAGGCCAGGACGAAAATCTGCGCGCCGCGATCCTTGTCGATGAATATCTGGCGGGCGCCCGTCTTCTCGGCTTGCGCCATGAGGAAGTTGACGATGACCGTCTTGCCCCCGCCAGTGGGGCCGACAACCAGCGTGTGACCGATGTCGCGCTTATGGAAGCTGAAGAAGTAGGGGCTGCGCGCGCTCGTTTTCATCAGCGCGATCGCATCGCCCCAATGATTCCCGGCAGCGAGGCCGGCAGGGTAGGTGTGGAACGGCGAGAACGCCGCAAAATTGAGTGACGTGATCGGCGCCGGCCTTGCCCGCCACGCGAAATTGCCGACGAGCTGGCTCCAATACGCGGCTTCCAGCGCAGCGCCCTCGCGCGCCGCCACCATGCCGGTGTCGGCGAGCGCGGCACGCGCGATCGACAGGTTGTCGCGCAGCCCCTTGAGGCTGTCCGAGTACACCGCGAGCGTGAAGTGATGATCGCCCAGGACGAAGCGGTTGGACATGAGATCGTCCGCTGCGTCGACGAGATCGAGCATCTGACTGACAGCCCGATCGTCGGCATTCTCCAACTGCTTTTGGCGCAGCCGGAACCGCTCCGACGCCGCGGCGCGGCCGAGGAAGGTGAAGGATTGCGTCAGCACGAACCCGAAATCGACCGCCAGCAAGGACTCGAATTGGCGCGGCGTCGTGAACGCCGGATATTCGCGGATGCCGAAGATGCCGCCAAAGGCGCTGCGATCGGCGTCGCGGACCTCGACCGTTTCTCCGCCGAAGATCACGCGCTGGCGGTAGAGGGCGCTGCCAAGGTGGCCCCGGATGATCGGGACGCGGCGATGCCGGCCCGTCATCACCATTTCCGCGACCTCCATCGTCTCGGAAAACTTGAGGCCATTGAACCCGTAGATCGACAGCCGGCGCGGCGAGCAGCGATCAAGCAGCTTCTCGAAATCTCGCGCCTTAGGCACGACGAAAGTCCGTTGGTGCCGCGGCCCTCCCCGGAGGACCGCCAGCACGGGGAACACCAAGGGCCGCTGCCCTTTCGTTCCCGAAGGAAAATAGACAGCCCCGTGTGGTCCGCCAAGCGCGGCACCCGACACCCTTTGGGGTGTCGGCCGCGCTAAGCAGCCTGCCCGCACCAAGCCATCGATTTTCCTCCTCCCTCCCCATCCCGCTCCTCGCCGGAGAGGCAGAGCCGGTTGCAGCAGCGACCGGCTGCGCCTCGAAAGAAAGGAAACAGGACAGTGGCTTACACTCGATACACGGGCGACCCGTATTGGAAGCGGGCGAAAGCGGACGGCACCAGCGCAGACGGCACCCCCTACCGTAAAAACGAGCGGGTATTCTTCTATCCTCGCAGCGGCGTGACCTACGCGGGCGGCAGCGCGGCGCGCGCATCGGCCGAGTTTGACGAACTCGCAAGCCTCGAAGGCTGACCCGTCACCAATCAACCCAATTATCGCAGATCAGGAGTTTTCATCATGGCTATCATCCACCCCAAACTGTCGCAGCTTCGCCTTTCCCCGCTCAATCAGCGGCACGTGAAACCTTCCGCCATCGAGAGCATGGCCGACGATATCGACGCGCACGGCCTGTTGCAGAACCTAATCGCCTACGAAGAGGACGGCCTGTTGTGGGTGTTCGCCGGTGGACGGCGCTACCGTAGTCTCAAAGTGTTGGTGAAGCGTAAGCGGGTAAAACTTAGCGATACCTTCCCCGTCGAGTTGCGGGACAAGAGTGAGGCCATCGAGCTTTCGTTGATCGAGAACGAGCAGCGCGAGGACATGCACCCCGCCGACCGCATCCGCTCCTATGGGGCGCTTCGCGATACCGGCATGTCCGCCGAGGATATCGCCGCCCGGTCGGGAGTCGCGGTCAGCTTCGTCTATAAGATGCTTCGCCTTTCCGCGCTGGCACCGTCTCTGATAGCCCTTATCGCCAAGGATCAGCTATCGCTCGACGCGGCGCGCGCGCTTACCCTCACCGACGATCACGATCAGCAGGTGAAGGTCTGCAAGGCTGCGAACGGTCAAGCCCACACCATCCGCCGGATGCTCACCACGGAGAAGGTCGCGACCACTCACGGCGCGTTCCTGTTCGTCGGACGGGAAGCGTTTGAGGCCAAGGGGGGGACGATCACGCCGGACCTGTTCTCGCAGGGCGACGCCGGCTACGCCGACCAGCCCGAGCTTGTGCAGGAAATGGCAGAGGAAGTGCTGGACGGCATCGCCGCCGAATATCGCGCGATCGGTTGGCATGAGGTCCGGGCGGAACTGGACCGGCCCCACGACCTCTGCATGAAGGGCAGCATCTATCCGGCGACCCGCGAGCCGACCGAGGCCGAGGCCGAGCGGCTTGCCGCGATCGACGCCGAGATCGAAGCCATTGCCGAAGCCGAAGGCGAGGACAGCGACCGCATCGAACCGCTGACCAACGAGCGTGACGCGATCACCGAGGGGCTTCGCGGCTTCAATGCCGAACAGGTGGCGATCGGGGGCGTGGCGCTATGGGTTTCGCACGACGGCTCGCTCGGCAAGAGCTTCTATCGTGCCATGGCCGAGCCGAAGCCCAAGGCCACCAGCGACGGCCCGACCCCGCTCTACAGCAACAGCCTGTTTGCGGACCTGTCGCGCATCAAGACGCAGATCGTGCAGGAGGCGGTCGCAGCCGACTCGGCGCTGGCGCTCGACATAATGCTGGACAGCCTTGCGGGCCAGTTGCTTCACGGCGCGCACAGCTATCAGATGGCGCTTGAGGTTCAGGCCAAGACGGTTGCGACCGACGTTCCCGACGAGCTTATGGCGACGAGCGACGTTCGCCCGGTTGAGGAAACGATGGCGACCCGGTTCGCTTCCGTCCCCGTCAAAGGCCGGTTCGAGGCGATCCGCAGCATGGAGGCCGACGACAAGATGGCGTTGCTCGCCGGGCTTGTCGCGATGACCGTGGACGGCACGGTGTTCGCGGGCGGCTCACCCGGCATCCGGCATCACCACTTCGAGCAGATCGCGCGCGCGAGCGGTGTAGACATTGCCGCCCGTTGGTCCGCTCCGATCGGGCTGTTCGACAAGATGCGCCGCGCCGCAATGATCGACCTGTTGCACGAAGAATGCGGTGCCCCCAGCGCCGACAATTGCGCGAGCATCAAGAAGAAGGCGGACCTTGCCGTCAACGTGTCGGGACGGCTCCCCGGCAACTGGCTTCCCGCCCCGATGAAGATCGGCGCGTTCGACCAACCCGAGCGCAACCCGGGCGACTACGACCCCGACATGGACGGCGACGGCATCGAGGGAGTGGAGGACGATCAGACGGCGGACGACGAAATGGTTTGATCGAGGACAAGGGGTCCGGCTTCGGTCGGACCCCCCTTTTCCATCAGCGTTGCCCCCCGGAGCGGGCCGTAGCGCCCGCTGCCCCCTAGCGGGACCGCGAGCGCCGCCCGATCGGGATCGGGCGGCGCTCGCGATATTTGGAAATTGAAAAGTAAGGGTTTCGCGTCTATATCGGTTGACGGAGGCTTTGTGCGCGGCAACGCGAGCATTGCCTTCTTTCGTTTCAGGCCAATGGCCTCGGCCTCAGATCGTCGATCAGCTTCAAGCCGTAAATCCGATCGCCCCCTTCCGTGTCGCGCGTGAATTGCAGCCGGTGGACTAGGTCTGCCAGAGGGCGCAGTTCTTCGCGCGCGGGCGCGGTCATCCGACGCAGGCGCAATCCCCAACTGATGACATAGGCCACGATGTCGGCGGTCTGGATCAGCGTGGTGAGATCGCTGTGGACGAAGAACGGCTCGGGGATGATGAGCCGCGATCGGCTCCGCCCGTTGCGCGTGTTCACGAAATAGTTCGACACCTGACCGAGCAGAATGTGCGCGGCGCTGCGGTCCAGTTCGTCGAACACCAGATACCCCATCGGATCGCCGGGCGAACCGTTCAGGAAATAATAGAACCGCTCGAACAGGAACGCATAGTCCTTGCGCAACGCATCGCTCCGCTCGGGACGCGGGGCTTCTTGCGGGACGATCGTGGCGAACACCTTCGCCCCGTGCCGCCGCGCGAGATCGAGGCTGAAACGGCAATACTCGATCTTGGCCTGCCCCAATGCGGTCAGCCGATCGCGCGTGACCGCGGTGCCGTCGATCAGCAGTTCCCGAGCGAGCTGGGTCCGCTGCACATGCTCGAAAGGCCCGAGCTGGGCGGCGTGCTTGAACGTCTTGCGGTCGAGCAGCTTCTGCGCCTTCGCCTCGCGGCCATAAGCCTCGAACAACCGCATCCCGAAGATATGCTGTTGGGCGTCGGACAGGTCGCGGATCAAGGGCCAGACCTTGCGGTCCTCCACCGCGATCCCCGCTAGAACCTCATAGGGCGAATGACGTTGATCCTGGCCGGACTCGTCGATGAACAGGGTCCAGCTCATAATGGGTTCGTTGCTGCCTTTTGCTGCTTTTGCCCCGAACCTTCTTCCATCGCTCGGCACGTTGCAATCGATACGCTGCCCTATCGCTAGGCAAGAAGGTCGGGCGCGGCCCTGTCGGGCACGGCTCTATCTCCCGCCTGCCGGGCGTCCGACCGTGCCGCCTGCGGCGTCTCGGCCCATGCGGGTGGCGATCCTCGCGTGATCGGCCGGCCCACGGTGACGACCGGCATCCGCTCGATTGCCACCAAGAAATCACCCAGCGCGCGTCGGCGATAGGCGTTGAGCCATCGCCGGCGCCGGTGTTCCGCCGCGTCATGGATCATGTGGCACCGTTGGCACAGCGCGGCGAGGTTGCGGGCCGCGTTGTCGGTCGGATCATGGTTCAGGTGCGCGCACGCGATAAAGACCCGCGTGACGCGGACGATCGCCGCCACACCCGCGCCAGGCGCTCGCGCACGCCGTCCGCGTCCGTCGCGCCACTGGCGGCGATCAGCGTCCCACCAGCGGCCATCGCCCAGGTGGAACACCCGCCGACCATGCGGACGCTGGCAATGCTCGCAGCGACCCTTGGCGCGGCCGAAGCGGATCAGCTTCGACAGTTCAGGCCAGTCGATCGGATAGAGCCAGCGATGTTCGGCCATGATCGGCATGACGATTCTATGAGTCAGTCCAGTCGAGAACGAAAGCAGAAAATCAGCCGGCAATCCGCCACCCCGATAACGGGGGCACGCTTGCACGCGAAAATGCCGTGCGGAGATCCGCACGGTGTTTTTTGCCGCCGATCGCCGCCACGATCGGCGCGGAGGGGAACGCCAAGGGCGCCGCCCTTTCGTTCCCGAACGACAATCGACCGCCCGTGTAATCCGCCAAGCACGGCACCCGTCGCTCCGCACCGGCCGTGCTAGGACGGCTCGCCCGCGCCAGCGGTAGATTCTCGCCCCCCCCTCCCCATCCCGTTCCTCGCCGGAACGGCAGGGCCGCAGGCCGTGGCCTTACGGCCCATGCCAGAAGGAGGATCAGTCATGCGCAATCCCGAACACCTCGACACCATCCGCCGCCTCAACGACGCCGCCCGCACCAAGCCGGGCACGGCATCGATCGCCAACGTGACGATGGGCTTTCAGTCCCTCCCCGACGCGGACCGTTTCGCCGCGCTCGCGCAAATTGTAAGCTTCACGCAATTTGACGGCAACAATGACCCCTATGGCGAGCATGACTTCGGCGCGATCTACCGCCTAGCGACTGGGGAATGGACGCAGCAGCGGCCGAGTGACGAGAAGACCATTGCAGCGACCGTGTTCTGGAAACTGGATTACTACGATAACAGCCTCACCTTCGGCAGTGACGCGCCGTGGGATGAGCGGCGGACCAAGCGCGTGCTGACGATCATGCTCGCAAGTGAATATTGAGGCTTGGAGTCCGAGCGATCCGCGCTCGTCGTAGCGCGGATCGCGATGTGTCGCGACCGCCAAGCCCAAGTGATTTGTTGAGGAATCGCCCTAGAAAGCGTAGGGTTAATGGGGAAAGGAGATGACTTGATGGCTCACATCGATCTTGAGGCGCTTCGCGGTCGCATTCGCTCGATGTCCTTCGAGCGCGGCACCCCGGAGCAGATTGCCCTTTGGCGCGACGACGTTTCGGAGTCACGGGCCAACCTCGTCATTGAGGACATGACGCCGACCGAGGCCGAGGATGCGATGTTCGCGCTGATGCTTGACGAGGGCGTGCCTCCCGCGCTGATGCCGTCGATCATTCTCGACCTCTACAAACCGGGAACCAGCCAGATCGCCGCCTGACCTTGGCGAACGATCCTTATACCTATCCCGGCACCGACACGCTTCGGAACCGGCTTGGGATCACCGATGATAAGACGCTCACAGAGGCCGAGCGGCGACTTACTCAGGCGCGCGGCGCGGAAGCCGCGCGCCTGACCTTTCCGGCAACGGCCGACGGCTACCGTGCCCTGCATAAGCATCTCTTCCAAGACCTCTACGAATGGGCTGGCCAGGACCGCACCGTCGACACCGCCAAGGGCGGTGCGCGTTTCGCGCACGTGCCCTACATCGCGCGGGAACTCGACAAGCTGTTCGCCGACGTAGGGGCGAAGAACGGCCTTCGCGGGCTGAAGTTGATGCCCCTGATCGTGCGTCTACTGCTCGACCACGCCACCGGCGCCCCCTGCGCGGCACGGGAGGAGAAGAGCGATGATCTGTGAGAAGATCGGTCCCCAGCATCTTGAGCGCAAGGCGATCCTGTATGCCTATGGTAAAACCCACGTTGTAGCTGGATATGATGGCGCCGCCCTGCGGACGAGGAGTCGTCGCAAGGCCCGGGATGAGTGGTTGGCGCTGATTCCCGGCTCGCATGAAGGTTATATCAGCTGGGAGCGCTCGGAGGATAGAAGATCTCGCCGTTGAGCAGCTCGTCGCGCAGCGACCCGTTGAAGCTCTCATTGTAGCCATTCTCCCAAGGTGATCCCGGCGCGATGTAGAGCGTCTTCACGCCGATCTTGCCGAGCCACTTCTGGACGGCCGTAGCGATAAATTCAGGACCATTAGCGGACCTGATGTGTGCCGGAGGCCCGCGCATGACGAACAACTCGGCCAACGCGGCCAGCACGTCCTCGTGACGTAGCTTCCTGGCGACGATGAGCGCCAGGCATTCCCGGCTGGCCCCATCGATAATGGTCAGGATCCGGAACTTGCGCCCGTCGTGAGTGCGGCCCTGAACGAAGTCATAGGCCCACACATGGCCCGGATATTCCGGCCGGAGCCTGATACAGGAGCCATCGTTGAGCCACAGCCGCCCGCGCTTCGGCTGCCGCTGCGGCACCTTGAGCCCCTCGCGTCGCCAGATCCGCTCGACCCGCTTGCGGTTCACTGTCCACCCCGCGTCGCGCAGCAGGGCGGTGACACGTCGATAGCCATAGCGACCATATTGCTTGGCCAAAGCGATGATGTCCTCGGTCAGCGCCTGCTTGTCGTCCGCCCCGCGCGCTACCTTGCGATGGGTCGACCGATGCTGTCCGAGCACCTGGCAAATCCGTCGTTCGGACACCGGTAGCTCTCGCCACAGCTGGTCGATACAGCGCCGTCGCCGCGCGGGGCTCAGAAGTTTCCCCGGGCGGCCTCCTGGAGAATGAGCTTATCCAGCGTCAGGTTGGATATCGCCCGGCCAAGCCGCAGATTCTCCTTCTCCAGATCCTTCATACGGCGCGCCTGAGAGGCCGAGATCCAGCGCTCCTTATGGCCGACAATGTGGTGCTGCCATGCCGTGCTGCCGCTGATGCTCGAAGCGAACAGCGGCGCGATCGTAAACATCGGCCCGGTCGCAACGCGCGGCATCAACCGGGTCCCCTATGCCGCGGCCAAAGGCGGAGTGTCGGCGCTTACCCAGGCGCTGTCGTTCGACCTCGACGACCGGCCGATCCGGGTCAATTGCGTCGCTCCCGGCGGAGTCAATGTCGAGCGGGTCACGCCGCGCAATCCCAAGCCGCCGACCGAGGCCGACATCAAGGGTTTCGGCGAAGTCGGCGAGCAGACGTTGCGCGACACCTTGATGAAGCGCTTCGCGGCGCCGGAAGAATTGGCCGCCGCGATCTGCTTTTTCGCCTCGCCCGAGGCGTCCTACATCACCGGCCAGACGCTGTACGTGGCAGGCGGCGGGATAGGCTGATCTGAGGGGGCGTCCAAGGCGCCCACCCTCTTCCGTACGGGAGAGGGTTTCACCGCAGGCCTATGCCGCCCGCGCCTTGGGCTTCAAGAACTCGCGGAGCGGAATCGAGGCGTCGCCGAGCTGACCCGGGTCGACCTCGAGCCGACGCTCGACCATCCTCTTGCCGACGCCCATGTCGACCGCGCGATTTGCGGTCAGCACGCCGGCGACGACGTTGCCGTCGAGGAAGAAAGCGGTGAACTGGCTGCTGTCGAGCTCGCCGCGCATCACCACCGGCAGGCTGTCGTCGATCCGGCCGGAGACCTGGATGTTGATGTCATATTGGTCGGACCAGAACCAGCAGGGCTTCAGATAATCGACCTCGCGGCCGATCATCGCCTGCGCCGCGGCCATGCCCTGATCGGCGGCATTCTGATAGGTTTCGAGCCGCACCCGGCCGCCGAAGAAATTGGGCTGGTCGGCGACGTCGCCCGCCGCGAACACCGCCTCATGGCTGGTGCGCCCCTGGCGATCGACGACGATGCCGTTGCCGATCGCTAGCCCGGCGTTGGCGGCAAGCTCGGTCGAGGGCACGATGCCGATCCCGACCACCACCGCGTCGCAATCGATGCGCGTGCCATCGTCGAGCTCGACGGTGCGGACCAGGCCGCCGTCAAGATACAGCCTGGTCACGCCGATGCCGTAACGCGCCTTCACCCCGCGCTTGTCGTGCTCGCGGCCGAGCCAGGCGCCAAAATGCGCACCGAGCGTGCGGATCATCGGCACCGGCGCCTGGCTCGATCGCGGTGACCTCACAGCCGCTCTTGCGCGCGCTCGCGGCGACCTCAGCGCCGATCACGCCCATGCCGATGACGACGATACGCGCACCCGGCTTGAGATCTGCCGCGAGCCGGTCGGCGTCATCCTTGGTCCGCAAATGATGGACATTGGCGGCGGTCGCACCATCGAGCGGCAACAAGCGCGCCTTGCCGCCGGTCGCGAGCAGGATGCGATCGGCCGGGATTTCCTTGCCGGAGGCCAGCCGAACCCCTCGGCCGGAAAGCTCCAGTGCTTCGGCGCGCACGCCGAGCTCCAGCTCTATCTTATTGTCTTCATACCATTGCTGGTCGTGGAGGAAGAAATTCTCGGGAAGCTGGTCCCTGTCCCACAGGCATTCCTTGGAGAGCGGCGGCCGCTCATAGGGCAGCCACCGCTCCTCCCCGATCAGGACGATCCGTCCTTCATAGCCGTTGAGCCGGAGCGCTTCGGCGGCGCGTCCCCCTGCAAGGTTGGCGCCGACAATCACAACCGAAGCGATCATAAATTAGCCTCCGTACCCTTCGAACCGAACTTAGACTCAATCCCGGTTTGATTGAACCGGGATTGGCCTAACTTTCCTCTGCTTTTCGTGACGATCGTTATTGCGTGCCTATCCGGTTGACGCATACACCCACTAGGGATAGATTGTGTGCGTGAAGCGGGTAGTGGGTTATGGACGTTCTCGGCCGCACCGATCTGCCCTTCCCGCAATCGCTCCCCGAGTTTCAGCGGCTTTTTCCCGACGATGGGGCCTGCGCCGCCTACTTGGAAAGGATTCGCTGGGGTGACGGGTTCGCCTGCCCGCATTGTGGCATTGTGGGTGAGCCTTTCCGCATCGCTACGCGGCCCGGCGTCCTGACCTGTCGCGCTTGCCGCCGCCAGACGGGATTGACCGTCGGCACGGTCATGGAACGCAGCCACACGCCCTTGAGCACATGGTTCTGGGCAGCCTATCTGGTCGCCAGCCAGACGCAGGCATGTCGGCGGTTCAGTTCCAGCAGCTTGGGCTGACACGGTACGAAACCGCCTTCGGAATCCTGCACAAGCTCCGCGCGGGCATGGTACGGCCCGAGCAGGACCGGATCGGCGGCAAGACGGACGGTCATGTCGAGGTGGACGAAAACCTATGTCGGTGGAAAGACACGCGGCGAAGGCCGGGGTGTTCATCATAAGACGCTGGTGGCTGCCGCCGTCGAAGTCCGCCACCGGGAGCCGGGTACAGCCCAGGACAAGCGTAAGGATGGCCGCTTTGCCGGTCGGGTGCGGCTGTCTATCGCCGCCGACCGCAGCGCCGATTCGCTGTGCGGCTTCGTAGGGAGTGCCGTCATGCCGGGGTCGCTGATCGTCACCGACGATTGGAGCGGCTATGGCAACCTGCGGACACGCGGCTATGACCACCACGCAATCGCCGAATGTGGCGACCCCGAGGTGGCCGAGGAGTTCATGCCGATCATCCACCTCGTCTTCAGCAACCTGAAGACTTGGCTCAACGGCATCCACCACGGCGTGAGCGCAAAGCATTTGCAGGCCTACCTCAACGAGTTCACGTTCCGCTTCAACAGACGGTTCTACCCGTTCAACGCCTTCCGCTCGCTCCTCGGAATTGCGGGCGAGGTGAAAGCTCGACCTACGCCGAGCTATATTCCGGTGGCTGGGCGCACCCCACATGTAGTGGGTGTCTGCGTTAACCGGATAGGCACGCGTTATTGATCGAACATGCCGATCTTGCGGTCGTCGAGATTGCTTAGGCTGCATTTTCCGTCTTCTGACAAAAAGTTTTTAGTTGGGCAATTCGATGACGAGATTGTCGAGCGGGAACAGCTTGCAGGCGAGCGCATAACCCCCCGCCTCTTCCGCCTCGCTCACTTGTAGCCTGCTCATTTTACCGGTGCGATAATTTCCGCTGGTCACCTTCACCTTGCACACGCCGCACCCGCCGCCGCGGCAGCCGACGAAAATGTCATTCAGCCCCAAGCGCTCCATCGCGATCAGGACCCGTTCCTCCTTGGGGCATTCGAAGCGGCTGCCATCGACGATCTGGACTTGATGCTTGATCATCGTGGTCAGCTTGCCGCTTTCAAAGTATTGGTTTTGCGCGCGGCGAAGGTCACGCCCGCCACCGCGAAATTCGCATCCGGGATCTCGCGCAGGATCACGCGGATCGACTCGCGAGGCACGCCGAGCGACTGCTCCGCGGCATCGGTCAGCGCGAGGATGAACGCCTCCTTCTTCTCGGTCGTGCGGCCCTCGACCAAAGTGACTTCCATGATCGGCATTTATGCTTCCACCGTGATGCTGACCGATCCCAGGTTCTGGACGGTGTTGCGGATGGTCTGGCCGGCCTTGAGGGTCGGCGCCGCCGTGATGCCGCCGGCCATGACGATGTCGCCGGCGTTGATCGTCTCGCCCGCCTCGCCGATCAACCGCGCGGCGGCGACCAGCGAGCGCAACGGATGGCCGAGGATCGCGGCAGTCGAGCCGACCTCGACGACCTCGCCGTTGATTTCCAGGATCACGCCGAGGTTCGAGAGATCCTGCATCGGATCGCCCCAGCCGCCGACCACCAGGCCCGAAGACGAGGTGTTGTCGGCGACCACGTCGACCAACGCGAACTTGAAATTCTCGAAGCGGCTGTCGATCACTTCCATCGCTGGGGCGACGGCCTCGACGCAGGCGAGCGCCTGCGCCGCCGTGACCTTGCCCGCGAGCGGCGCCTTCATCAGAAAGGCGATCTCCGGCTCGATCCGCGGATGGACGAAGCGCGACAGCGACAGCGCCGCACCCTCCTCGAGCAGCATCGCGTCGGTGAGCCGCCCCCAGGCGACCTCGTCGACCCCGACCTGCTGCATCTTGGCGCGGCTGGTGAGGCCCATCTTGACGCCGATCCGCTTCTCGCCGCGCGCCAGGCGGCGCTCGACCGACAGCTTTTGGATCGCATAAGCGTCGGCGACGGTCAGCTTGTCATTGCTGTGGGTGATCTGAGGCGTGGCATGCGCTTCGTGCGCGGCACGGTCGAGAATCTCGGCATATTCAGCAAGCGAAGTCACGCGGCCATTTCCCCCTTGGGCTCGGTCTCACCCTTGCGCGCGCTCAGGATATCGAGAGCGACGTCGACGATCATGTCTTCCTGTCCGCCGACCATCCGGCGCCGGCCAAGTTCGACCAGGATTTCGCGTGTGTCGAGTCCGTATTGTTCGGCGGCCTTTTCGGCGTGGCGCAGGAACGACGAATAGACGCCCGCATAACCCAGGCTCAGGGTCTCGCGGTCGACGCGGACTGGGCGATCCTGAAGCGGCCGGACCAGATCCTCGGCGGCGTCCATCAGCGCCATCACATCGCAGCCGTGCTTCCAGCCCTTGCGGTCGATCGCGGCGATGAACACCTCGAGCGGCGCATTGCCGGCGCCCGCGCCCATGCCAGCGAGGCTGGCGTCGATGCGGATCGCACCTTCCTGCGCTGCAACGATCGAGTTGGCGACGCCGAGCGAGAGATTGTGGTGGGCGTGCATGCCGCGCTGCGTCTCGGGCTTGAGCACCCGGTCATAGGCCTGCAGGCGGGCGCGGACGCCATCCATGTCGAGCGCACCGCCGCTGTCGGTCACATAGACGCAATGCGCGCCATAGCTTTCCATCAGCAACGCCTGCTGGGCGAGCGCCTCGGGCTCGAGCATGTGGCTCATCATCAGGAAGCCCGACACGTCCATGCCGAGATCGCGCGCGATGCCGATATGCTGCTTGCCGACGTCGGCTTCGGTGCAGTGCGTCGCGACGCGCACCGAGCGCACGCCGAGCGCATAAGCGCGCTTGAGCTCCTCGACGGTGCCGATTCCGGGCACGAGCAAGGTGGTCAGCACCGCCTTCTCGATCACGTCGGCGGCGGCCTCGATCCATTCCCAATCGGTGTGCGCGCCGAAGCCATAGTTGAACGAGCTGCCGTTGAGCCCGTCGCCATGCGACACTTCGATCGCGTCGACACCGGCATCGTCGAGCGCCTTGGCGATCGTGCGGACACTTTCGGTGCCATAATTGTGCAGGATCGCGTGCATGCCGTCACGCAAGGTCACGTCCTGGATGTAGAGCTTGGTCTGGGTGGGATAGAGCGTCATGCTGCAGCCTTCCGATTGAGCATGCGGGCCGCCAGCATCTCGCCGGCGGCCTTGGCGGCCGCGGTCATGATGTCGAGATTGCCCGCATATTTGGGGAGATAGTCGCCCGCTCCTTCGACCTCGAGGAAGACGCTCGTCTTGAGCCCCGCGAACTCGCCATAACCGGGGATCTTGACCGGGTTGTTCGATCCGAAGCGCTCGAACTGGACCTCCTGCTTGAGGCGGTAGCCGGGAACGTAGGATTGCACCGTCGCGATCATGTCGAGGATCGACTGGCGGATCTTGTCCTCGTCGACCTGGTCGGTCAGCGTGAAGATCGTGTCGCGCATGATCATCGGCGGCTCGGCCGGGTTGAGGATGATGATCGCCCGGCCCTTTTCGGCGCCGCCGACCACTTCGATGCCCTTGGCGGTGGTGCGGGTGAACTCGTCGATGTTGGCGCGCGTGCCCGGACCGGCCGAGCGCGACGAGACCGACGCGACGATCTCGGCATAATGGACCTTGGTGACGCGCGCGACTGCGGCGACGATCGGGATCGTCGCCTGGCCGCCGCAGGTCACCATGTTGACGTTGACCGCATCGAGGTTCGAATCGGCATTGACCGGCGGCACGGTGAACGGCCCGAGCGCCGCGGGAGTGAGATCGACGATCTGCTTGCCGTCGGCGCGCAGGATCTCGTCATGGACCTTGTGGGCGTAAGCCGAGGTCGCGTCGAACACGACGCCGATCTCGGGATAGGAACCCATCTTCTTGAGGCCCTCGATCCCGTCATGGGTGGTCGCGACGCCGCGCTCGCGCGCCATCGCCAGGCCTTCCGACTTCTCGTCGATGCCGACCACGACGGCGAGCTCGAGGCTGTCGGAGCCCTTGAGGATCTTGATCATCAGGTCCGTGCCGATGTTGCCGGAACCGATGATCGCGCATTTGATCTTCGACATTCGTAAATCTCCCAAAGCGCCTTCAGGCGCCCGCTTCGAAAAAGGCTTTGACGGTGCCGACACCGTTGATCCGCGCCTCGACCACGTCGCCGGCCGCGACGCCGGCCATCGGGCCGAGCGCGCCGCTGAGGATCACGTCGCCCGCCTTGAGCGGCCGGCCGGCCTTCGCCATCACCTGCGCAAGCCACAAGGCCGCGCTGATCGGGCTGCCGAGGCAGGCGACGCCCGCACCGACCGAGATCGGATCGCCGCGGCGCTCCATCACCATCCCGCAGGTGCGCAGGTCGAGCCCGTCAAGCTTCTTGGGAACGGCCCCCAGAGTGTACACCCCGCTCGACGCATTGTCGGCGATCGTGTCCCAGATCTTGATATCCCAATTGGCGATGCGGCTGTCGACGATCTCGATCGCCGGCACGACATATTCGATCGCGCGCAGCATTTCGGCGGTGGTCACGTCGGGATCGTCGAGGTCGCGCCCGATCACCAAAGCGATCTCCGCCTCGACCTTGGGCTGCACCACGCGCGTCAGCAGGATCGGCTGGCCTTCGGGCACGTCCATGTCCGCATAGAGCATGCCGTAGTCGGGCTGGTTGACGCCGAGCTGCTTCTGCACCGACTTCGACGTGAGCCCGGTCTTGCGGCCCACCAGCCGGCGGCCGTTGGCAAGATAGTGCGTCGTATTGGCGTCCTGCACCGCATAAGCGGCCTCGACGCCGCCGGCCGAGATCAGATCCCGGATCGGCGGGCCAGGATTCATCGTCTCGGCGGCGTGCCTCAACTGGGCCGCGGCCTTGTCGATGTTGCTTCTATCGAATGTGACTTCCTGATCAGCCATGGCGCTCACAACTTCACGCAGATGTTTTCGATCTCGGTGTAGAATTCGAGGCTGTGCACCCCGCCTTCACGGCCGATGCCGGATTGCCCGGCGCCGCCGAAGGCGGTGCGCAGGTCACGCAGGAACCAGCAGTTCACCCAGCAGATGCCGACCTCCATCTCGGCCGACACGCGATGGGCGCGGGAAAGATCCTGCGTCCAGATCGTCGCGCTGAGCCCGTAGGGCGTGTCGTTGGCCATCGCAATGGCTTCTTCCTCGGTGTCGAATGGAATGACGCCGCAGCACGGGCCGAATACTTCCTCGCGCATAACCGTGGAATCGGGAGCAAGGCCGGTCCAGATCGTCGGCTCGACGTAGAAACCGCCGTCAACGTTCTTCGGAACGCCGCCGCCGGTCACGACGGTCGCGCCTTCGTCGACCGCGCGCTGGTAATAGCCGAGCACCTTCGAGCGATGCTCGTCGCTGATCAGCGGGCCCATATATTGGGGATGCTTCGGATCGCCGGGCTCGAACGCCTGCGCCGCCGCGGCAAGCCGCTCGACGAACTTGTCGAAGATCGACCGCTCGACGAAGATGCGCTCGGTCCCGAGGCACACCTGGCCGGTGTTGAGGAAGGTGGCGCGAGCAACACCCTCGATCGCCTTGTCGATGTCGCAATCGGCGAACACGATCGCCGGGTTCTTGCCGCCGAGCTCGAACGAAATGTCGCGCAGGCCAACCGCGGCCTGCTTCATGATCGCCGTGCCGGTGCCGGTCTCGCCGGTGAAGGTGATCGCATCGACGTCCTTGTGGCTGGTCAGGAACTCACCGGCCGAATCCGGGCCGAAGCCGTGGACGACGTTGAACACGCCCTTTGGCATGCCGACCGCGTCCATCACCTCGCCGAGCAGCGCCGCGGTGCGCGGCGTTTCCTCGGACGGCTTGACGACGACGGTGTTGCCGCACGCGAGCGCGGGGCCGACCTTCCAGGTCATCAGCAGCAACGGGAAGTTCCACGGGCAGACCACCGCAACCACGCCCTTGGGCTTGCGCACCGCATAGTTCAGCGCCTTCGACCCGTCGGGAGTCGGGGTCATGAACGATTCGGTGGGGGTCGTCGAGACGACGTCCGCGAACATGCGGAAATTGGCGGCGCCGCGCGGAATGTCGATGTGCGAGGCGATCGAGATCGGCTTGCCGGTGTCGGCGACCTCGGCCGCGAGGAAATCGTCGAAGCGGCGCTCGATCTCGTCGGCGACCTTGATGATCAGCTTGACTCGCTCGGGAATCGTCATCTTGCCCCACGGGCCCTTCAAGGCGCGCTTGGCGGCCTGAACGGCAGCGTCGACGTCCTCCCTGCTCGCCTCATAGACGCGGCCGATCTCCTTGCCGGTCGCCGGGTCGATGTTGACGAAGCTCTTGCCTTCGCTGCCCTTGCGATAGGCGCCGTCGATATAATTCAAAACTTCCGCCGTCACCGTCGGCAAGGGCTCGTCGCCTCGCGCCATCTTCTTTCTCCGTTAATTCGAAACTTCAGTCGAACCGTTTGGCGCCGATCGCGGCAAGGCCGGCATTGGCATAAGCCGTGTCCATCGCCTCGCTGCCGCCCGATACGCCGATGCCGCCGACGATCTCGCCGTCGACGACGATCGGGAGTCCTCCGCCGAACATCACCATGTTCCTGCGCCGCGTGATGCCGTCGCGAAGTGCGTCGCTGCCCGAAACGATGCCCGGGATGTCCGCGGTCGGCATCTTGAAGCTCGCGGCCGTATACGCCTTGTCCCGAGCGATGTCGCTCGAATGAAACGGCGCGCCCGTGGCCCGCACGAAGGCGACAAGCTCGCCTGCTGCGTCGACCACGGCCGCCACCACCGCACAACCTTCGTCGGCGCCGGCCCGGAGGGCGGCGCCGACGGCGGCATGAGCGGCCTCAGGACTGATCGTCTTGACCAGCCTGATACGCACGATCGGTTCACTCATGTATTGACGGCCATGAAGCGATCGTTGAGCTGCCGCTCATAGTAGAAGATCGCCTTGCCGGCCTCGTCCGCGCTCCACACGCGGCGGGGGTTGTCCGGATAATAATCATAGCCGCCGGAGAACGTCTCGTTGCGGTTGCCCGACGGATCGAAGAAGTAGATCGTCTGGCCGCGGGTGATGCCGTGGCGCGTCGGCCCGATATCGAGCGAGATGTCGTAGCGCGTGATGATGTCCGCGGCATGACCGACGTCGTTCCAGGATTCGAGGCGGAACGACGTGTGGTGCAGCTTGCCGTCCTCGGGGAAGCCGATGAAGGCGATGTCATGCGCCTTGTTGCTGCAGCTCATGAAGACCGCTAGCTCGGTGCCGTTGCTCTCGTCGACCACCGTCTCCGAGACTTCGAAGTCGAGCGCCTCGACGAAGATCTTGGTCGACCCGACGATGTCGGTGCCGTTGAGCGCGCAATGGTCGAAACGCTGCACGCGCATACCGCGCGGCTCGCGATGCCACACATCCGGATTCTTGGTCATCGGCGCCGTGTCCGAAATCTCCATGTCCGCATAGAGATCGAAGACATGCTTGGTCGGCGTCGTGAAACGGATCTTGCGGCCCACGCCCGGATCGGCACCAGCCGGGATCTCCTCGGTGCGAACCCCCATCGCATCGATCCGCTTCTTGAACACGTCGAGATCGCGGTCGCTCGCGACCTTGAAGCCGATCACGTCGAGACCGGGTGTGTCCGCCTCGCGCAGGATGATGCTGTGCCGATCGAATTCGTCGAAGCCGCGGTCGCCTTCGGTCTCGCCAACCTGATCGAGGCCGACGCGGTCACGATAGTGAGGGATCGCCTGCTCCATATCGAGGACCCGCATCTGGACGTATCCGGGCCTCAAGACTCCTGTGACAGCCATGTTCAACTCTCCTAATTTGCTAGCTCGTTCTAGCCGTTGAGGCCCTGTTTTACAAATTCGGTGACGAGGCGATTGAAGCTCGCCGCCCGCTCGATCTGCACCCAATGCCCGCAATTGCCGAAGGCATGCAGATCGGAATTCTTGATCAATTTCACAAGTCTTTCAGAAACTTCGAGCGGAATCACCTGGTCGAGCTTGCCGTGAAGGATCAGCACCTCGTGCGGGATCGCCGCGACATCCTCCTCGTTGCTGCACAGCATCTTGAGGTGGTTCTGGCGCGGTTTCGGGCCGAACGTGGCCGAATAGGGTTCGGCCGCGCCGGGACGCTTGCTGGCCTCGTAGCGAGACTCGATCAGCGACTCGGTGATGCGGCTCGGGTCGGTCGAGAGATAGGCGATCGTCTTGCGCATCATCTCCATCGAAGGCTCGTAGCCCCAGACGTAATCGAGGGCCTCGGTGATCGGGAACTCGACGCCGGCCGCGCCCATCAACACCGCGCGGTCAACGCGGTCGGGATGCGCGATCATGAACGCGATAGCCAGCGCGCCGCCGAAGCTGTTGCCGACCAGCGACGCCTTCTCGATGCCCATCGCATCGAGGAAGCCGGCGAGATGGTCGACCCAGATCTGCCGGTCCTTGATGCCGCCTGCCGGGGCGTCGGTGTAGCCGAAGCCGATCATGTCGGGTGCGTAGACGTGGAAGTCCTTGGCCAACTCGGGCAGGTTGGCGCGCCAGTTCGCCCACGCCGTCACACCGGGACCCGAGCCGTGGATCAGGAGCAGCGGCGGCCCCTCGCCCTGCTCATGATAATTGGTACGAACGCCGTTCACCGAGACGGTCTTGCCGATCTCGGGGATCGTAGCTTGTTTTTCCATTACTGCGTCCGACATGGAGATGACAGGAATTGACCTACAAGGGCGCGCCACCAGGAGGTCGTCTCACGGAATTCGCCGGAAAGGACCGGCTGTGCGCTCTTGTTTTAGTTGCACATAGAGGAACTCCTTACAAGGCGAATCTCGCCGTTCAGGCCCTCGAACACGTCGATAATCAGCGCTTGCGTGCTTCGCAAGCGCCGAGCCTGAAGCCGCGTTTCGACATTTTTCCCGATCTGGCTGATCTACGCTGTCGTTCAACCACTCCAAAAGCGGTTCGGGCCGGGGCGTTATCAGGCGAATCCCGTGCAAACCGTTGTCCTGATGCGGTTGCGGAGGTGGTCGAGTTGGACTAAGGCGCGGGGGGCGGGACCGGGCTGGGGTGCCGGGCTTGAAGTAGAGACAAGAGAGAGGATGAGCGCGATGTCGCAAGTGACCGAGCTGGGTTATATCGGTCTGTCCATATCGACGTTGAGGCGTGGAAGGATTATGCGGCGTCGATCGTCGGCATGGAGATCGTCGACGAGGGTGAGGGCGACCGCATTTATCTGCGGATGGACAAGTGGCATCACCGCCTCACGCTGCACATCGATGGCGGCGACGACCTGGCCTATATCGGCTGGCGGTTGCGGGTCCGTCCGAGTTCAACGAGCTGGTCGAGAAGCTGCGGCTCAACAACCTCGACATTCGCGTGGCGTCGTAGGAGGAATGCGCCGAGCGGCGTGTTCTGGGCCTGGCCAAGACGGTCGATCCGGGCGGCAACCCGACCGAGATCTTCTATGGTCCGCTGGTCGACAACTGGCGTGCGTTCCACCCGGGGCGGCCGATGTTCGGCAAGTTCATGACCGCCAAGGAAGGCATCGGCCACTGAATCTTGCGCCAGGACGACATTCCTGCCGCGGTGCGCTTCTACGAGATGCTCGGCCTCACCGGCTCGGTCGAGTACAAGCTTCCGCTTCCCGGCGGCATGGTGGCGCAGCCTTATTTCATGCACGTCAACGGGCGCCAACATTCGGTGGCGTTCGGCGCTTGGGCCGATGAAGAAGCGGATCAAGATGCTCGAATATACCGATCTCGACGATCTGGGGGTGGCGCACGACATCATCCGCCAGCGCAAGATCGACGTTGCGCTGCAGCTGGGCAAGCATTCGACCGACGAGGCTTTGACCTTCTACTGCGCCAACCGTCGGGCTGGCTGTGGGAGCTGGGCTGGGGTGCCAAGAAGGCGGACAACCAGCAGGAATATTACAGCCGCGACATTTTCGGCCACGGCAACGAGGCCGCCGGCTACGGGATGGACATCGAGCTCTAACCGAGCGTTTGAAGTCTTGGGCGATGGACGCCGGGGTCTTGATGATCCCGGCGTCCCAGCGACGATTGCGAGAAGGATGATATGAGCGAGCTGATTCGCCTGTGCCGAGTGGATGAGGTGAAGGAGGGCGAGCCGGTGGCGGCGCATGTCGCCGGGCTGCCGCCGTTTGCGGTCTATGATGTCGGGGGCACTTATTATGTGACCGACAACATCTGCACGCACGGCAATGCGATGCTGACCGACGGCTATCAGGACGGCGGCACGATCGAATGCCCGTTCCATGGCGGCGCGTTCGACATTGCGAGCGGGGCGGCGACGGTGTTCCCGTGCCAGATCCCGCTCAAGACCTATAGTGTCGAGGTCGACGACGGCTGGATCGCGATCCGGCTGGCATCGCCCGAAGCGGGCGCCTGAAATGGGAGCTGAGATGGGGGCACGGACGGGGTTCGAGGAAGCTGGGGCGCGCGATCTTCACCAGGAGGTTGAGGACTGGTGGCGCGCCATGCCGAGCTGATCGACGAGGACCGTCTGGAGGAATGGCCCGAGCTGTTCACCCAGGAGTGCGTCTACAAGATCATCGCGCGCGAGAATGTCGACCGCGGCCTGCCGATCGCGGCGATCTTCTGCGACAGCCGCAAGATGCTGGTGTGAACCGACAATTTAAGCTGCAATCTGCTTTGAACGCGGAATGCTGCCAACCGACAGATTATGCTGCAGCGGACGAGACTTCACACGCACCGTGATTGCCAGCCCGGGCGCAATTCTCATGATGGTTTTGAAGTCCCGGCCACCAGCTGCTCCAGCGCCTGCACCAGAGGCATTGCCGTGATGCCGTGCGGCTTCGGGTAGGCCATTTCTCCGGGGTAAATCAGCCAGCGCTTCTCGATCTCGAGATCGTCACAGGCAAGGTGAAACCCGCGCTCAACGCTGGGCGCCGTCGACCGCTTCACTTCGATGGCCACTTCGGGAACGCCGCCGGACACGAGGATGAGGTCTATCTCCGCACCATTCGCCGTCCGGTAGAAATGGGCATCGTAGCGATCGCCGACCGCGCCGATGATGTTCTCGATAACCATTCCTTCCCAGCTGGTGCCGGCGACAGGATGGGAAAGAATGTCGTCGAGCTTTTCGAGGCGCAGCAGGGCATGCAACAGCCCGCTGTCGCGAACATAGAGCCTCGGTGCCTTCACCAGTCGTTTGCCGACATTGGCAAACCAGGGATTGAGCCTGCGGACGAGGCCGAGATCACACAGGATGTCGATATAGTTGGCAACGGTCGGTGCCGAGATGGAGAGACTCCCCGCAAGGCCAGAGGCATTGAACAGACCCCCCTGCCCGTGGGCGAGCATCGTCCAGAGCCGGTTGATGGTCGCACTCGGCATGCGAGGAACCATGAAAGGCAGATCGCGTTCAACATAGGTGCGGATCAGGTCGAGCCTGCGGCGGAAGCTTTCGGTGTCGTTGGGCGCGGTCAGGCTCTCGGGAAAGCCGCCGCGCACCCACAACTGGTTGAGATCGTCCAGTCCGGCTGACCGCGCTTCGTCTGCGTCGATCGGACCCATGTCCATATAGGCGACGCGTCCGGCGAGCGACTCCGAACTCTGATTGAGCAGAATTCGGTTTGCCGAGCCGAGCAGCAGGAAATGACCCGCCCCCTCCCCTGCACGGCGGCGCTCGTCGATAACGCCGCGCAATGTCGAAAACAGATCCGGTGCCCGCTGGACCTCGTCAATGACGACAAGCTTGCCAACGCCTATCGTACGTAAATGTCACTTTCGTGCAGTGACCCCCGCTTCTCGCAAGGCTCGAGCGGCACCGTCGGCAACCGGCATATTTTCAGCATTGTCTCGCGGCCTATAAGCCCGAATATACCTGTACGCCGGTTCCCGGTCCGATCACGCTGCCTCCACGCAGCGGATGAGCCGGGTCAGGGTGATGCGCCGGCACGGCTCGGCCGTCGTTCCGCTCTGCGCCAACACGATCTCAACTTCACGCAGCTTGCCGATAATCTCTTCCGGCTTGTGCTTCTTGCTCGGCATTCGTCGTCCCTTTCGTGATCCAGACTATCATAGTCGATGGACCACTCAGGCGGGGGCAGATCAGCATCTGGTTCGGGTTGTCTGTCCACGGTGACGGTGACCAAGCGCGTCGTGAATGCCGCGGTCCCGATATATCAGCGGGTTTCGACATTTGAAGAGCTTCGCGCCATCATCAAACCTGTTGCACACTACGACCGCAAGACGGCGAACCTCAAAATCCTGTGCCAGCAGATCATCAAGGATCATGCGGCAAAATACCAAACGACTGTGAAAGCCTGCTGAAGCTTCAAGGCGTCGGTCGCAAGGTAGCCGACCTGATGATGAACCACCTGTTCTGGGAAGACAGTATTGCAGTCGATACCGGCTCTGTTGCAAAAATCGTGAAGCTTGAGCATGCTTGGCGGAGATTGGACGGACGGAACGATGACGGATTTCAAGTGGCGCCATTTCCAGGGTGATGTGATCCTGTGGGCGGTGCGCTGGTATTGT
>Ga0209231_1000180_pt1 | contig 44209 bp, 39 predicted proteins | sample Deesub45470m_DNA_FD_188086 | JGI IMG/M metagenome (GOLD analysis project Ga0209231, IMG submission 188086) | Deep subsurface microbial communities from North Pacific Ocean - 450_OLKR46/470m Metagenome (SPAdes) (version 2) | ecosystem: Environmental > Terrestrial > Deep subsurface > Unclassified ... | reverse complement strand
TGTCTGTGCGATGCCAGCAAGCTGGTGGGGGTGCTGGGCAAGTTCCCGTTGCCCATAGAAGTGATTCCCATGGCGCGCAGTTCCGTGGCGCGGCAACTGGTTGCGCTGGGCGGGCAACCCAAGTTGCGCGAGGGCTTCACCACCGATAACGGCAATATCATTCTCGATGTGCATAACATGAGCATCATGAATCCAGTCGAGCTGGAATCGACGCTGGATCATATCGCCGGTGTGGTGACCAATGGCCTGTTCGCGCGCCGTGCAGCGGATGTGTTGCTGCTGGGCACGCCAGAAGGCGTGAAGACGATGACGGCCTGAGCATAGTCACAAATCTTTCATGCTGAGCTTGTAAACTGCAATATTATATTCATCCAACTGAGGAAACCCATGAACAATACTGATCACACCTCCAAGCAATTCGATGTCGAGCTTGAAGCCATACGTGCCTACGTGTTGCAGATGGGAGGGCTGGTAGAGAGTCAGATCAAGAGTGCCGTCACTTCGCTGGTGGACGGCGATGTCGAGCTGATGAATCGGGTGATAGACGATGATCATCGCGTCAATGCCATGGAAGTCAAGATAGACGACGCCTGCAGTCAGGTGATCGCGCGCCGCCAGCCGACAGCCAGCGATTTGCGCCTGGTGATGATGGTCGTCAAGACGATTACCGATCTTGAGCGTATCGGCGATGAGGCCGAAAAAATCGCGCGCATGGCCAAGATGCTGTCACAGAAGCACGGGCTGGCTATTCCGCGCTACCACGAGATCAAGCACGCTGCGGAAATCGCCGTGGAAATGCTGCGCAAATCGCTGGATGCATTTGCGCGCCTGGATGTGGTCATGGCCGCTGACGTGGTTCGTCAGGATGATCAGGTGGACGAAGAATTCCGCTCCATCATGCGCTATCTCATCACCTTCATGATGGAAGATCCGCGCACCATTTCCACTTCGCTGGAAATACTGTTCGTGGCGAAGGCGATTGAGCGTATCGGCGACCACGCCAAGAATATCTCCGAATATGTCATCTATATGGTCAAGGGCCGCGACGTGCGTCATGTTTCCCTCGATGAAATCGAACGCGAAGTGCTGAAGTAATGGAACAGCAACCCATACTTGCTGCCGTCGATATGGGGTCGAACAGCTTTCGGCTTCAGGTGGCAAGGGTGGAGGGCGAACAGCTCTACATGCTGGACGGCCTGCGCGAACCGGTTCGTCTGGCCGCCGGTCTCACGGCGGATAATTATCTGGATGAGGCCGCGCAGCAGCGCGCACTCGAAGCGCTGGGGCGTTTTGGCGAACGGCTGCGCGATCTGCCGCCAGGCGCGGTGCGTGCAGTGGGTACCAACTCGTTGCGGGTGGCTGTGAACGCCGCAGAATTTATCGCAAAAGCCGAAAAAGTGTTGGGTTTTCCGATAGAAGTCATCGCCGGACACGAGGAAGCGCGGCTGATTTATGTGGGCGTGGCGCACGGGATGCCTCAGACGGATGACAATCTGCTGGTGATGGACATAGGCGGCGGCTCCACCGAATTCATCATCGGTCACGGGATGACACCGCTCAAACTGGAGAGTCTGTACATGGGCTGCGTCAGTTTCAGCAGCCGCTACTTCCCGGACGGGAAGATCAGCAGGCGCGGCATGGAAAAGGCCGAAATTGCCGCCCGCAGTGAATTGCAGACCATCGTCGTTGACTATCGGGGCCAGTGGCAGAAAGCGCTCGGTTCATCGGGCACTGCCAAGGCGATCGCCGAAATACTGGAACTGAACGGCTACAGCAAAAATGGCATCACTCGCGATGGCCTGGAAAAACTGCGTGTGGAATTGCTCAGGGCGGGGGACATTAAAAAGTTGGACCTGCAAGGCTTGCGCGAGGACAGGCTGCCTTCGCTGCCGGGCGGTTTCGCGATCATGTATGCCGCGTTTTGTGAATTGGGCATCACCGATATGCAAGTTGCGCTCAGCGCCCTGCGTGAAGGGGTGTTATACGATTTATGGGGACGCTTTCACAACAACGACATGCGCGATGTCACCGTGCAGCATTTCATGCGTCGTTATCATGTGGTTCCGGCGCAGGCCGCACGCGTATCCAGACTCGCTCTTGAACTGGCGCGACAATTCTTCGACAGCGATACGGCCGGGTCGCAGCGCACGCCCGAGGCCAATGAATCGGCCTTGCAAGTGCTGGGCTGGGTCGCCAATCTGCATGCCATCGGCATACGCGTAGCGCACAGCGGCTACCACAAACACACTGCCTATATTCTCGCCAATGCGGATATGCCGGGTTTTTCGAAGAAGGAACAGGCAAGGCTGAGTTTGCTTGCGCTGGCGCACCGCCGCAGCATGAAAAAACTACAGGGTCTGCTGACGAACGAAGAGGATTGCGTGCTGGCGATGAGTTTGCGCCTGGCGGCCTTGTTCTACCGTAATCGCAGCGATGTCGCCTTGCCCGAGATGCGCGCCGGTTTCAGCGGAAAAAAATATTCTCTTACCCTGGGAGCGGACTGGCTGGAACAAAGCCCGCTGACCGAAGCGGCCTTGCAGGAAGAAGTAAAGCAATGGAAGACGCTGGGGGTCACCATGACGGTCATCAAAAAATAACCCCGGTTCTCCTTAGGTGGTAAACTCCGCGCCGAAGCTGGCCAGACAGTCGCCGCGCCCGCAGGGGCGGGGAGGAAAGTCCGGGCTCCAGAGAGCAGAATGCCGGTTAACGGCCGGACACCGTGAGGTGATGGAAAGTGCCACAGAAAACGGAACGGAGTGGAGTTTCGGCGCAAGCTAACCTTAGGGTTACGCACGCCGCCACTTGATGGTTCCCTTTTTGGTGTTGAGAGCCTAACCCCAGGGTTAGGCTGGAGCCAAAATGATACCGCCGATGGCCCGACTTTTGTCGGGTACAGGTAAGGGCGAAATGGCGAGGTAAGAGCTCACCGCGCTCCCGGTAACGGGAGTGGCAGGGGAAACCCCATTCGGAGCAAGATCAAATAGGCTGACTATGGCGTGGCTCGCGCCGTCAGCGGGTAGATTGCTTGAGCGTAAGGTAACGAAACGCCTAGAGGAATGACTGTCCACGACAGAACCCGGCTTATCGGCCAGCTTCACCTTCTTTGTGCGCCCGGTATTTTGATGAAACAGAAGACGTTAAAGGATCCCGTTTAATGACGATTCACGTCTTTATGTTCCTGACGGCAGTAAGTGTGTTGCGCCGCCATGTCGGGCGCTTCAGGCTGATTATCCTGCTGTTTGCTGCCAGCGTATGCTGGCCGGTACCCGGTCATGCTGACGAACAGCAGACCCAACGGGTTTATCGGGTAGCGATCGATCGGGAATATGCCCCGTACGAATTCGTGGATATGCACGGGCAGGCGCAAGGTTACACGCCGTCTCTGTTGCGCGCTTTGGGTGAACAGGCGGGCGTGCAGTTTGAATTCATAGCGATGAACTGGCCCGATGCGCTGGCCTCGCTCAGGGCGGGCAGGGTAGACATCGTTAACATGATAGTCACGCCGGAACGAGCCGCAGAATTCCAGTTCTCCGCCCCACACAGTCGCATCGCGCAAGCCCTGTTCCGCAATGAAAACAGGAAAAATATCACCAGCCTCGATACGTTAACGGGTCATGTCGTTGCCCTGCAAGAGGGCGATGTCTCGCTGGACAGGCTCGCGGACCGGGCTGATTTTACGCGCTACATCGTGGACAGCAAGCTGGACGGTTTGCTGCATTTGAATCTGGATAAAGTAGATGCGTTTTTCTGCGCCCAGCAGGTCTGTGTGCGCGCCATTTCCGAATACGATTTTCGCAATGTGGAACTGGCGGCGGGTGGCCTCTTCTTACAGGGTTATGCTTTTGCCGCGCGCAAGGAAAATCAGCCGCTGATAGCCTTGCTGAATCAGCAACTGGCCCACATCCATCTGTCCGGACAGCTTCAGGAATTGGAGGCGCAATGGCTGCACGGGCAGCTTGTGCAGCCGAGCTGGCTATACCGGAACAGGGCCGTCCTGTCCTTGCTGGCTGCTACCCTGCTGCTGGGCATGGTGCTGTTGTGGAATGTCAGCCTGCGCAGGCTGGTCAACGTCAGGACGAAGCGGCTGCAGGAGAGTGAGCGGCACCTGGTGCAATCGCAGCGAATCGCGCAGATCGGCAGCTGGACCTATGACATGGATCATCACATTACGTGGTCCGATGAAATGTATCGAATTTTCGGCGTTTCTCCCGATACTTTTACGCTCAATGCGGAATCTTTTATCAGTTTGATACACCCGGATGATCAGGCTGCCATGCGGTCCTGGGTTGAGCGATGTATGTCGGGGCAGAAACCGCCTGCACTGGTGTTCCGTCGCGTGTGGCCGGATGGCACGGTTCATTATATCGAGGGTCAGGGCGAGTTGTTGTTGAACGACGATGGCACGCCTGGTCTGATGTCGGGGACGGGGCAGGACATCACAGGACGCGAGGAGACCGAAAATCGGCTGCGCGATTCCATGCGGCAGCTTGAGAATAAGGAGCTGGCAAAAACCCGTTTTCTGGCGGCGGCCGGACACGATCTGCGCCAGCCGCTGGCCGCAGCCAACATGTTTCTGTTCGCGCTCAGATCGACGTCAACCAGTCCTCAGCAAGAGGAGATCATCAGGCAGATGACGCATTCTATGGAGGCGTTCAAGGGTCTGCTCGATGCCTTGCTGAAAGTGTCCAGACTGGATTCCGGGATGATCAAACCGGAATATCATACGATCAGCGTGAATGAGATCCTCATCTGGCTGGAACAGAATTTTGCCGTCATGGCCGCCGAGAAGCGACTCGGCTTCAGGCTGTATTTTTCCATGAAGGAGACGCTTTTCGTGCGCAGCGATGTGGGTTTACTCAAATCGGTGCTGAGCAATCTGGTGGCGAATGCAATCAAATTCACAGCCCGTGGCGCGATCATGATCAGCGCCAGAGCGCGCGGCGGCGACGTGCTGTTTCAGGTGTGGGATACCGGTGCGGGTATTCCTGAGGAGCATGTGGAACATGTCTTTGATGAATTCTATCAACTGGGCAATCCGCAGCGGGACAGGACCAGCGGGCTGGGACTGGGACTGGCCATCGTCAAACGTACTCTGACGCTGCTGGGCGGAGAAGTCAGTTGCCGGTCACGTCCCGGCCGCGGAACAGTCTTCGCGTTTCGCCTGCCTCAGGCTGAGTCCGCAACAGTTGTCGCTAGTGAGCTTCCGCAGGCGCATGGATACAGCGACTCATTTGCGCAAGGCAGGACATTCGTGGTGCTGGAAGACGATCATCTGGTCGCCAGCGCCACGACTACCATGCTGGAGGGCATGGGCGGCCGGGTGATCTGCTTTTCCAGCGCCGAACAGGCGCTGCTGTATGCGGATATCGGGCAGGCTGATTATTACATCGTTGATTTCATGCTCGGGGGTGCGCTGGATGGCATTCAGTTCCTGATCAGGTTGCGTCAGGAATTGACGGCGCCCGTCAAGGCGGTGCTGGTGACCGGCGACACGTCCGGCCATTTCATCCACGAATCGGCAGGCTTTGATTGGCCCGTGCATTACAAGCCGGTCGATGTCCAGGCGTTGTTCGCCAGCCTCAGTGCGCAGGGTCATTGACCCGCGCTTGGGATTGGAGCCGTATTTTCGCCTGCGATGTTATTTGGGGAAATTTGCGATCCCCAGCAAGTACTTTTCACTCAGCAGCTTGCTTTCTGCATGCATGAATTCGAGAAAAGCGCGCGCAACCACCGACAATTGCTTATCCCTGGGGTAAACCAGATACCAGTGGCGGCGTATCGGGAAACCCTGCACATCGAGGATGGCCAGTTCATTGATGTTGCGCTCCAGCGCGAGCGTGTGCACCGATAGTACGGCGAGTCCCAGCCCGCCCGCTACCGCCTGCTTGATTGCCTCGTTGCTGCCCAGCTCCATCCTGACTTTGAGTTTCAATCCGCGACCGGCAAAGAATTCCTCGGTGGCCAGACGAATGCCTGAACCCGGTTCACGCATCAAAAACTGCTCTTCCGTCAGGCGTTGCGGCGAAATGTTCTTTTTTCCTGCAAGCGGGTGGTTGCCGGGTGCCAGCACTACCAGCGGGTTCTCCAGAAAGGGCTCAAATACCACATCCACCTGCTCGGGCGGCTGCCCGAGTACGTAGAGATCGTCCTGATTCTCGGCCATGCGCTGCAACACACGCTCGCGATTGGTTACCTTGAGCGTAACGTCGATGCCGGGATAACGCTGGCAAAAAACCCCTAGCAGTCGCGGCACGAAATACTTGGCGGTGGTGATGACGGCCAGGCGCAGCTTGCCCGCCTTCACCCCTTTCATGTCCGACATCAACATCTCGAAGCGATCCAGGCCCTCAAAAATTTCACGGCATACTTTGAGCAATTCGCGCCCTGCATCGGTCAGAAATATGCGTTTGCCGACCTGTTCCAGCAGCGGCTGCCCGACGATGTCGGTCAGCTGTTTTATTTGAATGGATACGGTGGGTTGGGTCAGGTACAACTCCTCGGCGGCGCGGGTAAAGCTGAGATTGCGCGCCACGGCTTCGAACACTTTCAACTGGCGCAAGGTCGCATTTTTCATCATGGCTGTTCCTCCGGGAAGATCATTGATTGCAGTCTATCGTTATCATCGAAAACTACAATTGTTATTTATGGTTATTCGTCGCTATAGTGCCAACACGCTCAACCGAGCCACAGATCTTTCATAGTGGAAGACCTCTGTTTAATCTGAAAACAAGGAGCTTGCAATGGCAGTCAAGACCTACAACGCCGGTGTAAAAGAGTACCGGCAAACCTACTGGACGCCGGAATACACACCGCTGGATACCGACATCCTTGCCTGTTTCAAAATCACGCCGCAGCCCGGCGTATCCCGTGAAGAAGTCGCCGCAGCGGTTGCTGCCGAATCTTCAACCGGTACCTGGACCACGGTGTGGACCGATCTGCTGACCGACCTGGATTACTACAAGGGGCGCGCTTATCGCATCGAAGACGTGCCTGGCGATGATACCTGCTTCTACGCTTTTGTGGCCTACCCGATCGACCTGTTCGAAGAGGGCTCTGTCGTCAACGTGCTGACCTCGCTGGTGGGTAATGTGTTCGGCTTCAAGGCCTTGCGCGCACTGCGTCTGGAAGACGTGCGCTTCCCGATTGCCTACGTCAAGACTTGCGGCGGTCCTCCGCAAGGCATCCAGGTCGAACGCGACAAGATGAACAAATATGGTCGTCCCATGCTGGGCTGTACCATCAAGCCCAAGCTGGGTCTGTCCGCCAAGAACTACGGTCGCGCTGTATACGAGTGCTTGCGCGGCGGCCTTGATTTCACCAAGGACGACGAGAACGTCAACAGTCAGCCATTCATGCGTTGGCGCGATCGCTTCGAGTTCGTGCACGAGGCCACCATGAAAGCGCAACGCGAAACCGGCGAGCGCAAGGGCCATTACCTGAATGTGACCGCTCCGACCCCGGAAATGATGTACGAGCGTGCCGAGTTCGCCAAGGAAATCGGCGCACCTATCATCATGCACGATTACCTCACCGGCGGCCTGACGGCCAACACCGGGCTGGCCAACTGGTGCCGCAAGAACGGCATGCTGTTGCACATCCACCGCGCCATGCATGCCGTGCTCGACCGCAATCCGCACCACGGCATTCACTTCCGCGTGCTGACCAAGGTGCTGCGTCTGTCGGGTGGTGATCACCTGCATTCCGGCACCGTGGTGGGCAAGCTGGAAGGCGACCGTGAGGCGACGCTGGGCTGGATCGACATCATGCGCGACGAATTCGTCAAGGAAGATCGTTCACGCGGCATCTTCTTCGATCAGGACTGGGGCTCCATGCCCGGCGTCATGCCGGTGGCTTCCGGCGGTATCCACGTCTGGCATATGCCGGCACTGGTGAATATCTTCGGTGACGACTCCGTGCTCCAGTTCGGCGGCGGTACGCTGGGCCACCCCTGGGGTAACGCAGCCGGCGCGGCGGCCAACCGAGTCGCACTGGAAGCCAGCGTAGCGGCGCGTAATCAGGGTCGTAATATCGAAAAAGAAGGTAAGGATATCCTGACCAAGGCAGCCGCCAGCAGCCCGGAACTGAAGATCGCCATGGAAACATGGAAAGAGATCAAGTTCGAGTTCGATACCGTGGACAAACTGGACGTGGCGCACAAGTGATGCAGTCATCCCGGACGCGCCCTGGCGTGAACCGGGATCCGGTAACAATCTAAATCAAGGAGCAAATGATGAGCGAAGTAATGGATTACAAATCGCGTATGTCTGACCCGGCCAGCCGCAAGTTCGAGACCTTCTCCTACCTGCCGGCCATGACTGCGGACGAGATCAAGACGCAAGTGGAATACCTGGTTTCCAAAGGCTGGAACCCGGCCATCGAGCATGTCGAGCCGGAATACCTGATGGATTCCTACTGGTATATGTGGAAACTGCCGATGTTCGGTGAGACCGATGTAGCCAGGGTGCTGGCCGAAGCGGAAGCCTGTCACAAGGCCAACCCGAACAACCATGTGCGTCTGATCGGTTACAACAATTTCAATCAGTCACAGGGCGCGGCGATGGTAATTTTCCGCGGCAAGACGGTTTAAGGCTGTGTTTCCCCGCCGCTATCCTCTTTGTGCGGCGGGGTTTTTTGAATAGGTTCCGTTCAGGGACGCAAGCGGCTGCTGATGTCGGCCGTTTACGCCCCTGTGTTGACAAAGGAGATCACCATGAGCGATATCATCAGGCAGTACCGCATCGAGAAAGAGCCTTACTACCGCGCCGTCTCTGACGAGGTGGAACTATACGAAGCCGCTTACAGCGTGCGCATGCCGATGATGCTCAAGGGCCCGACCGGCTGCGGCAAGACTCGCTTCGTCGAGCACATGGCCTGGAAACTGGGCAAGCCGCTGATCACCGTGGCTTGCAACGAGGACATGACCGCTTCCGACCTGGTCGGTCGCTTCCTGCTGGATGCCCAGGGTACCCGCTGGCAGGATGGCCCGCTCGCGCTCGCCGCACGTTACGGCGCGATCTGTTACCTTGATGAAGTTGTCGAGGCGCGCCAGGACACCACCGTGGTGATACACCCGCTGACCGACAACCGCCGCGTGCTGCCGCTGGAAAAGAAGGGCGAGCTGGTTCATGCTCATCCCGACTTTCAGCTGGTGATTTCCTACAACCCGGGCTATCAGAGCCTGATGAAGGATCTCAAACAGTCCACCAAACAGCGTTTCGGCGGTCTCGACTTCGACTACCCCGAGCATGCCATCGAAACCGAGATCGTCGCCCATGAAACCGGCGTTTCCGCGGAAGTGGCCGGGAAACTGGTTTCCATCGCCGAGCGCGCCCGCAACCTCAAGGGTCATGGTCTGGACGAAGGCATCTCGACGCGCATGCTGATATACGCCGGCAGCCTGATCGCCACAGGGGTCGATCCGGTCAAGGCCTGCCGCGTAGCGCTGGTGCGTCCGATCACCGACGATCCAGACATGCGCGATGCGCTGGATGCGGCGGTAACCACGTTCTTTTGATAAGCCGGGCGGCTGGCCGCACAGCCTGTTTCCATGCACCGAGTCGCAGTTGGAGTAATCATGGCCATCAATTTGGAAGACTATCAGGAACTGACCGAATCGCTTTCCCCGGGATTGCAGGAAACGCTGCGCGCCGCGTGGCATGAAGCGACCAAGGTGTTCAGCGCACGCGGCCTGGATAATTACCTCAAGGGCGCTGCTGCGCTGAAGACACTGGGCAAGGGCGACGATTTGATCGCCACCTGGATAGAACAGGCCCCGCTGGTGGCCAAGGAGATCGGCGAGGACATCATTCTGGATCTGATGCAGACGGCATTGGAACTGGCTTCCAAGACCTCTGGGGCGGTGATTGAACTGGTGCTCAGCACTGCTCCAACGGCGGCCAACCGCCTCGGTGACGAGGTGCTGTTCCGCGCCTATCTGCAATTTCTCAATACCCTGCTGTCGCAGGCGCCGCGCGGTGTGCGGCCGATGCTGGAAAACCTGGAAAAACTGTTCAGCCAGCTTACCCTGGGCGGCTTGCGCCGCTGGGCATTGTGGGGCGCGCATGCCCACCGCACCAATTACCCGGAGCAGGCCAACTACTTCAGCCTGCAATCCAAAGAATCGCAGGCTATGCTTCAGAAGGAGCGCAAGGGCACGCTGTTCATCGATGTGCAGCGTCGGATCAATATGTATCTGCGCGCCCTGTGGGCGCGGGACTTCTTCATGAAGCCGACTTCCGGAGACTTTGAGACGCGGGAAGGCTATCGTCCATACGTGGAGGGGTACTTCATCCATCTGCCCGACGCCTACGACGATTTCACTCTTCCCTCTCCCGCGAGCGGTGGGGAGGGGAGCAAGCTGCCTGGCCTGGAAATGTATCGTGCCGCCGCAGCCCATAGCGCTGCCCATATCGTCTACACCCGCGACCCGATCTCGGCCGAGTCGCTCAATCCCTGGCAAATGGCTGTGATCGGCGTGATCGAGGATGCGCGGGTGGAAACCCTGGCGGTGCGCAAGTTTCCCGGCCTGAAACAACGCTGGTCAGCTTTGCATACGATAGATTCAACGCAGGGAAAGTCGGCCGGCGACTATCTCAACCGTCTGGCGCGTGCCCTGCTGGATGAAGGATATCAGGACGACGATACGTGGATTGCACAGGGACGCCTGCTGTTCAGGCAGGCCGGAGATAGCCTCGACAGCAATCAGGTATCCTGGGACATCGGTGTGCAGCTGGCGCATGCATTCATGGAAAAGCGCATCCCCTTCAACCCGCGCAGCGACCTGCTCACCGTGCCGTACCGCGACGATAACCGCTATTTCTGGGAGTTCGAGGAATTCGACCTCGAAAAATCCATCGCAGCGGGATATGACACGGTGAAGCAGGTCAGGAAGCATGTCAGTTTGATGGAATTCGCCAACGAAATCGACGTCGAAAACGCAGGAGACGATGCGGAAGAAATCTGGGTGCTGGGCACGGAGCTCTTCCCTTATGAAGACATGGGCAAATCCTTCAACGAACTGGAAGGCAAAGAGCCGGTTTCCGAGCCTTACCATTATTCGGAGTGGGATTACCAGATCCAGCTCGAACGTCCGGCCTGGGCCACGGTGCTGGAAAAGCGGGCTAAAGCCGGCGATCTGCAACTGATCGATGACATCACCTCACAGCACAAGCGCACTATCGGCCGCCTCAAGTTTCTGTTGGATGCCCTGCAGCCGCAGGGGGTGACGCGCATCCGCAAGCTGGAAGACGGCGATGAGGTGGACGTCAACGCCGCCATTCGCGCCATGATCGACATCCGCATGGGTCAGCAGCCCGATCCGCGCATCATGATGCGCTCGGTGCGCAAGGTGCGCGATATTTCGGTGATGGTGCTGCTTGATCTGTCGGAATCCACCAATGAGAAAGTCGGCGGGCAGGACTACAGCGTGCTGGATTTGCAGCGCCAGGCGACAGTGCTGCTGGCGGATGCCATCAACAAGATAGGCGACCCGTTCGCGATACACGGCTTTTGTTCGGACGGGCGACACAATGTCGAATATTCCCGTTTCAAGGATTTTGACCAGCCCTACAACGACGTGCCTAAATCGCGACTGGCGGGTATGAGTGGTCAGCTCTCCACGCGCATGGGCGCGGCTATTCGTCATGCCGGGCATTATCTGAGACAGCAGAAATCGGCAAAAAAATTGCTGCTGGTGATCACAGACGGCGAACCGGCTGACGTCGATGTGCGTGATCCGCAGTATTTGCGTTACGATACCAAAAAGGCGGTGGAGGAAATGGCGCGCTGTGGCGTGACCACTTTCTGCATGTCGCTTGATCCGAGAGCGGATCAGTATGTGTCCCGGATTTTCGGGGCCAAAAACTACATGGTCGTGGATCATGTAGAACGTCTGCCGGAGAAATTGCCGGTACTTTATGCGGGGCTTACGCGATGACACAACAAACTTATGCAGGTATCGAGCAGGATAACAATGCGGGCCTGACCCATCTCGGGCGCATAGTACGTGATGCCTGGGTATTCGATATCTTGCCCGAAACGGAAACCTGCGCGGGCTGGGATGCCGCGCGCATGCAGAATCTTTACGAACAGGTCTATGCTGCGTGGGAACCTTATGCCCACCTGCCCAGCCGTTTGCCGGAAGCGCTGCGCGAGCGGCATGAGCGCTTCTACGCGCTGGCCATCACGACTGCCCGTGACAGGGGATGGGACGCGGAACTGGGTGAGGACGAATAATCCTAAAATCCGCAGTTGTCCACGAAAGTCACGAAAAACACGAACATATTCATTTGCTTATACAATTTTGGCTTATCACCGATTTGGTGAACAATTAACCTAGGCTAATATTCTGATTTATTTCGTGTTTTTCGTGTTTTTCGTGGATGAAAAGCTTTTTCAAGGATAATTGACATTGTCAGTGCTGTGCGGATGCAGCTAATGTAAATTCACATGAAAATGTGCGGCGCTGCTAGCTGAGGTATCATCGCCGTCGAAATTTAAATCAAGGAGGAATCGCATGAAAAAATCAGCTGAAAGCAAAAAAATCGCAGTCAAGGACGCCCCGAAAATAATGGTCGGTATTCTCACCGGCAGCCCCAATGATTTGCCCATCGTGGTGAAGGTGCGCGATACCCTGAGCGATCTGGGCATCGCCAGCGAGATCGTGGTGGCCTCGGCGCACCGCACGCCGGATAAGGTGTTTGCCTACCTCGATCGCGCCCACAAGGAAGATGTGCAGGTGCTGATTGGTTGCGCAGGCGTGGCGGCACATCTGGCGGGCGTGATTGCAGGCCATACCCGCTTGCCTGTCATCGGGCTGCCGCTTTCGGGCGGCATTATGTCCGGCCTCGATGCGCTGCTCTCCACGGTGCAGATGCCGCCGGGCGTACCGGTTGCTACGGTTGCGGTAGACGGCGCCAAGAATGCCGCCATGCTGGCTGCGCGCATCCTGGCGCTGAAATTTCCGGAAATCAATGACGCCCTGGATAAGGCTGCGAAAAAGGAACGCGCACGCTACGATCAGACGGCGGATGAAGCATTGGCAAAACTGACTGCGAAATAGGACAGGGGATTGCGGTTCCCTGATCCCTATTAAACGCTGATTAAATCGTCTTGTCTCCAGCCGAGAGGGGCGTGTTGCAAACCAGAATCACTTTCATATCAAAGCACTGGATTGACTCACGCCCCCGCTTTCTTTGCGGCTAAATGCTGTTCGCAATGCCACCTTTCATGGATAAACCAGCGTTTCCCTGGGTCGTGATCGCGGAGCGAGCTGCGACTCGTTTGTTGGATGAGTTCTGTTAAGGCTCGCCATGTAAATATCTTCTGTCTCCTGTTTTTCGCCCAATATTCCCGTTTATCTTACCCATCGCGGCAACCATCGCTGGCCCACCGTCAATTTCCTGACTAAAACGGCCTGAAACAGTTCGCGTCTGTTACAAACAACTTTAGCTTAATTGCGCAATTCATTGCTTTTTAAGCATATTTGTATTTTCTTGGCTTTTTGCGCTAACTCCTTGTCTTTTAAAGAAAAAATCTGTTTTTCCGCTTGACCGCCTGATATATTTTCAATATAGTGGAGTTAAGTGGTGAATAGTGGGTAATTGTGGGGGTGGGGAATGTTTCAGGGGGCGGCGCAACTCAATCTGGATGGCAAGGGCAGACTCGCAATACCGGCACGGTATCGCGATGTATTGCTGAATGCCTGCGCCGGTAATCTGGTGCTGACGGCTGATGCCGACGGCTGTCTGCTGGTTTATCCCGAGCCTGAATGGCTGCCGATACGCGACAAACTGAACAAACTTTCTTCCTTTAATCCGCGCAGCCGCGCTTTGCAGCGCCTGCTGGTCGGACATGCGGAGGGGGTGGTGATGGACGGTGCAGGCCGGGTATTGATCTCGCCTGTGTTGCGCGCTTATGCCGCGCTGGATAAGAGCGTGATGCTGATCGGTCAGGGTAATAAATTCGAGTTGTGGGATGAGGCGAAATGGCAGGCCCAGCAGCAGGCCGGGCTGCTGCTGATGAGCAGCGAATTGCCGCCCGAGCTGGAAGGTTTTTCACTGTGAGTGATGCACTGACCCACGACACCGTTCTGCTGAATGAAGCGGTCGATGCGCTCGCCATTAAACCGGATGGCATCTATGTGGATTGCACTTTTGGCCGGGGCGGGCACAGCGCGCAGATATTGCAGCGGTTAGGCCCGCAGGGCCGATTGATCGCGCTGGACAAGGATATGGCCGCGGTGGCGCATGGCCGGCTATGGCGTGATGTGCGCTTTCATATCGAGCACAGCGGTTTTACAAGGCTGGCAGAGGTGCTGGGCGAATTGGGCGTTGAGCGTGTCGACGGCATTTTGCTGGATTTGGGTGTGTCATCCCCTCAGCTGGACGAGGCGGAACGGGGATTCAGTTTCAGGTTCGATGCGCCGCTGGACATGCGCATGGATACGAGCAGCGGGTTAACCGCAGCACAATGGTTGGAAACCGTGGACGAAGGTCTGCTGACGGAGGTTATACGTGATTACGGCGAAGAACGGTTTGCTAAGCAGATTGCAAGAGCGCTTGTTGCTGCGCGTGCGATTCAACCCATCAAAACCACGCGGCAGCTCGTCGAGCTGGTTAGCAAGGCGGTACGTACCCGCGAAGCCGGTAAAAATCCGGCGACACGGACTTTTCAGGCTATACGGATTTATCTCAACCAGGAACTCGAAGAGCTAGAGCATGTGCTGCCGGAATGCGTCGCGCACCTGACAACCGGCGGACGTCTGGTGGTGATCAGTTTTCATTCGCTGGAAGACCGCATGGTCAAACACTTCATGCGGGATATGAATGATGCAGACAAATTGCCGCGCAATGTGCCGATACGCGCCAGCGAAGTGCCGCAAGGGAAACTGAAGCGAGTGGGCAAGGCGGTGCGCTCGGGCGAGGCGGAATTGCAGGCCAATCCGCGCGCGCGCAGTGCGACGATGCGTGTGGCAGAGCGCAGCGATGTGGCGTAGCGGTGTTGTGAGCGGGCTGCTGCTGGTTCTGGTGGTGCTGGGCGCGTTGAGCGTAATCACGTCACAGCACAAGGCGCGCAAGTTGTACGTTGCGCTACAGCAGGAAAAAGAACGCGCCCACAAAATGGAAGTCGAGTGGGGACAGTTGCAATTGGAGCAAAGCACGCTGGCAACGCCGGCGCGGGTGGAAAGAATCGCATCGCGGCAGTTGCAGATGCAATTGCCGAAACAGATCAGGTTTATACGCGTCAGTCCTCAAGGCGGAGCAAACGGGCAACCATGAATTACGCAGCCAGCACAAAAGACACCGTCACGGCAAAACTGCCGGGATGGCGTGCGACCCTGCTGTTCATGCTGCTGCTGCTGGGGCTGGCCGCGCTGCTGGGCCGGGCCGTCTATCTGCAGGGCATACATGATGACTTTTTGCAGGAAAAAGGTAAGCAGCGCTACAGTCGGGTCGTTGAGGTAAGCGCACATCGCGGCATGATGACGGATCGCAATGGCGAGCCGCTGGCCGTCAGCACGCCCGTGGAGTCGGTGTGGGCAAGCCCGTCGGATATCAGGATCAATGAGGCCGGTGTAGCCAGAATGGATGAGCAGCAGCTCAAACAGTTGGCGCAGGCGCTGGGCATGCGCGTGAGCGAAGTGCGCGAACGTCTCGCGGATAGCTCGCGCGATTTTGTCTATTTAAAGCGGCAGCTGCCGCCCGAGCAGGCGGGGAATGTCATCAGGCTGAATCTGCCGGGTGTTTCCCTGCAACGCGAATACCGGCGCTATTACCCGGCGGGTGAGGAGTTTGCACAGACGCTGGGGTTTACCGGGCAGGATGACAACGGGCAGGAAGGGCTGGAGCTGGTCTTGCAGGAACAACTGGCCGGAAAGCTGGGAAGCCAGCGTGTGATCAAGGACAGGCGCGGGCATATCGTTGAGGATGCCGGCAGTCTGCGCCCTCCGAAGCCGGGCAGCGACATCGCGCTCAGTCTGGACGGCAACGTGCAGCACTTGGCATATCGCGAACTAAAACTGGCCGTTCAGCAGCATAAGGCCAAGGCGGGAGCCATCGTGGTGCTGGATGCGCGCAGCGGTGAAGTGCTGGCGCTGGCAAATTATCCGAGCTACAACCCGAATAACCGTACACGCATCAGCGCGCAGGCCATGCGCAACCGCGCCGTCGCAGATGTGTTCGAGCCCGGCTCGACGATGAAGCCGTTTGCCATCGCAGCGGCTCTGGATGCAGGCAAGGTCAGACCAGGCACGCTGATCAACACAGAAAACGGCGTATTTTCGGTGGGCAATAGAAAGATACACGACACCCATCCTGAACCGAGTCTGACTGTGGCACAAATCATCCAGAAGTCCAGCAATGTCGGCTCGGCGAAAATTGCCCTGTCGCTGGATTCCAGCGTGCTGTGGCAGACTTTTTCCAATTCTGGATTCGGCGAACATACCGGCAGCAATTTTCCGGGTGAGGCCGCCGGGATGCTGCGCAATGCCAAGAGCTGGAAGCCGATCGAGCAGGCCACCATGTCCTATGGCCACGGCATCTCGGTCAATCTGCTGCAACTGGCGCGCGCCTACACCGTGTTCGCCAATGATGGCGAATTGAAGCCTGTCTCACTGCTCAGGCTGGATCAGCCCGCTGTCGGCAAAAAGGTGTTCTCCACCAAGACAGCCCTCCAGCTGCGCGCCATGCTGGAATCAGTGGTGATGTCGGATGGCACCGCACCGCTGGCGCAGGTGGCCGGATACCGCGTGGCGGGCAAGACGGGTACTGCGCATAAGCTGGACGGCCGTCATTACACCAATCGCTATATCGCCTCATTCGTCGGATTTGCACCGGTATCCGCGCCGCGCGTGATCGTCGCGGTGATGATAGATGAGCCCAGCAACGGAAAATATTACGGCGGGCAGGTGGCGGCTCCGGTGTTCAGCAGCGTGACATCCGCCGCATTGCACCTGCTCAATGTGCCCAACGACGCGCCGCTGGATAACGTGATTGCACCGCCAGCCGAGATCGTCAGGGAGGAAATCTGATGAATGCGCATTGCGGATCGCAGATTGCGGAGATTCTGGCTTCCTTTTCGGTCAACCATCTGGTGACGGATAGTCGCGCGGTGCAGCCTGGCGATACCTTCGTTGCCTGTCCGGGCGAAAAAACCGATGGGCGTCAGTTTATTGCGCAGGCTATTGCGCGGGGCGCGGAGAACATTATCTGGGAGGCGCACAACTTTGTGTGGAATCCGGACTGGCATATACCCAACGTGGCGGTAGAGGATTTGCGGCACAAGGCGGGCGAGCTGGCGGATGCGGTGTACGGCAGGCCATCGGAAAAGTTGTGGATGGTGGGTGTCACCGGGACCAACGGCAAGACCTCGTGCAGTCACTGGATTGCGCAGGCATTCAATGAATGCGGCAAAAAATGTGCGTTGATAGGCACACTGGGCAATGGGTACGCCGGTGCGCTACAGGCCACGGCCAATACCACGCCTGATGCGATCAGCGTGCATGGCCTGCTGGCGGATTATCTGAACGATGGCGCTCACTCCGTGGCGATGGAAGTGTCTTCGCATGCGCTGTCCCAGGGGCGGGTCAATGGCGTGCGCTTCGATGTGGCGCTGCTGACTAATCTGACCCGCGATCATCTGGATTATCACGGCGATATGGAAAGTTACGCGGCGGCGAAGCGCCGTCTGTTTGGCTGGAAGGCGCTGAAGTACGCGGTAGTGAATCTGGATGATGCATTCGGTGCGGAACTGGCCTTGCAGCTGCGCGATCAGGCGGCGGAAGTCATAGGCTATGGTTTGACCGGGGCCGCGCTGCAACTGGCCGAACGCTACGGCATGCGCATGGTGTATGGAGAGTTGCGGCAGATGAGCATGCAAGGACTGCAACTGGCGATACGTTCGAGCTGGGGCGCGGCGGAGCTTCATAGCGGCCTGGTCGGCCGGTTCAATGCGGCCAACCTGCTGGGCGCGCTGGCGGTATTGCTGGTGAGCGATGTCAGCCTGGAGGATGCCGTGCGTGCACTGGACAAAGTGCAGTCGGTCGCGGGGCGGATGCAAAAGATGGGTGGCGTGGAGCAGCCTGCGATCATCGTCGATTACGCACATACGCCGGACGCGCTGGAGAAAGTGCTGCTGGCGCTGCGCGAAGCCAGCCAGGGGCAGGGCGAAACAACCGGCAAGCTGATTTGCGTGTTTGGTTGTGGCGGAGATCGTGACAAAGGCAAGCGCGCCATGATGGGGCGGGTGGCAGAAAAGTTTTCGGATGTATGCATCGTGACCAGCGACAACCCGCGCAGCGAGGATCCGCGCCGGATCATAGACGAGGTGGTGAGCGGCATGGAGGCTGGCAGGCACGAAATCATCGTTGAGCGTGCGGCGGCCATTGAGCGTGCCGTCCTGCTGGCGCAGCGCGGCGATACCGTCCTGCTGGCGGGAAAGGGGCATGAGACGTATCAGGAAATCAACGGCGTGCAGCAGCCTTTCAGCGACGTGGATGTGGCGATGCAGGCCTTGAAAAAGCGCCGGGCGCAGCAGCCGGGGAGCGCTCTATGATGCTGCTTACGCAAGCCGCCAGAGTATTGAATGCGCGTCTGATCGCGGCCGATCAGGACGTGCAGTTTGGCGCCGTATCGACTGACACGCGCGGGCTGAAGCCGGGTGACTTGTATATCGCGTTGCGCGGTGAGCATTTTGATGGTGCAGATTTTGTTGAACAGGCTGCGGGCAGCGGCGCGGTCGCTGCCGTGATCAATGAGGACAGCTACGAGAAGCTGGCCGCCCTGAATCCTGCATTCCCGGTCATGCTGGTAAACGATACGCGGATCGCATTGGGACAACTGGCTGCGCACTGGCGCAAACAGTTCGATATTCCCCTGGTTGCGATCACCGGCAGCAATGGCAAGACCACGGTCAAGGAAATGCTGGCTGCTATTCTGCGCGTCGCCTCCGGCAGCGAGGATGCGGTTCTGGCGACCCAGGGTAATTTGAACAACGATATCGGCATGCCGCTCACCCTCCTGAAGCTCAACGCGCAACACCGCTATGCCGTGATTGAAATGGGCATGAATCATCCGGGCGAAATTGATTATCTGACGCGAATTGCCTGCCCGCAAGTGGCGCTGATCAACAACGCCAGCGGCGCGCATCTCGAGGGCATGGGTTCCGTGGAAGCGGTGGCGCACGCCAAGGGGGAAATCTTCGCCGGTTTGCAGCATGAGGGCGGCGCGATCATAAACTCAGATGATGAATTCGCGCCGTTGTGGCGCAGTCTGGCCAGCGTGCATTCGCTGCTGGAGTTTGGCCTGAATGGCGGGGCAGACGTGTCCGGGGTATGGCATCCGCGCGCCACGGGACTGCGTCTGATCGCGCAGACGCCGTCGGGTGACTTTACGGCTGATTTGCAAGTGCCCGGCGAACACAACGCACGCAATGCCCTGGCGGCCACAGCGGCGGCGATTGCGCTCAACCTGCCGCTGGAGAGCATAGTCGCAGGCCTGGAAAAATTCGGCGGGGTGGCAGGACGATTGCAGCGCAAGCAGGCAAGGCGCGGCGCGGTAGTCATAGACGATACCTACAACGCCAATCCGGCATCGCTGCAGGCCGCGATCGCGGTGCTGGCTCAGGCCGAGGGCCGCCGTGTGCTGGTGCTGGGTGACATGGGCGAGCTGGGAGAAAACGCCGCCGGGTTTCACGCGGGCATAGGCAATGAGGCACGTCAGTCCGGCATAGAGAAGCTGTATGCGCTGGGCGAGTTGAGTCGCAATGCCGTGCGCGAATTCGGCAGCGGGGCACGGCATTTTGACTGTGTAGAAGATCTGCAAGGCGCGCTGGAAGAAGAATTGGAGGCCGGCACGACCGTGCTGGTGAAAGGTTCGCGCTTCATGAAAATGGAACGGATAGTGTCCCACTGCGTGGACAACGAGAAGGGAGAAGGGAGAAGGGAGAAGGGTGGAGCGGGAACTGGTTGTTCCCCTTCCCTCTTCCCTCTTCTTTCTTCCCCAGAAAAGAAGGAATAAAAATGTTATTAGCACTCACACAATGGCTGGCCGAAGATATACGTTTTTTCAGCGTATTCAATTACATCACGCTGCGCACCGTGCTGGCGGCCATGACGGCGCTGGGGATTTCATTCATGGTCGGGCCGATGATGATACGCAAGCTGACCGCCTACAAGATAGGCCAGTCCGTGCGCACCGACGGGCCGCAGACGCATCTGGTCAAGGCGGGCACACCCACCATGGGCGGGGCGCTGATCCTGACATCCATAGCTATTACCACCTTGCTGTGGGGCGATTTGCATAATCACTACGTATGGGTGGTGTTGTTTACCACCATGGGTTTCGGCGTGGTCGGATGGGTTGATGACTACCGCAAGGTGGTGCATCGCAATCCCAAGGGGCTGTCGGCCAAGGCCAAGATGTTCTGGCAGTCCATCATCGCGCTGATCGTCGCGGTCTATCTGTGGAAGACCTCGACGCTGCCGGCGCAAACCGAATTGATCGTGCCGTTTATGAAGTTCTTTGTGTTTCCGCTGGGTGCCTTCGCGTTCATCGTGCTGGCCTATCTGGTGATCGTCGGAACCAGTAATGCGGTGAATCTGACCGACGGGCTGGACGGACTGGCGATCATGCCCACCGTGATGGTGGCCAGCGCGCTGGCGCTGTTTGCCTACGTCGCAGGCAATGTGGTGTTCGCGAAATATCTGGGCATACCCTATATCCCGGGCGCGAGCGAGCTGGCGGTGTTTTGCGGCGGAATCGCAGGTGCCGGGCTGGCCTTTCTGTGGTTCAACGCCTACCCGGCCGAAGTGTTCATGGGGGATGTCGGGGCGCTGGCGCTGGGCGCAGCCCTGGGCGTGGTCGCGGTGATCGTGCGTCAGGAGCTGGTGTTATTCATCATGGGCGGCGTGTTCGTGATGGAAGCCGTGTCGGTGATGATACAGGTGATCTCGTTCAAGCTCACCGGCAAGCGCGTGTTCCGCATGGCACCGCTGCACCATCATTACGAACTCAAGGGATGGAAGGAAACGCAGGTCGTGGTGCGTTTCTGGATCATCACCATGCTGCTGGTATTGCTGGGCCTGGCTACGTTGAAGTTGAGGTAGTTGTAAGTAAGACGCTAGTCGCTAGTCGTTAGTTAAAACAAGACCGCGCAGCGGACAACGCCAACTAATTACTAGCTACTAACGACTAATGTCTGTTTTTAAGGGAATGCATTGAAAAGTTGGTCAACAAAATCTGTCCTGATACTCGGTCTCGGTGAGACGGGGTTGTCCATGGTGCGCTGGCTGGCGCACCAGGGTGCGAGCCTGCGCGTCGCGGACAGCCGCGCTGCGCCGCCGGGACTGGATGTGGTCGGCCAGTACGTTGAGAAAAATCAGATAGTCTGCGGTGAATTCACCGACGCCTTGTTCGACGGAATCGACCTGATCGCCATCAGCCCGGGCGTGCCGCTGAGTGAACCTCATGTCGCCCGTGCCGTCGCGCGCGGCATCCCCGTGGTCGGCGATATACAACTATTGGTCGAACAACTGGCGACTGACGACTTACGACTCACGACTAAGGTTCTAGCCATTACCGGTTCCAACGGCAAGACCACGGTCACCAGCATGGTGGAGCATATGTGCAAGGCGGCCGGATGCGACGCGGTGGCGGCGGGCAATATCTCGCCGGCCGTGCTGGACGTGGTGATGCAGCGTGGCGGGAAACAGCCCGAGGTGTGGGTGCTGGAGCTGTCCAGCTTTCAGCTGGAAACTACGGCCAGCCTGCATGCCGATGCGGCCACGGTACTGAATGTATGTGAAGACCATCTGGACCGTTATGACGGCATGGAAGAGTATGCGGCAGCCAAGGAAAGAATATATCAGGGGTGCGGTGTGCGCATAGTGAATCGCGAGGATGCGCGCAGTATGAGCATGAAGCGCGACGCGCGCGAGTGCGTCAGCTTCGGGCTGAATGCGCCGTCATGCGAAACGGATTTCGGCATCGAGCGCGCAGCTAACGACATCTGGCTGGTGCAGGGTAATCGGCGTTTGATGGCGGCGAGCGAATTGCAACTCGCGGGGCTGCACAATGTCGCCAATGCGCTGGCCGCGCTGGCGCTGTGCCGTGCAATCGATCTGCCCATGCCCGCCCTGCTGGAGGCACTGCGCAGTTTCAAAGGCTTGCCGCATCGCGTGGAACGGGTTGCCAGTCTGAACGGGGTCACTTATTACGATGACTCCAAGGGAACCAATGTCGGCGCGACGGTTGCCGCACTCGAAGGCCTGGGTTGCAAGGCGGTGGTGATCGCGGGCGGCATGGGTAAGGGGCAGGATTTTTCACCTTTGAAACAGCCAGTTGCACGCCATGCGCGCGCAGTCGTGCTGATCGGACGCGATGCGCCGCTGATCGAAGCCGCGCTGTCTGGTTGCGATGTGCCGCTGGTCCACGCCGTGGATATGAACGATGCCGTGGCGCAGGCGGCGCAACTCGCGCACCCGGGGGACGCGGTATTGCTGTCTCCGGCATGCGCCAGTTTTGACATGTACCGCAATTATGCGCATCGCGCCGAAGCGTTCATCGATGCGGTGCGAGATCGGGCCGGGGAGGGTGCATGGTCTCATTAGTCAAGACGCATACTCCGCCGCCGCAGGCACAGTATGACGATATGCTGATCTGGGTATTCATCGCCCTGCTGTCTATCGGTCTGGTGATGGTGTACTCCTCTTCCATCGCCACCGCCGAGGGCAGCAAATTCACCGGACATCAGGCCAGCTATTATTTGATGCGGCACAGCCTGTTCATCGGGGTCGGATTGCTGGCCGGACTGTTCGCATTTCAGGTTCCGGTGCAGATGTGGCAGACCTGGTCGCCTTATCTGTTCATGGCCGGGGCGGTGTTGCTGGTGCTGGTGTTGATCCCGCATATAGGCCGTGAAGTGAATGGCAGCCGTCGCTGGCTGTCGCTGTTCGTGTTCAATTTGCAGCCGTCGGAACTGATGAAATTGTTTGCGGTGATGTATGCGGCGGATTATACGGCGCGCAAAGCAAAGGTTAAGCATTTGTTTATCAAGGCGTTTGTTCCAATGTTTGCGGTAATGGTGATGGTGGGTACGCTATTGCTGCTGGAGCCGGACATGGGGGCCTTCGTGGTGATTCTGTCGATCGCCATCTGCACGCTCTGGCTGGGCGGCTTCAACGTCAAGGTGTTTGGCGCCCTGATAGTGGCGCTGCCGCTGGCCTTTGCCGCGCTGATATTTTCCTCGCCCTACCGCATGCAGCGCGTCATCGGCTTCATGGATCCCTGGGCTGATCCCTACGGCAAGGGCTATCAGCTCAGCCACGCGCTGATCGCCTTCGGGCGGGGAGAATGGCTGGGCGTGGGTCTGGGTGCCAGCGTGGAAAAGCTGTTTTATCTGCCTGAAGCGCACACCGACTTCCTGATGGCAGTGATCGCCGAAGAAATGGGACTGGCCGGCGTGGCCTGCGTCATCGCGCTGTTCGCGCTGGTGGTGATGCGTTCGTTTCAGATCGGCCGCCATGCGGCGTTTCTGGAGCGCAATTTTTCCGCGCTGGTGGCGCAGGGCATAGGCGTGTGGATAGGCGTGCAGGCGATGATCAACATAGGCGTGAACATGGGGGTATTGCCCACCAAGGGACTGACGCTGCCCTTTCTGAGTTTTGGCGGCAGTGGCGTGGTGGTGAATTGCATCGCCGCCGCCGTGCTGCTGCGCGTGGACTATGAGAACCGAAGAATAGCTCGGGGGCTGCCGGTATGAAGCAGAGGACTGAGGATAGAGGGCTGAGGACTGAGTGCAGTGTACCGCTACGCGGCAAGTTATCTCAAGGACGCGGCATAGCCGCGACAACGCATCAGTCCTCAATCCTCAGCGCTCAGTCCTCTAGGTCGGGAGGCTTGGTATGAGCACTCGCAAGGAGCACGCCGGTGTGTGCCCGGAGGCTTCGCCTCCACCCCTCCGCTGCCGGGCGATACTTATTATGGCAGGCGGAACCGGCGGGCATATATTCCCTGCGCTGGCGGTGGCCGACATCCTGCGCGGGCAGGGCTGGCAGGTCACCTGGTTGGGCGCACCGGGCAGCATGGAGGCCGATCTGGTGCCCGGACACGGCTATGAGATGGCGATGGTGCGTTTCTCCGGTCTGCGCGGCAAGGGCTGGTTGCGCAAGCTGATGTTGCCGGTGAATTTACTCATCGCGATGTGGCAGAGCGCCGTGGCGATATTCAGCCACAGGCCGGACGTGGTGCTGGGCATGGGCGGCTATATCACATTCCCGGGCGGATTGATGTCGGCCTTGCTGCGCCGCCCGCTGGTGATACACGAACAGAATTCAGTCGCCGGACTGAGCAACAGGGTGCTGGCACGCATAGCGTCGAGTGTGCTGAGCGGTTTCCCCGATGTGTTGCCCGGAGCGCAATGGTGCGGTAATCCGGTGCGCGCAGACATTGCCGCCTTGCCCGAGCCGCAACAGCGATATGGCGCACGCAGCGGCAGACTGAGTGTGCTGGTGGTGGGCGGCAGTCTGGGGGCTAAGGCGATCAATGAAGCCGTGCCGCAGGCGCTGGCCAGCTTGCCGGAAGACATGCGGCCTGAGGTGGTGCACCAGACCGGCAAGCAGCATCACGCCGCAGTTCAGGCCTTGTACCGGCAGGCGGGCGTGCAGGCGGACATCAGGCCGTTTATAGCTGACATGGCAGCAAGCTATGCGAATGCCGATCTGGTGATTTGCCGCTCTGGCGCGCTGACGGTGGCCGAACTGGCTGCTGCCGGCGTGGCCAGCCTGCTGATTCCGTTCCCGTACGCGGTGGACGACCATCAGACGCATAACGCGCGTTTTCTGAGCGAGCGCGGCGCGGCCGTATTGCTGCCGCAGAACGGGCTGAATGCGGAGCGTCTGGCGCAGCTGTTGCGCGAACTGGACAGGGAAAAATTACTGACGATGGCGCAGCAGGCACGCGGCCTTGCCAGAACAGATGCGGCCGAGGCCGTGGCCCATGTATGCAGGGAGTTGGCAAAATGAAACATAAAATCAAACACATACATTTCATAGGTATAGGCGGAACGGGCATGAACGGCATCGCCGAGGTGCTGATCAATCTGGGTTTTAAGGTGAGCGGTTCGGATTTGAGCGAAAACGTGGCGACCCGGCGCTTGAGCCAACTGGGGGCGACGATCTCCATAGGGCATGACGAACGCAATCTGACCAATGCGGATGTGGTGGTGGTATCCACGGCGGTGGGCGGCGACAATCCGGAAGTGCTGGCTGCGCGGGCGCGCCATATTCCAGTCGTGCCGCGCGCCATGATGCTGGCGGAACTGATGCGTTTGCGTCAGGGTATCGCGGTGGCGGGCACACACGGCAAGACCACCACGACCTCGCTGACGGCCAGCGTGCTGGCCAGAGGCGGATACGACCCCACTTTCGTGATCGGCGGCAAGCTCAACAGCAGCGGCACCAACGCCAAGCTGGGTACGGGTGAATTCATCGTCGTGGAAGCGGACGAATCGGATGCCTCATTTCTGTATTTGCAACCGATACTCGCCGTGGTGACCAACATCGACGCCGACCACATGGAGACCTACGGCCACGATTTTGCGCGTCTCAAGCAGGCTTTCGTGGACTTCATCGAACACCTGCCGTTCTACGGTCGCGCCATGCTGTGCGTAGACGATGTCAACGTGCGCGAGATATTGCCGCGTATCACCAAACCGGTGACCACTTACGGCTACACGGAAGAGGCAGAAATTCGCGCAGTGAACGTGCGGGCACAGGGCGGACAGATGCGCTTTACCGCGCAATGCCGTCAGAACGGCACGCCCAAAGACCTCGATATCACCCTGAACCTGGCCGGGCGTCACAATGTGCTCAATGCGCTGGCCGCGATTGCGATTGCGCTGGAAGTGGGTGTGGCGGATGAGGCCATAGTCGCCGCGCTGGCTGAATTCGAAGGCGTGGGCAGACGCCTGCAGCGTTATGGTGAGATAGCGTTGCCTGACGGCGGCAGCTTTACGCTAATCGATGATTACGGCCACCATCCGGTCGAGATGGCGGCAACGCTGGAGGCGACGCGCGGCGCGTTTCCCGGCAGGCGTCTGGTGCTGGCTTTTCAGCCGCATCGCTATACGCGCACCCGTGACCTGTTCGAGGATTTCGTAAAAATACTCTGTGGCGTGGATGTGCTGGTACTGGCCGAGGTGTATGCGGCGGGCGAGATGCCGCTGGTTGCGGCGGACGGTCGCGCAATGATGCATGCGCTGCGCCTGGCGGGGCAGAGCGAAGCCGTCTTTGTGGAAAATATTGCCGAGATGCCGCAGGCCATACTGCAACTGGTGCGCAACGGCGATGTCGTGCTGACTATGGGTGCGGGCACGATAGGCAATGTGCCGGGCGCAGTCATGCAGATGGCGCAGATATGAATATGAGCGAACCGATCCAGTTCAACGCAACAGGGTTAAGAGGCGATTTGCGCTTCAATGAACCCATGAGCAAGCACACCAGCTGGCGTGCAGGCGGCGTTGCACAGCGCGTATATAGGGCCGCTGATCTGGATGATTTGCGGCACTTTTTGCGCAGCCTGCCGGCGGATGAGCCGCTGATTGCGGCAGGCCTGGGCAGCAATCTGCTGGTGCGCGACGGCGGCGTGCGCGGCACGGTGTTGCTGATGCATGGCGCATTGAGCAGGCTCAGTCTGGAGGAAGACGGCAGCGTTTACGCGCAATCGGGTGTGCCGGGCGCGAAGCTGGCCCGATTCGCCGCCCTGCACGGTTGTCGCGGTGCCGAGTTCTTTGCCGGAATTCCCGGGACGGTGGGCGGCATGCTGGCGATGAACGCGGGTTGCTATGGCGGAGAAACCTGGCAGCACGTGACCCGCGTGCAGGTGGTGACGCGCAGCGGCGAACTGCTGGAGCGCACGCCAGCGGAATACGAGATCGGTTACCGGTATGTTAAGCGAATTGGGGACTCAGGACTCAGGACTCAGGACTGGGAACTGTTTGTGGCGGCATGGCTGAAATTCGAACAGGGCGACGGCGAGACCGCGCGCAGGCAAATCAGGGAGTTGCTGAGCAGGCGTATCGCCAGCCAGCCGCTGAATCTGCCGAATGCCGGTTCGGTGTTTCGCAATCCGCCGGGAGATTTTGCGGCCCGGCTGATAGAGCAGTGCGGCCTGAAGGGCAGGACAATCGGCGGCGCGCAAGTGTCGGAAAAACATGCAAATTTTATTGTAAATGTTGGTGGCGCGACGGCGGCTGACATCGAGAATTTGATTGGGCAAGTGCGCGAAACCGTCGCCGCACAAACCGGGGTGGACTTGCATCCCGAAGTAAAAATCATAGGTGAATGCGCGAATCATGGATAACCCTACACTCTTCCCTCTTCCCCCTTCCCAATATGGAAAGGTCGCCGTGCTGTTCGGCGGACGTTCAGCCGAGCGTGACGTGTCTTTGAAGAGCGGCGCGGCCGTGCTGGCAGCATTGCAGCGCAGCGGAGTGGATGCACATGCATTCGACCCGGCTACGCGGAATTTACAGGCGCTGGTGGATGAAGGGTACGAGCGCGCTTTCATCGCGCTGCACGGACGTTTCGGTGAAGACGGTACGGTGCAGGGCGCGCTGGAATTGCTGGGTATCCCGTACACCGGCAGCGGCGTGATGGCATCGGCGCTGGGCATGGACAAGTGGCGCAGCAAGCTGGTCTGGCAGGCGGGGAATTTGCCTGTCCCCGATTTTCTGATCATCGATGAGAACAGCGACAGCGCCGAAGTGGTGAGAAAACTGGGTCTGCCGCTGTTCGTGAAACCGGCGAATGAAGGCTCCAGCGTCGGCATCAGCAAGGTGAAGTCAGAGGGCGAATTGCACGCGGCCTGCCGTGAGGCCGCCAGACACGACAAGCTGGTGATCGCGGAAAGCTTTATCGGCGGCGGAGAATACACCGTGGCGATCCTGGGTGACCAGGCACTGCCGGTGATCAGGATAGTGCCTGCCGGCGAGTTTTACGATTATGAGGCGAAATATCTGCGCGACGATACGCGTTATTTGTGCCCTAGCGGTCTCGATGCCGAGCAGGAAGCACAGATGCAGCAGCTGGCACAACAGGCTTTCGCGCTGATAGGCGGCCAGGGATGGGGGCGCGTGGACTTTCTGATGAGCGAGTCCGGCAAGCCTTACGTGCTGGAAGCGAATACCTCGCCCGGCATGACTGATCACAGTCTGGTGCCGATGGCGGCGCGTCAGGCGGGGATCAGCTTCGATGATTTGGTACTGTGTGTTTTAGGTTCCGCTCATGTGGGATAACGCACCCCTGCTGCGCGGTATTGCCGCTGCGCTGTTCTTCTTCAGTGCCGTGGCGGTGTTGTATGGAGCAGTGCATTACGTGGTGCATCTGCCGCAATTGCTGCCTGTGCAGAGCGTGCGCCTGAGCGCGGCGCCGGAGCGTGTAGATGCGGAGGAGGTGCTTAAGGTAGTGCGCCAGGAAGTGCAGGGCAATTTTTTTACCGTGGATATTGAACGTTTGAGAGTGTCTCTGGAAAAGATAAGCTGGGTGCGCAAGGTCAGCATACGCCGTGAGTTTCCCGACCGGCTGGCGGTACAGTTTGAAGAGCATCAGCCACTGGCGCGCTGGAATGAGGCGGCTCTGGTGAATCAGCAGGGTGAAGTGTTTGTCGCGGAAACGGAGCTGGCATTACCGGGATTGACAGGGTACGAGGGCAGTTCGACCGAGATGTCGCAGCAATACCGGCAATTCAGCCGGCAACTGGCGGGACTGAATTTACAGCTGAAACAATTGGTATTGTCGCCTCGTCATGCCTGGCAGCTGCACTTGAGTAACGACATGGTGGTGGAGCTGGGGCGGGACGCGATGCAACAGAGGCTGGCCAGATTCGTTGCGGTTTATCCCTATAGCCTGGGGGTGGTGCCGGAAGAAGGCGGGGAGGCTGAGCGGGTGAAGTGGGTGGATATGCGTTACCGCAATGGATTTGCAGTGCGGATGCGAGAGGGTAACGCATAGGTTTGATTGAACGGTGCGCACAGGGAAAACGGAAAATGGCAGTGGAGATCAAACGATGAGCAGAAATAAGGAAACAAAGAATCTGGTGGTCGGCCTGGATATCGGCACGTCCAAGATTGTGGCCATCGTCGGGGAAGTCAGACCGGACGGTAAGCTGGAAGTGATCGGCATGGGCATGCACGAATCATCCGGCATGAAAAAAGGCATGGTGGTCAACATCGAGGCGACCGTGGGCGCGATACAGCGCGCGCTGGAGGAAGCCGAGCTGATGGCGGATTGCAAAATCACCGAGGTGTATACCGGTATCGCGGGCAGCCACATACGCAGCACGAATTCACGCGGCATGGTGAAAATCAAGGAAAAGGAAGTCACTCAGACCGACATAGATCGCGTGCTGGAAACAGCCAGCTCCATCAGCCTGCCGGGCGATCAGCAGATTCTGCATATCCTCGAACAGGAATTCAGCATAGACGGACAGGATGGCATCAAGAAGCCGCTGGGCATGAGCGGGATGCGGCTTGATGTCGAAGTGCATATCGTCACCGGTGCGGTGGCGGCGGTGCAGAACATCATGAAGTGCATACACCGCTGCGGACTGGAAGTGAATGAATTGATTCTGCAACCGCTGGCATCAAGCCGCGCGGTGCTCGCGGACGACGAGATGGAATTGGGCGTGTGTCTGGTGGACATAGGCGGCGGCACGACGGACATCGCGGTGTTTACCGGCGGTTCGATACGTCACACCGCCGTGATACCGATTGCAGGCGATCAGATCACCAATGACATCGCGATGGCGTTGCGCACGCCGACTCAGGAGGCAGAGGATATCAAGATACGTCACGGTTGCGCCTTGCGCCAGCTGGCGGATGAAGGCGTCATCGAAGTGCCGGGCGTGGGTGAGCGCGGTTCGCGCATGCTGTCGCGTCAGACCCTGTCTGAAGTAATAGAGCCGAGGGTGGAAGAGCTGTATTCGCTGGTGCAGGCGGAATTGCGCCGCAGTGGCTTCGAGGATTTGCTGTCCTCGGGCATTGTGATCAGCGGGGGCAGCAGTGCGATGCAGGGCATGGTCGAGCTGGGCGAAGAGATCTTTCATCTGCCGGTGAGACTGGGGATACCGAAGTATGTCGGTGGCTTGTCGGACGTGGTGAAAACACCACGCATGGCGACGGGGGTGGGATTGTTGTTGTATGGCCTGGAGTATCACAAAAACAATGAAGAAACACGCAGGCAGTCGAACTCTTTCGGGGATGTGTTGGCAAGAATGAAGGCGTGGTTTCAGGGCAATTTTTAGTTGGTTTGCGGTTAATTTTATCAGTTAATTTTTTCGTATTTTTAAGGAGGCGGCGATGTTTGAAATCATGGAAGTACAATCTCAGGACGCAGTGATCAAAGTGATAGGCGTGGGCGGTTGTGGTGGTAATGCGGTAGATCACATGATAGAGCAGGGCGTGCAGGGAGTTGAGTTCATCGCCATCAACACGGATGCGCAGGCGCTGAACCGCAGCCGCGCGCGCACCCAGTTGCAAATAGGCGCCGCCATTACCAAAGGTCTGGGTGCAGGTGCCAAACCCTCGGTGGGCAAGGCGGCAGCGGAAGAAGACCGCGAACGCATCAGGGAAATGATAGACGGCGCGAACATGGTGTTCATTACCGCCGGCATGGGCGGTGGCACCGGAACGGGCGCTGCGCCCATCGTCGCGCAAATCGCGCGTGAGATGGGCATACTGACGGTAGCCGTGGTAACCAAGCCGTTCATATACGAAGGCAATCGCATGCGTCACGCCGCCGAAGGCATCAAGGCGCTGCATGAACATGTGGATTCGCTGATCATCGTGCCGAATGCCAAGCTGATGGAAGTGCTGGGCAATGACGTTACCGTGCCGGAGGCTTTTAAGGCCGCCAACGGCGTGCTGCAGGGTGCGGTGGCGGGTATCGCCGAAGTTATCAATGTGCCCGGCCTGATCAACGTGGACTTTGCCGACGTCTGCACCGTCATGTCGGAAAATGGCATGGCCATGATGGGTTCCGCCGTGGCTTCCGGCCCTGACCGTGCGAAGATTGCTGCCGAGCGCGCCATCGCCAGCCCGTTGCTGGAAGATGTGGACATGACCGGTGCGCGCGGCGTGCTGGTGAATATCACTTCGACAAGTTCACTGAAAGTCAGGGAAATGGAAGAAGTGATGGCCTGCGTGCAGTTTGCAGCCGAAGAGGCGACCGTCATCCTGGGTTCGGTATTCGACGAGAGCATGGGTGATGAATTGCGCGTGACTGTGGTCGCTACCGGGCTGGGTGCGCCGTTGACCCGCAAGATGGCCAAGCCGGAAATCGTCTACCAGAATGAAAATTACCAACGCACCGGCACGAACGACCACCCGGTCAGCAATGTCAATTACATGGAGCTGGATACGCCTACCATCATGCGCAGCGGGCGTCGTGCGGCAGTGGACGCAATGGAAAAATCGGGTGTGGATACCTATGACATCCCGTCGTTCCTGCGCAAACAGGCGGATTAAAGTCAGGAGTCAGGATGCGGGGCTGTGTTAAAATCCCTGCATGAAACTTGCTCTTAATACGCCGATGGTTAAGCAACGCACTCTGAAAACATCCGTCAGCGTGACGGGTGTCGGCTTGCATAGCGGCGAAAAAGTCACGCTGTCTTTGCGTCCTGCGTCGGCAGACAGCGGCATCGTGTTTCGCCGCGTGGATGTAAAGCCGGTGGTGGAGATTCAGGCGAGGGCGCATTCCGTGCATGACACGCGCCTGTCTACCTGCATGGAGCAGAACGGGGTGCGCGTCGCGACTATCGAGCATCTGATGTCTGCGCTGGCGGGGCTGGGAATAGACAACCTCCTTGTCGAAATGGATGGCGCGGAAGTGCCCATCATGGATGGCAGCGCCGGCACTTTTATCTTCCTGCTGCAATCGGCGGGCATCGTCGAGCAATCGGCGGCAAAGAAATTTATCCGTATCAAAAAGACGGTCGAGGTTAAGCAGGGCGACAAGTGGGTCAGGTTTGAACCCTATAACGGCTATAAACTGACCTTTACCATCAATTTCGCTCACCCTGTCTTTGTCGGTTCCAAACAGCATGTCATAGTCGACTTGGGCGAGCATTCCTATATACGCGACATCAGCCGCGCGCGCACATTCGGTTTCATGCAGGACGTCGAAGCTATGCGCGCCCAGGGTCTGGCGCTGGGTGGCAGTCTGGATAATGCCATCGTCATGGATGACTATCGCGTGCTCAACGCTGACGGCTTGCGTTTTGAGGATGAATTCGTCAAACACAAGGTGCTGGACGCAATCGGCGACTTGTATCTGCTGGGCCATGCGGTGATCGGTGCATTCTCAGGGTTCAAGTCTGGCCACGCACTGAATAACGCCCTTCTGCGTGAACTGCTCGCCGACGAGCAGGCGTGGGAGTTTGTCACATTTGACGACGTGGCCGATGCGCCGGAATTTCTGCGCCTGCAATTGCAGGCGGCATAAGTTTTGGACAGTGGCGCTTGCCTATGTTGATTCTGCGTCTGATCCTGGTTGTGGTCACACTGATGCTGGTGGTCAGTGGCGGAATGTATATCCTGACACGCAACCGGCGCTATCTGAAGTTCGCCTGGCAAACCGTGCGCTTCACTGTGTTGCTGGTGGTGGTGTTCGGCTTGCTGTATGTGCTGGAGCGTTATGTTCTGGTCGCGTGGCGCGTGTTCCTCTGATGGGATTTTGCGTTCGACGCACGGATGACTCAGCAGGTCGATTATTGATGATATTTAAGTTTATCTTCAATGCGATGTTTCAGTCCTGCGACTTTCGATCCGCCTGATTTGCTCTCAGTGAAAACTTTTCCAGCGCCTGTTTGAGGGGCGTGTCGCTCAGGCTCAGGCTGAGTTCGTGCAGCTGTTGTTGCGCTGTACGGGGCAGGATGCGCGGCTCATGGCGGGGCGGCGGGGCGGCGTAGGTGACTTGCACCTTGACTCTGATTACGCTAACCTCGCAACCCCTGTTTTGCAGCCGGGTGACCAGGTCCGGTGCAAGCTGGCGCAGTTTCGCGGCCAGCGTGCCGTTCGCCGTGGCAATGCTGAGTGTGCCGTGGCGCAGTCCCAGCACTTGACTGTGTTGCGCGAAATGCGGCGGCACAACATGGGAGAAATGCTGTTGCAACGCCGTCAGCGTTTGCACGGTATCGAGCAGAGTGCGCAATTCCTGATTGTCGCTCATCAGATGCTTCAGACGTTGTGGCACGGGGTTATGAGCACATATGAAAGATGAAGTATGGATATTATTCTAGTTTCTGATCGATGGGCCAAGTCACGCAGTATTAATTTTGGTCTCAAGCAGGCTGTCTTGCTGATTTTGCTGTTCTCAGGGGCTGTGATTGCGGCGGCTGTCGTCTTGCAGGCAACCTTGATGCGCTTTGTACCGGAAGGTATGGGGCCGGTGGTTGGCGAACAGTATCATCAAAGAGCCTATCAGCGCAGTAGTCTGGACGCGCTGTCGGTAAGAGTGGGCGAGATGCAGGCGCGCGTGCAGCGACTGGATGCATTGGGCGGGCGACTGGTGAAACTGACAGGCATGAAGCCTGCGGAATTTCAGTTCGACCAGCCTCCTGCGCAGGGTGGGCCGCTGCTGCTTTCGGACAACCGGCAGATGAATGAAGCCGGCCTGGCGCGACAACTCGAATCCCTGACGCGTCTGATCGATGACAGGGCCGACAAACTGATGGCGCTGGAGACGCTGCTGATGCAGAACCAGCTGAGCAAAGGACTATTGCCCTCCTCTACGCCGATCAGCGCAGGATTCTATACCTCCAATTTCGGCTGGCGCGTTGATCCCTTTACCGGCAGGACGGCCATGCACGAGGGGGTGGATTTCATGGCGGAGGCAGGTACGGCCATATTCGCCTCGGCCGGCGGGGTGGTCGTGTATGCGGATACCCATTCCCAGTATGGTAATATGATCGAAGTCGATCACGGCAATGATATTGTGACGCGTTATGCACACGCATCGCGGCTATGGGTGAAGGTGGGGCAGGTAGTGCGACGCGGCGACAAGATCGCCGAGGTAGGCAGCACCGGGCGTTCCACCGGAAATCATTTGCATTTTGAGGTCCGCTATAAGGGAATGGCACAGAATCCCGAGCGCTTCCTGAAAAACGCAGCCAGTTAATCGAATAATTATTTGTAATTTATGAGGGCGAGTTGGTTTATAGCCACCTCGCCCTGTGGTTGAGAAAACAAAAAATATGATTTCAAAAGCGCTAAAAAGTATTTTCGGTAGCCGCAATGATCGCTTGCTCAAGCAATACCGCACTACGGTCAAGACCATCAATAGTCTGGAGGCTGGTATCGCCAGGCTCAGCGACGAGCAGTTGCGTGAAAAAACCGAGCTGTTCAAGCAGCGTCTCGCCCGGGGTGAAACGCTGGAAGCCTTGCTGCCCGAGGCCTTTGCCGTGGTTCGCGAGGCCAGTGTGCGCGTGCTGGGGATGCGTCACTACGATGTGCAGCTGATAGGCGGCATGGTGCTGCATTACGGCAAGATCGCGGAAATGCGTACTGGCGAAGGTAAAACCCTGATGGCCACCCTGCCGGTTTATCTGAATGCGATCAGCGGACTCGGCGTGCATGTGGTCACAGTCAATGATTACCTCGCAGCACGCGATGCCGGCTGGATGGGCAAGCTTTACCGTTTCCTGGGTCTGTCCGTCGGCGTGATTGTGTCGCAGATGGCCTCGGACGAAAAACAGGCCGCCTATGCGGCGGACATCACTTACGGCACCAATAACGAATTCGGCTTCGACTATCTGCGCGACAATATGGCCAGCCAGATAGGCGAGCGCTTTCAGCGCAAGTTGAATTACGCCATTGTGGACGAAGTGGATTCCATCCTGATCGACGAGGCGCGCACGCCTTTGATCATCTCCGGTCAGGCCGAAGGCGATGCCGGCGTTTATGTGAAAATCAACGAGCTGGTGCAGAAGCTGGTGCGTCAGGCCGATGAGGACGGCCCTGGCGATTTTTCTGTGGATGAAAAAAACCATCAGATTCTGCTGACCGAAACAGGGCACGAACATGCTGAAGATATCCTGACCGAAGCCGGGCTGTTGCCGCCGAATGGCAGCCTGTACGATGCTGCCAATATTTCACTGATACACCATGTCTATGCCGCATTGCGCGCACATTCCCTGTACCACAGAGACCAGAATTACGTGGTGCAGGACGGTGAAGTGGTTATCGTGGACGAGCATACCGGACGCCTGATGTCCGGGCGGCGCTGGTCGGACGGACTGCACCAGGCTGTGGAGGCGAAAGAAGGGGTGGAGATCAAGAAGGAAAATCAGACGCTGGCCTCGATTACCTTCCAGAACTACTTCCGCATGTACGGCAAGCTGGCCGGCATGACGGGGACGGCCGACACAGAGGCCTACGAATTCCAGCAAATCTATAATCTGGAAACAGTCATCATCCCGCCCAATCGTCCGACGATACGCAATGACATGATGGACAAGGTCTACCTTACCGCGATGGAAAAATATCGTGCGGTGATTGCCGATGTCCAGGGCTGTCACAAGCGCGGTCAGCCGGTGCTGGTGGGTACGACGTCCATCGAGAATTCGGAGCTGCTGTCCCAGCTGATGGATGAAGCCGGGTTGCTGCATCAGGTGCTCAACGCCAAGCAACATGCGCGCGAGGCGGAAATCATCGCCCAGGCGGGACAATCCGGCATGGTGACCATCGCCACCAACATGGCCGGGCGCGGTACGGATATTGTGCTGGGCGGCAGTATAGAGAAGCAAATTGAACAGCTGCGCGCAGACGAGAGTCTGGACGATACCGCCCGCGACGCGCGCATCGCACAGATGAAGAACGAGTGGAATGCCCTGCATGAGCAGGTGCTGAAAAGCGGCGGTCTGCACATCATCGGCACTGAACGCCATGAGTCGCGACGCGTGGACAATCAGTTGCGTGGTCGTTCCGGCCGCCAGGGAGATCCGGGATCGAGCCGTTTCTATCTTTCGCTGGAAGATCCGCTGCTGCGCATTTTTGCCTCGGATCGCGTGGCTGCGATCATGAACAGGTTCAAGATGCCGGAGGGCGAGGCGATTGAGCATACCTGGGTGACGCGTGCTATCGAAAACGCGCAACGCAAGGTTGAGGCGCGCAACTTTGATATGCGCAAACAGATACTGGAATACGACGACGTAGCAAACGACCAGCGCAAGGTCATCTATCAGCAGCGCACCGAGTTGCTGGAGAGCGACGATATATCCGAAACCGTACAGGCGATGCGCGACAGCGTGCTGGACGACACCATCAGTCTGTATATCACGCCGCACAGCATGGAAGAACAATGGGATGTTCCGGGTCTGGAAAAGGCACTGGCGGCAGACTATTTGCTCGAATTGCCGCTGGCGCAGTGGCTGGAAGAAGACAAGCAGTTTAACGAAGAGGGTTTGCGACTGCGCGTATCCGAATATGCCCGCAATGCCTATCAGGCCAAGGTGGGCGCGGTAGGGGCTGAAATAATGCATCACTACGAGCGTGCCATCATGCTGCAAAGCGTCGACGTGCACTGGCGCGAACATTTGTCTGCGCTCGATCATCTGCGCCAGGGTATTCATTTGCGCGGTTATGCGCAGAAGAACCCCAAGCAGGAATACAAGCGCGAGGCCTTTGAGTTGTTTTCGTCCATGCTGGATGTCATCAAGCGCGAAGTCACGCAGGTGCTGATGACTGTACAGGTGCGCAGCGAAGCGGAAGTCGATTCGGTAGAAGCTGCACCGGCGGCAGAAAATGTACAGTATCATCACGCCAATTATGAAGAGGCGCTGTCCGGCGCAAACTCGTCGACGGGTGAGGAGCCTCAACCCTTCGTGCGCGACGGAAAAAAGATCGGCCGCAACGACGTTTGCCCATGCGGTTCGGGTAAGAAATACAAGCAGTGCCATGGAAAACTAAGCTGAGATAAAAGGAGAATGCAATGTCATTAGTGATTGATACGCTGCGCACCTCACCGGTGACGGAGGAGTTGAGCGACGCTGAAGTGGAAATTCTGGCAGAGTTGTTTCAGGTTCAGGAATACCAGGCAGGTGATGTCATTGTTAAGCCGGGTGATGAGCAACCCGACAATTTGTACATACTCGCGCATGGCGACATCGAAGTAAAAATCGAGAGCGGTACCGAAGAAACCACTGTCCATGTGCTCAAGCCGGGTGATCTGGCGGGCATGATCACCTTCGCGGGCGGGGCGGCAACGCAAATCAGCGCGACCCTCTATGCGGTGGGCCCAACTAAAGTCCTGACCATGGGGCGCGCACGTTTTGAAACGCTGCTCAATTCGCATCCCAAGCTGGTGTATCGCGTCATGCGCGGTATTATCCGCAATATGCACGGCATCGTGCGGCGCGTGAATATCGAATCAGCAGAACTGACCAACTACATATACAAGAGCGGCGGCCGTTATTAGTCGGGTTTAAACCCGACCTACCAGGAGAAAGTTTAATGCCGGTAAATCTGAACCCGCCCGTGGCGGCACAACTGCTGCCCGTCGCGGGCATTTTATTGGGTATTGCACAAGCCAATATCAAGCGCGAAAACCGCAAGGACTTGCTGGTGATGCAGCTTTGCGAGGGTGCGCGGGTCGCGGGTGTGTTCACCAAAAATCGTTTTTGCGCCGCCCCGGTGATCGTTGCCAAGGCGCATCTGGCGCAGGGCGACGGCATACGCGCGCTGGTGGTCAACACCGGCAACGCCAATGCCGGAACGGGCGAGCAAGGCCTGCAGGCCGCGCGCGATACCTGCGCTGCACTGTCCGGTCTGCTGACTTGCAAGGCCACGCAGATATTGCCTTTCTCCACCGGCGTGATCATGGAACCGTTGCCCGTGGCGAAAATCGCCGCAGGCCTGCCCGCCGCCGTGAGCAACATGGCTGCGGATAACTGGTTCGATGCCGCAGAGGCGATCATGACCACCGACATCGTCGCCAAGGCAGTTTCAAAACAGCTTGTCATTGATGGCGTAACCGTCACGATTACCGGTATTGCCAAGGGTTCCGGCATGATCCATCCGAACATGGCGACCATGCTGGGTTATATCGCCACGGATGCGGGCATCGCCCAGCCGTTGTTGCAAGAACTGGTGCGCGAGGCGGCGAACCGCTCATTCAACTGCATTACCGTGGACGGTGATACCTCCACCAACGATGCGCTGATGCTGATGGCCACCGGAAAATCCGCCCTGCCTGAAGTGACATCGCCTGCAAGCGATGCTTATAAGGCCCTGCTGGAAGCGATTGCTGAAGTGGCTATCCATCTGGCGCAGGCCATCGTGCGCGACGGCGAGGGTGCGACCAAATTCATCACCGTCAGGGTCGAAGGCGGACGCGACGAGGAGGAATGCAAAAAAATCGGCTATGCCATCGCGCATTCTCCGCTGGTCAAGACGGCGTTCTTTGCATCCGACCCCAACCTCGGACGCATCCTCGCAGCCATCGGCTATGCGGGCGTGGACGATCTGGACGTGGACGTGCTGCAGCTCTATCTGGACGACGTGCTGGTTGCCGAAAACGGCGGTCGCGCGGCCAGTTACAATGAAGCAGACGGCCAGCGCGTGATGCAGCAGTCGGATATCACCATTCGCGTGGTACTCAATCGCGGCGCGGTGAATGCCACGCTGTGGACCTGCGATTTCTCCTACGATTACGTCAAAATCAACGCCAGCTACCGCAGCTAAATACTTCTTATCAGGCCTTCTGAAAACCGTGGCCTGTCACCGATTATTATTATTCATGCGCAGGCGGGGATCCAGCATTGTGTGTTAAAAGTCCCCGTCGATTATTAACGGTTATTGAAACTCAAGACACCCTCAATTAGAGCTTTTCGAGTAATTGTTTTTTCTTATTTTGAAACTCATCCTCGGTAATTATTTCATCTCTTCTAAGAACTTGCAGTTCTCGCAATTTCTGAGATGTGGAATTATTCATTGGTGTCGTTGTTCCAGATGCCATACTGTTTGGCTTATTTGAAGTCACTCCCTGTGTTTCATAAACAGCATTAATTTGAACTGGATGGGATTTGTTTTCTTGGCTTGATTGGTTATTGGGAGTTTCGATTTTTGAGAAGCCTACTGTCAGCTCTGGTACATTCAACAATGAACGCTGCATTTTCATTAACGCATCCTGTGAGGCGCGTTTTCCTGCAAGTGAAAAGTCAGATTTAAATTCGTCAAACTCAGCGTGCCCCTCACCAACAGCAAGAATGCTAGTTATATTTTTGCCAGTTACGTCTTTAATGTCGCAGTTCAAATTTACGCCGAATGTCGTTGGTGGCCAAGTGAACATGCTGGACGAAGATGAATTGGTCGAAACATCCAAAGAAATAATGTAGTTAATTTTATTCTTGCTGATTGCTGCATCCTTCTCAGACTTGAGTACGGAGACACTGCTAAACACATTGCTTAGCATTTTGTAAAATCCTGTTTCAATATCTTTATAGGGTTTATATCTAACCTTGTCCCCACCACCGCCAGACGTTGTAACCTCCTTTTCGCGGTCATCTAGAATGTAGTAACCCACATTTTTTTGGATTACCTGACCACTACTATCTCGCTCAATTTTAGAAATATCTGGGCTAATCACAATCGGGTGCGCACAACCGGCAATAGCAACAGCAATCAAAACGTAAAAAATTAATTTAGCAAATTGCATTGGAAACCTCTGATTAAAGAATTAGGCGCTTGTTAATAATCCGCTTAAAGTTTTTCAAGAAGTTGCTGCTTTTTTTTCTGGAATTCCTCTTCGGTAATTACCCCATCCTTCCTAAGAGTTTTCAGTTCTCGTAACTTCTGAGACGTGGAATTAACCATTGGTGTCGTTGTTTCAGATGCTGTGCTAGTTGGGATATCTGAAGCTGCAAACTGTGTTTTAGAAGCAGTATTAATTTGAGCTGACGGAAGTTTATTCTGCTGGCTTGATTGGTTCTTGGGAGTTTCAATTTTTGTGAAGCTCCCCATGAGAATGTCGATGACAGTTGGATATTCGTATGCAGAACCGTTGTTGTGGTCAATGATTGCACCAATACCTCCACCTAAGATAATGTTGCCAAACATTGCTCCCTTGGTATCAGACACCACGGCTGCTCGGCCAGACTCTAAACCACTTTTTTTGCATGAAACCTGTAAATCTTTATTTGACCTATGAATACTTACAGAGCCTGGGGTCGTGACGAACCACTTGCCTTCATCGTTTGTAAGTTCGCACGATGCACCCACGACTTCTACACCCGCCTGTTCACGCGTTTGCACGGAGATACTTTGATTAGGCGAGCCTGTCACAGACGCACAACCAGTTGCAATAAATGGTAGTGCCAGCGCGTAAACAACGAGTAATGCTTTTTTCATAATTGTCCTTAAATTTATTTTCAGTTATTCGCTTGGGTATTATTGACTGTGTCGCACCTTACGCCTATATCACGGAACAAGCAATATGCGAAACCCCACGGTGATACCCTTTACAAACTCTTTGTAGAATTGGCCACGTACGAAACACGAAATCCAGGGTCAAAATACGTGATTTCTTTGGGACGTACCCCGATACGTTTGATCAGTTAGCCTGAAGGGTGCCGGATACGGCAACCCGGGAAATTATCAGTGCGGCAGGCTGGGGTAAGGCACGCGGCTTTCCCTTCATAATAAGTCAAGCTGGGGTTCGTGCCGCTGGCCTTGTTACTTCCGTTTGAACACCAGATCCCAAACCCCATGTCCCAGATTGAGGCCGCGCTTTTCGAACTTGGTCAGAGGCCGGTAGTCCGGACGCGGGGCGTAGTCGGCGGCGGTATTTTCAAGCAGCGGTTCATCGCTCAATACCTGTAAAACCTGTTCGGCGTAGTCCTGCCAGTCGGTGGCGACGTGGATATAACCGCCCGGCTTTAACTTTGCCATCAGTTTTTCGATGAACGGCGACTGGATCAGGCGGCGTTTATTGTGACGCGCCTTGTGCCACGGGTCGGGGAAGAAGATGTGCACGCCATCCAGTGATGCATCGGCGATCATGTCGCGCAGCACTTCCACCGCGTCGTGCTGGATGATGCGGATATTGCTCAGCTTCTGTTCGTCCATCACCTTGAACAGGTTGCCCACGCCCGGAGTGTGCACTTCCAGACACAGGTAATCGTTCTCGGGATGATCGCGGGCGATGGTGGCCGTGCTGTCGCCCATGCCGAAGCCGATCTCCAGTATTTTCGGCGCGCTGCGACCAAATGCCTGTTCGAGTTCCAGGGGATGTGCCGTATAGGGAATGCCGAAAACAGGTTGCAGCGTGTCAACAGCACGCTGCTGCGCGACGGTGACGCGCCCCTGCCTGAGTACGTAGCTGCGGATGTGGCGTTTGGTGATGTCAGTGTCGGTCATGTTCGTAACATTTGATTGCCTTCATCCCTTGGAGAAGGGTGAAGGGATAAGAGGGAAGGGGAAATCAGCCGCGTACCGAAGCGATGATGCCCGCAGTCGGCGAGCTTGGGCTGGCGCTGTAGAGTTTTTTCGGCATGCGGCCTGACAGATACGCTTCGCGTCCGGCTTCGGTGGCCTTCTTCATTGCGGAAGCCATCAGCACCGGATTCTGCGCACCGGCAATGGCGGTATTCATCAGCACGCCTGCACAGCCCAGTTCCATTGCGATAGCCGCATCCGAGGCCGTGCCCACGCCCGCATCGACGATCACCGGCACGCTGACGCGATCCATGATGAGTTGCAGATTCCACGGGTTGAGGATGCCCATGCCCGAGCCTATCAGGGAGGCCAGCGGCATGATGGCCACGCAGCCTATGTCTTCGAGTTGTCTGGCGACGATGGGGTCATCCGAGGTATACACCATCACCTGAAAGCCTTCGGCGACCAGCGTTTTGGCGGCGGCGATGGTCTCGATCACGTTCGGATACAGCGATTGCGGGTCGCCCAGTACTTCCAGCTTGACCAGGCTGTGGCCATCCAGCAGTTCGCGCGCCAGACGCAGGGTGCGCACCGCATCATCGGCGCTGTAACAGCCGGCGGTGTTGGGCAGATAGGTGAATTGGGAAGGGGGAACGGCATCCAGCAGTGACGGTTCATTCGGGTTCTGACCGAGATTGGTGCGGCGGATCGCCACCGTGACGATCTCGGTGCCGGAAGCGTCCAGCGCCTCGCGGGTTTCGGTGAAATCCTTGTATTTCCCGGTGCCGACCAGCAGCCTCGATGAATAGCTCTTGCCTGCGATGATGAGCGAATCGGTCATTTTATATCCTATTGATCTATATTATTTTTGAGTCCTGAGTCCTGAGTCCTGAGTCCTGAGTCCTGAGTCCTGAGTCCTGAGTCCTGAGTCCTGAGTCCTGAGTCCTGCCCTTATCCCCCGCCCACCGCTACCACGATCTCCAGCTTGTCGCCATCGGTCAGGGTCGTTTCGGCATACAGGCTGCGCGGCACGATGTCGCCGTTCTTTTCCAGTGCGATGCGTTTGCCGGTGTAGCCCAGCTCCGCTATCAGCGCGGCGACGCTGCATGAATCGTCAAGCTGACGCGCTGCGCCGTTGATGTGTACAGTAATCACTTTCAATTTACTCCTTGCCTGAGCTAAAATGCGAGCCCATCAGGCGGGTGTAGTTCAATGGTAGAACGGCAGCTTCCCAAGCTGCATACGAGGGTTCGATCCCCTTCACCCGCTCCAGCCTGCCTTGTCACTCCCGTTAAAATACTGACTGCCTGAATCCTCGCGCCCGTCATTTTACCTGTTGATCGTGCATCACGATACGCGAGACGAACGCGATGGCCAGAATATTTGCAAAAATCGCCACATAGCCGACCCGGTCGTAGCCGATGATCTGTCCCGCTGCATTCTGCGTGGTGATGAATCCGGCCAGCGTGGCGGCCAGACCGCTGGCCAGTTGCTGCATGGCGGAATTGAGCGACATGAAGGTGCCGCGCAGTTTGGGCTGAGCCGCCGAGGTGATGATGGCCATCGCCGGTATCATGCGGCCCGAAACCAGTATGAAGAATGCCGTGGTGCAGGCCAGCCACAGCCAGAGTGGCGCAGCACCGATATGGGTGACTGCGAGCAAGGGCAGGGTCGCGGAAGCGGCCATGATGCGATAGATGACCACCTTGCCGCGCGCATCCGCCCAGCGTCCGATGCGCCGCGAGGTAATCAGGGTGGCGGCGCCGCCGATCAGATAAATATAGAAAATATCCTGCTGCAAAATGCCGACATTCGCGACCGCATAAACGGTGATGTAGGGAATCACGGTGAAACCGGAAAACAGAATCAGCATGGTAAACAGCAGCGCGCGCAGATGGTTGGCATCCGCCAGTACCGCGAACATGGCTGAGAACGGGTGCGCGCGCTTGTCCGGACTGATGTGATGCCGCACCTCCGGCAGGTGGCGCAGTGCGACGATGATGAACAGCACGGTGGTGCAGGCGATCAGAATGAAGGGCGCACGCCACTGGAAGTAGTCTGTCAGCCATAAGGACAGCGGTACGCCGGCCACGGTGGCAAGCGAAAACGAGGCGGAGATGGCACCGCTCGCGGTGGCGCGCCTCTCGAACGGAATCAGGTCGCCGACCAGCGTCTGCACCATCGCCCCCATGATACCGCCGAACGCGCCCGCCAGACCGCGCGCGATCAGCAGCGTCGCGTAACTGGGCGACAGGCCGCATGCCAGCGTCGCCAGGCCGAACAGCGTGAACACGATCAGCAGCAGACGTTTACGCTCGAACCTGTCCACGATGGTCGCGGCGAACAGTCCTGCCAATGCCGCGCTGAAGCTATAGGAGGCGACCAGGAAACCGAACTCATGGGTGGTGATGGCAAATTCGCGCATTAAAATCGGCCCCAGCGGCATCATGATCATGAAATCGAGGATGTGGGAAAACTGCATGCCGGCCAGGGTCAGCAGCAGATAGCGCTCTCGTTGCGGGGTAAGGGGTGTGGGCTGCATGGTGACGAATTTTTTGCGTGGGCGGCATTCTACCAGTGACGTTCATCAAACAACGCTTTGTATTGACTGCGGTAGGGAAACGCTGAATTTTTCATGAAAAGTGTCATTGCGAGCGAAGCGTGGCATACATGGACGCCCACTTTTGCCAAGCTTTCAATTCATGATTTTGATTAGGTAAAGATTGCAGCCATACATCCGGATTTTGTATGAGGCTTATCGCCTCTATCCCTGATGGAATTTGCTGAT
>Ga0209231_1000179_pt1 | contig 44270 bp, 30 predicted proteins | sample Deesub45470m_DNA_FD_188086 | JGI IMG/M metagenome (GOLD analysis project Ga0209231, IMG submission 188086) | Deep subsurface microbial communities from North Pacific Ocean - 450_OLKR46/470m Metagenome (SPAdes) (version 2) | ecosystem: Environmental > Terrestrial > Deep subsurface > Unclassified ... | reverse complement strand
GATCCTTACGGTCCAGGTGAACCAGCGCCCCGCCATAGTGGCAACCTTCCAGAGCGCTTCCATAAGGCAGCGCCCCGTCCGGTGAACACGCCTCTAAGCAAGGGCACTGAGTCGGTCAACAGGAAAATGACAAAGAAACGACACTGCCCGGAATTTGCCGCGCAGACCCTTCCGAGCGACTGAGTGGCCCCACTCTATATATACGAGCCCTAAGACGGCATGTCGCGGCCCCGCTGCCACACCCTGGCCACGGCGCGAAATCATCGCGCGTGGACTGCGCACAGCAGTTGACCAAGTGAACGTTATCAATTAGGTGAACGTTCACAACAAGGACGTCAGACGCCGATTCGCGGCGCGGGGAGGATAAAATGACGATTTCCAAGACTCGGATTCTATCTGCTTATGTGTCGGGCGCATCCGCTCTGGCGCTGAGTATGGCCCTGCAGCCAGCCTTTGCGCAGGATAGCGCGGACGACGAACAACCTGCTGAAATCGTGGTGACCGGCATTCGCGCGAGCTTGAACGCCGCCAGCGACATCAAGCGCAACGCTCAGGGCGTGGTCGATGCCATCTCCGCCGAGGATATCGGCAAGTTCCCCGACACCAACTTGGCAGAATCGCTGCAGCGTATCACCGGCGTGTCGATCGACCGTTCGAACGGCGAAGGTTCGACCGTTACCGTTCGCGGCTTCGGTCCTGAATTCAACCTGGTGCTGCTCAATGGCCGCCAGATGCCGACATCGACCTTGGGTGATGGGGCCAGCGCGCCCGCCAGCCGTTCCTTCGACTTTGCCAATCTGGCATCGGAAGGCGTTGCAGGCGTCGAGGTCTACAAGTCGGGTCGCGCTACCCTGCCCACCGGCGGCATCGGATCGACCATCAATATCAAGACGCCCCGCCCTCTCGATCGGCCGGGCCTCAAAGGCAGCGTTGCGGTAAAGGGTGTCTATGACAGCTCGCGCAATGAGGGTAATCCAATCACGCCTGAAATATCCGGCATCATTTCCGACACTTTCGCCGATGGCCTGTTCGGCATCGCGGTCAGCGGATCGTGGCAGAAGCGCAAGGCCAGCGTCAACCAGGCCAATGTCGGCTGGCGCGACGGATATCTGGGCTCCGAAAATAATTGGGGATCACTGCCCCAGGCAGGCGATCCGCGCTTTGCCAATATCGAAAACCGTCCCGGCCCCAACGACGTCTATCAGGTCCAGCAAAATGCCAGTTATGACCTTAACGACATTGAGCGCGAACGGCTGAACGGCCAGATCGTATTGCAGGTTCGTCCCGCTGACAATCTGACCGCGACGTTCGACTATACCTATTCGCGCAACACCGTGCAGGTGCGCAATTCCAACGTCGGCATCTGGTTCAACTTCAATGACGTATCAAGCGCCTGGACCGACGGTCCAGTCGCCGGTCCGAAATTCTATTCCGAACAGTTCGGTGCCAATGAAGGCAAGGATCTGTCCTATTCCGGTTCGCTGGTAGAAAACCAATCGACCAACAAGTCGCTGGGCGGAAACCTGGCATGGGATGGGCCGGGCGGATTGCGCCTGGAACTCGACGCGCATCATTCGACGGCAGAGTCGGGCGCAAACAATCCCTATGGCACCAGCACCTCGGTCGGCACGGCCGTGTTCGGCGTGCGCAGCCAGACGGTCGATTACACTAACGACCTGCCCATCATTTCGGTCGAGATGCATCCGGGTATCAATGCGTTGGACGCCGGGAACATCCAGGCAACCGGCAATGCGTTCCGCAATGCCTATTTCAAGGATCGCATCAACGAAGGCCAGCTGCGTGGCAGCTATGATTTCGAAGGCTCGATCCTCGACAGCCTCGACTTCGGTGTGACCTATATCGAAAACAAGGTGCGGTCGGCCTACGGTTTCATCCAGAACGACACATGGGGCGGATCGACCACGAAAGACCAATTGTCCGACGACCTGTTCACGCTCGAAACCCTGCCGGATAAGTTCAAGGGCTTGTCGGGCGCGGGCGACGCGGCGATGATCCAGCAATTCTACACGTTCAACTTCGAGAAGATGGTGGGTTTCCTCGACGATCTGAACGGCATCTGCGGCGGTGACGGCAATTGCTTGTCGAGCTTTACGGTCGATCGCCGGATCCGCGAGCGCACCATCGCGCCTTATCTGCAGGCCAACCTGGCCTTCGACGTTGCCAATCGCCCGGCTCATTTCCGTGCGGGCGTGCGCTATGAAAAGACTAAGGTCCGTTCGTCCGCGCTGGTGCCGATCCCGACCGGCACCCAATGGGTGTCCGCCAACGAGTTCAACCTCACCTATGGCACTGGCAGCGACTTCACCACCTTCCGGGGTGATTATGACAATTGGCTGCCCGCTATCGACGTCGATTTCGAACCGATCGAAAATGTGAAGCTGCGCGCGAGCTATAGCCATACCATCACTCGGCCGGACTATGCATCGATGCAGGGTGGTCGTACCGTCGATCAATTGTTCCGTATCGGCGGTGGCACCGGCAGCCAGGGCAATCCGGGCCTGCTCCCCTATAAATCGAAGAACATCGATTTGTCGGCTGAATGGTATTATGCGCCATCCAGCTATCTTTCGGTCGGATTTTTCGACAAGCGGGTGCGCAACTTCATTTCGAGCACCCGGATCGACACCGATGCGTTCGGCTTGACCAACCCGGCAGATGGCCCACGCTATCAGGCGGCCGTTGCGGCATTGGGTGCCAATGCCAGCACGACCGATCTGCGCAACTATATCTTCGCCAATTATCCGGCGTCGGTCATCGTCGATAGCTTCGATCCGGCGACCGGCAATTATACCGGCAAGATATTGGGGCTGCCCGAAGATGGCGCGGTCAATTTCCAGGTCTCCACGCCTATCAACTCGGACCAGAGCGCGCATCTCTATGGCTTTGAATTCGCCATCCAGCATAATTTCTGGGACACGGGATTTGGCACGATCCTGAACTACACGATCGTTCGTGGCGACGCGACATACGACAACAGTCAGCCGTCCAGCATTCCGCAATTTGCGCTGACGGGCCTTTCGGACAGTGCCAACGCCGTCCTCTTCTATGACAAAAAGGGTATTCAGGCGCGTATCGCCTATAACTGGCGCGACAAGTTCCTGGGCGGAACAGGCCCCAACCCCTTCTATATCGAAGCCTATGGCCAGGTGGATGCCAGCGCGAGCTGGGAATTCAAGAAAGGCTATACCGCCTTTGTCGAAGCCATCAATCTAAACGGCGCCAGCCGCCGCGGCCATCTGCGTAGCGAAAACAACGCCTTCTTCGCTTCGCCCGGCTATGCCCGATATGGCGCGGGCCTTCGCGTCAACTTTTGACGGGATGACTTGATTGAAGGCTGGCACGATGGGACAAGGCCGCACCTGAACTGGTGCGGCCTTGTCCCGCATCAGCCGGGCGGAGAGGCAGCGGTGGTGTGACGGGGCATCGGCACTGCCGTTAAGGGAGCCATTAGAGCGTCATGACCCAGCACCAGATACTTGATTCCCTGACCCATCGCGCTCTGCGTGTTCGGACCGACAGCGGAGCGGCATTGGGCGATGCCGTCATGGCCTGCCTGTTGATGCCGGCCGAATTCCGCCAGGCGCAGGCGCATTTCCCCATATTGTTCCGGCGCGACCTGGAAAGCGGCACCCTCTCGGCGGTGGCGTTGTTCGGCTTTGCCAATGGCGAAAATCTCTTTCTGGAAGCAGGTCATTGGGATGCGACCTACAAGCCGCTGGCTCAGGCGGTGCAACCCTTCCTGATCGGTCGTTCATCCGATGGCAGCAGGCCGCCGCAGGTCCATGTCGATATGGGCAGCCCCCGGCTCGTCCATGAGGGGGACGAAGGCGTTGCCCTGTTCGACGAGGCAGGGCAGCCCTCCCCCTGGCTGGACAGCATTGCGCAACGGCTGGGCGACCTGGATGCCGCCTTTCAGGCCAGCGCCGATTTCTTTGCCGCGCTGGAGCGCCATGCACTGCTCGAACCCTTCACGCTGGACGTGCCATTGGTCGATGGGACGCGGAACAGCCTGGTCGGCTTTCACATCATCGACGAGGAGCGGTTGCGCGCGCTTGATGCCGCAGCGCTCGATGACCTGCACCGCGCCGGACATTTGATGCCATTGTTCATGGCGGTGGCGTCGATCGCGCAGTTCAACGAACTGGTCGCGCGCAAGAATCGTAGAGTGGCCGATGGCTGAGCCGGCTCTGGTCGGCCTGCCTTCGGTCAGGGTGCTACAAGCCACCGACGATGCAACGCTGGATGCTTTGCTGCGGGAAGAAGATACGCCTTTTGTCGTGCGGGGACTGGTGCGCGACTGGCCGCTGGTGCAGGCTGGTCTGGAATCCGATCGCGCCGCCCGCGCCTTTTTGCTGGCCCATGCGCGTGACCGCGACTTTGTGGTGTCGATGGCCGAGCCGGATGCCAACGGACGCCTGTTTTACGATGACGCCATGGCGGTCAATTTCCGCATGGGCAAAGGCAGGTTGTCCGACATTTTTACAGGGTTCGATGCGGCCGAAGGACGAGATGTGGCGCAAGTCCCCACCGTCTATCTCGGTTCCGTCGATATCCATGAGTTTTTTGACGGGCTGGCGGACGCACACCCCATGCCACTGGGTTCGCGCGCCCCCTTGACGTCCTTGTGGATCGGCAATGCCAGCCGCATCGCGGCGCATAATGACTTTCCCGATAATCTGGCCTGCTGCGCCGTGGGGCGTCGCCGCTTCACCCTGTTCCCGCCCGACCAGTTCGCCAATCTCTATCTTGGCCCGATCGACATCACGCCGGCGGGACGGCCCATTTCGATGGTCGATTTCGCGACTCCCGATTTTGCGACCTATCCCCGTTTTCGCGATGCGCTTGCGACCGCCCAGGTTGCCGAACTGAAGCCGGGCGATGCGCTTTTCATACCCTCGCTTTGGTATCATCATGTCGAAGGGCTGGCTGATTTCAACATATTGGTGAACTATTGGTGGCGCGACACGCCGCGTTATCTTGGCCAGCCCTATAATGCGTTACACCATGCGATCATGACGATCCGCGACCTACCCCAGGAGGAGCGCGCGATCTGGCAGGCCATGTTCGACCATTATGTATTTTCGGGCGGCGAGATGGCACGCGCCCATCTGCCGGAAAAGGGCCGTGGCGTGCTGGCCCCGCTCGACGCGGAAGCCGCCCAACGCATGCATCATTTCCTGTTGAGGAGCCTGTCGCTATGAGCACGCTACCCCCGCCTCTTCGCATCGTCGTTGCCGGTGGCGGCACGGCCGGTTGGATGACGGCCGCCGCACTCGCCCGCACGCTGGGACCGGTGGCGCAAGTCACCCTGGTCGAAAGCGAGCAGATCGGGACGATCGGGGTGGGCGAAAGCACCATCCCGCCGCTGGTCGCCTATAATCGCATATTGGGCATCAACGAAGCCGACTTTATGCGCGCGACCCAGGCGACGTTCAAGCTGGGGATCAATTTCGAAAATTGGCGTGTGCCAGGCGAAAGCTATTTCCACAGTTTCGGCGGGACCGGCAAGGATCATTGGTCGGCGGGATTCCAGCATTTCTGGATGCATGGGCAAGCCCAAGGGCATGACGCGCCCTATGGCGACTATTGCCTGGAGTTGAAGGCGGCGGAGGCTGGCCGCTTCGCGCATCTGCCCGACGACAGGATGAACTATGCCTATCAGCTTGATTCGGGGCTTTATGCCCGCTTCCTGCGGAGGATGGCGGAAGCGGACGGCGCCCAGCGGATCGAAGGACGCATCACCCAAGTCGAACTCGACAGCGAAAGCGGCGACATTGCCGCGCTGCGACTGGACGGCGATCGGCGGATCGAAGGTGACCTATTCATTGACTGCACCGGCTTTCGCGCGTTATTGATCGAAGGTGCGCTGCATGTCGGCTATGACGACTGGACCCACTGGTTGCCCTGTGACGGCGCGGTGGCGATCCAGACCAGCAGCGTGCGGCCGCCCGTCCCCTATACCCGCGCCATCGCGCATGAGGCGGGCTGGCAATGGCGCATTCCACTCCAACATCGGCAGGGCAATGGCATCGTCTATTGCAGCAGCTTCCTGGACCCGGATGCTGCGCTCGAAAAACTTCTGGCTTCGGTCGAAGGTAACAATCTGGTGCAACCAAACCCGATCCGGTTCCGCACCGGAGCGCGGCGGCGGCAATGGCATCGCAACTGCGTGGCTGTTGGCCTGTCGGGTGGGTTCATGGAACCGTTGGAATCCACGTCCATCCACCTGATCCAGCGCGCCGTCCTGCGCATCCTGCGGATGCTGCCCGCAGGTGCCGTCAGCCCGCTCGACATCGCAGAATTCAACGATCAACAGATGACGGACATGGAGCAGATCCGTGATTTCCTGATCCTGCATTATAAAGCGACCGATCGGCGCGATACCCCCTTTTGGCGCCATTGCGCGGCCATGGCGGTGCCCGACAGCCTTGCCCACCGCATGGAATTATTCCGGCAGACCGGCCGCGTCTTCCGCAAGAATGAGGAATTGTTCGCGGAAAATAGCTGGGTCCAGGTCATGATGGGACAGGGCATCACCCCGCAAAGCCATCACCCCATAGCCAGCAAGCTGCGGCCCGACGAACTGACCCATCTTCTGGCGTCGCTCAAGGACCAGGTTTCCCGCACGGTGGCGAACCTGCCGGAACATGCGGCCTATATCGCGCGCTATTGCAGCGCGCAGGAGCCGGTGGCGGCATGATGGCGCGCATTCTCATCGCCGCGCTGCTGTGCGCCGGTGCCGAAGTAGCGGTCGCCGCGCCGGAACAGCCAGGCTGGCACAAAGTCTGGGCGGATGAATTTGATGGTCCGGCACTCGACCCGCGCAAATGGAACCTTGCCGACAATTGTTGGGGCGGCGGCAATGAAGAGCGGCAATGCTACACAACCTCTGCGGCCAACCACCGGGTGGCCAATGGCCTATTGGACATCATCGCTCGGCAGGAAACGCATGAAGGCCCGGCTTTCCCGCCGGACCAGCGCACGACACCGGATAAGGTGCGCGCCACCCGCACCAAGCCCTTTACATCGGCGCGCCTTTCAACCGATGGCAAGGCATCGTGGCTCTATGGCAAAGTGCAGGTTCGCGCGAAACTGCCGCAGGGCCAGGGAACCTGGCCTGCCATATGGATGCTGCCCGAGGGATGGGATTATGGCGGCTGGGCGCAGTCCGGCGAGATCGACATCATGGAGGCCGTCAATCTGGGCACGCCCTGTGACACCTGCGCAGGACAGACAGAAGATCGTGTCCTGGGAACGATCCATTTCGGCGGCCTCCCCCCGCGTAACCGCTATATCGGCGACGAAACGCCCATGCCGACCCCACTCGATGGCTTCCACGTCTATGAAATCGAGTGGGACGTCACTGGCATCGTCTGGCGGGTGGACGGCGTGGATTTTGCGCGGCGCGCGCCGCATGAATGGCACAGCCTGGGGTCCGACAAGCCAGGCGCGCCGTTCGACCGCCCCTTCCATCTCATCCTCAACCTTGCCATCGGCGGCCACTTGCCCGAAGGACGCAACAGCAAGGGCGTCGATCCCACCGGCTTTCCCAAGACGATGCAGATCGATTGGGTACGGGTCTGGCAGAAAGACGCCACTCCCCGGATGGAGAATGGGCAGTAAATGGCGCGACGGCGGCTGGCAGTCACGATCAAGCATGTGGCGGCAGATGCGGGCGTATCCCTGCAGACGGTGAGCCGCGTCATCAACAGCGAGCCCAATGTCCGCCCAGAAATGCGCGACCGGGTACAGGCGTCGATCGATCGGCTGGGCTATGTGCCATCGATCGCGGCGCAACGGATGAGCGGATCGCGCTCCTACCTCATTCTCGCGCTCAACGACCGCGAACGCACGATCGCGGACTGGCGCGCGCGGCAGGGCACGGACTGGGTCGACCAGATGTTGCTGGGCGGCATGCTGGAATGTGCCGAACATGGCTATCGGTTGATCTTCGAGCTGGTCGATACCCATGCCGATCATCTGGAGCGCGAACTGGGTGCCGCCCTGTCCGCGCTGCAACCCGATGGGGCGATCCTTACCCCGCCCCATTCGGACAATCCGCGCATATTGGCGACGCTCAAGCGCCATCATGTCCCCTATGCCCGTATCGGAGCGCAAGGGAAAGACGATGGCGCGCTGCCTGCGGGCATCCGCGTGTCGATGGATGACGAGGGCGCGGCGCGGCGCGCGACACGGCACTTGCTGGATCTTGGCCATCGGCGCATCGGTTTCATTTCCGGCCCGGCCGAATATCGCCTGTCGGGATGGCGCGTCGATGGCTGGCAGGCGGAAATGGCGGCGGCGGACCTGCCTACCGAAGCCCTGCTGGAAACCGGCGATTTCGGTTATGCCTCCGGCTTGCGCGCGGCCCAAGCGTTGCTGGCGCGGAAAGACCGACCGACGGCTATCATCGCCAGCAACGATCAGATGGCGCTCGCCACGATCGAGGCGGCGCGTGACGCGGGCCTCGCCATCCCCGCCGACCTGTCGCTGGTCAGTTTCGATAACACGCCGCTGGTCCGCTTCACAACGCCACCGCTGACCGCCGTGGACCAGCCGATCGCCGAGACGACGGCGATGGCCGTGCGCCTGCTGATCACCGCGCCCAGTGTAACGCTTGATCCGCCTGCGCCCGTCATCATTCCCATGGGCCTGGTCGAACGAGCTTCGACTGCGCCGCCGCCCGATGTCGCCTAAGCAAGCAGCAGCGGGCAGCGATCGCCGCTTCCTGCTCCTCTATGCACTCGCTTGGGCGGGTGCCGCCATTGCCTACACCCCGCTTCTAACCATCCTGTTGCCGGTGCGCGTCGATCTGCTCGCGGGGACAGACAATGTGCGGTGGCTGGCTGCGACAACCTTCCTTGGTGCCATCGCCGCCAGTCTTGCCAATATCCTGTTCGGCTGGCTCAGCGACGTGACAGGTCATCGCCGCCTCTGGGTCGCAACCGGCTTGCTCTTGTCGAGCGGGCTACTTTGCCTGTTCCCGCATATTGCGCGATTGGGGCCACTGATTCTGCTCATCCTGCTGTGGCAAATGGCGCTCAACATGATGTTGGGTCCATTGGCCGCCTGGGCGGGCGATTGCGTGCCCGACAGGCAAAAAGGACGGCTGGGCGGGCTACTCGCCTTTGCGCCAGCGTCCGGGGCGCTGGCCGGGGCGTTGGTTACAGTGCCTGGCCTCGCCGATCCGCCTTGGCGCTTTGCGATGGTGGGCATGATGGCGATGGCCTGCGTCCTGCCGCTGCTGTTGCTAGGGCCGTCGGGCGCGGTCGCCACACAGCGCTCGCACGGCGCGGCCATAGCGCCGCTGCCCTGGTTGCGCGCGATGATCACGCGCATGTGGTGCGCCCGCCTGCTGGTCCAGATCGCGGAGGCCGCCCTCTTTGCCTATCTATATTTCTGGTTTCAGACGATCGACACACGTTTCGACGACGCCATTACGGCCCGCATCCTGACCATGGTCCTGTTTCTGGCGGCACCCTGCGCCTTGATCGCCGGACGCTGGGCCGACCGCCGCGATCGGCCGATAGCCCCTCTCTGCAGCGCCGCCCTGATTGCCGCAATCGGCCTCACCGCCATGGCTTTGGCGCGTGGGCCGGTGGCGGCGATCGCCGGATTCATGCTGTTTGGCCTTTCCACCAACATCTTCCTGGCGCTGCATAGCGCGCAAACGTTGCGGGTGCTGCCCGACGATGGACGACGGGGCCGCAATCTTGGCCTGTTCAACCTCACCAACACCGTCCCCTCGCTCATCATGCCATCGCTGACGCTCGTGCTGGTACCGACGCTCGGCTTTTCAGGATTATTTGCGGTTCTGGCTTTGCTGTCCGCCGTCGCGGCCATCTTGCTGCGCGATACCGGACGGCGCTGACGAACAATCGCCGCAAAAGGCTTGATCCTGCTCGCAAGCCATGACAAACAGGGGTTGAGAACGTTCACAGAAAATTGCGAGGAAGGATGCCGATGCGCTCAGCAGCGGGAATCATGATCATGGCGCTGGCCATTGGCGGCAATGTACAGGCGTCGGGGCAGCAGCGGACATCCGCCGATCCCGTCGTGGTACCACCGGAAGCGAAGGCAGACCCGTCGGTCTGGCCCGCGGCGCACAGCCCGGCCGCCATTACCGATCGCCAGACCGAAGCGGCCATCGACCGCCTCATCGCGCGCATGACGGTGGAGCAGAAGGTCGGACAGACGATCCAGGCCGACATCAGCGCGATCACCCCAGCCGAGCTTGCCCGCTATCCCCTGGGCTCGATCCTGGCGGGTGGCAATTCCGGGCCATTCGGCAATGAGCGCGCCGACGCCGCGACCTGGATCAAGCTGGTCAGCGTCTATCGCGCCGCGTCCGAAAAGGCGGGGGCTGGAGTCCCCATCCTTTTCGGCGTCGATGCTGTTCACGGTCATTCCAACCTGCCGGGCGCAACCATCTTCCCGCACAATATCGGCCTTGGCGCCGCGCATGATCCCGAATTGATCCAGCGCATCGGCGTCGCCACCGCGGCTGAAATTGCCGGGTCGGGAATTGAATGGACCTTTGCCCCGACATTGGCGGTGCCGCAGGATCTGCGCTGGGGCCGCAGCTATGAAGGTTATGCCGCCGACCCGGCGCTGGTGAAAGCCTATTCCAAGGCGATGGTGAAGGGTTTGCAGGGCGACCTGCTGCCCGGCAAGCCGCTCGGTTCGCTGCAGGTCGCGGCAACCGCCAAGCATTTTCTGGCCGATGGCGGGACCAAAGACGGCAAGGATCAGGGCGATGCCCGATTACCAGAAGCAGAATTGATCCGCATCCACGCACAGGGCTATCCCGCCGCCATCGACGCTGGGGCGCTCACCGTCATGGCGAGCTTTTCCAGTTGGAACGGCGCAAAGAACCACGGCAATCCGACGCTGCTGACCGATGTGCTGAAAAAGCGGATGGGGTTCGAAGGGCTGATCGTCGGCGACTGGAACGGGCATGGACAAATCCCCGGCTGCACCGTCACGGATTGCGCAGCCTCGATCAACGCAGGGCTGGACCTGTTCATGGCTCCCGATAGCTGGAAGGGGTTGTTCGACGCCACGCTGCGCGATGTGCGCAACGGCACCATCCCGATGGCGCGACTGGACGACGCCGTACGGCGCAATTTGCGGGTCAAATATAAGCTCGGCCTGATGGGGCCGAACCGGATCGCGCGCGGCGACCCGGCACTGGTCGGGGCTGACGCGCATCTGGCGATCGCCCGCGAAGCAGTCGCCAAGTCGCTCGTTCTCCTCAAGAATGAAGGCTCATTGCTCCCCGTCCGTCCGGGCGCGAAAGTCCTGGTCACCGGCCCCGGCGCCGACAATATGGCGATGCAGGCCGGCGGGTGGACCATCACCTGGCAGGGCACGGACACAAGCGCTGCGGATTTCCCCAAAGGCAGCACGATCGGCCGTGCCATCGTCGATGCCGTCAAGCAGGCGGGCGGCAGTGGGCAACTGGCCCCCACCGGCGATTTTACCGACAAGCCGGACGTCGCCATCGTCGTCTTCGGCGAGCAGCCCTATGCCGAATTTCAAGGCGACGTGTCGAACCTCATCTTCCAGGGTCAGGATGGCGAACGCGACCTGCTCGCCAAATTGAAGGCGCAGGGCATTCCGACGGTCGCGCTTTTCCTGTCGGGCCGCCCCTTGTTCGTCGGCCCGGCGTTCAATCTAGCCGATGCCTTCGTGGCCGGCTGGCTTCCCGGATCGCAGGGCCAGGGCGTTGCCGATGTGCTGGTGGCGGGCAAGGACGGCAAACCGGCACGCGACTTCACCGGCCGCTTGCCTTTCGCGTGGCCCGCGGACGCCCACTCTCCAGTCACCGCACCCCTTTTCCCAGTCGGCTATGGCCTGGATTACGCCCATCCCCATGCCCAAGGCCCAGTGAATGAAGACCCCCGCGTCGAGCGGGGGCCAGCGGTCAGCGACAGCCTGTTCCTGCGCACCGGTCGGGTGCTCGATCCATGGCGGCTGGGCCTCGACAGCAGCGTGTCCATGCGCGCCGTCGACATCGCCGCGCAGGAAGATGCGCGCCAGTTCAAATGGAGCGGCAAGGGTGACATCGCCATCGACGGGCCGCCGGTTGACATGTTGCGGCAACTTAACGGCGGCTTTGCCCTGCGCATCGACTGGCGGATGGATGCCCGTGGCACTGGCCCCGTTTCGATCGCGATGGGCAATGCGCGGCTGGATGTCAGCGTACTGGCCGCCGCAGCGCCGCTGGGCCAGGAAAGCAGCATCCAGATTCCGCTCCAATGCTTCAAGGATAAGGGGGCCGATTTCAAGGCGATCGGAACGCCGTTCCGCATGGGAGCCGATGCGCCGATGACGGTCAGCCTGCGCAATGTGCGGATCGAGGGCATCGGCACGCCTGTTCCCTGTCCCCCATCCCTCCCGTAATGCTGCGAATCACGGTATGACGCAGAGGCCGTAAACGGCATCACGACATGGCCCGCTTCTTCACCAAGAAGCGGGCCATTTTTTTGATATTTGACGTTGGGCACACGAAAACCCGGCGTCTGCGGTCGGCTCACCGGGTCAAACCGGCTCGCGCAAGCGGGTCGACAACGACATATGTTAGCGCTATCACATGACAAAGCGATGGCGTGAGACGTTTCAAGGCGTCCACTCCATCATGCCGTGACGGATAGAATGAGGAGAGGGATTGATGCACATGGGCCTGGAAATGATGGGTCGGCTGCTGCCATTTGCCGCACTGGCGCTATCCAGCGCCGCGGCACACGCCGAGCCAGCACGCTTCGAGCGCTTCACCTATGACGGCCAATCGATCGAGCAAGTGAAGGCCGGACCAGGCGAATATATCAATCCCATATTGTCGGGCTATTATCCCGATCCGACCATTACCCGCGTGGGCGACGACTATTATCTCGTCAATTCCTCCTTCGCCCATTTCCCCGGCCTGCCGATCTTCAAGTCGAAGGATCTGGTGAACTGGGTCCAGATCGGCAATGCGATCGACCGGCCGAGCCAGCTCGATTTTACCGGCCGCCGCACGTCGGAAGCCGTCTTTGCGCCAGACATCAGTTGGCATGATGGTGTCTTCTACATCGTCAACACCTGCGTCGCTTGCCGCAACAACTTCGTCATCACGGCCACTGATCCGGCCGGTCCGTGGTCCGACCCCATCTGGTTGCCCTTCGAGGGGATCGACCCGTCCATCTACTGGGAGGGCGACAAGGCCTATATCGTCAACAACCGCGCGCCCGATGAACCGCCCCGCTATGAGGGGCATCGCGCCATCTGGATTCAGGAATATGACTGGCGCGCCGGCAAAATGGTTGGCGCCAGCACCCAGCTCGTGAATGGCGGCATAGACATCAGCAAAAAGCCGGTATGGATTGAAGGGCCGCATATTTTCCGCAAGGATGGCTATTATTATCTGACTGCGGCGGAAGGCGGCACCAGCGTCAATCACTCCCAGGTCGTGCTGCGATCGAAGAAACTGCGCGGCCCCTATCTCCCCTATGCGGATAATCCCATTCTCACCCAGCGGGATATGGACCCGAACCGACCCGATCCGATTGGGTCCGCTGGGCACGCCAAGTTGATCCAGACGCAAAAGGGGGACTGGTGGGCAACATTCCTGGCGGTGCGCCCCTATGAAGGCGACTTCTACAATATCGGGCGTGAAACCTTCCTGCTGCCCGTAACATGGAAGGATGGCTGGCCGATCATTCTGCCCCGTGGCGAAAAGATACCCCATGTCGGCAAGGTACCTGACCTGCCCACCCAGCCTAGCCCTGCGCTGCCGATGAGCGGCAACTTCACCTACACCGATGATTTCAACGGCGATCGTCTCGCGATGCAGTGGATCGGCATCCGCACGCCCCACCAGCCCTTCTATCGCGTGACCAACGGCGCACTGGAACTGGAAAGCGGCACGCCGCTTGGCGATCTGAACGGAGTTCCGGCCTTCGTCGGACGGCGGCAGCAACATGCCATCGCCACCATGTCCACCACCTTGCGCTTCACGCCGGAAAAGGATGGCGACACTGCCGGACTGGCAGCGGTCCAGAGCGACCGCAGCCATATGCTCTTCGCCATTACCCAGGTCGGCGGTAAAAAGATGGTCACGCTGGCATCGCGGGACAATGCCGATACTGATACGCTGGTCGCCTCCGCACCGCTGACCGCCACCGGCCCGGTAACGCTCACCATCCGCGCCGATGGTGGCAAGATGGCGTTCGACTATGAAGTGGACGGAAAACGGGCGACGCTCAAATCCGATCTCGACGCGACGCTACTGAGCACGCGCAAGGCAGGAGGTTTCGTTGGAACGGTCGTCGGTCCCTATCGCTACACCCCTGCATCCTGAAAAGGGCGTCTCATGACCATCAAGTCATCCATCGCCCTGCTGGGACTGTCGCTGGCCGCCACCACCCTGCCCGCGCAAGTCTGGCGCGCGGATCAGGGCGATGGCACCTATCGTAATCCCGTCCTCTTCGCCGACTATCCCGATCCCGACATCATTCGCGTCGGCGAGGATTTCTATTTCATCACCACGACCTTCGCCAATGCGCCGGGCATGACCATTCTTCATTCGAAGGATCTGGTGAACTGGCAGATTGCCGGCCATCTCATGGATCGGCTGGAGGGCAATCCGCGCTATGATCTGAGCGATGGCGGCGATTATCGCCGGGGCTTCTTCGCGGCCAGCATGCGCCATCACAAAGGCACTTTCTATGTGGCCGTCAGTCCGATCGGGCTCAACACGCGCATCTATCGCGCGAACAGCCCGACCGGCCCCTGGACCTATACCGAATTGGATCGCCACGCTTTCGACCCGGCGCTGTTCTTCGAGGATGATGGCCAAGCCTATCTGATGACGTCGATCGGGACGGACGGCACAGTGACATTGCTGACGATGAACGAGGACGTCACCAAGATTACCGCGTCCAAGGTCGTCCATTATAACAAAGGCGCGGAGGGATCGAAGATCATCAAGCGCGCTGGCTGGTATTATCTTTTCAACGCGCTCCCTTCCAAACTGGCGCTGACGGTCTCGCGCGCGCGCAGCCTGCAGGGACCGTGGGAGACCCGTCCGCAGATCGACGACACCAGCGGCGGCCATCAGGGCGCATTGGTCGATCTGGCCAATGGCGAATGGGCCGGCTTTGTCATGGTCGATGCCGGATCGATCGGCCGTATGACCAATATCAGCCCGGTATATTGGCAGGATGACTGGCCGATATGGGGCACGCCCGACGCACCGGGCCGCGTACCCGACCGCGCGCCCAAGCCGATCATGGGCCACCCCTTTTCCGAACCGCCCGCATCGGACGATTTTTCCGCATCGACATTGGGCCTGCAATGGCAATGGAACCATAATCCCGATGACCGCCGCTGGTCTTTGCGCGAACGGCCTGGCTTCCTGCGGCTCCACGCCACCCAGGCCGACCGGCTGTGGACGGCACGCAACACGCTGACGCAAAAGGGGCAGGGGCCGCGCAGCCGCGCTATCGTCAAAGTGGACATGCGCGGGTTACGCTCAGGCGATGTGTGCGGCTTTGGCACATTCGGCAAGATCAGCGCGCAATTGTCGATCGTTGGAAGCGACAAGGGTCGCCGCGCCCTGACGATGATGGTGACCGATTCCACGGAGGATGGCCCCCGCACCGAAACCCGCGTCGCATCCGTGCCCGTGTCTGGCCAGACGCTCTGGCTGCGCACCGACATGGACTTCGTCCGTGACGAGGGCCGCGTCGCCTACAGCAGCGACCGACGAAAATGGGCTGGCGTAGGCGATCATTTCCCGCTGAAATTCGACTGGCGCACCGGCACGTTCCAGGGGCAGCAATTCGCCCTTTCCTGCTATAATGCGCGGCCGGACGGCGGCTATATCGATATCGACAGCTTCACCCTGTCGCCCTTGCCCGAAGCGGTGGAGGAAGCAAGGCCATGAAATTCAGCCGTCGCGAGAGCGTTGCGGCGATAGCAGCGGGCACCGCTGCCCTCTCAACCGCGCGCGCGCGTGGGGCAGTCGCTCGCCCGCCCTCACCTCTTATGCTCTGGTATGAACAGCCCGCATCGGTGTGGACGGAGGCGCTGCCCGTCGGCAACGGGCGAATGGGCGCGATGGTCTTTGGTGGTATCCGTCAGGAACGATTGCAACTCAACGAGTCCACCCTATGGGCGGGCCAGCCCTATGACCCGGTCAACCCTGCGGCGCGGGCCGCGCTATCCAAAGTCCGCGCGTTGATCTTCGAAGGCAAGATTGCCGAGGCCGAAGCCCTGGCGAACGACGCCGTCCTCGCCACACCATCCACGCAAATGCCCTATCAGGCCTTTTGCGATCTCATGCTGGATTTCCCTGGCCTGGGGCAGACGTCTAACTATCGGCGCAGCCTGGATCTGGACAGCGCCATGGCAACCACCCGATTTACCGCTGATGGCATCGATCATCAGCGCCAGGTGATTGCGTCGGCCGGCGATCAGGTCATCGCAATGCGTCTGACGGCATCGGGCAAAGGACATCTAAACGTAGATATCGGCCTGGCGTCCCCGCACAAGATCGTCGCGGTTGAGGCCGACGGATCGGCGACCCTGTTGATGACCGGTCGCAATGGCGATGCTGCAGGCATTAACGGCGGCTTGCAGTTCGCCGCCCGCCTGTCCGCTTCGGTAGAGGGCGGGCGGATCGAGCCAGGTGCAGGCGGCAGATTGCAGGTGCGCGGCGCCGATGCGGTCACGCTGATGATCGCCATGGCGACCAGCTATCGCCGGTTCGACGATGTCAGCGGCGATCCCGTCGCAGCGACCCAAGCCACGCTGGATCGCGTGCGCGGCTATTCCTTTGCGCGGGTCGCGGCGGACGCGACCGACGCGCATCGGCGGCTCTTTCGCCGCGTGTCGATCGACCTTGGCCGATCGGCCGCCGCAGACCTGCCGACCGACAAGCGCATTGCCGCGTCGCCGACCCAGGACGACCCGGCGCTTGCAGCGCTCTATTTCCAATATGGTCGCTACCTGCTGATCTCTTCGTCACGGCCGGGTGGCCAACCTGCCAATCTGCAAGGCCTGTGGAACGATAGCCTCAGCCCGCCCTGGGGGTCGAAATATACGATCAACGTCAATACCGAGATGAATTATTGGCCTGCCGAGACCACGCATCTGGGTGAGTGCGTCACACCGCTGGTCGATTTGGTCCGCGACCTCGCCGTCACCGGCGCGCGCACGGCAGCGACCATGTATGGCGCACGCGGCTGGGTCGCGCATCATAATACCGACCTCTGGCGCGCCAGCGCGCCCATCGACGGTGCGCAGTTCGGGCTATGGCCGACCGGGGGCGCATGGCTCTGCACCCATTTGTGGGACCATTATGATTATGGCCGGGATCGTGCCTTCCTGACCTCCATCTATCCGCTGATGGTCGGCGCCGCGCGCTTCTTCCTCGATACGTTGCAGCCAGAGCCAAAGACCGGCTACCTCGTCACCAACCCGTCGATGAGCCCGGAAAACCCGCATGGCCATGGCGGCACCCTATGCGCTGGGCCGACCATGGACATGGCGATCCTGCGCGACCTGTTCGGTCAGACGATCGCGGCCGCGCAAATTCTGAACGTAGATGTCGGTTTCGTGACTGAACTGGAGGCGGCCCGGTCACGCCTTGCGCCCTATCAGGTTGGCCGACAGGGACAGTTGCAGGAGTGGCGGGAGGATTGGGATGCCGATGCACCCGAACAGGATCATCGCCATGTCTCTCATCTCTATGGGCTTTATCCCTCGCACCAGATCAGCGTCGAAGACACGCCGGACCTGGCCGCCGCGGCGCGCCGGACGCTGGAAATTCGCGGCGATCGGGCGACCGGCTGGGCAACGGCATGGCGTATCACCCTATGGGCGCGGTTGCGCGATGGCGATCATGCCCATCGCATATTGGGCTACCTGCTCGGCCCCGATCACAGCTATCCCAATATGTTCGACGCCCACCCGCCCTTTCAGATCGACGGCAATTTCGGCGGAACGGCCGGGATCGTCGAAATGCTGCTTTACAGCCGTGGCGACGTCATCGACCTGCTACCCGCTTTGCCAAGCGCATGGCCGGAAGGACGTGTCACCGGACTGCGCGCGCGCGGACGGTGCGGCGTCGATCTCGCTTGGCGCGATGGGCGGCTCACGCGCGTCACGCTGCACCCCGACATGGATGGCCAAAGGACCATAAGGCTCGGTAGTCGTCGCGCAACGGTATCGCTCAAGGCCGGACGCGCCCTCATGCTTGAAGATGGAGATTTTGCCTGATGACGAAGGTTTATGTCCGGGGCTTGCTGCTCGGCCTCACTGCCCTGGCGGCCAGCACCAGCCTGTCTGCCCAGACAGCCGATCCGCTCGCGCCCCAAGGCCGTTGGAGCGCCTATCAGGGCGGCAGTGCCGCCCTGCCGCCCATGGGGTGGAACAGTTGGAACGCCTTTTTCACCGAGATTGATGAGGAAAAGCTACTCGGATCGGCGCAGCGGATCATCGACAGCGGCCTCGCCAAGAAGGGCTATCAATATATCAATATCGACGATGGTTGGTGGCTCAAGCGCCGGACGAATGACGGCAAATTGCTGATCCGTTCGGAGAAATTCCCATCGTCCCTGCGCGCGGGCAAGGGCGACCCGTCTTTCCGTCCCCTGACCGACAAGCTCCATGCGATGGGGTTAAAGGCGGGCATTTATTCGGACCTTGGCCGTAATAGCTGTTCGCAGGCCTATTCGACTGGCGAAGCGCAATTGCCCGAAGGGTCGATCGCTGAACGCGAGGTCGGACTCTATGGCCATATCGATCAGGATATTCGGCTCTTCTTCGCCGATTGGGGTTTCGATCTCATCAAAGTGGACGGATGCGGCATCCGCGCCTTTGGCGATGGCAGCGCACCGGTGAAATCCGGTAAATATCGCATGCTCGCGCCCCTGATCGACCAGGCGTCGGTCACCCGCTCGGATGTTCCCGCGGTGCAGGGACTGTTCAGCCAGATCAACCAGTCGCTTACCCGTCATAACCCGGACAATGACTATCTGCTCTCGCTCTGCGTGTGGGGTAGCGCCAATGTGCGCGCCTGGGGCAAGGATTATGGCAATAGCTCCCGCACCAGCGACGATATCACGCCCCATTGGGCGCGGATGCTGACGAACTATGACAGCGCGGTACGCCGGGCGCTCTATGCCCATCCGGGGTCGTGGAATGATCCCGACATGCTGTTCATCGGTCAGGGCGATTTCGACGCCGAGCATCTGACCGAGGCGCGATCGCATTTTGCGCTCTGGGCGATGATGAACGCGCCGCTGCTGATCGGCGCGGACCTGCGCAAGACGCCGCAATCCTTGATGGATATTTTCGGCAATGCTAACCTGATCGCCATCAATCAGGATCCCGCTGGTCATCAGGCCATTGTCGCCTTCGACAGCGATTCACTGCAGATATTGGTCAAGACATTGGCCAATGGCGACAAGGCGGTCGCGCTGTTCAACCGGGGCCTCGCGCCGGTCGATGCCATGCTGACGGCCGGTCATCTCAAATTCCGCGACGACAAGGCCGTGGCTTTGACCGACCTTTGGACGGGCGAACAGAGCCGCTTCACCGGAGAGCAAGCCTTGAAGGTTGCGCCACGACAGACGCTTGTCTTCATCGCAAAAGGCGATCGGGCCTTGGCAGATGGCCTTTATCTGTCGGAGCAACCTGGCAATATCAACCCGGCCGTCGATGGGGTTACCGCACCTGCGGCTGATCCCACGATCTTCCGCTCCATCCCCGGCTGGCGCAGCACGAGAGGATTGGGCGAACGCCCCATCTATGCAGGCTGGGGCGGCGCACAGCCCGATGCGACCCCCTATAACCAGCCGCTCGCGATCGCTGGCAAGACCTATGCGTCCGGCATTGGCGTCCTTGCCAATTCACGGCTGGAAATTCGGAACAAAGGCTATGGCCGCCTGACGGCCATGGCTGGGGTCGATGACAGTGCAGCGGACTCGCGCCATGGTGTCCGCTTCGCTGTCTATGGCGACGGCAAGCTGCTGACGCACACGCCGGTAGTTCGCCGCGGCGAAACGCCAACGCCGATTGCCGTCGATGTAAAAGGCGTCGCCCTTATCGAGATGGTCGCGCAAGCCGATGACGGAGTTCCGGGCGAAATGCTGCCCGTCAGTTGGGGTGACGCGGCCCTGCTACGCTGATCGCCATGTTGGGCGGGCGGTGTGGCAATCCGTCCGCCCAACATGGCCTCATTCCCTAACGACCTGTACCGATCGGCAGCTCGAACGAACCGACCGGTAGAGGGGCCTCGTCATAGAGGTTGATGACCGGCGAATCCGCCCAGCCATATCGGACCCGCACGGCTGGCTGACCATCACCTGCAAGATGGATGCGCAATCCTTCCACCTCGCCGCCGACATAGCGACAGCTATCCGCCGCTTGCCCGCACAGCTCAAAGCCGATCGCCTGCGCGGCGCTACGCGTCTGAAGGGCGCCCGTTAGCCCTAAAAATTCGATCATGGCCCCGCCGTCCGGCGTAGCAATGGCCTTTGCCACCTGCGGACCGCTAGCGGAATGCCGTTCGCCATAGGCAACCGCCCGCATCGACCGCGCGAGGCGGCGACCCAATTCCTGCTTCTCTCCGGGATGAATATCGAACGGATCGCCCAGATCGATCGCCGTGGCCAACGCCGCATGGGGGTCCGCTGCCACGGCCCGATATTGCGTATCGCGCATCCGTGCCCAGCCGCTCTCCGACGGTTTCGTCGTCGGCTTGCCATAGGCGGCGAGCTGCACGATGACGAAGGGCAGGTCGGGCGCGCGGAATTGGTCGCGCCATTCGGCCATCATTGCCGCCAGCCGATCGGCATAGCCAGGCAGGTCAACATCGGACTCGCCCTGATACCAGGCAACACCCTTCAAGCCGATCGCACCCAGCGGCGCGATCATGCCATTAAAGAGCGTGCCCGCGCCGGTCACATCAGCCCATGGCACACGCGGCGCGCCGGGGGGCGATTTGGCTGCCACGACATAGCGCCACTTGTCGCCCAACGGCACATCGCCCCCATCTGCAAACCGCAAGGCCATGTCGCTCGCCGGTCCCAGCAGCCCACCATTGGCATAATTATCCATCACATTGATGATCAGGACATTGCGACCCGCCTTCAACAGACCCGGTGGCACGGTCAGGCTGGAGGGCTGCCATGCCTTGGCGCTCATCCCCACGGGACTGCCATTGATCCAGACCCGGCCGACATCATCCATGGTGCCCAAGGACAGGGTCACCGCTTGGGCCGCCTGCGCAGCAGTCAATATGATTTCCCGCCGGAACCAGACCATGCCGTTGAATTCGGAGAGGGCACTGACGCCCCATTCTTCCCATGGCCCCAATTTCGGCACATCTGCCCAGCCAAGGGTACTGCCGGGCTGCCAAGGCTCTTGGCCGACTGCATCGCCGGTGGCTGCGCGCCACCAACCTTCCCATTCGGCACTCGCCGCCCGTTCGGCTGCGATGGGATCGCTGGCGTGCAACGTCACCATCGCTGAGCGATCGGCGCGACCGATCGCGGCCTGGGCCACTTCCCCCATCCAGGGGCTGATCTGCGATCCGCCCCAACTGCTGGAGATGGCACCGATCGGAACGCCCGCCGTCTTGCGCAGGTCTCGCGCCATATAATAGCAGGCTGCGGAAAAATCGGGCACACTCTCCGGGCCGGCCGTCTTCCATGACACCCCGCTGGCAAAGTCCCGCCGGGGCTGGTCCGCCGCTTCGCGCGGAACCGTGATCAGGCGCAGTTGCTCGTCCGACGAATTGCGGATCTGCCCCATGGCATCCTGCGCATTGCGCACTTCCAATTCCATGTTCGATTGGCCTGAACATAGGAAGACGTCGCCCACGACCACGTCCCGCGCCGTCACCTGCCCCTTGTCGCTGCGCGCCGACAATGCGATCGGTCCAGCCTTGGTAAGCGCGGCAAACCCCGCTTGGAACCGCCCCTGCGCATCCGCCGTCACGACCTGGGTCGCCGCGCCCAATGTTATCGTGATCATCTCGCCCGGATCAGCCCTCCCACGGATCAGGGCCGGACGATCGCGCTGGATAACCGAATGGTCACCAGATAGCGCGTCGAACGCAGGTGCTGCAGCCGCAGGCATAGCCGTCACCGGGAGGAATCCCATAGCTACAGCCGTGATATACCGATTTGAGCGCTTCATATGTGATCCTCCCGCTATGCAAATTGTGCCGTTCCGCGCTTGCAGAACATCCGAACGGCGCCGCTTAGAAGCGCCGATCAGGCTATTAATGTTAACGCTACCTTTGGTGCCGTCATTTTCATTCGTTTGACAAACTGGAGGTCTGACCCGCCCGCTTATCGCGCGCCCTGAAAGGCGAGATGCGCGCTGAAGAAGGGCAGCAGCTTATCCTGAAATCGCCAAGCCACCCGGTTGGTATGATCGCCCTCATAGATTTCGAAACTGTTGGGAATGCCATAGCGATCAAGCACGCCATGCAGCGTCTGCGCATCAGCTTTCAATCCATCCTTGTCGCCGACATCGATGGCGATCGCGCGATAGCGGCGGAGATTGCCGATATATTGATCGACGAACGCCAGCGGCGCATTCGCTGCCCATTTGGCCACGACATCGGGTTGCACCACCCCGTCCTTGACCGGCATGTCCAGATAGAGGGGCGGCTTTTGCGGGTTGGGCGACCAGGCGGCAGCCGTCGCCAATTGCGCGCGCAACATGAAGGATAGCCCAGCCGAATCGGCGGGCGACTTTACCGATTCGAGCTGTTTGAACACGGCCGGATCGATCTGCGCCGGATCGCGCGGCGACAGGCAGCAGGGGCTCATCATATAAAGCGCACCGAATATATCGGCATGTTTCATGCCGATGCGGCTGGTCCCGTAGCCGCCCATGCTATGCCCTGCCAGCCCCCGGCTTTCGCGCTGCGCGATCGTTCGATAATGGTCGTCGATATAACGGACCAGATCGCGCGCCACGAAACTTTCGAAATCGCCGGTCGTCACCGAACTGGAATACATCGACCCATTATGGATCGTCTTGGAATCGGGCAGCACCAGGATCATCTCCTGCGTGCCTTTGGCAAAGGCGCCTTCCACGGTCCGGGGAATGTGGATTTCCTTCGCCCATTCCTCCGCGCCGATCGAATAGCCGTGCAGCGCATACACGACCGGATAACGCCGTGATGGTTCGCGACCATAGCTGGGCGGCAGGATCACCAACACATCGCGGTCGCCCGCTTCGCCTTCCAGATTGCCCTCGATCGTCGGAGCATGCACCTTGATGCGCTCGATCGTTACCGGCTTTGCCCCGGCGACAACTGGCGGCGCACCCGTCGCCACCTGCGCCAAGGCAGGCAGCGACGCCCCGGCCATCGCCAACGCCGCAACGACCATCATCCGTGTCTTGAACGTCATGCCAACCCCTCCATTTTCGTCGTCATTGTCCGCGCAACAGGCGCATCACCAGGGCACGGATCCGCCCATAATTTCCTTGGCCTAGCGGCCCCAACACCCCATGCTGCCCGTCCGGCATATGGGCCAAAGGATGGCCGTCGGGGCGAAAGACATAATGGTCGAAATAGGCGCGCCAGGCGTCCCGCTCGGCCGCTGGCCGTTCGGCAATGGCGATCATGGCGAGCAGCATGGCGGTGTGCGGCGCATCCGGCCCGGCGCTGAAACCATCCCACCAGTAATTGACCAGAATGTTGACGGGATCGAGCGCCTCGACCTGATGCCACCATAATTTGGGGAGGTAGAGCGCGTCTCCGGGGTCGAGGTCCACCATAACGGCCCTCGCTCGCGCGGCCGCAAAGCGAGGATATTGCGGATCGTCGCTCGCCGCCCCCGTGGCCAGCGATATCGGCTGGCCCGACAATGTATGGTCGATCGGCCCGACATAGAGATCGCCGATCGCATCGGGCGGATAGAGGGTGAAGCGTCGCCGCCCGGCTACTGCGCAGGCCAGATTATCATAGGTGTCATAATGGCAGGCAACGGTCGAGGCATTGCCCAGCCATATCCGGGGGCGGACGTTCGGCGGCAACAACGCGCATGGATTCGCCTCGGCGAAACCGGGGAAATGATGATCGGTCGGCAGCGAACCCAGATAGCCGGTCTCGCCCGCATCCTGCGCGTTGGCGGCGATACGCGCGATCGCTTGCCGCACGGCGATGGTTTCCCTGGCAAAGTTGAAGCCGCCAGGCCCATCGCCATAATGATAGCGCCCACATAAATTTGGCGGACCAGCGAAATATTCCGCTGTCGATCCGCTGTCGAATCGCGCCAGATAGGCAAGCACGGCGTCATCGCTTTGCGTGCCCATCTGCATCGCAGGCCAGTCGCTACAGACTCCCCGAATCACAATGGGGTGGCACGCCTGCGCCAAATGTCGCAAACCTTCGACACCCCCGATCTCGGTAGCGGTTCGTTCCAGGGTCGGGACAGCGGCACTGGCCATCGGTCAGCCGAACCGTCCCAGCCTGTCGTTCCGCCGACGCGCCATCAGGCTTATATGCTGCAGCGATCCGGCGATGGCGTAGGCAAGGCGCAGATGCCCGGATCGAAACAGCATCATAACGGCCACATCGTCCAGATCATCGAGACTATCGAGGCTCACCGTATAGAGCCCATCCAGCCGCACCGTCTCCCCATCATCAAAGCTGAGCGCGATGTCGATCGGCTCGATCAGCTGGTGCGCAAGCAAGGCGGCGATGAAGGCTTCGGTCGCCTCCATCCCCGCAACCAGGCGGCTTAGCGCCTGTTGGACGACGCGCAATTGTAGGGTGGGCTTCCCTTCCGCATCGAACAACTGGTCACCATCGCCGGATGCAAAGCGGGGATGATCCGGGTCGAAGGCGATATTCTCCTCGGCCGTGAAGAAGCCTTCGCGATCCGCCTCCAGCGCCCGAAAGGCGGGACGATCATCGGGCGAATCCACCAGATGCTCGCCAGGCTTCAACCCGGTTAGCGCCCCCAGATAGAATCGGCCCGTCTCGGCATGTTTGGAAAAAAGAATCGGGCAGGCAGCGGCAGCGGCCAGGATTTCACCAACGACGATTCGCACGAACGGACCAGATCCATGGTCCGGTGCCCGCATCCGCAAACCGGCGTGCGCCACATTATTGAGCAACTGAAGCGATTCCATACCCTCTCCTCCTGCGGCACATTCTCACGCTGCCGCCGCCCTGTCTGGACGCATTTTTCGTCTCCGACAGCCTAATCACACGGGGCGATATTTACACATACAATTTCGCTTGATTGCCCGTTTCGATAGCGCTACCATTTACGCCTAGAAAAGAAAAGGCTTGGGTGAGGATCAAATCCGTTCGTGCGACGGTCCCTCCCCCCAAAGTCTGAAACTGTGATCGTGCGTGACAATAGTGTCGCGACGTTCGGGCGAGAAGAAGTGGGAGTAAGGGGAGGATCATGAAGACAGATTTCGATCGCGCTCGTTTGGCGAAGCGCAGCCGCAAGAGCCTGGCGGCGACAGCCAGCGGCTTGGCCCTGGCAATCGCCTTTCCGGCCGTTGCGCAAGTGGCCGAACAGGCGACCATCACGAACCCTGCCAGCGAAGCGGACATCGTCGTCACCGGCATCCGTGGGTCGCTGCAACGCAACCTAGACATCAAGCGTAACTCGGCTGGTGTCGTCGACGTCATTTCGGCGGAAGATATCGGCAAGTTCCCGGATTCCAATGTTGCGGCATCGCTGCAGCGCCTTCCGGGCGTGTCGATCAACCGGTCCGGTTCGCGCGGCGAGCCCGATGGCATCACCGTGCGCGGCTTTGGCGGCGACTTCAACGAAACGCTGATCGATGGTCGCCGCATCTCCACCGCGACCGGTGGCCGTTCGGTCGACTTCTCCTCGGTCGGTGCCGATTTCGTCGGCCAGCTCGCCGTGCTCAAGACGCCTGACGTATCGCTGTCGAGCAGCTCGATCGGTGCGACCGTCAACATCTCCTACCCCAAGCCGTTCGACAGCCCCGGCACGCGCGTCGCGTTCAGCGCCGCTGGTTCGATCCAGGACGATGCGGGCAAGGTGGTGCCGACCGTCGGTGCCCTGTTCAGCAAGACCTTTGCCGATGACACGCTCGGCATCCTGATCGACGGCATCTACACCCGTCGCGATACGCAGGTGAACCGCGTCTATGTATCCGGTTGGCAGGGCGGCCTTTTCGCCCCATGTCAGTTGGCAGGCAGCAATGCGGCAAGCTGTGCGCCATCCGATGATGTCGACGCAGCGCCGAGTGACCGCAAGAGCGTCGTCGGCTGGTATGGCCAGCAATATGGTGCCGATCAGCGCTATACCAAGGATGAGCGTATCGACGGCCGCATCGCCCTGCAATGGGCACCGTCCGACGACATCGTCCTGACGCTGGACGACAATTATTCGCGGCAGAAGATCGTCACCGACATTGCCGGGTTCGGCGTCTGGTTCAACCAGGGCTCGATGCGCGATGTCCAACAGGATGAAAACGGCACGACGATCGACTTCGTGCAGCAGGGATCGCCAACCGATTTCACCGCTGGTACGGATACTCGCGTGCTGGAAACCAACCAAATCGGTTTGAACATGGTGTGGGACGCCACGTCCAACCTGAAGATCGAGGCGGATGCGAGCTATTCGAAGAGCCGTCAGAATCCCAATGGTGAAATCAGCAGCGAAAATGGCGATATCGGCTATGGCGGCGCGCTTGGCACCGCAAACGGCATTCGCGTGTCCGGTAACAGCAGTAAGGCTTTCCCCGAACTGACGGCTTATGGTCCCAATGGCGATGCCTCGCGTTGGCTGGACCAGACCATTATCGGCTCGCACGTCACCGTGCGGCAGCAGCAGGTCAACAGCGACGAGATCAAGCAGTTCCGCCTCGGCGCAACCTGGGAACAGGATAATCTGACCATCAAGTTTGGTGGCCGCTATATGGAGGATGAATTCACGCTCCAGAACAGCAGCACCTTCACCAATAACTTCTGGCAGGCTTATGCGGGCTATGGCGGTCCGTCCGGTCAAGGCAGTGGTGTTCTGATGCCCGCCAGCCTGATCCAGGGCGTGATTGGCACCAACAACTTCATCCCCGGCTTCTCCGGCGTCCTGCCACCCGGCCTGCTGAAATATGACGCTAAGGAATATCAGCGTATTCTGGAAGGCCTCGGCAATCCATATGCGCAGAATGTGCCGGGCTTTAACTATCCTCCCCCGACCGACCCTAACAACGGCCTGCTCAATTATCGCGGTATGTTTGATCTGTTGTTAGACCCAGGCAGCGTTCAGAATGTGCGCGAGAAGACCTGGTCGGCCTATGTTCGGGTAAATTTCGAAGCCGATGTCGCGGGTATGCCCTTCTACTTCAATGCAGGCGCGCGAGAAGAAATCACGAAGCTCGTATCGGCTGGCATTGGGCGATTGCCAACCTCGATCACAGGCAGCACAGCTGATCCAACTTTGCTCACGGTAGGCTTCGGTGAATCTCAGCCTATCTCCACGAAGAGCAGTTATTCCTACTTCCTGCCGAGCCTCGACATGAAGCTGGAACTGACCGACAGCCTGCACCTGCGTTTCGACGCTTCGCGCACGCTGACACGCCCGGCGCTGAATACGCTTACGCCGGTTCTTAACGTTGGCGTCGGCCAGCGCGTCGGCGCCCTGACGGCAACGGGCGGCAACCCCAACCTGAAGCCCTATCTGGCCGATAACTTCGACCTCGCGATGGAATGGTATTACCAGCGCAATTCCTACGCCTCCGTCAATTTCTTCCTCAAGGATGTGACGAACTTCGTGGTTGCAGGTACCCAGCGGCAGACGATCAACGGCGTCGTTGATCCGACCACTGGTGCGCCTGCGGTCTTTACCGTGTCGCAGCGGGTCAATGGACCGTCGGCCACAATCAAGGGCGTCGAACTGGCATGGCAGCATGTTTTCGGCGACAGCGGCTTCGGCTTCAACGCCAACGCCACCTTCGTCGAAACCAACAAGCCCTATGACGAAACCAATTTGTCGCAGAGCGGCTTTGCCGTGACCGGGCTTGCCAACTCGGCCAACCTTGTCGCCTTCTATGACAAGGAAGGCTTCCAGTTCCGTACCGCCGTCAACTGGCGCGACAAATATCTGCAGGTCTTTGGTCAGGCCCAGAACAACTCGGCCTTTGGCGCGGAACCGACCTTCGTCAATTCCAGCCTGCAGATCGATTTGAGCACCAGCTACCAGCTGACCGAACGGTTCAGCCTGTTCGGCGAAGCGCTCAACATCACCAACGAAACGGTCAGCACCCATGGCCGCTTCTCCAACCAGTTGCTTGATGTGTACGCTTATGGCCGCCGTTTCACGGCGGGCGCACGCTACCGCTTCTAACGGTTCTCGCCCTGGAGGGGATGTCGATTGACATCCCCTCCTTTTTAATGGTGATTTCTCTCTTATGGTTCATCCTGTCCGCAACATCGTAATCGTCGGCGGCGGGACAGCCGGCTGGTTGACCGCTGGCATCATCGCGGCCCGCCATCGCACCCGCATTGGCCAGGGTTTCAGCGTCACTTTGGTCGAATCCCCCAACACCCCGATCATCGGCGTGGGAGAGGGAACATGGCCGACGCTCCGCACCACGCTATCGCGCATGGGCGTGTCGGAGTCCGATTTTTTCCGCGAATGCGATGCCGCTTTCAAACAAGGCGCACGCTTCGACCGCTGGACCACCGGCGCGGTCGATGACGGCTATTATCATCCCCTGATGCTCCCGCAGAATTTCGGGCAGGTGAACCTTGCCCCGCATTGGCTGGCAAGCAATCAGGGCGAAAGTTTCTGCGACAGCGTCAGCGCGCAGGGCCGCATCTGCGACGACGGCCTGGCCCCCAAGACGATTGCGACGGCTGAATATGATGCCCTCGCCAACTATGCCTATCATCTCGACGCGGGCAAATTCGCGCCTTTCATCCAACGCCATTGTTGCGAAACGCTGGGTGTGCGGCACGTTTTGGCGGATGTCCAACAGGTGCTGATGCACGAGAATGGCGACATTTGCGCGATCCAGACAGCGCAGGCAGGCGAGATCGAAGGCGACCTGTTCGTCGATTGCACCGGCTTCAAGGCGCTGTTGATTGAAGGCGCGATGAAGGTGCCGTTCAAGGACTGCAACGACGTCCTGTTCTGCGATACGGCGCTGGCGATGCAAGTGCCCTATGAACGGCCGGATAGCCCGATGGCATCCCACACCATCTCTACGGCGCAGACATCAGGCTGGATTTGGGACATCGGCATCCAGACGCGCCGCGGCGTCGGCCATGTCTTTTCCAGCAGCCATATTTCGGACGAAGAAGCCGAGCGCGAACTGCGCGCCTATATCGGCCCGGCGGCCGATGGGCTGAACGCCCGCAAGATCAAGATCCGGTCCGGCCATCGCGAAACCTTCTGGAAAGGCAATTGCGTGGCCGTGGGCTTGGCCGCCGGTTTCCTCGAACCGCTCGAAGCCTCCGCGATCGTGCTGATCGAATTGTCGGCCAAGATCATTGCCGAACAAATGCCCGCCTGTCGCGAGGTGATGGACATCATCTCCTCGCGCTTCAATGCGACGACCCACTATCGCTGGGGTCGCATCATCGACTTCCTCAAGCTCCATTATGTGCTGACAAAGCGCACCGACAGCGATTTCTGGCGCGACAATGTACGCGATGAATCCATCCCGGATCGCTTGAAGGAATTGCTCCTGCTCTGGCGCTACCAGTCCCCCTGGTTCCACGACGAGTTCGACCGCGTGGAGGAAGTCTTCCCGGCCGCCAGCTATCAATATGTCTTGTACGGCATGGGCTATCATACCGAAGTCGATCCCGCCTCGCTCAGCCGGGATTACCGCCTGGCCGATCGCGCCCGCCGCGAAAATGCCGCGCTGACCGACAAATTATGCGCCGGGCTACCCCGCCACCGGGATCTGATCAACAAGATCGTCGCGCACGGACTGCCGCCGGTCTGACCGGCGGCAACCGTTACCGCTTACTGCGTCCCCTTGCTCAGATGGTTGGCCGCATTGGCCAGTTCGATCCACGCCGCGCCTTCTGGAATGACATATTCATTCTGGCCCCAGAAATAAGGCCAATCCTCGTGATTTTCGGGGAAGTCCGGCTTGATCACCAATATGCCCGGCACGACGCCCCCGGCAATGAAGGAAAAGTCCGCTCGGTTATTGCCATAGGCGACTTCCTTCGACACCGTGCCGACGCCCGACACGAAGGATATGTCCGACGCAGGATGGTGGCCGGTCAGAAACGCCATGCCGTGAAATAGCGCGTCCGGCCCGACAATGTCGGGGAAAGCACGATGCAAAGCCTCGGCCGTCAGCGCATAGCCAAGGACGGTCCCTGACCCCGCCCATCCGCCAGTGGTAATCGGGACGGCGAAGGGGTTGGCGCGTGCCATCTCCACGCTCTGCGCCTGCCAACGGCGCACCGCCGAGATCATCCCGGTGCGATAGGAAGCGGGCATGTAGGGAATCGCCGCGACAGCCGTCTGCGCGTTGAAGCCAAAACCCTTTTCGATGGCGGGCCAGAGCGCCTGCACCTTGGCGGCATAGACCGGCTTGCGGGTGGTGCGCAGCAGTTCCACCGCCGCCGCGAACATCTCCGCATCAAGCGGCCCGCCGGTGGTGTTGCCATGGCTGAACAAATCGGGCGCCTGCCCCTGTTCCTGCTGCCAGACCCGCTCGGCAGTTGCCAACGCGTGCTGCGCCAGCGCATCATCCTGCCCGCGCAACACCCGCACGGCGGCCGCCAGTCCTGCGATCGATCCATAGTTGAGCGCCGATGATTTGCTGGTGAAGGCCCAGCGATCGTCCGGCGTTCCGCTCCGCCCATTGCGAACCTCGCCCGGTTTCAAGGCCGGGTCATAGGGCAGCCCATCGGTCTTGTTCACTGCATCGCCCAAATGCGTATATTGGGCGACATCGGGCTCCACGATGCCATGAATGGCATGGCCGACCGCGTCGAATTGCGCCAGCAATTGCAGGGTGCCATGCGCCACCTGTTGCACCATGTCGGGCTTTCCGTCGGGCACATGCATTTCGACATACCGCCGCGCCTGGTCGACGCTTACCGTATCGCGATCCAGCCGATACCGCTCCGCCGCATCGGCAAGCGAGCGCACCACCTGATATTGGGATTGGGTGCGGATATCGAAATCGCCCGCATCATACCAGCCGCCGACGTTGAGGCCCGGAATATGCTCGCCCGGCTTGAAGCGCGTATCGGTCGTCGGTCCCTGCCGGTACAGGTCGATATGTTCATGGTTCAGCGGTGCCTGACGCGCATCGTCGCGATGGGAATCGCCGTGCCAGCTGCGATAGGCTTCATTGACCGACATATGGTCCATCGCGACCGGGAAATAGACATCGTTGGTCGGATGCCAGGCATCGGCATAGACATCCTGCGCGATGCGAAACGGCGCGGTGCGGACATCGCCATATTCCAGCATATAGAGTCCCGGTTGTTTAACGGCGCTGAAATCGAGTTGCAGATAATGATAACGCCGATAGTCGCCCCAGGGCTTCAGCGGCCCGGTTGCCACCGGCACCGCCGCGCCGTTGGCGTCCAGGCGCAGCAATTTGAGCGGTGGCCGTCGCTTGTCGTTGCGATCCAGTTCCACCGTGGCGATCTTGGGGCCATCGGGCGCATAGCCAAGCTGGGAATGCGCGATGACCGGCGTGCGCAGCCAATCGGGGTCGGCCTGCGGCTTCACTGTCCACTGCAGCACCGTACCGGTCTTGTTTGCGGGCAGGATCGATCGCAACACGAACCAGCCATTTTGCGCCTGATTGCGTCCATCATAGAGCTCGATCGGCTGATCGCTGCTCACGCTGATCCGGCGCGCGGGGTCTTCCGGTGCCAGGACGAAGCGGCGACCGCTGGCCATCGGCAGGGGTTCGGCACCCGGCCCTTCGCTCCGCCCGCTGGCCGCATTACGCTCCGCTGTCATCTCCATGGCGCTTGCAGGATAGATCGGGAAGGTGCCGGTTCGCTCGTCCGCCATATAGGCATGGTGGAAATAGGCCGACGGCAGTAATTCCAGGTTGAACCCGGCCTTGCCCGCCAAGGCCTGCGGCACGGGCTTGTCGAGAATGATGCTCAGTTCGACCGTACCCCCGCGCCGCTCGGCGCGAATGACATATTGCCAATCATGGGCGGCATAACGCAGCGTCGTTTCCACGACCCCGGCCTTGGCATCCACCTTGCGACCCACCAGCGCACCGATCGCATCCCATTGTCCGGGTGTCGCCGACAAGCGCACGTCGCCATTGGTCGCGGTGCGCATACCCTGCTGGATGATTTCGATACCGCTGATCTTTGCATCCGCAAACAGGCCGTCATACCAGTTGGAAAAGGCCAGAACATTGACCGCCGGGCCTTCGAAATAGCCCTTTTCGTTCAACTGCAAGGCGGGTTCGCTCGGCGTCTGCGCGATTGCCGCCGTGCTGCTCAGCAGCAGTGCAATCCCGACGCAGGAGGCTCGTAAACGCTTCATGTCTCTCTCCCTTGATTGCGCTACCATCATCCGGGCCGCAATTCTCACACCTTATATCGCAGCGATTATAGATGGGCACAATATCCAATAGGCTGATTGCCATGCGCTTATGATAGCGCTATTCATGATCGAAACATGAAGGAGAGACTGATGCCCCGGACGCGACGGATATTGCTCGGAACCCTGCCCTTGGCGATGGCCTTGTTGACCGCCGGGTGCCAGCAGAGCGCGGACAATGCGCAGGCGCCAGCCGCCAATGCCGCAGACGCTTCGAAATATCTGTCCCAGCCGCTGGTCAAGGACATCTATACCGCCGACCCGTCCGCCCATGTCTGGGATGGCAAAATCTATGTTTACCCCAGCCACGATATCGACGGACCAACTGCCGAGGATGATCTTGGCAGCCATTTCGAGATGCGCGACTATCGCGTGCTGTCGATGGACAAGATCGGCGGGCCGGTAACGGTCGGGCCAGTGGCGTTGGACGTCAAGGATGTGCCGTGGGCGGATCGCCAGATGTGGGCACCCGACGCCGCGCGTAAGAATGGCACTTATTATCTCTACTTCCCGGCCAAGGACAAGGAAGGCGTGTTCCGCATCGGCGTTGCAACGTCGAAGGATCCGATGGGGCCGTTCAAGGCGCAGCCACAGCCGATCAAAGGCAGCTATTCGATCGATCCCACCGTCTTCACCGATGATGATGGCGCAAGCTATATGTATTTCGGCGGCATCTGGGGCGGCCAGTTGCAGCGTTATGCCAACGGCAAATATGATCCGAACGGGTCGAAGACCGACCTGGAACAGGATGACAAGCCCGCGCTGCTGCCCCGCGTGGCCAAGATGACCGGCGACATGCTGGAATTCGCCGAAACGCCGCGGCCGTTACAGATCGTCGATGAACAGGGCAAGCCTCTGCTGGGCGGCGACCATGATCGCCGTTTCTTCGAAGCATCGTGGATGCACAAATTTAACGGCAAATATTATTTCAGCTATTCGACCGGCGATACCCATTATCTGGTCTATGCCGTAGGCGACTCCCCCTATGGTCCCTTCACCTATAAGGGCCGCATCCTTGAACCGGTGGAAGGCTGGACCACCCACCATTCAATCGCCGAATGGGATGGCCGCTGGTGGCTTTTCTATGCCGACACACAATTGTCGGGTCAAACCCGCCTGCGTAACGTCAAGGTTACCGAACTGCATCATAATGACGATGGCAGCATCCGCACGATCAACCCGATCCTAAGCGGCGCAGCGACGAAGAGCGCAGCCCAGTGATTACTACGGCCGGGGAAGCCATTGCTTCCCCGGCCGCTGCTTGTGCGCCGACGCCATGAGCGACGACAATGCCCAAGGGCCACGCAGCCCTTTTCGACAAGACCGACGTCGCAACGACGCATTCAGGGAGACATGAGGATGAAGGCATCTTTGCTACGCTGTGCTGCGGGCGCGATGATCCTGGCCGGCTTTACTGCGCATAGCGTCGCTATGGCCAATGACAGTTGGAAAGAGGCGGATACCAAGGCGCGGGCCATCGTTGATCAATTGACGCTGGACGAAAAGGTCGAACAGCTCCTCAACGTGGCACCGGCCATCCCCCGGCTCAAAATCCCGGCCTATAACTGGTGGACCGAATCGCTGCATGGCGCGATGGGCGCGGTTCCGACCACCAATTTCCCGGAACCGATCGGGCTCGCCGCGACATTCGATGCGCCGCTGATCAAGACGGTTGCGGTCACCATCAGTACGGAGGTGCAGGCGCTTCACACACTCGGTCGCCAGACCGGCCATCTCGGCAAGATCGGCACGGGCCTCAACACCTGGTCGCCCAACATCAATCTCTTCCGCGATCCCCGATGGGGCCGCGGCCAGGAGACCTATGGAGAAGACCCGTTCCTGACGGCCCGGATCGGCGTGGCCTTCATTCAGGGGATGCAGGGCGACAATCCCGATCTGCCCGACATCGTCGCCACACCCAAGCATTTCGCCGTCCATAGCGGGCCGGAACCAAGCCGCCACACCGACAATATCTTCGCGACCAAGCGCGATCTGGAGGACAGCTACCTGCCCGCCTTCCGCGCCGCCATCGTCGAGGGCAAGGCCGGGTCGATCATGTGCGCCTATAACCGGGTCGATGGCCAACCCGCCTGCGGGAGTCCTATGTTGTTGCAGGATTATCTGCGCGATGCATGGGGCTTTACCGGCTATGTCGTGTCCGATTGCGACGCCGTCGTTGACATATATGACAACCATAAATTTGCGCCCGACGCCGCAACCGGTGTCGCGGTCGCACTGCGCCAGGGTGTCGATAGCGAATGCAATAATGCGACGCTCAATGGCCAGACAGGTCTGGGCGATCGCTACAAAGCCTCGCTCGCGCGCGGCTATATCGGCATGAGCGACATCGACACCGCGCTCGTCCGGCTGTTTTCCGCGCGCTATCGCAATGGCGACCTCCCCGGCCTCTCGACCCGCAAGCCCAATGCCATGCCGGTCAATCGGATTGGGACGGCGGAGCATCAGGCGCTTGCCCTGACCTCGGCGGAAAAGAGCCTGGTCCTGCTCAAGAATGACGGCATCCTGCCGCTGAAGGCCGGAACGAAGATTGCCCTGGCCGGCCCGCTGGCCGACGCCACGCGCGTCTTGCGCGGCAATTATTCCTCGCCCCGCAGCGCTCCGCCCATTTCGGTAGCCGACGGCATCCGGCAGGCGATGCCCGGCTCTGCGCTCACCCTCATCCCCTTTGGCCCCTCCATTACCGATGGCGATCCTGTTCCCGGCACAGCGCTGTTGACCCCGGACGGCAAGCCCGGTCTGCGCGCCGAATATTTCAATGCCAGCGGGGATGTTGATTTCGAAGCCACGCCCGTGCTGACCCGCGTAGAAACAAGCCTCGTTTCCCGCGCGAGTGAATTCCAGCAGGTGTCGAAACGCTATAAGGTCGTCTGGACCGGCTATCTGGTCGCGCCGGAAACGGGGCTGTATCGCGTCGCGCTGACGGGCGTCAAAGGCACCGTCTCGCTCGAGGGCAAAGCCGTGGTCAGCGCCGAAGACTATTCGCGCTGGGCCGAACCGCTCGATCTGACCGATGTTCGCATGACCAAGGGCCAGCGCTATGCCATCCGGCTCCAGGGGGAGAGCAGCATCGCGCCAAGCCCTACCATCTTCTGGAAGCGCATTTCCGACAATGTCGATCGCGACCTGGCGGACGGCGCGAAGGATGCCGATGTGATCGTCGCCGTCGTCGGCCTGACGTCCGATATCGAGGGCGAGGAAATGCCGGTCAAGATCGAGGGCTTTATCGGCGGCGACAAGACATCGCTCGACCTGCCCAGCGATCAGCACGCCTTTCTGGAAAAGGCCAAGGCGCTGGGTAAACCGCTGGTCGTGGTTGTCATGAACGGCAGCGCGGTCGATCTATCCTGGGCCAAGGATCATGCCTCGGCCATCGTCGAGGCCTGGTATCCCGGCCAGTCGGGCGGGTTGGCGGTCGCCAATGTCCTGTCGGGAAAGACCAATCCGGCCGGACGCCTGCCCGTCACTTTCTACAAGAGCGTCGATGATCTCCCACCCTTTACCGACTATGGTATGGACGGGCGCACCTATCGCTATTTCAAGGGGACGCCCGTCTATCCGTTCGGCCACGGCCTCAGCTATACACAGTTCAGCTATGCAGCACCCACATTGGGCGCGACGGACACCATTGCCAAGGACGGCCTGACCGTACGCACAGTCGTCACCAATAGCGGCGCACGGGCGGGCGATGATGTCGTCCAGCTTTACGTAACGCCCCCCGGCTTCGATGGCGCACCCCGCACAGCCCTGCGTGGCTTTGCCCGCGTTTCGCTCAAGCCGGGCGAAGGGAAGGAAGTCGCCTTCACCTTGTCGCCCCGCGACTTGAGCTTCGTCACGCGGGATGGCGTGCGCGCGCTCATCCCCGGCGACTATCAATTGAGCATCGGTGGCGGGCAGCCGGGCACCGGCAGCCCGGTCCAGACCGTCGGCTACACCATCCGCGAGAGGGTCGACCTGCCAAAATGACAGGCGGCCATCTGGGACAGCTAAATAGATAAAAGGCAAAGGAGAGATGCAGATGAAACGCATATTTGGTTTCGCCACAATGATCGGAGCAGCCACTTGGCTCATCACAGCGCCGATCGCGGCCCAGGCCCAGGACGACAAGATGGTGCCGATCGCCATCCCCGCCCAGCCGACCGCCATTGAACTGGGAACGCCTGCCCTCCCCGGTGCCACCGCCAAAGAATCCTGGCACAGCCAATATGGTAGCCTGTTCGCCCGCAACGTCACGGTCGCAACCCTCACACCCTTCCTGCCCGATCCCGCCAAGGCGACCGGCGCAGCCATCGTCGTGGCGCCGGGCGGCGGATTTCGAACCCTGTCGATGAACAATGAAGGCTGGGATGTGGCCAAGGCGCTGGCTGATCGCGGCGTTGCCGCTTTCGTCCTGAAATATCGCCTGCGCCAGACGCCAGCGGACATGCCGGCCTTTGAAAAGTCGATGCAGGAGATGTTTTCCACTACCGCTCGACCACCCCGCCCAGTCCCCGACCCCAATTTCGGCGACCTCTCGCCTCAGATCGCCGATGCCCGCGCCGCCTTCGCGCTGATCCGTCAGCGCAAGACCGAATGGGGCGTCGATGCCGATCGGATCGGCATGGTCGGCTTTTCCGCCGGGGCCATGCTGACCATGGCGACGGCGCTTGCGGGCCAGGATGCCAAGCCTGCCTTCATCGGCAATATCTATGGCCCGCTATCCTCCATGAAAGTCCCGGCCGACGCGCCGCCGCTGTTCGTGGCCCTGGCCGCCGATGACCCATTCTTCGCCAATGGTGGCATCGCCCTGGTCGACGATTGGCGTGCCGCCAAGCGCCCGGCCGAATTCCATCTCTACGAACGCGGCGGCCATGGCTTTGGCATGTATCAGAAGGACACGACCAGCACCGGCTGGTTCGACGCCTTCGTGCGCTGGATCGGCATGCACGGCGCGCTCACGCGCTAGGCCTATTCATTCACCTACGCTCTGCGTCAATCTTCCACTACCGTTCAGGCTGCATGTTCGATAACGCTGGGCATGCAGCCTGCGAATCCGGGTAGAAGGACAGAGAGCGGATAATGACGATAGCGCGTATTTTTGCCGGATCTTTGCTTGCCTTGGCGACAATCACGCCTGTAGCGGCCCTCGCGCAAGCAGGCGATGCCGTGAAGGGCAAGGTGGTATTTGCCCGTTGCGCGCTCTGTCATGACGTAAAGCCTGGCCCCAAGAAAATGGGTCCGGCACTCAACGGCCTGTTTGGGCGGACGTCAGGAACCATCGCAGGCTTCACTTACTCGCCCGCCATGCAAAAGGCGAAGATACGGTGGGATGCCAAGACATTGGATGCCTTCCTCGCCAAACCCAGCGCTGTCGTTCCGGGCAATCGCATGGCCTTTGCCGGTGTGCCGCAGGCTGCGGACCGCGCCAATCTCATCGCATATCTCAAGGGTGCCACGAAGTAGCTTCCGGCATCAATCATGGCGGTAGAGGTGGGCGATCTGCGCGGCGATGTCGCGTGGCGTCAGCCGCCCCGGACGATACCAGTCCGCCACGCTGTTGAGCTGCGACAGCAGCAGATTGCGATAGAGCGACCGGTCGATCTTAGCCGGTAGCGGCAGCGCGGCGACGATAGCGCGGAACAATTGTTCGAACCGGTCGCGCCGTTCGACCAGCGCCACGCGCACGGCGTCGGGCACTTCGCGAAAATCATTCATCATCGGCATGGTCAGCGAATCGGGATCGAGCTGGACTTCCAGCAGCGCGCCACAGGCCGCTTCCAGCTGTGCCCAAGGATCGTCCTGCGCCGCTACGGCCGCTGCGATCCGCGCCTCGGCACCGTCCAGCGCGGCGTGATGCAGCTCGACGAACAGCGCGTCCTTCGATTTGATATGGTGGTAGAGTGAGCCGCCCAGCACGCCAGCCGCCTCGCCGATGTCGCGCATCGACGTGCCGCGATAACCCTTGCGCGCGAAGAGTTGCGCGGCGATCGCCAATATCTGACCCCGCCGCGTGCCCGCGCCGTCCGTGTCTTCACCCTTGGCCTGTGCGTCTGTCCTGCTCATGCAGCGCGACCTAGCATATTCGATCGCCAGAGATCATCCGCCTTGGCGTGTGCGGAAAGGGGCACTGCATTATTCACTTGCAACTCTCCCCCGGCTTACTGTATCCCAAGCATACATTCTATCGGGAGCAGGATCATGGAAAACCAAGAAGACGTCGTTTCCTTTGCGGTCGAGGACGGCATCGCCTGGGTGAATTTCAATCGCCCCGCCAAGCGCAACGCGATGAGCCCCACGCTGAACCGCCGCATGATGGAGGTTCTGGACGAGCTGGAATTTCGTGACGATGTCGGCGTGCTGGTGCTGAGCGGCGAAGGCACGGCCTGGTCTGCGGGCATGGACCTGAAGGAATATTTCCGCGAAACCGAAGCCGACGGCCTGCGCGGCGTGCGCAAGTCGCAGCGCGAAAGCTATGGCTGGTTCCGCCGCCTGCGCTGGTATCAAAAGCCCACCATCGCCATGGTCAATGGCTGGTGCTTTGGTGGCGGTTTCGGCCCCCTGTTCGCCTGCGACCTCGCCATTTGCGCCGATGAAGCGCAGTTCGGCCTGTCCGAAATCAACTGGGGCATCCTGCCCGGCGGCGGCGTGACCAAGGTGGTGGTCGACCTGCTGCCGATGCGCGATGCGATGTGGTTGACGCTGACCGGCGACCTGATCGACGGCAAGCAGGCGTCGGCCATGCGACTGGTCAATGAAAGCGTGCCGCTCGACCAGCTCAAGGACCGCACTCGCGAGGTTGCCAACAAACTGCTGGCCAAGAACCCGGTTGCGCTCAAATTCGCCAAGGATGCGGTGCGCCGGGTCAGCACCATGACCTATGACGAGGCGGAAGATTATCTGGTCCGCATGCAGGAAGCGGCCAATTTCCACGACAAGAGCGAAGGCCGCAAGGAAGGCATCCGCCAGTTCATCGACGAAAAGAGCTACAAGCCGGGTCTGGGTGCTTATGACCTGACCAAGGCGAAGGCACCGACAGAGGGCTGAGCAGCCCGATCGTCCTGAAACGCACCGGGGTCCGCCCCGGTGCGTATTTTCATGTTTGCGATATATCCACATCCATGAATTTGTGGCAGAATGTCCTTCAACCGGAGGAGGATTTTCATGCCCATAGCCACGACCCATGTCGGCAGCCTGCCGCGCGGCGACGCCCTGACCCCGTTGTTGCTGGCCCGCGACAAGGGCGAACCCTATGACGCGCAAGCCTTTGACACGCAAGTCCAGGCCGCTGTTACAGACGCGGTCACCGCCCAGATCGACGCCGGCGTCACCATCGTCAGCGATGGCGAATTGGGCAAGGTCGGCTATTCCACCTATATGATCGAGCGGTTGACCGGCTTTGGCGGCCATATCGACCGCAGGCCCGCCGCCGACCTCGCCCCGCTGCCCGAATTGCGGCAGAAGCTGGCTGGGATCATGGGCAGCCAGGAATTTACCCGCGCGTCCTGTATCGGCCCGGTGCGGCTGGTGACGCTGGAACCGTTGCATGACGATATCCGTCGTTTCAAGGCAGCGCTCGCGCCCCATGGCGAGGGCGTTCGCGCTTTCATGAATGCGGCTTCGCCTGGCCTGATCACCGCCTTCCAGGTCAACCGCCATTATCCCAGCCACGAAGCCTATCTGGCCGATCTTGTCGATGCGATGCGCGAGGAATATGAGACGATCGTGGCGGCAGGGTTCGACCTGCAATTGGATTGCCCCGATTTGGCGATGTCGCGCCACACCGGCTATCAGGATGCGAGTGACGAGGAATTCCTCAAGATCGCCTCCGCCAATGTCGATGCGCTCAACGCCGCCACCGCCAATATTCCGCCCGAACGGATGCGGATGCATATCTGCTGGGGCAATTATGAAGGCCCGCATGATCATGACATTCCGCTGGAAAAGGTGATCGACATCATCCTGCCCGCGCGCCCGGCCACCGTCCTGTTCGAAGCCGCCAATCCGTGCCACGAACATGAATGGGCGGTGTGGCGCGACGCGACCATACCCGATCACAAGATCCTGGCCCCCGGCCTGATCGACACCTGCTCCAACTATGTCGAACATCCCGAACTCATTGCCCAGCGGATCGAGCGTTTTGCCGGGATCGTCGGCAAGGACCGGGTGATCGCCAGCACCGATTGCGGGTTCGGCACCTTTGCCGGATATGGCAAGATCGACCCGGCGGTGACGTGGAAGAAGCTGCGTTCGCTCCGCGCCGGTGCGGACCTTGCGGACGCGCGGCTGTGAGCGAAGAGGAGCGCCGCGCGATCGAGGCGGATTGCGCCAGGCTGATTGCTCGCTACGCCAATCTCAACGACGCGGCCGACTGGCAGGGCGTGGCCGATCTCTATGCCGAAGACGGACGGATGGCGCGCCCGACCGCGCCGGACGACTGGACGCGGGGGCGCGCGGCGATCCTCGCCGCCTTCCTCGCCCGACCGGCGCGGACGACGCGGCATGTCTGTTCCAACGTCGTGATCGACGTGACCAGCCCGACGCAAGCCGTCGGCGAAAGCGCGATGCTGCTGTTCACCGGCGAAGGCGCGCCCAAGGTCGGATCGTTCCACGACCGTTTCGTCCTGACCGCGGCGGGATGGCGCTTTGCCGAACGGCGCGGTAGCCTGACCTTTTAACGGAGGGCGCCCATCATGAATGCCACCACGCCATCCACCGTCAAATCGGCGATGCGGACCATCGACATCATCGAATATGTCGTGGCGCGCCCGGCCGGTGTGGTGGCGCAGGAGATTGCGGCGGGCCTCGCCATTCCGGTGAGCAGCCTGTCCTATCTGCTCGCGACATTGGTGGAGCGGCATTATCTGGCGCGGGAGGGGCGGCGCTACCTGCCCGGCCCGGCACTGGCGCGGCTGGGGTCGCCGCGCGTTGCACTGTCGCTGGCGGACAAGGTGCGACCGCTGGTCCGGTCGCTGCGGACGCAGACCAACGAAACCGCTTCCTTCTTCGTGCGCGACGGGTGGCAATTGGTGGCGATCGTCACCGAGACGGCGGAACAGTCGCTGCGCTATTCGATCAGCGTGGGCACGCGTATTCCGATGCACAGCCTGGCGGCGGGCAAGGCGTTGCTCGCGAGCCTGGGCGACGAGGAGATCGACGCCTATTTCGCGCAGGTGCCGCTGGAACCGTTCACGCCGCAAAGCGTGACCGACGAACAGGCGTTGCGCACCGAACTGGCGGCGATCCGCGCGTCGGGCGTGGGGCGTACGCGCGAGGAATATACGCCGGGCATTTGCGGTCTGGGCATGGCGGCGGTGGTCGATGGCGTCGCGGTCGGCGCCTTCGCCGTCGCCATCCCCCTGCCCCGTTTCACCCCGGACCTGGAAACCCGCGCCGTCGCCCGGCTGGATCAGGCCGTCGCGCTGTTCACTGCGGCTGAGGCACCGCCGGTTTAGCAACACATGGGTCACAGCGCGAAGTTCACGATGTCGTCGGGCAAAAAGACCCAATGGTGCGTCAATGGTCCCGATAACGTACCGTTCAGGTAAGGCTGAAGCCACTATTGGGTCACAGTGACGCGACGGCGACGCGCCATTGGCGCGACACAGGCTCTGCCTGGCCATGGCGTGCGTCGGACGTGCTTTGGCGGGCTGGTCCATCTATCAGGATAGATCAGAGGAAATCCTACATTGGAAGGGGTTTTGATGCCGTGCCTATCCTTGGCTCCAACATGAGTGACCGCAGCATGCCAGCACCGATTCTCTACAGCTTTCGCCGCTGTCCCTATGCGATGCGGGCAAGGCTGGCGTTGGCCGTGAGCTCCATGGCTGTGGAACTGCGCGAAGTGAAGCTGTCGGCAAAGCCCGACGCGATGTTGGCCGCCTCGCCCAAGGGCACCGTCCCTGTGCTGGTCTTGCCCGATGGCACCGTCATCGACCAGAGCATCGACATCATGCGATGGGCTTTGACGCAGCATGATCCAGAAGACTGGCTGAGCCGCGACGATCCCACGCTCGTGGCGGCCAATGATGGCGCGTTCAAACATGATCTGGATCGCTACAAATATCCCGACCGTCATGGCACGCAGGCGGAAATCCATCGCGCAAGCGGATTGGCCTTTCTGCTGGAGATCGAACAACGGTTGGTGCGGTTCCCGCATCTATGCGGCCCGGCGCGCGGGTTCGCCGATGCCGCGATCATCCCGTTCGTGCGGCAGTTCGCCGCTGTCGACCCGGCCTGGTTTGCCATGCAGTCGCTGCCCAACCTTCGAAGCTGGCTGTCCAGCTATCTGACGTCGGACCTGTTCGGTGCGATCATGATGCGCGTTTCGCCGTGGCGGCCGGGGGATGCGCCTGTGCGTGTGCGCTGGCAGGCAAGCGACCCGGACCGATAGAGTATCCGTGATGGTCAAGCGCATGCTGTGGTCCAGAGACGATCTGCCCTGAGTAGCGCATTTGCGGTGACGATGAGCTTTCGCATGATGGCTGTGATGGCGATTTTGGCGGGTTTTCCGGCAGCGATGAGCTGGAATGATTGGCACAGCAATAGCGGTCGCCGCGATTTTAGTCATCTACGAATCATTCGCAGGGTAGCAGCGCACTCAGATGTTCAGAACCGTCAAAGGTTGAAGCGGAAGCCGTAACCGATGCCCAATGTGAACTGCACTCTTCGCCCGCGCTCGCGGACGAGCGGCGAATGACCGGCCTCGCTCCCTAATCGATCGAGGCTGGTAAACAGGGTGATGGCGCTTTGCCGGTTCAGCGGGCGAAGCGCCGAACCACCGACACCATAAGACAGCAAGCCGCCCTTTGGCGAATAGGTACCGAGCCCGGATCGCTGCGACTGAATTGCATCGATGCCAAAATAGCTATCCATATAGGGTTTGCTGACGACGGTAGCGCGAGGACCGACATTGATGATCGTGCGTCCGCTGCGCATCTGATACGATATCGCCCCGTCCGCTATCACGGCTTCATGTCCGCCAAAACCGCGGCGGACTTCCAAACGGCCGCGCCAGGGGCCGATGCGTTTTTCAACGAAGCCGCCCAATTCGGCAGCAGCCGCGACATTGCCCATGCCGCGCAGCCCGTCGCTTCCGCCCGTGATCAGAAAAGGCGATCCTCCGCGCTCTTCATCACGCCCGAAGCGGACCTTGGCCAGCGGACCGGCCTTCCACCCGTTGGTGTTGACGGCGTTCCATCCCAATCCTTCGGGGATCGAAGCAAAGATCACGTCCCCATAATTGACCCGCAGATCGGGGAAGATCGACAAAGCCATGTCTCGCGACCCTTGCCACGCGGGGCTAAGGACCGGTGCCAGGCCGATCGTCACGCTCCATCCTACTTCGCCTCGGTCCAGGGGCCGACCCGCTACCGTTGCCGACTGCGTATCTGCCGTCTGGGAAAAACAGGGCTGGCCCGCACCCAGGGCGGCGATGGCCAAGAGATAGCGCATGTTCATCCTTTTCTCGGCAACCGTCGATGATGCCCAACAATTCGCGGCGACGGCCTTTTCTAATCGATCATGCCATGAACGCCAGCCTTCGCAGGAGAATTTGGGTGGGAGCCTCGCTTGCTTTCTTCTGTGGTTGCCGCCCGTGGTGCAAGAAGTTTCTGATCCGATGCGCGGGTGATCGAGTGCGGTCTTCTGTAAGGCCTGTAAGATGCAGCATTCAGAAGCCGCCGGCCGGTATGGTGA
>Ga0209231_1000178_pt1 | contig 44332 bp, 43 predicted proteins | sample Deesub45470m_DNA_FD_188086 | JGI IMG/M metagenome (GOLD analysis project Ga0209231, IMG submission 188086) | Deep subsurface microbial communities from North Pacific Ocean - 450_OLKR46/470m Metagenome (SPAdes) (version 2) | ecosystem: Environmental > Terrestrial > Deep subsurface > Unclassified ... | reverse complement strand
TAAAAATATAATTGGATTTGCCTGTCACAAAAGTAAATCAAAAAAATTCCCTAACTAATACCGTATTTATCCATTTTTGTTCTTAATGTAGAAGGAGGAATTCCCAAAATTTCAGCAGCTTTCGTTTTATTTTGTTTTGCTTTTTCCAATGCAAATTTAATTGAAGCTACCTCAATTTCAGACAAGGTTTCTTCAAGTGTTTTATTTTCTAGAAGATAATTGATATCTGTATTAATTGGATTTCTAATTCCAATAGGAATGTGTTCTACCTTCATACTTGGATTGTTAGACATGAAAATAACCATTCGTTCTGCAATATTTTTCAACTCTCTAATATTTCCAGGCCACTGATATTTTTCTAAAACATTAAACACTTCATTTTCAATTGCTGGACGTGGATTGTTTAAATACTTTTGAACATAGTGTTTAAAAACTATTTTAATATCTTTTTTTCGTTCTCTTAGAGGTAATAAATTAATAGGGAAAATATTTAATCTATAATACAAATCTTCTCTAAATTTCCCTTCATCTACCATTTTTCGAAGGTTTTTTTTGGTAGAAGCAATAATTCGTATATCAATTTTTTGAGTTGTAGCGCTTCCCACTTTTTCTATTTCACTTTCTTGCAAAACCCTTAATAGTTTTACTTGTAAATCGAGTGGAATATCATCAATATCATCTAAATACAATGTTCCTCCATCAGCCATTTCAAAACGACCCTTTTTATCTTGGTCTGCACCAGTAAATGCACCTTTTACGTGTCCAAAAAGTTCACTTTCAAATATTTCACGCGATAAAATAGCACAACTTACTTTTACTAACGGTTTATTTCTTCTTTGGCTATTATAGTGTATTATATTGGTTATATGCTCTTTACCTGTACCTGTTTCACCAATTATTAAAACAGTACTGTCTTTTTCTGCAATTAATTGTATTAAATTAAAAACTTCTTTATTGGTCTCAGATTCTCCAATGTAAGTTGAAAAATCAAATTTTTGGTCTATTTGTTTTCTTAATTCTTTATTTTCTCTTTTTACAGATCTCAACTCGCAAATTCTATCTATAACCAAAAATATTTCTTCCGTTTGGAATGGTTTTAATATGTAATCGTAAGCACCAAGTTTCATTGCATCAACAGCATTTTCAATAGAACCGTGTGCAGTCATAACTATTACTTGAATGTTATTATCAAACTCTTTTATTTTATGAAGTAGTTCAATCCCATCAAGATTGGGCATTTTTAAATCTGTAATTACAATATCAGGTATTTCTTCTCTTAAAGCTGTTAAAACAGCTATTGGATCAGCAAATTCTTTTACTCTAAAGCCAGCATCTCTTAAATCATCGGCTAAAGTAATTCTAATTATTCTTTCATCATCAACTATCCAAACCTTTGCTTTTTTATCCATTTTGTTCTTTCTTTTTGGGTAATTTAACGCTAATGGTTAACCCTAAATTTGAATTTATACTTGCAGTAATATTTCCACCGTGTTGTTCTATAATACTATAACAAATTGTAAGACCTAATCCAGTACCCTGTTTTATTTTCTTTTGTGTGAAAAAAGGATCAAAAATTGAATTTAGTTTATCACTTGATATTCCTATTCCATTATCCGAAATACTAAAAACAATATCATTTTCAAATTCAAGAATATTAAATTTAATCTCACCAAAATAGTTAGTGGAAGCCTGTTTTTTTTCGTTGATAGCGTCAATAGAATTTAACACCAAATTTAACAATACTTGCTCAATATGATTACTACTGGCATATACATAGTAATTATGATTCGTATATTCTTTTTTTACAGCTACCTGAGATTTTTCAAGTTCATAAGATGTCAAAAAGAGTACATTCTCAATTTTTTCATTCAAGCAATTATCCTCAAAATTGAAATCATTTTTTCGACTAAAATTTAGCAAACCAGATACTACGGTTTCAATTTTATTTACTGCGTCACTCATCAATTCAAGATATAATATATTTTGTTTAATATTATCCGGAGATTTTTCTAATCTTCTTATACAATTTTGAATTCCTGAAATGGGATTATTAATTTCGTGTGCTACCCCTGCAGATAATGTTCCTAGTGAGGCCATTTTTTCGGATTGGACCAACGATGCTTGTGTATACTGAAGTTCTTCATACGTTTTTTGTAACCTAATTACCATCTCCTCAAATTTATTCGTTAAAACATCTATCTCATCGGTAATTTTATATTTTTTTTTAAATTTTAAAAAGGTATTATGAAATCCTGTAAATTTAATACTGCTTCCTTCCGATTTTAATGAGCTTAAATTTAAATTTTCAGCTATCTGACTTATTTCTTTAATTGGTAACGTAATTATATATGAAAAAATTAGCGCTCCCAGAATCCCAAAAAACAAAAAAACTACCACCATAGATAAAAAAAAACTATTTATGGAATGGATACTTTTTACAAAATCTTCTTCGAAAATTCCAATACGAACTTTCCCTAAATTTCCTTGTAAAATAGGCACAGCCATGTCTCTAATTACATTGTTTGGTGTTTTTTTTTTACTAATTTTAACAATATTTTCCAGCATTGTGGGGTAATTGTTTATTTCCAATAATTTTTGTGGAATATCATCGTCAAAAGTATGGGCCAATACTTTATTATTACTGTCTAAAATAATAATATAGGCCACACTTGAATCAATTTTCATTTTATTGGAAACCATTTTATCCAAACTTACAATATCATCATATAAAATAAAACTAACACTGTTATCCGCTATGCCTTTTGCATTATTGATTCCGTAATGGTTTATTTCCTTTTCAAATAAATTGTAAATGGTATTGTTGATAAAAAATAAATTTATATAACCAAACAAAGCAACAATCACTACTATTGCAATAGTGAATTTCCAAAATAAAGACAAGAATGAAGGTTTTTTCATCGTTTAATATAAACTAAATTTTTTCTGATGCTATTATAATTTGCATCGTTTCCTTCTATAAATTTATCAATTAATAATTTGTTCAATATTTGTTTTCCTATGGAGTCCTTATGAAGATTAAGAAAAATATTTTTGAGTTTTTGTTTGGTTATTGCATCAATATTTTTTGATACCACAACAGGAGGGATTCCATATTCTTCGGATTTTTCAACAACTTTAATGCTATTAACTTTTTCTGGGTGGTGTTTGGCTAAATATTCAAATATTAAGCCGTCAACAGTGGCTCCGTCCACAATTTTTTTAGCGACTAACTGTATTGAAGCATCGTGGGCATTAGAGTACATTGTTTTATTAAAATAAGTATCCAAATCAAATCCAAGGTCTATAATTCTCTTTTCTGCATATAGCTTTCCCGTGTTAGAAAGCGGATCTGTATAGGCAAAAGATTTTGCTTTTAATTGTTGAAAATTTTCAATATTTGAGGATTTGTGTACAATAATATAGGCTTGATAAAAAGGTTTTCCATTAAACAAAGGCATTGCCAATATTTCAACTGTATTTTTCTCCTTGGCTATAACATAGGCCAATGAACAAATAAAAGCCAAATCAACTTCATTGTTAGCAAGTAAATTATTTGCTTCTTCATAGGTTTTTCTTTGCTTGAATTCTATCTCATAATGAAGTTCTTTAGAAATGTAATCAAACAAATCTCTGTAGTAAATATATGTTTCTTGAGGAGTAATAATGGCAGAAACTGCCACTTTTAGTTTTTGGACGGAATCAATTTTTGAAAATCGATCTTGCTCAAAACCCTGTTTCGAAAAATCAATAATGATAGGTTCTTTCGGGTTTTGTTTTGAATAATTACAGCCCAAAAACAGAAAAGTAGTGATTAGATAAATAATCAATTTCATTAATGCTAAATTTATTTGTGTCTAATTTCACAAATATACTTATTATTATTAACCCTTTTGGGGGTTATATGTTCTTTATAAAATATTTATTGGCAAGTGAAGGGCAAGTTGAATTAGTAAAAGATAATTATAAGAAAATCAAAAAAGATCTTTTTAATTAATAATTATTTTATTTCTTCCCAAAGATATCAATTCTTCCTTTTCTAATTTCTTTAAAGTCCTTGAAACTGCTTCTCTTGTAACTTTTAAATCTCTTGCAATATCAAAATGCTTTCTATTTATTGTAGTATCATTATAAATTAAACTCGTGTATTCTAAATATTTTAACAATCTAAACTCTAAATTTTCAAAAGCAATATCATTTATTTTCTCCAATAAAAAAGAGGTTTGCTGTTGATTCATTTTTAAATAAAAAGAACGCCAAGAACTATATTTTAAAAACCACGAATTTACAATTTTTACTGGAACTGCTATGTAAGTAACATTACTTTCAGCTTTTAGCCTAATTTCACTTTTTTTGCTTTCTAAAGCGTATGTTACTGCAATTGCACTGCTTTGTTTTGAAGTTAAATAATGTAGAAAAATACCATTTCCTTTACCATCTCGCCGCATTGTTTTGACAACTCCAGAAATAATAAAAGGAATAAATTCAATTTCTCTTCTTATTTCTAAAATTATTTTATCGGGTTCAACTTTTTTTAAAATTCCATAGTTACAAATCTCTTGTCGTAAATTTTCTTCAAAAAGGGTTGAAAAATTTTCAGCAACAATTTCATTTATTTTCATAAAAATTTTACGTGTTTAATGCGGTAGTCTGTCTTTAAATAATCCATATAAAAAAGCGCCAAAAGTAGCTCCAAATATAACCACTAAAATAGATACAACTCCCTTGCCAACTAGAACAAACATGGGTCCAGGACATGCGCCTGCTAAAGCCCAACCAAGTCCAAATAATATACCACCTAAAAGATTACGATACAATCCTTTTTTCTTTGGTGAAATATGAATTTCGTTTCCTTCAAAAGTTTTTACCATTTTTTTCTTAAAAAGAAACATACTTATCATACCTAAAACAACGGCAGAACCAATGATACCATACATATGGAACGATTGAAATTTGAACATTTCATAAATCCTATACCAAGAAATTATTTCGGCCTTGCTCATAACTATTCCAAAAAGAATACCCACTAAAAAAAACTTTATATATTTCATAATCCTAGAATATTAACGGTAAAATATACCAAGTCATTGTTAAACCTCCAATAAAAAATCCGATGACAGATATCAAAGAAGGAATCTCTAAATTACTCAAGCCCACAATAGCGTGACCAGATGTGCAACCGCCCGCCCAACGTGCACCAAAGCCAACCATTACGCCTGCAATTAACAGTATTAAAAATCCTTTAAGTGACAACATTGTATCAATACTAAAAATTTCATCTGGTAAATATGTTGCCCCAGCATTTTGAATTCCAATATTAGCTAAATCTTGAACTGTTTGTGGATTTAAGGCAACCGCATCTGTTGTTGTTAACCAATTTGAGGAAATGAAACCGCCTGTAATTGCACCTATAACAAAAATTAAATTCCAAGTATTTTCTTTCCAATCTATTTTAAAATAGTTTACAAATTTGCCTGCTCCACCAATAGAGCAAAAGGTTTCTAAATTAGATGAAACACCAAAACGTTCGCCAAAGTAAAAAAGTAAAAACATGACAAACGCAATTACGGGGCCTGCAACATACCAAGCCCATGGTTGAGTTATAAATTCCATAATTTATTTAATTAGTTAGTTTTATAAAAGTATACTATAAATTATGCTGTTTTGTAACATATGTTACATAAACTAAAATTCTAAAATTTCAATTTTGTTTCTATGTAACGTTATTTTCCCTTCATTTTCAAGTTGTTTTAACAATCTCGAAATTACCACCCTTGAAGTATGCATATCATATGCTATTTCCTGATGAGTTGTATTTAATGTTGTTTCTCTCATTATCTGAACCTTGTCCGTTAAGTATTTAAACAAGCGTTCATCCATCTTCATAAATGCCAGTGTATCAATAGTCTCCATCATTTCATTTAGACGAATGCTATAGCTCTCAATAATAAAATTTCTCCAAGATTTATATTTAACCATCCAATCATCGAGTTTTTCTTTAGGAAGAAAAATAAGTTCAGATTCTTTTTCAGCTATAGCTCTAATACCACATTTTCCATTAGAAATAGCACTTGCAAATGAGCTTGCACAAGTATCGCCTCGTTCTAAAAAATAAAGTAAAATTTCTTCTCCTTTTTTATCTTCTCTAACAATTTTTATGGCTCCATCTAACAATAAAGGAACTCCTTTCATTTGATCTCCTAAATCTACTAATATTTCATTTTCACGAAGTTTTTTATAAACACCAACTTTTTCAATTTCATTTAGTAATTCTTTTTCAAATACAAAACCAAAATAGTTTTCAAGTTTTTCTCTCATTTCTTTAAGTAGTTTAATATGATTGCTGTAGCTCCTGTTTTTTCAATAACATAATTTTCAGCATTAGTTCCTGCCTTTTTTCTTTTTAATTCATCCTTATAAAAACTTATTAAAAGTACGGATAATTTTTGAGAACTATCAACGACAAAACAAGCTTCCTTTTTGATTAAATCAATTGCCTCATTAAATTTTTTATAATTGGGGCCTATTATTATTGGCACACCAAATGTAGCTGGTTCTAAAACATTATGAACTCCTGTTTTGGTATACCCTCCACCAACATAAGAAATATCGGCATAACTATAAATCTTTGTCAATATTCCTACGGTATCAATAATAAAAACTTGAAAATCTTCTAAATTCTTATGTTCCTTTTCAGAAAATAAAACCACTTTTTTAGAGATTGAATTTTTTAATTCCAAAATATCTTTAGCATTTATATTATGAGGGGCAATAATAAATTTTTCATGTTCTGAAGCATTATTATTAATATAATTCACCAACAATTCCTCATCTTCTTTCCAAGTGCTCCCTGCTACTAAAGTATATACGTTGTTTTTAAATTTTGAAATAAAATCGAGCTGATTATCCTGTTTTGTAATTTCATAAACTCTATCAAATCTGGTATCTCCACTAATGGTAACATTATTGAAATTAATTCCTTTTAATAATTTTAAAGAGTTTTCATCTTGTACAAAAAAATGTGATATTGTTTTAAGAGATTTACGCATCCAAGCTCCATACCATTTAAAAAAAACTTGATTCTCTCTAAATATTCCAGAAATTAATACGGCTTCAATGTTTCTTTCATTTAATTCTTTCAATATGTTTGGCCAAAATTCATATTTCACAAATATGGCTAGTTCCGGATGTATGACATCAAGAAATTTTTTAGCGTTTTGTTCAGTATCTAATGGTAAATAGCAAACAACATCTGCTATGTTATAATTTTTTCTGACTTCGTATCCTGAAGGTGAAAAAAAAGTAATTACTATTTTTTTTGATGGAAATTGTTCTTTTAACTTTTCTATGATTGGCCGTCCTTGTTCAAACTCTCCTAAAGATGCGCAATGCACCCAAATAACTGAATCTGATTTAGAAATTGAGTTTTGTAAAATAGAAAACGTTTCTTTTCTTCCATCAACAAAAAGTCTTATTTTTTTATTGAAAAGTGCAATAATTTTTAGTCCAAAACCTACACCTAAAATAAGTATGCTATATAATCTATTCATAAAGATACAAATGTACAAAATAAGCCCACAAAAAAAACTCCCAAACAATAGTAAGGGAGTTTTTAATATAATAAAAATCTATTTCTTAAACCTCAAAAGGCTCAATAGAAACATATGACTTGTTATCTTTTCTTTTTCGGAATTTAACCACTCCATCAACTCTTGCGTGTAATGTGTGATCTTTTCCCATATATACATTATCACCTGGGTGATGTGTAGTTCCTCTTTGACGGATAAGAATATTACCTGCAATAGCAGCTTGTCCACCAAATATTTTTACTCCAAGTCTTTTCGATTCTGATTCTCTACCGTTCTTCGAACTACCTGCTCCTTTTTTATGTGCCATGATATTATGGTTTTAAAATTGTAATACTTATTTAGTTAACACTTCAATTAATTCAGCTTTTTTAAGAGAAGTGTATCCTGAAATACCCTTTTCTTTAGCTAAAGCTTTTAATTCAGCAACTGTCATTGAATCTAAATCTACAGATACTGCTGGTTTAGAAACAACTTTCTCAACTTTCGGAACTGCTTTTTCTGCTTTTGGCTCTTCTTTTTTAGCTGCTACTTTTTTCTTTGCACCACTTGCTGCAATACTTTCAATCTGGATTTCAGTTAAAAATTGGCGATGACCATTTTTCTTTTTGTATCCTTTTCTACGTTTTTTCTTAAAAACGATTACTTTATCACCTTTAAGGTGACCTAAGATTTTGGCCGTTACTTCGGCTCCTTCTATAGCTGGGGCGCCAACTGTTACTTCACCTTTGTTGTCTAAAAGAAGTACTTTATCAAAAGAAACTTTCGCTCCTTCTTCTTCTTGTAAACGGTGTACGTAAACTTTTTGGTCTTTTGCTACTTTAAACTGCTGCCCTGCTATCTCTACAATTGCATACATAAGGTTTGTTTTATTTTCGCTTTATTAATTATTGCCTTTTCTATAAAGGCGGGTGCAAATATAATTCTTTTTTCTTTTTAAGCAAAACTATTTTAAGTTAAAGAATTTGCTCGTTTTAAGCCTTTTATAACTTTATTTCTTAATGTTCCGTTAATTCTTTCTCTTTTTTAGGAAACACTTCAAAAAGTTTATTAAATTTGAAACATGCTTTTGCTATGAAACAGCCATTTTTCAAAGTTAACGATGGCATCGTCATTCCAAAAGTGTAACACTAGACATCGAATCGCGTCCAATACGCAATTATTAATTTAACAAATACAAATTGACTACAATGAAAAAAATTTATTTTTTTAGCTTTTTAGGATTACTGTTATGTGCAACTGTTTTTGCGCAAAAAGTAGCATTTGAAGAGTACGACTTAAGCAATGGTATGCATGTTATCTTACATAAAGATAATACTGCTCCTGTTGTAATTACTTCTGTAATGTACCATGTTGGTGCAAAAGATGAAAACCCAGAACGAACTGGTTTTGCACACTTTTTTGAGCATCTTTTGTTTGAAGGAACTGAAAATATTGAAAGAGGCGAATGGTTTAAAATTGTTTCTTCTAACGGCGGAACAAACAATGCTAACACTACTCAAGACAGAACTTATTATTACGAAGTTTTTCCTTCAAATAATTTAGAATTGGGTTTGTGGATGGAATCTGAAAGATTGTTGCATCCTATTATTAACCAAATTGGTGTTGACACTCAAAATGAAGTTGTTAAAGAAGAAAAAAGATTAAGAGTTGATAATTCACCATACGGACAATGGACTGGTGAGGTCTTCAAAAATTTATTTAAAGAACATCCTTATAGATGGACGACCATTGGCTCTTTAGATCATTTAGACGCTGCAAAACTAGAGGAATTTCAAGCTTTTAATAAAAAATATTATTCACCAAACAATGCAGTTTTAGTAGTTGCTGGTGATTTTGAAACTTCAAATGCAAAGAAATTGATTGAAGATTATTTTGGAGATATTCCAAAAGGAGAAGAAATTGTGAGATCAACAATAGCAGAAAACCCAATTACAGAGGAAATTAAAACAACTTATGAAGATCCAAACATTCAAATCCCTGCGGTATTTACGGTTTACAGAACGCCATCAATGACAACAAGAGATGCGCGCGTTTTAGATATGATTTCAACTGTATTGAGTGATGGAAAAAGTTCTAGACTTTATAAAAAATTAGTTGATGAAAAGAAAAAAGCGTTGCAAATAGCTGCTTTCAATTATTCATTAGAAGATTACGGTGCTTATATTGTATTGGCGCTTCCTTTAGGTGAAAATACTTTAGATGATTTGGTGAATGAAATGGATGAAGAGATTGTGAAAATTCAAACTGAATTAATTTCTGAAAAAGAATTTCAAAAACTGAGAAATAAATTTGAAAATCAATTTGTAAATTCAAATTCAAGTGTTGAAGGTATTGCAGATTCATTGGCAAGTTTCTATTTGTTATATGATGATGTAAATTTAATTAACACACAATTAGATATTTATAATTCTATTACAAGAGAGGAAATTAGAGAAATTGCTAAAAAATATCTAAATACAAATCAACGTTTGGTATTAGATTATTTACCTAAAAAAGACAAAGAATAAAAAGAAAACACATGAAAACAAAATTTATATCATTCATAACCGTATTTTTATTAACCTTATCACTGTCTGCCCAAATAGACAGATCAGTTCAACCAAAACCAGGTCCTTCTCCTAAAATTAACATAGGAAAACCTCAAACTTTTGAGTTAAAAAATGGCTTAAAAGTGTTAGTTGTTGAAAATCATAAATTACCAAGAGTATCTGCAACATTAACTTTAGATAACAATCCTATTTTTGAAGGTGAAAAAGCTGGTGTATCAAGTTTAGTTGGTAGCTTATTTGGTTCAGGAACTAAAAACATTAGTAAAGATGCATTTAACGAAGAAGTTGACTATTTAGGTGCAAATATTTCATTTTCAAGTCAAAGTGCTCGTTTAAATTCATTATCTAAATATTTTCCAAGAATTTTAGAATTGATGGCTGATGCGGCTCAAAACCCTATCTTCAATCAAGAAGAATTTGATAAAGAAGTAAATAAACTTCTTGACGGAATTAAATCTGGTGAAAATAGTGTATCGAACATAGCGAATAGAGTTCAATCCGCGTTGGCTTATGGCAAAAATCATCCTTACGGAGAATTCTCAAGTAAAGAAACCGTTGAAAAAGTTACATTGGCCGATGTTCAAAATTTTTACAATACCTACTACAAACCAAACAATGCCTATTTAGTAATTGTTGGGGATGTTAATTTTGGAGAGGTTAAAAAATTAGTTGAAAAGAATTTCAGCAAGTGGAGCAAAGGAATTTTACCATCATACAATGTTCCTGAAGTGACTAATGTTGCTAAAACTGAAATTAATTTTATTGATATGCCTAATTCAGTACAATCTGATGTTACTGTTTTAAGTACTGTTGATTTTAAAATGAATGAGGCAGATTACCATGCTGTTTTATTGGCAAATAGAATTTTTGGTGGCGATTTCAACAGTCATTTAAATATGAATTTAAGAGAAAAGCATGGTTTTACTTATGGCGCAAGATCTGGTATAAATGCAGATAAATCTACAGTTGCCTTATTTTCTGCAGGTGCTCAAGTTAGAAATGCTGTAACAGATAGTACTGTTGTTGAAATCATGAAAGAACTTAAAAGTATTAGAGCTACTAAAGTAACCGAAGAAGAATTAAATAACGTAAAAGCTGCTTATGTTGGTAGTTTTGTTAGAAACATTGAAAAACCTCAAACAGTTGCGGGTTATGCCTTAAGTATTAGAACCAACAATTTACCAGAAGATTTTTATGAAACATACTTAACTAAATTAAATGCAGTAACTATTGATGATATTCAAAGGGTTGCGCTAAAATATTTTAGTGAAGACAATGCGCGAATTATTGTTACAGGAAAAGCTTTAGATGTGTTACCAAGTCTTGAAAAATTACCCTATAAAATCAATTATTTTGATAAAGAAGGGAATTCAACTTCTAAACCAGAAATGACAAAACCAATTCCTGTTGGAGTTACAAAACAAACCGTTTTAGATAATTTCATTAAAGCAGTTGGAGGCGCTGAAAAAGTTAATAAAATAAAAAGCGTTTATAGTATATCAGAGGCAAGCATTCAAGGAATGGCTTTAACTATGGATTCAAAATCTATGGCACCAAATAAACAATCAGTAATTGTTTCAGGTATGGGAATGACCTTATCTAAAATGATTTTTGATGGGGAAAAAGGTTATAATGAACAACAAGGAATGAAAAAAGAAATGAGTGGTGATGAATTGGAAAAAGCAAAATCAAATACTGTTCCTTTCCCGGAAATTTCTTATGCTACAAATGAAAAAGTCACTTTAACTAAAATTGAACCTATTAACGGTAGTGATGCATATGTAGTTAAAATTGATGAAAACACCACTGTTTATTATGATGTTGCTTCAGGTCTAAAAATTAAACAATCAACCGATATGAAAGTTGGTGAACAAACAATGAATCAATCTTTAGATTTTTCTGATTATAAAGAAGTTAACGGTGTTAAGTTTCCTCACATGTTTAAAATGTCAGCAGGGCCTCAACAATTTGATTTTATTATTAAAGAAATAAAAATTAATGAAGGAGTTACTGAAGAAGACTTCAAATAATTAATTTTATAAAGCTATTAAATAAACGCCTCTTATTAAGGGGCGTTTTTAATTTAGAATTTTCACCAAATAAAGAATAAAATTTTAATAAATATCTCTATTTAAAGTTAATAGCTTTAAATTTGTAAAAAATTATAACTTAATTTCTGATGAAAAAATATATTTCATTTTTAGCACTAATTGTATTATTATTCTCTTGTGAGAATGTTAAAAAAGAAACTTCTTTAGATGATTCAAACACTCCAAAAAAAGAAATTGCAGCTGACTACAAAAATATAGAAGTAACTATTGAAGGTATGACCTGTGAAATTGGTTGTGCAAGAACAATTGAGTCTAAATTATCTAAGGTAAATGGCGTTTCTTTTTCAAAAGTAGACTTTGAAAGCAAAAAAGGGACGTTTACCTATGATAATAATAAAATATCTGAAGAGGATATTATTGATAAAATAAGCGGAATTGCTGGGGGTGAGTTATATAAAGCTACTAAAATTAAAACAATTGAATAGTATATTAAAAAAATATGATAAATAAATTTCTATTATCATAAATTTATCATAAATTTGCCCAATAATAAAAATCAATCAAAATGAAACAAATTAAATTTTTAATCGCAATTGCTTTAGTTTCTGTAATTGCTATTTCTTGTAAAGAAACACCAAAAGAAGAAGTTATCGAAGCTCCTGCAGTTGAAGAAGTTCAAGAAGAAGTTGCACCAGTTGTAGACAGTCTTGCAGTTGAAGCTACTGAAGAAGTTGAAGCTCCAGCAGCTGAATAATACTTTTCTTTAAGTACAAAAAAAAGCTTCAAATTTTTGAGGCTTTTTTTTATGTCTTTTTTTCACTCAAAGTGTAGTAAAAAAACAATAGGCTCATAAAATATAATAGGCCAACAAGTTGATGACTAACTCCTAATGCTAATGGAATTTTACCCTGCACATTAATAACAGTTAGGATACCCAAAATAACTTGTACTAAAACTAGTAAAAGTGAAATGTTTAACCATTTTTTGGATACTCCCCCAATCGTTTCTTTTAGTTTGATAAACATATAAATAGTTAAGCCAACCAAAACATAAGCCAACATTCTATGCGCAAATTGAATAAATGCAGGTGCAAATAAATAGCTATCATAATTAATCATATTTCCCCAACTCCAATTTTTTAAGTTTAACAATACGTTTGGAACTAATTCTCCATTCATATCTGGCCAAGTTGGATAATATAACCCTGCTCTCATGCCTGCAATAAGTCCAGCAAAAACCAATTGAGTATAGGTAAAACCTAAAACTACAGCAACTATTTTTTTTGAAGGAGCCTTTTTAATACTTCCAAGCAAATAAACATCGGCAACCGTTTTTACCATTGCATGAATAACGAAAATGGCAAATAAAAAATGAATTGTTAGTTTATAGGCATTCACCCAAGGTCTATTTACCAAACCGCTTTGAACCATTATCCAACCTGCCGATGCGGTTAGTATAGTTAATAAAATAACTAGCCCTAACCTTTTTATAAGGTAAAAGTCTATTTGTTTTTTTAGCACAAAAAATATGAATGGAATTAAGAAAATAAATCCTAATAATCGCACCCATAGTCTATGGAAATATTCCCAGAAGTAAATAAATTTAAAATCTTGGATATTGAATGTTGAATTAATTTTATGAAACTGAGGCGTTTCTTTGTACAAATCAAAAGCCTGAATCCATTCTTCCGCATTTAAGGGTGGAATTATACCTGTAATAACATCCCATCGAGTTATTGAAAGCCCAGAACCTGTTAAACGAGTTATTCCGCCTAAAACAACTTGGCCAATTAACATAAGTAAACCAACAATTAACCAAATTCTAATTGCTTTTGAATATTTAAAATTATTTATTTCCATTCCAAAGTTTCTACTAAATGCGCAATATCTTTTTCAATGTATTTTATTGCGGGTACAATTGAATCATAATTAGGTTTCACATAAAAATATAATGCCCCGGAAAGCACATGATTAACACTGTCAGTTACTCTAAATTGAACATTTGTAGCAACATTCCCTTCAATATTATATAATTTTCCGAACACTCTCTTTAGGTCATTTTCGTACGGAATGGCATTAATAACATCCGCTTTTATGGTATGTTCAAAAGTAAGCTTTTCAACTTCTTTTAATATTTCTTCAAGGTTATTGTCTACTTTTCTGTAAGTAATATGAATGGTAGCTTTTAATTTTGGATATTGAATGATTGCCCAACAATTATTTTTAAAATGTATAGTTGCAATATCAGAAATTTCAAAATTATATGCACAATCCGATTCAATTTTTTTATATGTTGCCGTTGGGTATTTTAAATTTAAATATGGTTGTGGCTTTGGCATTGTTTCTCCACCACAAGAAACTATGAAAATAGCAATAATGAGCACTACAATAAAATTCTTCATGCTACTAATTTAAATGCTTCAATTAATGGTAATTTTTACCTGTTTAATTCTTTTTTTATCGACAGCTTCAATTTTAAACGAATAGTTCCCTAGACTTATTATTTCATTTTTTCTTGGAAATTTTCCATAAATCTCTAAAATAAAACCAGCAATTGTCTCAGATTCTCCTTTATTTATTTCAAATAACGCTGTGTCTTCAATTTCTAAAATTTTATAAAAATCTTTCAAATTGGTTTTTCCTTCAAATAAAAAATTGTTGGTATCTATTTTTGAATATGAAATATCATCATCATCAAATTCATCACTGATATCACCCACAATTTCTTCAATAACATCTTCTAAAGATATAATTCCGCTTGTACCACCATACTCGTCTACAACAATAGCCAAATGGTTTTTCTTCTCTTGAAATTCTTTTAATAAATCATCTAATTTTTTATTTTCAGGAACAAAATAAGGTTCTCTTATTAATTGCTGCCAATTAAAATCTTTCTTATTTAAATACGGTAATAAATCCTTGGCATATAAAACTCCTATGATTTCATCAATATTATCTTTATAAACAGGGTTTCTAGAATATCCTTTTTCAACAATTTTAGCAATGACTTCTTCATACGTTTCAGTATTAGAAATTGCAAAAATATCAATTCTAGGCACCATAATTTCGTTCGTTTCTGTGTTTCCAAAATTTACAATTCCTTCCAATATTTTTTGCTCGTCTTTAGTTGTAGATTCATTTGAAGTTAGTTCTAAAGCCTGAGATAATTTTTCAACAGATAAGTTTGATCTTTTTTTTCCAAATTTCTTTTCAATGGTATTTGTTAAACTCATTAAAGGTGTACTAATAACTGTAAGTGCTGAACTTAAAATTGTTAGAGGAAGTGCCATTATTGAAGCAAATTTAAGCGAGTTTCTGGTTGCATAAACTTTTGGCAAAACTTCACCAAATAATAGAATTAAAAAGGTAACTAGTATTACTTCAACAGAAAATCTTATTAAATCTGAGGCTATTTTATGAAAGACTGATTGACCAATATGTGCAAAAATTAAAACAATTAAAATATTAATAAAATTATTTGAAATTAAAATTGTTGCCAACAGTTTCTGTGGATTTTCTAATAACTTTACAACCGTTTTTTGTGATTTAAACTTTGATGCAGTTGCTTTGGTTAACTCTGTTTGAGAAAGTGAAAAAAATGCTACTTCAGCTCCTGAAATTAATGCCGAAAGAATAAGTAACAAAAAAAGAATACCAACACTTAATAATAGCCAGTAATCAATACTTTCTATAAATAACATTAATAAAAACGTGGGTTCAGGATCCAAATTTGTTTTAGTTTAATTAAACTTAGAATGGTAAATCATCTTCTTCAACATCTTGTATTGGCGCCTGTTGATTTGATGTTTCAATAGGTTTTTTAACTTCACTTGAAGAAGTTGAACTTGTTTCATTTTTAGTAGTTAAAAATGTCATGTCAACTACATGAATTTCAGTTGTATATCTTTTAGTTCCATCTTCAGCATCCCACTGGCGTGTTTTAATACGACCTTCACAATATATTTTATCGCCTTTACTTAAATATTTTTCGCAAATTTCAGCTAATTTATTTCTTACAACAATATTATGCCACTCTGTAGTTGTAATTTTTTCGCCAGTTTGTTTATTTGTATACGTTTCATTAGTAGCTATGGGAAAACGTCCAATTGAATTTCCGCCTTCAAAATAATGCATTTTTACTTCATCACCAAGGTGACCGATAAGTATTACTTTATTTATTGTTCCTGCCATAATTTTAAGAATCAAATATTTACAAAAATACTAAAAATTTAGTTGTATTTATATAGCTTTAGAAAATTATCTATTAAGGTTGAAACAGGATACTCTTTAACAGTTTCCCATGGATGGGAAATATTTATTGATATACTTGTTTTAATAATCCAAAATTTCGTGTAAATATGCTGATGTGTAAGTTTGTGAATCACATTTTCATTATTAAAAAGTTTTATGGTTACATGAAGTTCTTCAAATAAATTAGTAAATTTTTCATGCGATATAAGCTGTAACTCATCAATATTATTTTCCGTTTCTATTAGAGGAAATTCGTAAAGATTTTTCCAAACCCCCTTTTTTCTCTTTTCCATTTTTGTCATATTATCTTCGGTTTGAATAACCAGATAATTGAAATACCTTTTTTTAATAGTTGTTATATTCAATTTTACAGGAAGTTCTTTAATTTGATTTTTAGACAAAGCAACACAGCTATTATTTAAAACACAAATAGAACAATCTGGGTTTTGTGGCTTACATAAACGCGCCCCAAACTCCATAACAGCTTGGTTATGGGTTCCTGGTTTTTTTACATCAATAAGTTCTTGCGCTATTTTTTTAAATTCTTTAATACCTTCAGTAGTATTTATCGGCGTTTTAATTCCAAAATAACGAGCCAAAACTCTATATACATTCCCATCTACTACGGCTGTATTTTCATTAAAGCAAATGGAAGCAATTGCAGAAGCTGTATAATCGCCAACCCCTTTTAATTTAATTAACTCATTATACGTTGTTGGGAATTTACCTTGACGCTCATGAACAATATAGTTAGCCGAAAAATGCAAATTTCTTGCTCTTGAATAATACCCTAAACCTTGCCATAATTTTAAAACTTGCTCTTCTGAAGCAAAAGCTAAATCTTTAACCGTTGGAAATTTCTCAACAAATCTAAGGTAATAAGCCATCCCTTGATCAACTCTAGTTTGCTGTAAAATAATTTCAGAGAGCCATATATAATAAGGATTTACAGTTTTTCGCCAAGGTAAATTTCTTTTATTTTGTAAATACCAGATTATTAATAGGTTAGAGAAATTCATCGCTTTTTTAGGAAAACACAATAATACAAGATTTAATTGATTAAATTTTAGTGAATTAACTTTTTAATTTTGATTAATATATCCTATATTTGCCGTCTTAAATTTATTATAACATATATAACTGTATTAAAAATGACGAAAGCAGAAATAGTATCAAATATTTCAGACAAATCTGGGATAGAAAAAGCAGATGTTTTAGCAACTGTTGAAGCGTTTATGGAAGAAGTAAAAAATTCTTTAGAAAAAGGAGATAACGTTTATTTAAGAGGATTTGGTAGTTTTATAATTAAAACAAGAGCTGAAAAAACTGGAAGAAACATTTCTAAAAATACAACTATTAAAATTCCTGCTCACAATATCCCTTCATTTAAACCTGCAAAAGTATTTGTAGAAGGAGTAAAAACTAAAGTTAGTGTGAAGTAGTAACAACACTTATTTATTAATATAAAATATCCTTTGATTATGCCAAGTGGTAAAAAAAGAAAGAGAGCAAAAATCTCTACTCATAAACGTAAAAAAAGAGCGAGAGCAAACAGACATAAAAAGAAAAAGTAAGCTAAGCTTACTTTTTCTTTTAATTTTAAAAGTTCATTGAAATAAATATTTACATTAACCTGTAAATATTGTTGGGTATAAAAACCTGAAAAAACTAATTATAAATCGTTTGTATACGTTGTATATGAACACAAAAACAATTCAGAGTGAAAACGGAATTAATTATTAGATCAAACTCCTCTGATATTGATTTTGCCTTATTAAAAGACGGTAAATTAACTGCCCTCAATAATGAATCAAATGGTAATAAATTCTCTGTAGGAGATATTTTTTTAGCAAAAATTGGAAAAGTTTTATCTGGCTTAAACGCATCGTTTGTTAACGTTGGTTATGAGAAAGATGGCTTTTTACATTATCATGATTTAGGGGCACAATTATTATCATTAAATAAATTTATAAAAGGTATTAGCACAGGTAAAATTAAAGATTACACTTTAAAAAATTTCCAACTTGAAACCGATATAGATAAAAACGGAAGTATAGTTGAAGCACTAAAAACAGGTCAAAATTTATTAGTGCAAATTGTAAAAGAACCTATTTCTACCAAAGGACCACGTATGAGTTCTGAAATATCAATTGCTGGTAGATATATGGTTTTAGTTCCTTTTTCTGACAGAGTATCTGTTTCGCAAAAAATAATGGATCTTCAAGAAAAAGAGCGATTAAAAAGACTCGTTAAAAGTATTAAGCCAAAAGGATTTGGAGTTATTATAAGAACGGTTGCTGAAAACAAAAAAGTAGCTGATTTAGACAAAGACCTACAAAATTCTTTAGAGCGCTGGGTGGTAATGTGTAAAAAAATTAGAACTGTTAAAACAACACAAACTCCTATAAAAGTATTAAGCGAATTAAACAGAGCATCTTCTATTTTAAGAGATATTTTTAATGATTCTTTTACAAGCATTGTAACAAACGATGAAACCTTGTTTCTAGAAACAAAAGAATATTTACAAGAGATTGCTCCTAATAAAGAGTCTATTTTAAAATTGTATAACTCAGATGTTCCAATTTTTGATAAATTTGGAATTGAACGTCAGATAAAAACTTCCTTTGGCAAAACAGTTTCTATGAGCAAGGGTGCTTATTTAGTGATTGAACATACCGAAGCTCTTCATGTGATAGATGTAAACAGTGGAAATCGTTCAAATAAGGCTACAAATCAAGCCGATACAGCACTTGAAGTTAACTTAATTGCAGCATCAGAAATTGCAAGGCAGTTACAACTAAGAGACATGGGTGGTATTATTGTTGTAGATTTTATTGATATGCACACAGCTGAACATAGGCAAAAGCTCTATGATCATTTAAAAGATGAAATGGCATTTGATAGAACAAAACACAAAATATTGCCGCCAAGTAAATTTGGTTTAGTACAAATTACAAGACAAAGAGTAAGGCCTGAGTTGGTTATAAAAACTCAAGAACCTGATCCTAGCGGTTCTGGTGAAGTTGAAGCTCCAATTGGAATAATTGACAATATTGAAGCTGAAATTGACAAACTTATTGCTTCAAAAAAGCATAAAAAGATTCTACTAAACGTACATCCTTTTATTGCTGCTTATTTAAAAAAAGGTTTTCCATCTATACAATATGGATGGTTTATCAAACACAAAAAGTGGATTAAAATTTTACCAAGAGATGCTTACCAATATTTAAATTTTAATTTCTCCGATAAAAACGGTGAAATAATTGAATAAGGCATTCACAATATCTAAAAAGCTCTACATTTTATGTGGGGCTTTTTTTAAAACCAATATCCAACATTAAAATACCAGTATTTGGTACTGTGGTCTGGTGACCAAGAATAATTAATTTCAATTGGTCCAAGAAATGTATCCAATCCATATCCTAACATATAGCCAGACTTTGTGTTATCAAAAATTCTTCCCTCATTAAATAAATCTCTTTCTACCCTTGCATAATTTGCTGTTGCAGAAAAATAATTTTTAGGTAAAAACTCATATCTCATCGTTAACGATGATCGTAAAAAAGAATTAGAGTTCAGTTCCCCAAAATCATACCCATAAAATGGAATAAAATTATTAATGAAATTTTCCCCATAACCTCCAACATTATAATCTAAAACTCTGTTATGGTTTTCACCAATAGTAATTCCTACTTCAGACCTAAAATGAGTTGTTAATTTATCAAAAAAAGTATGTGCTAATCCTAATTTTCCTTTTAATTGAGAAAAGCTATTGAAGGAGTTTGTATAGTCTGAAGATTCAACAAACCATCTAAAATCAATATCCAAATAAAAACCTTCTTTTTGAAAGTATTTTTGGTCATAAGTGTCCATTTTCAAATAAGAATATACATTATAATAATTTGATTTATCAAAATACAACCTATTTTCATTTGTAACCGAAATAATATTTTCTGTTGACGAGATGGTTTCTGTAAACGCTTTAAGTCTTTTATGTTCAATCCCTGCCCCTATTGCAAACTTTCTATTGAAAACCGTTTGAACATACAATTGATTTGTAAAATCTTCATATACCAAATTTATCTTGTTAACATTTGCATCATCAAAATTTACGTTGGAATTAAAACTATTATAGCTTGACTTTATCCCAAAACTCCAATAAAACCCATTGTCAATAAAATAATTAAAATTATAACGTAGATTATCGCCTAAAATAAGATCGGCTGATATCACATCATTATCATAAAATAAATGTTTTGATGTACTATTTACTAAAATTCCTGTTTTATAAAGGTCATCAAAATGGGCTCCCAGTTGTATTAAATTTGAAATTCTTTGTTCTTTAACTTTAAACTTAACAACGCTACCGTCTTTTTCATCAATAATTTTATATTGTATATTTTCAAAATTACCTGTTGCCGATAAATTATTAATACTTTCAATCAACTTCTTGTAACTTGTAATGTCTTTTGTTTTTAGATTAAGTTTTCCTAAAATATAGGCTCTTGTATAATGGTTATTTCCTTCAATCTCAATTTCTTTAATATGAAAATTATGAATATATGATGTGTTTATTTTTTTTGTTTCTCTTTTTATTTGACTATCGGCAATACTTTTTAATTGATACATATTTTCACGGGTTGCATTTTCTCCTTCAATTAAAATTTCATTAATTTTATCAAATGAAACTACATTAAAGCCTTCCATATTTGGCTTAATTAACAAATCAACCTTTTCATATTTATTAATTAATGTTTGATACATCTGAAATCCAACAATTTGATTTAGTATTTTAACCGCTGAAGTTAATTCTTCTTTACTATTCAAACCACTTTGAATATCCACACCAATTATAATATCAGCGCCCATTTCCTTAACCTCATCAACAGGAAAATTATTCACAATACCTCCATCAGACAGTAGTTTGCCATCAATTTCAACTGGTGCTAATAATGTGGGATACGATCCACTGGCTCTAACAGCTTCTGGTAAAAATCCTTTATTTAAAACTACTTGCTTTCCAGTTTCTAAATCCGTGGCTACACAAACAAAAGGAATAGGCAATTTGCTAAAATCATTTATATTATTAACATGTTGAGTTAGTTTAGTTAATAAATTCAACACATTTTGTCCTTCAGATAAAGCAACAGGAATTCCTACTTTTTTGTTTTTAATAGGTAGCGTAAGTGCATATTTTTCACCAATTTCCTTTTCATAAAATGGTTTTGATTTTCGTGGTAAGTTATCCAATAATATTTTTTGAAAATCTATGGATCTAACAATCGAATCTAACTGATTAGCATTATATCCTGAAGCATATAACGCGCCAATTATTGCACCCATACTTGTTCCTCCAATATAATCAACACGAACCCCAGCTTCTTCCAACACTTTTAAAACCGCTATATGAGCAAACCCTTTTGCGCCACCACCACTAAGAACCAGACCTACTTTAACATCTTTATTTTCGGAAATTTCCTGAGAAAATACAAACTGTACAGAAAATATAATTATTAAAAATAGAATCTTTTTCACTTTACTTTTTGTCTTTAAAATACTCCTTAATTTTTGAAGCTCTGTTCATGCCAATTGTTTTTTCTAAATCTTCAATTGATGCCACAGAAATTCTTTTTACTGATTTAAATTGTTTCAATAAAGATACAATTGTTTGTTTACCAATTCCGGAAATTTGTTCTAATTCATTAACCAAACTGTTTTTACTTCTTATATTTCTGTGATGTGTTATACCAAATCTATGTGCTTCATTTCTTAATTGTTGAATTATTTTTAAACTTTCCGACTTTTTATCAAGATACAATGGCACAGTATCATTTGGAAAATAAATTTCTTCTAAGCGTTTTGCAATTCCAATAATTGCTATTTTTTTTCTTAACCCTAAAACGTCTAAACTTTTTAAAGCAGAAGACAGTTGTCCTTTTCCTCCATCAATTACAATTAACTCAGGTAAATCTTGCCCTTCATCTTGTAGTCGTTTATAACGTCTAAAAATTACTTCTTCCATAGAAGCAAAATCATCTGGACCTTCAACTGATTTTATATTAAAATTTCTGTATTCTTTTTTACTTGGTTTACCGTCTCTAAAAACCACACAAGCTGCAACTGGATTTGTACCTTGTATGTTCGAATTATCAAAACATTCTATATATCGAGGTTCTTTTTGCAACCTTAAGTCTTTTTGCATTTGAGCCATAATTCTATTCACATGCCTATCTGGGTCAACAATTTTTAGTTGTTTAAATTGTTCTTGGCGGTAATATTTGGCATTTCGTAAGCTTAATTCTACTATTCGCTTTTTATCTCCAAGTTTTGGAACTGTAACTTTTATATTTTCACCTAATTCAACTTCAAAAGGCACATAAATTTCTTTAGACTGAGAGTTAAATCGTTGGCGAATTTCAATAATTGCTAATTCTAACAATTCCTTATCCGTTTCATCTAATTTTTTCTTTATTTCAGTTGTATGCGATTGAATTATGGCGCCATTCATAATTTTAAAAAAGTTGATGTAACTGTAACTTTCATCTGAAATAATTGAAAAAATATCAACATTGGTAATTGAAGGGTTTACAACTGTAGATTTAGCTTGGTAATTTGCTAATAAATCAATCTTTTCTTTTATTTTTTGAGCTTCCTCAAACTCCATTTCATTTGCATAATTTATCATTAAATTATGAAACGATTTTATGGCTTCTTTAAAATTTCCTTTGACAATATTTTTAATTGCAATTATATCCTGATTATAATCTTTCTCTGTTTGCAAATTTTCACAAGGCCCTTTACAATTTCCAATATGAAAATCTAAACACACTTTGTATTTTTGTGATTCAATATTTTTTTCACTTAAATCGTATTTACAACTTCTTAATAAATACAATTCTTTTATTAAATCTAACAACGCTCTTGCAGTTCTAACAGAAGTATACGGTCCAAAATACTCTGAACCATCTTTATAAACATTTCTTGTTAAAAAAATACGTGGAAAACGTTCCTTTTTAATGCAAATCCAAGGATATGTTTTATCATCCTTTAACATTACATTATAGCGTGGTTGGTACTTTTTAATTAAATTATTCTCTAGAATAAGTGCATCCGTTTCTGTATCAACTACAATGTGTTTAATTGTTACAATTTTTTTTACTAATACCTTTGTTTTACCGTATTCATGATTTTTTGTGAAGTATGAAGAAACTCTTTTTTTTAAATTCTTAGCTTTACCAACATATAAGATCTTGCCGTTTTTATCGTAATACTGATAAACTCCAGGTTGATTTGGTAAGGTTTTTATTTGAATTTCTAATTCCAAAAAGTGATTGTTTTAAAAATTAAAAATACTCTTTTTTATTGAAAGTGAATTTAATAAAATACGAGGCACCTAAAATGTTTGTTAATTTTAATCTTAAAATCTTAAAACAACAAGGTGTGATTTTTTTACATTTCAAGAAGCAAAATTACGAGTAATACTTTTTCTTCAACCAAAAAGAAACACGAACCAATAAAATTAATGCTGGAACTTCAACTAAAGGGCCTATTACACCGGCAAAAGCCTGACCAGAATTTAATCCAAAAACCGCAATAGCAACTGCTATGGCTAATTCAAAATTATTTCCAGCTGCTGTAAATGCAACTGCCGCTGTTTGGCTATAGTTTGCACCCATAGCTTTGGTTACAAAAAAGCCTATAATAAACATTATTGCAAAATAGATTAATAGCGGAACTGCAATTATTAGTACATCCATTGGTATTTCAACTATCAGTTCTCCTTTTAATGAAAACATGACTACAATGGTAAATAACAAAGCCATTAATGTTAAGGGTGAAATGGTTGGGATGAATTTTTTACTATACCATTCTTCTCCTTTTAATTTCACTAATATAATTCTACTTAAAACACCTAATAAAAAAGGAATTCCTAAATAAATAGCTACACTTTCAGCAATTGTAACAATTGAAATATCAACTATCGCCCCTTCAAAACCAAAATATGGCGGTAATACTGTAATAAATAACCAAGCATAAAAACTGTATGCAAAAACCTGAAAAATACTGTTTAACGCAACTAATCCCGCTCCATACTCACTACTTCCTTCAGCAAGATCGTTCCAAACTAAAACCATGGCTATACAACGTGCCAAACCAATTAAAATTAAACCAACCATATATTCAGGATAGTCATGCAAAAATGTAATTGCCAATACAAACATTAAAACCGGGCCAATTATCCAGTTTAACACCAATGAAATTGACAATATTTTTACATTTCTAAACACTTTTGGCAACAACGCATAATTAACTTTTGCTAAAGGTGGATACATCATTACAATTAATCCAATCGCAATTGGAATATTTGTTGTTCCACTCCTTAAAGAATCTATTAAAATTGGAAATGAGGGTGTGAAATAGCCTATTCCTACACCAATTGCCATGGCTAAAAATATCCATAGCGTTAAATAGCTATCTAGAAAACTTAATTTTTTTTTCATTTATTTCAATTTAATTTGAGAAAATACATACAACATTTCTGTTGCTATTTGATTACTTCGTTCTTTATATTTTTCAACTTGTTGAGACGTATTATCAAAAAATTTTGGGTCTTCATACCGAACAGAAATTCGTTTTTCACAACCAACAATAAACGGACAATTTTCATCAGCATGTGAGCAAGTCATTAATGCTGCAAAATCACTTTTTGGGTTGAAAGGATTGTCGAAGGTTTTAGAAAAGCCAATAATTGGATGTTCATTCTCAGCATATTTAATACTGTACACTGGGTTGTTGCCTTCTGATAGGGCATTGATTTGAAAACCCGCTTGCTCCAACGTTTTAGCAGCCATTGGGAAAAATGCAGTGGCTTCTGTACCGCCAGAATAACAATTCACATTTTTCACATTGTAATAATGCGCTGCTGCTTGTGCCCATATTTGAGACAAGTGACTTCTGCGTGAATTATGAGTGCAAATAAAATTAATATTAATATTTTTATTTTCATTTACTTTAAATTGAATATAATCAATTAAAGGTTCTAAAACCTGTTTACGTTCACTAGAAATATTTTCTTTTTTAAATGAAGTAAAAGTGGTTTTTATTTGTTGAAATAGCATTATTTATAATTTTTTATTTTATTAACAACACCCATTTCCAGAGATGCAGGTATCAGGTTTTTTTCCAAAAACAGTAATGCTAAAAATGCCAATGTTAGAAGTTTTAAAAAGCTCCAAAGACTCTTCATTAAGATAATTCTTCAAAATATCATCTGGAAGCAAAATGGATTTCTCTTTTTGAACGATGACTTCAACAAATCCACTTTCATTTATCAAATTCAAATAAGATTCTTTTTGAATTGCGCCTGATACACAACCTGCGTACATTTCCGCTTGTTTGGTAAGTTCAAGAGGTAATTCGCCTATTAAAACCACATCCGAAATACTAAAATGACCCTCAGGCTTTAATACTCTATACATTTCTTCGAAAACTCCTTTTTTATTTGGCACTAAATTTAATACACAATTACTAACAATTACATCAACACTATTTGAAGTAAGAGGTAGTTTTTCAATATCACCTTTCCTAAATTCAACATTATTAAAACCTCTTTTTTCAGCATTTTCACGAGCCATCTCTATCATAATAGGTGTGAAATCTACGCCTATCACTTTTCCTGTATCGCCAGTTTGAGCTCTTGCAATAAAGCAATCATTTCCCGCTCCGCTACCTAAATCTAAAACAGTATCGCCTTCTTTTATTAAGGCGAATTCTGTAGGTAATCCGCAGCCTAATCCTAAATCGGCCTCAGGATTGTAACCCTCTAAACCTTCGTAATTATCACTCATAATATTATACACTTCCGTTGAACATTCACCAGAACCACAACAAGAAGATTTATTTTCTTTAGCGTCCTGTAAAGCAATTTCACTGTATTTTTGCTTTACCAATTCTTTTAATTCTTGATCTGTTTTCATAATAAATTGATTTTAATCTATAAAAATTTTGAAAAAATGTTTATTAGCAACATTTAATTTTTGAAGTTGTATCCTGATTTAAAAAATCTATAAAATGTTGTTTCATTTCCTTCCAAACCTTATCGTCTATACAATAGCAACTGCTGGTCCCTTCAATAGTTCCTTTTATTAAACCTAGATTTTTTAGCTCTTTTAAATGCTGAGAAATTGTTGGTTGTGCTAAACCAATTTCGCTGACCAAATCGCCACAAATACAAGCATTTAACTTAAAAAGTTGCTGTATAATTGCTACCCTTGCTGGATGTGCAAAGGCTTTGGCAATTACTGAGATTTGATTTTGATGCTCATTAAATATTTCAGATTTCGTTGTTCCCATTTTGTTTTATTATTTTATTGCAATATTACGATAAATAAGTTAAAGTCAAAAAATAAATGATTATTTTTTTAAAATTAATTTAATTCTTTTGGAAATGCTTTTTTGTTAAAAACAATTAATAATCCAACGCCTGTAGAAATAGCAGTATCGGCAACGTTAAAAATCGCGTTAAAAAAAGTAAACGGTTTTCCACCCCAAATTGGTAGCCATTCAGGTAAATCACCACTCCAAAACGGAAAATAAAGCATGTCTACTACTTTTCCGAAAAACAATGTGCTGTTTGGTTCAGATGAAAATAAAGTAGCTGTTTCATGGCCTCCTGGTGTATTAAAAATGACACCATAAAAAACAGAATCAATAATATTCCCCATAGCACCCGAAAAAATGAGTGCAATTGCTACTATTAGCACTGTATGAGCATTGTTTTTAGCAGAAGTATACAGCCAGTAGCCTATTCCAGTAATAGCAAACAATCTAAAAATAGTTAAAAATAACTTCCCTGTTTTGCCACCAAATTCAACCCCCCAAGCCATTCCATTATTTTCTATAAAGTGTATTCTAAACCAATCAAATACAACAACTTCCTCTCCATAGAAAAAATTTGTTTTTATATAAATTTTACTGATTTGATCTATTAACAATACTAGTATAATTATAACTAGTGCTTTTTTAAATTTTATTGATTTTAACATAAATGTATAAAAAATGAAGCTCCCAATTGGAAGCTCCTTAAATAAGATATTCGTTTTGTTATTGTTGCATGTTTTTTGCCTCAATGCTTAAAGTAGCATGAGGAACTAATTTTAATCTTTCTTTCATTATTAATTTACCCGTAACTCGACAAACACCATAGGTTTTATTTTCAATACGAATTAAAGCATTTTTTAAATCTCTAATAAATTTTTCTTGTCTAATTGCTAATGCTACGTTGGCTTCTTTAGACATGGTTTCAGAGCCTTCCTCAAATGCTTTAAAGGTAGGTGACGTATCATCAGTACCGTTATCGCTATCATTTTTGAATGCACTTTTTATAAGTCTTAAATCTTCAACTGCAAATTCAATTTTTTTTAAAATCAGTTCTTTAAATTCAGCTAAGTCTTTGTCGGAGTATCTATTATTTTCATTCATAACCTTATATTTTTTCTATTACAATTTTTGTGTTAACATCATCAAACGCTATTTCCGTTCCTTTTTCTAATGTTTCAACAAAAACCAATTCTTTTGTTAACGTTTCATTTTTAATATATTGTTCATTTGAACTAATTGATTGCTCTAATATATCATTTTTTTGAATAATCAATTTAATTTTATCATTTACTTCTAAACCAGATTCTTTACGCAAATTTTGCACTCTGTTTATCAGTTCTCTCGCATTTCCTTCTTTTCGTAATTCTTCTGTAATTGTAACATCTAAAGCAACTGTTAAACCGCCTTGATTTGCTACAAGCCATCCTTCTATGTCTTGCGAGGTGATTTCAACTTCATCAAGTTCTAAAAATACAACATTTCCGTTTATATTTAAAGAAATTCTACCTTGTTTTTCAACAATTACAATGTCCTCTTGTGTTAAGTTTTGAATTGCCTCTGAAACAAACCTCATATCTTTTCCAAACTTAGGCCCAAGTGCTTTAAAATTAGGTTTTATTGTTTTTACTAAGATCCCTGAAGCATCATCAATTAATTCAATTTCTTTCACATTTACCTCCGATTTAATCAAGTTTTCAACAGCCAAAATCTCTTCTCTTTCTTCTTCATTCAACACAGGAATCATAATTCTTTGTAATGGTTGACGTACTTTAATCATTTCTTTTTTACGTAATGATAATACCATTGAAGATATTTTTTGAGCCTGTTGCATTTTGTGTTCTAACTTACTATCAACTAAACTTTTATCATACGTTGGAAATGCTGCCAAATGTATGGATTCAAAACTTTCTTTTTCTGAAACATTTGTTAAATCTTTGTAAAGATTATCCATAAAAAATGGTGCAATTGGTGAACTTAATTTTGCAACTGTTAGCAAACAAGTATATAATGTTTGATATGCTGAAATTTTATCGTGTTGGTATTCCCCTTTCCAAAAACGTCTTCTACTTAACCTAACAAACCAGTTGCTTAAATTTTCCCCAACATAATCTTGTATTGCGCGTGCTGCTTTTGTTGGTTCGTAATCTTCATAAAAACTCTCAACATTCTTAACTAAAGTATTTAATTCTGATAAAATCCAACGATCAATTTCTGGTCTTTCATCGATTGCAATTTCATCTTCAGCGTAGGAAAAATTATCTAAATTGGCATATAATGAAAAGAATGAATACGTATTATATAATGTGCCAAAGAATTTCCGTCTAACTTCATCAATTCCTTCAATATCAAATTTTAAATTGTCCCACGGATTTGCATTTGAAATCATGTACCAACGTGTTGCATCTGCTCCATATTTTTCCATTGTTTCGAATGGATCCACAGCATTTCCTAAACGTTTCGACATTTTTTTCCCTTCTTTGTCTAAAACCAATCCGTTAGAAACCACATTTTTATAAGCTACAGAATCAAACACCATTGTTCCAATAGCGTGTAATGTATAAAACCAACCTCGGGTTTGATCTACTCCTTCGGCAATAAAATCAGCTGGAAAGAATTTATTTTCATCAATTAATTCTTTATTTTCAAACGGGTAATGCCATTGCGCATAAGGCATAGAGCCTGAATCAAACCAAACATCAATTAAATCAGCCTCTCGTTTCATTGGTTGACCTTTTGGTGAAACTAGGATAACTTTATCAACTATATTTTTATGAAGATCTATTTTATCATAGTTTTCTTCGTTCATATTTCCAACTTCAAACGCTGAGAATATATCTTCCTTCATTATTCCAGCCTCAACTGAACGTTGCATTTCGGTCTTTAATTCTGAAACAGAACCAATCATGATTTCTTCTGTTCCGTCTTCTGTTCTCCAAATAGGTAAAGGAATTCCCCAATAACGAGAACGTGATAAATTCCAATCGTTTGCATTTTTTAACCAATTTCCAAAACGTCCTTCTCCAGTTGATTTTGGTTTCCAGTTAATCGAATTGTTTAAATCAAACATTCTATCGCGTTTCTCAGTCACTTTAATAAACCAGGAATCTAACGGATAGTATAAAATTGGTTTATCAGTTCTCCAACAGTGTGGATAACTGTGTTTATATTTTTCTACATTAAATGCTTTGTTTTCTTCTTTTAATTGAATTGCAATTTCAACATCCAAAGATCGTTCTGGTTCTTCACCTTCATTGTAATATTCATTTTTTACATATTTCCCAGCATATTGGCCCATGTGCCAAGTAAATCTTCCTTGTAAATCTACTAAAGGAACTGGATTCCCATTATCATCTAAAACCAACATTGGCGGCACTTCTGGCTTTGCTTGTTTAGCAACCATAGCGTCATCTGCACCAAAGGTAGGCGCAGTATGTACAATTCCTGTACCATCCTCAGTAGTTACAAAGTCTCCTGCAATGACTCTAAAAGCATTTTCAGGATTTTGATAAGGAAGTGTAAAAGGTAATAATTGTTCGTATTTGGATTCTAATATTTCCGCTCCTTTAAATTCCTGAATTACAAAAAATGGAATTTTTTTGTCGTTTTCTTTGTATTCAGAAAGTAATGCTTCATTTTCAACAGCAAAAAACTTTGATGAGAATTGTTTGCCAACTAAATTTTTAGCTAAAATAACTTTGATTGGTTCAAAAGTATATTGATTAAAAGATTCCACCAACACATAATCTATCTTCTTTCCAACAGTCAAAGCTGTGTTTGAAGGTAATGTCCAAGGAGTGGTTGTCCAAGCTAAAAAGTGAATGTCTCCTTCAACCTTTTGTAAAAAATCTGGCAATGTATTTTTTACTGCTTTAAATTGCGCAACAGCAGTGGTGTCTGTAACATCTTGATAGGTTCCTGGTTGATTTAATTCGTGTGAACTTAAACCAGTACCTGCTTTTGGTGAATATGGTTGAATGGTATATCCTTTATAAATCAATCCCTTTTTATACAATTGAGCCAGCAACCACCAAACTGTTTCCATGTATTTTGGCTTGTAAGTAACATAAGGGTCTTCCATATCAACCCAATGCCCCATCTTAAGCGTAAGCTCTTCCCAAACATCGGTATAGCGCATTACTGCTTTTTTACAAGCTTCATTATACTCTTCAACGGTTATTTTTATGCCAATATCTTCTTTGGTAATTCCTAATTCTTTTTCAACTCCTAATTCAATTGGTAATCCGTGGGTGTCCCAACCCGCCTTGCGTTTTACTTGAAATCCTTGCAATGTTTTATATCTACAAAAAATATCTTTTATAGCACGCGCCATTACATGGTGAATACCAGGCAAACCATTTGCTGAAGGTGGACCCTCAAAAAACACAAAAGGTTTATTCTCATCTCTTGTAGTGATACTTTTTTCGAAAATATGTTCCGCTTCCCAAAACGCTAACGTTTCTTCTGCTACTTTAGTGAGGTTCAACCCCTTATATTCTCTAAACTTTTTACTCATTTTTTACCCTTAAAACAATTAGTTTGCGAAATTACGTATTTTATTGAAAATATCATTTCATCTGATTATTTTTTATTTTTAAATTAGTTAAGATGTAATTCGCTAATAATCATTTAGGTTGGTATCAAGAAATTGTTATGGCTTATTTCATAAATTGTAAAAAAATAATTGCTTAGATCATTGAAATTCGTAGTTTTAATTTAAGTTTACTTATGATGCAGAAAATTATTTCAAATTCGTATAAAAATGCCAAAAGAATTGCATTGAATTCTGATTCAAAATTCATTTTTTTTAGCGATTGCCATAGAGGAGATAATAGCTATGCTGACGATTTTGCCAATAATAGCAATATTTATTTTCATGCGCTGAGAAATTATTATGAAAACGACTTTACGTATGTAGAATTAGGTGATGGTATTGAACTTTGGGAAAATCTTTTTTTTAAAGACATTTTTGAAGCGCATAAAAACGTTTTTTTATTGTTACGAGAATTTCATTTAAAAAAGCGCTTACATATGCTTTGGGGTAATCACGATATGGCTTTGAAAAACGCTAAAAAAGCTGCATCTCTTTTAGCTTCCTATTTTGATAAAATTAAAGGCACTAATGAAGATTTGTTATCTGGATTATCTATAGATGAAGGAATTATTTTAGAAGTGGAAGGTTTCAAAAAAAATATTCTGCTAATTCATGGGCATCAAGCAGATTTTTACAACTATGTTTTATGGAAATGGAGTCGATTTTTAGTTCGAATTTTATGGAAACCTTTACAAGTGGTTGGAATTAAAGACCCAACAAGTCCTGCAAAAAATTACCGAGAACTTATTAAAGTAGAAAGACAACTAAAAAAATGGATTTTGGCAAATAACAATCAAATGGTTATTGCAGGTCATACACATAGACCTCGTTTTCCTGAACCAAATGAATTGCCTTATTTTAATGATGGAAGCTGTGTTCATCCCAGAGCAATTACAGGGATTGAAATTGTTGACATGAAAATATCTTTAATAAAATGGCATATTATTTCTCAAAAAGATGGAACCTTACAAATTGTAAAAACCACTTTAGAAGAACCAACACCTATTGGCAATTATTTAAACTAAAAAAGCGCCTCCGAAAAGACGCCTCATTATTTGAGGTTTAAAATCTATCAACTAAAATATTATTATACTATTTAGACACCTATAATAGTAAAAAGTCTAAAAAAAATTAAATTCCTCGTTCTTTTTGTATTTGTTCATAAGCTTTTCGCACTTGCTTAAATTTCTCTTCAGCTCCTTTCACATGTTCCTCTCCAAGATGTTGCAACTTATCTGGATGGTATTTTTTTACCATTTTTCTATACGCACTTTTAACCTCATCATTTGTTGCGTTATTAGCTATTTCCAAAATAAGATAGGCACTTTCTGAATTTTCATAGAACATTGCTTTAATAGATTCAAAATCGTACTGATTTACATACAAATATCCTGCAATTGTTTTTATAGCGTTTACTTCATGTTCTGTTACTATTCCGTCAGCGTTTGCAATTCCAAATAAAAAGTGAATTAATTGCAAACGTGATGCATGTGATAAATTTTGACGAATTTGAATACAAACTTGTTGTGTTGAAACTTCGTTATTTTGAATAAACCCTTTAAATAATTTAAATGCGTGACTTGCTCGTTCTTCACCATACATGTTTTTAAAATGCGTTTGAACAAATTGCAGTTCTCGCTCATCAATTTTACCATCAGCTTTAATAACTACCGCTGACAAAAGCAATAAACTTATCTCAAAATCGCCTGATTGCACATTTCTACTTGTAGCTCTAAATGATTTAGCTGCTTCAATATCAACTTTTGAAAATCCATCAATAAAATTTCCAACAACAAACCCTAAAATACTTCCAATGGGGCCACCAAGTGTAAACCCTAAACCTGCACCCAACCATTTTACAAAATTCGCCATATTTCTTAATTTAAAATTTCAAAGATACATCGTTTTATAAGTATGATAAAAGTTCTGTCAATTTCAATTGTTAAAATAATTATAAACTTTTTTAATACTTCATTAAACTACTATGGGTTGAAAATCTATAGGTTTGGATTACGAATGAAATTCGTTCAGTAAATACCAAAAAACAACTATCAAACAATATTCAATGTTCAAAATATCAAATTCAAAAACATAATTAACAATATTTAAATGATTGAAACCTTAAATATTGCCCTTTGTCTAATTAAATTTTTGCTATTTATTTGATATTTGGGTATTGTAATTTGTATTTTAAATTGAAAATTTATAGAAACTAAAGTAGCTGCACTAAAATTGCAGGGTTTTAACCTTTAACTGGATAATAAATTTTGCATTTAGGCATTTAATATTTAAACCTTTATATTTGCAACTTAAATTAAGTTAAACTAAAAAAAATCAAAAATATGTATCCACCAGAATTAGTAAAACCAATGCAACAAGAATTAGAAAATGCAGGTTTTACATCATTACATACGGCTCAAGAAGTTGTAGAAGCATTAAAAAAAGAAGGAACAACACTAGTTGTGGTTAACTCGGTTTGTGGCTGTGCTGCAGGTACTGCTCGCCCAGGTGCTGTTGTTTCATTACAATTTGATAAAACACCTACTAATTTAGTAACCGTTTTTGCTGGAGTTGACACTGAGGCTACAGCCAAAGCACGCGAAAATATGGTTCCGTTTCCTCCATCATCACCAGCAATTGCGTTATTTAAAGATGGTGCGTTGGTTCATATGTTAGAACGTCATCATATTGAAGGAAGACCTGCTGAAGTTATTGCTTCGAATTTAGCTGGTGCTTACGAAGAATTTTGTTAAAAAAATTAAATTAGTCTATTTGGATTATTTTTTGATGCTATTTTGATAGGTTTCTAAAACAAATGCCATGAGAATTCTATTTAATTTGATTAAATCTGCAGTTGTTTTTACAATTATTTTTAGTTGTTCTAATAGTTCAGATTCAGGTCAGGAAAATGATTTAATGGAACTGAATAGTTTAAAACTGTCTATTGATCAGTTAATTGCGACCGGCATTTGTACTACAAATACTGATTGCGATTATATTGCTTTTGGCAGCAAAGCTTGCGGAGGGCCAAAAAGTTATTTGGCATATAGTACTTCCATTAATGTAGCATTGCTTCAACAAAAAGTTACAGATTATAATAATCTTGAACATGCTTATAATTTGAAGTGGGGTATTGCATCCGATTGTATGTTTGTTTTACCGCCCACAAGTGTTGAATGTTTAAATGGAATCTGCAAAGCTGTTTACTAAAATAATTGAAAATAAATTTAAAAATCCGCTTTAATTAAAGCGGATTTTTTATTTTTAAAAAATGAATAAATTACAAATAATTGCAAATACGGAAACTTTTGTAAAAAAAACTTTAAAAGGTGCTGAAGGTGGTCATGATTGGTTTCACATTTTAAGGGTTTGGAACAATGCTAAATTGATTTCACAAAAAGAAAATGTTGATATATTTGTTGTTGAACTCGGTGCTTTATTGCATGATATTGCTGATTCGAAATTTTATGAAGGCGATGAAACAATAGGTCCTAAAATTGCTCGAGAGTTTTTAAAAAGCCAACATGTTGATGATTCAATAATTGTTCATGTAGAAAATATTATTTCAAATATATCTTACAAAGGAGGAAATTTTAATCAAAAATTTAATTCTCCAGAATTAGAGGTCATTCAAGATGCCGACAGGTTAGATGCTATTGGCGCTGTTGGTATTGCGCGTTGTTTTAATTATGGAGGTTATAAAAACAGACCGCTATACAATCCGGAAATTGCTCCAAAATTAAATCAAACTAAAGAGGAATATAAAAATTCAGAAGCTCCAACGATTAATCATTTTTATGAAAAATTATTGTTGCTAAAAGATAGAATGAATACGGTTACAGGTAAAAAAATTGCTGAAGAAAGACATGTTTATATGGAAGATTTTCTAAAACAGTTTTACAATGAATGGGAAGGTAAATTGTAATTTTTAGGCTTAATAAAATTGCATAAATAAATGTTAAAAATTTAAAAGTATTTATTTCAATTCATAATTTTTATATCTTTCCTCACTTTTAAACGAACAATTTAATATAGATTAAATGATTAATTATAAGTTTTTTATATTTTTATTTTTACTTACTAGTTCCATGATTTTTTCTCAAACTAGTATTAAACATAAAGTTACAAAAGGTGAAAGTATTTATGCTATTGCAAAAAAATACGATGTAAAAGAAGCTGCTATTTACCAGTTAAATCCTAAAGTTAAAGGGAAATTATTACAATTAAATAAAATAATTCTTATTCCATCCAAGCAAGTTGAAATTGATGAAAAAGAGGTTTATATAGCTGAAAAACATATAGTAGTATCTGGCGAAACTTTATTTAAAATATCAAAAAAATATGGAGTTTCTCTTCAAGAACTGGAACGTTTAAATCCTTCTGTAATTAAAAAACTTCCTATAAATTATCAATTAATTCTAAGGGAAGAAATGCCTGCCGTAGATATTGTTACCACTGAAGTTGAAACCGATGTAACTATTGAGAATACAATTGAAATTATAGAAGAACCTTCAAAAATTGAATCTTTAATTGAAACTGCTTCAAAATATTTAGGTGTTAGATATAGAAGAGGTGGAACTAGTAGTAATGGTTTTGATTGTTCTGGATTGATATTAAATACATTTAAAGAAATAAATATAACCTTGCCAAGATCGTCAAGTCAACAATCCAAATTTGGAATAAAAAAAGATAAATCTCAAGCTCAAAAAGGCGATTTAATATTTTTCGCTACCCGGGGTAAGGGGATTGTTAGTCACGTTGGAATGATTACAGAAATTCTTGAAGATGAGATAAAATTTATCCATTCTTCAACTCAATTGGGAGTTATTATTTCGTCTACAAAAGAGTCTTATTATTCTAAAAGATATATTCAAATAAATAATGTTTTATAATAATGCAACTATTAAAAATTCTTAAAAAAATTAATAGTTGCATATTATTTTATTTAAGCTAGATTTAAAATTCTAAATCTGCAACTAAATCGAACTCATCATAAATAGCTTTATCTTTTAAATTATCAAAAAAGCTAGTTGATCCATATCTAACATCGTATTTTGTTCTGTCTATTTTCAATGAAACGTTTGCTTTATTTCCATAAACCGAAAGGTCAAATATAACAGTATTTGTAATTCCTTTTATTGTTAAATCTCCAGTAACTTTATAAGAATTTTTACCTGTAGATTTTACTTCTTTAAAGATTAAAGTTGCTGTTGGGTTTTTTTCAACACCAAAGAAATCATCCGATTTTAAATGACCTTCTAATTTACCTTTATATTCTCCTTCTAAATCAGTAGTTATTAATGAATTCATGTCCATTACAAATTCTCCACCTGTTAAATTTCCTTCATTAAAAATCAAAAATCCAGATTTTAAATTAATAGTTCCTTCATGAGATCCAGTTACTTTATAACCTTTCCAAACTACTTTACTACTTTCTGTTTTTACTGCTTTTTTTTCTTCATTTAAAGGTTTAAATGAAAATGTAATAAATGCAAGTATTGCAAATATTGCAAAATTTTTAATTGTTTTCATGTTCTGTTTTTTATGATATTATGTTTAAATTAATTAGGACAAAATTGCAAAAGTAACTTCAAATAAAAAATAAGATAGATTATGAAATGATGTTAATGTAACTTAACATTTTTACTTTTCTAAAGCAATTTGACTTTTAATTTTACTTAAAAACTCTTTAGTTACACCCAGGTATGAAGCAATCATATACTGTGGTATTCTTTGTTCCATTGTTGGATATAGCTCCCTAAAAATACGGTATCTTTCTTTTGCTGTTAGGCTAAAATTTCTAATAATTCTTTTTTGTGAAGCTACTAAAGCACGCTCAATAATTTTTCTGAAAAACCTTTCTAACTTTGGGATTTTAAAATATAATTCTTCAGTATCTTCAAATGAAATTTGAATAAGTTCAGTGTTTTCAATACATTGCACATTAAAATCAGCTGGTGTTTGAGTTATAAAACTTCCAATATCAGAAGTCCACCAGTCTTTAATAGAAAACATAAGAATGTGTTCTTGTCCATCATTATCCATGTAAAACATCTTTGTACATCCAGAAATCACAAAACTACTGTATTTACAAACATCTCCTTGTTGAACAATGTATTGTCCTTTTAAGTATTTTCTATGATTAACTTTTGAAAGTAAAATCAACTCTTCCTTATCAGTTAAACTAACTTGTTTATTTATATAATTTAATAATTGTCTCGCTGATTCCATTTTAGGTCTCCAATAAATAGTATAATTTTATTATTTTTTCACTCAAAATTTGGTTTTCTTTTTTCTAAAAAAGCGGTGGTTCCTTCTTTAAAATCGTTGGTGCCAAAACTAACTCCGAATTGCTCAATTTCAACACTATAACCATTTACACAGTTTGTATAATTTGCATTTATAGCTTTTATAGCAGCAGCAATTGCAACAGATGAATTTCTAGTTATTTTAATTGCCAATTTTTCACATAATGGTAGTAATTCTTCTAATTCTACAACGTAATTAACCAATCCACATTCTTTTGCTTCTTCAGCAGAAATCATATTGGCAGTCATAATCATTTCCATCGCTTTTCCTTTACCCACTAATTGTGGTAAACGTTGCGTACCTCCATAACCGGGAATTACACCTAAAGAAACTTCTGGCAATCCCATTTTTGCATTAGAGCTTGCTACTCTAAAATGAGCTGCCATTGCTAACTCTAAACCTCCACCTAAAGCAAAACCATTTATTGCTGCAATTACTGGGGTTCCCAAATTTTGAACGTAACTAAACAATATTTCCTGCCCTTTTCTTGCTAATTCGGTTCCTTCTTCAATTGAATAATTTGCAAATTCAGAAATATCAGCACCTGCAACAAATGCTTTTTCACCACTTCCTGTAATTATAATAGCTTTAACCCTTGGGTCTTCATCTAATTTTTTAAAAGCAATATGTAACTCTTCAATAGTGAATGCGTTTAATGCATTTAATTTAGCTGGTCTGTTAATGGTAATAAATGCTAAATTTTCCTTTTGGTCTATTAAAATATTTTCGAAATTCATACTTTTATTTTTTTGGTAGTATTATATTAAAAACGGTTCCTTTATTCTTTTGTGAAGTAAATGTTATCGTTCCGTTGTAGGCTTCAATAATATTTTTTACCATAGGCAAACCTAATCCCATACCACTTGACTTTGTGGTAAATTTTGGCTCAAATACTTTGGCTTTATCTTCATCTGTAATCCCTTTTCCATTATCTGCAACATTAATAATTACATTGTTATTTTCTTCTGCTACGGTTACTTCAATATTTTTATTTTTTATATCTTCTACTGCCTGAATTGCATTTGTAATCAAATTTGTTATAATTCTGATTAACTGCGTTTTATCTAATTCTGCAATGATTGAATCTTGCTTTGGAAAATAAGAAATGTACTCTTCCGTAAAAATATCTAATGCATGTTTAATGACTTCAACAACATCCAATTCTTCACGATGCTGAGTTGGCATTTTTGCGAAATCTGAAAATGCTGAAGCAATCAAACTCATGGTATCTATTTGTTGAATTAAGGTTTTGCTATACTCATTAATTTTATCGTAAATCTTTGGGTCGTTGGCATCAAATTTACGTTGAAAACTTTGAACTGTAAGTCGCATTGGAGTAAGCGGATTTTTAATTTCATGAGCTACCTGTTTTGCCATTTCACGCCAAGCTTGTTCACGTTCTCCTTTTGCTAATTTCACCGCACTTTCTTCTAACTCATTAACCATACTATTATATGCATTTACGAGTGTAAATATTTCAGCGCTGGCATTTTTTAAAATAATTTTTTCATTTCGTTTATCTAAACTTGTTTGCCTCATTTTATCGGTTACCGCCTTTATATTTCTGGTGATATAACTTGAAATAAAATAGGCCAACCCAATAGCAATTAAAAACATTAAAAAATACACAAACCCCATTCTTACTAAAAACTCCTCTAAATCCTTATCCTGCGTTGTGTTATCTTGTTCATATTGCAGATTTAAAATCCCAATTGGCTTAAATTTATTGTCTGTTATGTATGAATATGAAGATTGAAGACTCACGTCGTTTATAATTTTTGTACTCACTAAACGATGCGTGTAATTATTTTGAATACTTCTTATAATAGAATCTGATAATACATTTGGCACATTATTTTTAACAAACCCTGCATACGAGCTAATGGCTATTTTGCCTTCTAAGTCATACATATTAATTTCCAATTTTTCAATATCGGAAATTTCATGTATTTTATCTTTAAAAATATATTGTAAATTTTTTGCTTCAACAGGAAAAGTGTTTCCGCTATTTAGCCAATAATTGATAGCTGCTTTTACCGATTCTTCTTTTCGCTCTAACCTTCCTTGATTGTATTCTTCTGTTTGTTCCTTGTACTGATAAATTGTAACCGCAGCAATTAATATGGATGCCAATAATATTAACAATATCATTGCCAAAAATATACGGATACGTAGTGATAGTAGCTTAATTTTCATCTGTTTTAATTTATAACTTTTTAGTGGTCAGATGGAATTTGAATAATCTTCATTTATAAAGGTGTTGAAATATTTAATCCTTTTTTATCTACAATTCGAAGTAAATATAGGTAATAAAATTAATGAAAAGTAACAATAAACATACCAGTAACTACTATTAAAACAGGAAAAATTACTTACGTACTTTCTTTCTTAATTTTTTAATGGTTGGTGATGTTAGATAAAATAGGAAAAATCCTGAACAAATTGTTAGAATCCCAAAAACTGAAAAAATACGAAGTACCCAATTTGTGATATGGTCTCGGGTTGAATAATCCATCGTATGAAGCATCCATAAAAAATCAAATCGGCGCCAATTATTGTTCCGAACGCTTATAATTTCACCTAATTCCGTAGAAACATAAATGGTTGTATTTGTTGGATGGTCTAATGTAAAAGCAAACGCTGGCAAGGGTTTTTCTCTATATTCGTGATGGCTTCCTGTTGAATGTTTTTCAAGCAACTCACCTTTTTTAATTGGAATGGGTTTTATTAATTGCTTTTCTGCTAATTCTAAACATTCCTGACCTGAAAAGGCTGAACGTAATTTTCCGGTTTCTGCAGAAATTAACTGCGTTTTTATATGGTTGTTTTGAAAATATCTAAACTGAGCTAATGGCTTATTAAATGCTTCAATGATTTTAATAGAATGAATGGAGTCAACAACTTCTTTAGTTCTTAAAGAATCTATTCCCTTCTGAATTAATGAAAAATCGATATGATTAAAATATTTTTTTTCTTGCTTCAGCAATAATTCACCATGAACATTATCCATGTTATTCCAACTAAAATACAATCCGCCTAAGGTCCAAAATAAAAATTGAATCCCAATAATGACACCTAAATACCTATGAATTTTTCTAATATTATAATTCCAATTTTTTTTGAACATTTTATTTATATTTTAATTTAAAAACAATTAATATTAAAGTTAATATGGCTGTGATACTATTTGCAATAATCATCGCAAAACTATTTAAATGAATACCATAAACCAACCACAATACAATACCAACAAACATAGCAATATACATTGTTAATGATAAATTACCAGCTGATTTAATTTTCCAAGTTTTATAAACCTGAGGAACATATGCCGCGGTTGTTAAAACTGCTGCAATTAATCCTATTATTTCAAATTTGTCTATCATTTACTTTAACTCCTTTTTAAATTGTTTGTCATTCCTGCGAAGGCAGGAATCTATAAGAATGTTGAGACAAGATTCCTGCCTTCGCAGGAATGACAATCCATAACTAATTACCCAACAATATTTACAATTTTACCGTGAACTACAATTACCTTTTTAGGGGTGCGACCTTGTAGCATTTCTTGTGTTTTTTCATGAGCCATAACGGCATCTTCAATTTCTTTTACATTCAAGTCTAACGATAATTCTATTTTAAATCGCATTTTTCCATTAAATGAAACTGGATATTCTTTACTGCTTTCTACCAAATACTTTGGTTCAAAAACAGGAAAATCAACTGTTGAAATTGATGTTGAATGACCCAAGTTTTTCCATAATTCTTCAGAAATATGTGGCGCATAAGGCTCCATAATAGTAGCTAATGGTTCTAAAATAGCACGTTTATTACATTTTAAAGCAGTTAATTCATTTACGGCAATCATAAATGTTGAAACCGAAGTATTGAATGAAAAGTTAGCAATATCATCTTCTACTTTTTTAATGGTTTTGTGTAAAACCTTATATTCTTCATTCGTTGGAATCTCATCAGAAACAGAAAAAGCATCGTTTACAATATATAGTTTCCATAGCTTTTTCAAAAAACTGTATACGCCTGAAATACCAGAAGTTTTCCAAGGTTTTGATTGCTCTAACGGACCTAAAAACATTTCGAACATTCTTAAACTATCTGCTCCGTACTCTTCACAAATTTGATCTGGATTTACTACATTGTATTTCGATTTCGACATTTTTTCAACCTCGCGACCCACAATGTATTTATCCCCTCCTAAATCCTCCCCAAAGGGAAGGACTTCATTTTCGCCATTTGCTCCCTTTCCTTCGGAAAGGGTTGGGGATAGGATTTTCCCGTTTTCACCAATAAAAATTGCATCTTTATATTCTTCTCTAGAATTTTTAAAAGCATCAATGTCTAATTCATCATGAGTATTTACGAAAGAAACATCGGAGTGAATTGGTGTAAAACGAACTATAGGCTTTCTAATTTGTTTTTGTTTTAAAATATCTTCTATATGGAGTCTACTCGTTTTAGAAAAATATTTAGGATACCAAAAATCAAAATCATCATTATTAATAAGCCCTTTTGAAACAAACAAATATTCATCTCCAGACATATCTAATATTTCACTGTCTGGTTCATCAGAATTATAAAATTTAAAGTTTAAATTCATTCTATAAACAAAAGCACTCGTCCCAGTAATCATCCCCTGATTAATCAGTTTTTTAGCATATTCATCAACAGGAACAATTCCTTTATCGAACAAGAATTTTTGCCAAAAGCGAGAGTACAATAAATGTCCGGTAGCGTGTTCACTACCACCAATATATAAATCAACATCCTGCCAGTATTCAACAGCTTCTTTGCTCACAAATTCTTCTGTGTTTTCAGAATCCATATAGCGGTTAAAGTACGAAGAACTTCCTGCCCAACCTGGCATGGTGTTTAGTTCAAGTGGATATATTCCCCCTAAATCCCCCAAAGGGGGACTTATTTTATCGTTACTAACAATGGTGTTAGTATTTGTGTCCCAAGCCCAAGTTGTTGCATTTCCTAATGGCGGTTGGCCATCTTCTGTTGGTAAGTATTTTTCAACTTCAGGTAGCACAATTGGTAAGTACTTTGCATCAATCATTTGAGGTAACCCGTTTTTATAATACACAGGAAACGGTTCTCCCCAATAACGTTGACGGCTAAAAACAGCGTCACGTAAACGGTAATTTATTTTTCCATAGCCAAAACCACGTTTTTCAATTTCATAAATAATGGTTTTCATTGCTTTTTTATAAGGCAATCCGTTTAAGAAATCAGAATTTGCAATGACTGAATTTTCTTTATCGGTATACGCTTCTTCAGAAATATCAACACTTTCAAAAATGTTTGGAATTTCAATATTGAAATGTTTTGCGAAAGCATAATCACGTTCATCACCACAAGGAACCGACATAACCGCACCTGTTCCATAACCTGCCAATACATAATCTCCAATCCAAATTGGTATTTTTTTTCCTGTGAATGGATGTTGTGCAAAAGCACCTGTAAAAACTCCTGAAATGGTTTTTACATCAGCCATTCGCTCTAATTCACTACGTTTAGAAGTTGCTTTTATATAAGCTTCAACTGCTTCTTTTTGTTCAGAAGTTGTAATTTTTGAAACCAATTCATGTTCTGGTGCCAAAGTCATAAAGCTAACTCCAAAAATGGTATCAGGGCGTGTTGTAAAGACATCAATCCTATCCCCCAACCCCTTTCCATCGGAAAGGGGAGCTTTTGATAGTTCTTCAGAAATTTTGTTCACAACTGAATCAATTGAACCAATCACTTCTTCATTTGTGAAACGAATTAATTTGTACCCTATTCCTTCTAATATTTCCGTTCTTTCTTGATCTTTCTCAATTTGAGTTTCGTGAATTTTTCCATCAACCTCAACAATCAACTTTTTTGATAAACAAACAAAATCGACTATAAAATCATCTATTAAATGTTGTTGTCTAAATTTTATTTCTAATTTTTTACTTTTTAATTGTTCCCAAAGTATAGCTTCTGCTTCCGTTGGATTTGCTCTCATATCTTTGGCTTTTTCCAATAACAAATGAGAATTATTTCCACCAGTTAAAAAACCTGCATCTCTAGCTCCCTTTCCTTCGGAAAGGGTTGGGGATAGGACAGGGAAAGAAACCATCGCTCCTTCAGAACGACCAATCCAATAGGTTTGTGAATCTTTTAAAGGTTGTGGCCAATCTATTTTGTTCAATCCGTCTAACAAACGTTGTGCATAGGCAGTAATTCGCATACTCCATTGCATCATTTTTTTTCGTACAACGGTATGTCCCCCACGTTCTGAAACGCCATTTACAATTTCATCATTTGCCAATACAGTTCCTAATGCAGGACACCAGTTAACTTCAGTTTCAGATAAAAATGTTAAACGATACTGTAATAATTTTTTTTGTTTTTCTTCTTCTGAATAATTTTTCCAATCTTTTGCTGAAAAAATTTCAATATCATCATCACAAGCAGCATTTACATTGTTATTTCCTTCAGAAGAAAAAATTGCAATTAATGTTGAAATATCTTCCGCTTTATCACTTGTTTTATTGTACCAAGAATTGAATAATTGTATGAAAATCCACTGTGTCCATTTATAATAATTGGGATCAGAAGTCCGTACTTCTCG